>Ga0181612_149472_pt1 | contig 16621 bp, 9 predicted proteins | sample HoacroProtozoa21_FD_119630 | JGI IMG/M metagenome (GOLD analysis project Ga0181612, IMG submission 119630) | Hoatzin crop microbial communities from Cojedes, Venezuel. Combined Assembly of Gp0051906, Gp0051904, Gp0051908
CAAGAAAAGTTTATTAGGTTTTGTCAAATCCTATTTATTGCAAAAAATAAGCACTATTTACTTGAAAAATATTCATACAAAATTTCTAATGATAAAGAAATTGGAGAATATTGTATAAAGCAGTTAATAGGAAATACATTTACGTAGAATAGAATTTGAAATTATACATATATCTTTAAATCTAAAATGTGTATTTCTATGGTTCACACAGAGCAAAGTGAATTTTATTCTATATGTTCTCCTCACCTTCTTCCTGTAAATATTCTTGAATATTTTATATAATACTGAAGATATAAAGGTGGAGTTTTGCCCTTAGCAGTAGACAGGAAGAAGCTGGTTGTTGGATGGCTGAGATCCAATATTCATTCAATACATTCCTAAATTAGGACTTTTTTTATAAGAATCTGGAATTTATTTTTTGTTTTGTTTTAGTCACATATTGGAAAACACTAGTGAAGTAATTCATTTGTTTAGCATTAGCTCCAGAGCCCATACGCAATTTTATTGCTGATCAGGTCCTACTGAGTGAAGTATGTAATTACTGAGCAGTTTTGAAACCTGCCTCTGTATCTAAAAGGCTGACTGAATTTACATATCACAGAATCACAGAATGTTAGGGGTTGGAAGGGACCTCTGTGTATACGAAGCTTTATAAAACTGCCTTTGAAAATCTTGGCTCTTGTAGTTTTAAAAGTGAAGTGGAAATTGTTTTAGAGCTTTTGCAAGATACATAGTACTTCCATTTTTTGTAGAATATCGTTTTTCACTACATTTGGCAATTCAGGTTCATTTATTGGCTAAACTGTGGAATCAAAATTAATACATTCATATATTTAAAAAAACTTCACAGGATTGTTGCACTTTTGGCAATGAAACTGTGGCTTGATAGAGTTGTCTCTTGGAATTAGTGACTGTGCATCACTATTATCTCTTTTTAACAGAGATAAAATTTGATTAAACTGAAGGAGATTTGGAGGCACTTGCATTTTTCAGAGATATATTCACTTCTATTTTGTCCAAGAAAATGAATAATAAAATCACTATGTTGCTTGGCTATCTAGGGGTTAGGTGAAGTGTTAGCAGTAATTTCTATAAATCTCTGATGAGTATGATGCTGATGCAGATTCAAAGACCTTTCTGTCTGTGATCATAAAAGCTGCTGATGTGATGCAAAAGGAATGCATATGCTTACTGACTTTTTTTCAGATTGGGCTCTACAAAACCCAGTGTAGGTTTACTATGTTTAGTTGGTTTGTTGTTTTTTTTTCAAATCCTGAAAAAGAGTAAAAATGTATTGGTGTGCAGCATGTCCTCCAAAATGGTTATGTTAACTTTGCTCAGTGCATCACTTTTTTTAGAAGAAAAGCCAGTGGGGAGCTTGCAGTTTAATTAAAAATGAAACTATTGTTCTTATTTAGAATCTAGTTGATTTGTAAACAGCTAAATGTGCTTACATTTGCCATCTTCCCTATTCTGTCAAATTCTCATCACGTTCGTGTTTTACTTAACAAGGCAGGCCTGGAATAAGTAAAAAGTAAAACCAAAAATAATATTCCAGTAGTTCATGCCATGGAGAATTACGCCAAAGGTGCCCTACCTGTGTTTGTTAACTCTTAATGGGTTCCTTTCTCCATCAAATTTGGCCTACAGCTTTCTAATATATATCAACTTCTAATGTATTCACACGTTCAGCTTTATTTCTGCATGGTGTGAAAAAGAACCTCTTCTTGTTTGTCCTGAATCTTGCATGGGGTAGTTTCATTTGATACCGTCTCGTATTAGAAAAGAAGAGTGAGTGTTTGTACATTATTCATCTTCTTGATACTCCTGATTTTGTAGACCTGTGTCTGGCTTGCAGGCTAAGCAGACATAGTCAATTTAGCTGTTTCTTGCACCAAACTTATTTCACATTTCGTATTGTCTTACTTGTCTTTCTCTTATCCCTTTTTAATTTCATTTATATCTCTTTTTATAATGGGAAGGACAGAACTGCACACAGTGTTCATTGTAGTGTGCCTCATGAGTTAATAAAATCTGTGATTTATGAAGATGCTCTGTCCTCCCTTCCTCTCCTAGTAATTTCTAGCCTTCTATTTACTTTCTAAACTAACTTATCTGATGTTTTTACAGTATTATTGTAACCCCAAGATCTTGTTTCTGAATTATGTCAGTTCTGAGTCCATCTGTTTATGAGTATGTCGAACAGTACAGGCTCCAAGGATACTTATAACTCTTCAAAAAGAAATTGCTAGATGAGCAACTGTAGAATTTGGAATATGAGAAAGTTAACAAATACTTTAGTGCATATGAACCATGTGGTTTTTTTCACATGATTATGTCAGCATGTTTCACAGGGAATTTTTAATTCAAAAACATTACATTGGTATAAAGCTTACAACAAATGTATCTGCCACAGATAGAGCGTGCATGCTATTGACTATTGCAATGAAGTATGCTACCAGTGACAATAACTCCAGGATGATGTTTTGCCAAAATAAGTCTTGCGTTTTTCTTAATAGCAAGAATCTCCCCCTCATCTCCCAAACAGAAACAGTTTAGTGGTAAGAGAAAGTGGTAGAAAAAGTTGGTATTGCTGAATGAAAAATGGAAGCAGCAATGCACTTGAGACTTTTGGCTTACAACAAGTTTAACAAATGGGAAAACATAGAGAGGTTAAATAGTATAAATGATGAAAAATTTATTGAACTTGCTTTATCTGGAATGATTAATAGAATAGAATCAGGAGGCCTACTAGATTTTGAATGAATTAGACTTAAAGTGCTTAATCTTCAAGTAATAATTCAGTGAAAATATCACCATATTCAAAGAAAGAGGCAAACAGATCTAAAGATCCTCTCTGTTTCTTTGAGACTGGGAAAGGATGCCTGGTGATATGATCCAACACTTATATGCAGGAATATTGGATGTGAGATGAAGATGCTGCTAGCAAAGTCTGGAAATCTAAAAGTTTAAATTTTTGTGGTGTGAAAAAATCTGAGCAAAGATTGTGTTTCCCACTCCCCTATCCATCAGAAACACATGTACTGATCGCTTGCAAGTGCCAGCAGTTCTCAGGTTTTTTTCCCCCCCCTTTTTTTTTAGTTGTTCTGTCTTCTCTGTTTCTTGAATAGTTTTCCTTCTCTTCTACAGATACTTCTTCTTTTGATTTTCAAACTGGGACTAGTGCTGCTTTTCCGTATTGTGTGAGAACTCCAGAATAAACTCCATCATAACCTTCCTTCGCCTCATAGCTCAGCTCCTTGTGTGCTTTCCTTATTACTTTCTTGTCCCTTGCCCCCATTTGATGATGATTGATTCAAGTTTTTAACCCAGCCTCAAAATGCCTGTGCCTCCTCCACTCAGAATCAGACTTCTCTTTAGGTTTGGAATCTACAGGGGCTTTATCATTACGCTTTCTTGTAGCCTTTCCGCAAAGGGAGATTTTGTTCCACTGTAAGGTCTTATGTTGTTGTTCTAATTGGTATGTCTGCCTTGATAATATCCCAAGGTTCAGGGTCATACAGTACTAAGCACATTGCAGAAATGTGCAGTAATGACAAAGAAGGTTTCTGTTAGAGTTATTACAGCCTTTTGACAGTAGGTCTCCCACATTAGATTCTGAGGTTGCAATTATCTTTCCTTTTCTTACTTCTGTTTATCTGCTTCTATGGCATTCTTTATTATTGTATAAGCTCATCTTATAATGGGATCTTTTTGGATGTTTTTTATGTAATTATGAAGATCACAGGCTCAGTAATAGGATGATATTTAATTAAAATAATTGGTGAACTCAAACATAACTTTCTTGGATAGTTTTTAAGAGCTGCTTCTGTGATCTAGCCTACCCAGATCATTAAGTTATCATTGATTATTTGTAGAATAGTTGTCTGCTAGACGTTGGGACATATTTTGAAGTTAGTGCTGTGAAGAAATATTTATATATTTCCAATTGCTGGTTTCCTTTTCTGGAGCTAAGGCAGCCATACAGTGTCACTAGTCTGGAGCCCTGTGTAAGCCCAACTGATCTGAATTTTAGGAAGGAGTGCACTATTCCTGACACCACATTTTTCAAAACAGTTTTTCTCTCCAACTACTTGTGTAAGATTCCATATGTAGGAAGAAGTCTTCAGAAAATAAACAGAATAAATGAAGATTTAATTCTATATGGGTCTATTAACAACAGCTGCTGATTGGCTGAAGCCATGTGTATGTAACACATATGTTCAAGGAAAGGAATTCATTATATTATTGTGTGTCTCTAGGAATCCGGAAAGACCGCAGAGGTGGGCGAATGATGAAACAAAAACGTCAAAGAGAGGAGCAGGATTCCAGGAATGGGGAGACTGCTTCTACAGAGCTGCGAGCTCCCACCCTTTGGGCAAGTCCACTGGTGGTTAAACACAACAAGAAGAACAGTCCAGCCCTGTCCCTGACGGCAGAACAGATGGTCAGTGCCTTACTGGAAGCTGAGCCACCCATAGTTTATTCTGAATATGACCCAAATAGACCATTCAATGAAGCCTCTATGATGACCCTGTTGACCAACCTTGCAGACAGAGAATTAGTGCACATGATCAACTGGGCAAAGAGAGTTCCAGGTAAGGAAAAATAAGACCCAGTGGACTATAGAAGCCATTACATGACAAACCAATAGAAAAAAAAACATACCAGTTTTCACACTACATATTCTAATTTCATGGAAATTGTTCACTGAAGTATAAATACATAAAAAACCCCACAAACTTTGTGTTATATTGGTTGATAAAAAACTATAGTGCCATGTAAGTGACTTTTGAAGAAAGATTTATTCAAGAAAAGATATTTCCCCACACCATAGAATGTTGAAAAATTTTTTAATTAAAATCCTTTTTTGGGATAAAAATCAGCAAAATTAAAGGTAAAAACAGACTACTAAAAGCCAAATCTAATCAATTTGATCTAATTGAATCATGTTAATTATTTAGATCCTTTTGGAAAAAAGGGTTGCTCTCTTGTCCGTAACGTAAGCCATAAATTTAGCCTCGTTACTGAACCTATAAGAATTAATATTATTTATTTAATTGCCAGTTTGTGTTTTTGACCATATATTGCAGATCTTCCATGAGTTCTGGGTCTGAAAAACAGACCCAGAATAGGAATTTTTGTATGAAAATTTTTTCCTGCTGGAGTTTGATGGTTTTATCTTTATCATTGTGGTGCATCATGGTTGCTGAGTTATGACCCCTTTTTCCTGGAAGGGAATTACAGAATTGTGGGAAGTATGTAATATTTTTGGTTTAATGTATATTACACATTCATTCGTGTTGTTTAATTAACTTATATCAATGAAATGAGAGAGCAGTTTTGTAATTAAAGTTCATGTATTGCACATGCTGTACTTATAGCTTTGAAAAATAACAGCTTACATGGCAATTTATACTTTATAACTCACTGGGATTCTGATCTTTTAAATTTTTACTGTAGCCATTTATTCCATTAAAATTATGTAACTGCTTTATGAAGGGATGTTAGAGAACAGCACCACAGCTCTCACACACATAGTGCATTACCTCAATGGCATTACACCCGAGTTATGCCATCTTTCTGTTTTCCTTCATTTAAACTTGGCAAGACTCTTCCTGGTAAATCAATAACCCATAAAATCTGAGTCTTTTCCAGTCCTTGTGGGTTTCCTTTTTACCACTTTTCACATGTCACTTTGTGGGCTCCAGCTATGATCAATGAGAACCTGTGTGTGTTTCATTTCTCATCGTATCTTATAAGAAATCACCTGAGAATTTTATTCTTGACAAGGTCACAGTGGTTAAGGCCAGATCCACAGTTTGTTCAAGTTGAGGGCGGCTTCTCCTGTTAACATAGGCATGCTTTGGATCACACCTTTACAAAATGTTTTTGAAAAATGAACATTATGTCCATAGTGCTAAAGTTGTTCGCTATCAAAATAGCTAAACTCAAATGACTTTTCTACTGATTTTAGAGATATAATTAGTCTAGCCTGTTAGAATTCATTAATTTACATTCAACATGAATATACCACATTCTAAATTCATTATGTTGTCCTACTGGGAACATTTGTCTTCTATGACATTTGCTTTTGATAGTTAATATAGTTAATGAAAATGTGTTTAGATACAAAGCAACACCGTTAGGGAACTCAGATCTGGTTTTTACTCAGAAATCTCTCTAAAACTGCTTGTCACATGATGATTACATATGGTGAAGATCAAAAAACTGCCTGGTTTATGAAATATGTACTTTATTTCCTAAGGAATCTTCTGAGTTTGGAAAATCAAAAGTATAAGGTTATCAACTATTTGTGTACATCCAATGCATTTTAGATTTAAATAAATGTGCCTGTTTATTACCAAAATAGCTCCTAAGGAGAAATTATGCCAAATGACTCTACGTATATGCATTAATAAGTACTCCAGCAGGTGAAGTTTGATACAAAACTGGTGAACTTTGATTAAAAAACAAAAAATCCCTTCCCAGTCATAGTCTGATCTATTAGGCACTGTACAAACAATCATAGCAAAGGAAAGTCCTAAAGCAGGAGAGATAGAATATGAATAGTTTGGGGATTCTGAAAGTGCTGGACACCTAGCTGGTTCTTGGTGTGGTGGCTTGGAGGATGGTGTGCATGACCAAAGCAGAAATTAAAGTATTTTCAAAAGTTGTTTTAAAAGAATTTAGGTCAAATTGTTTACCTACCTCTAAAATTGGGTCCTCAGAGAGTAGGAACTTTGGATCTAGACGGTTAAATTGTTTTTTCTGGATATCTCATTTGGTCCTTAGAAAAGACTGAATGTTCTTAGTTGACAATATTAAATCTTAAGAAGTACTGATCACCTTTCAAATATATGGCCTTTGCTCAGACTGTTTGCCTAACTTTCCTTCTGCTGGAATGTACTGGCAATAAATGTATGTTAAGAGAAATGTGTCTGACAATGTAAATCATATTTTCAACTCACATCTGTATGTTGCCTTTGAATACTCCATTATCACTAGGAATTACGCAATACTGTTTAATTAGAGAGAATTTTTGTATACTTTATGCATAAAAAGAGAAACTGAACAACTATTTCCTTAAGATGAAGTATTTTGTGCAACAGCATTGTTGGATTCCACTCAGTTATTCTCTCAGCTAATTTACTAAGGTTTCAAGCTTTGGAATCCAGGGTAAAAACATCTTTTTCTAAAAAGCGAATGTGCTTTTTGCAGTAGAAAAAAAGCAGTTGCAGGAAACAGCCTCTCCTCTGCACACCTCTCAAGCCTTGGAAGAATTGCGCAAGGTCGTTTAGCTAAATGCAGGCACTTAGCTGATGTAAAGCAGGGAGCAAAGTCAATACGAGTGGCTGGATAGAAAGTACACTTGTTGAGGAAGGAAGAAATTGATATTAACGGAGCAGACATACAACGAAGATACAGCTTACAAATAAGCGTAAGGACCTTCGGGGACATGTTTGGAGTTTATTTTGCTGTGTAGGCTTTAAAGAAGAGGGAACATGTTAAACCATTGTTTGACCCTTGTTTCAGTCAGCCAGTCTTTCTGGTGATGTAAATAAGTGGACATAGAAGAAGAAATGGTTAATTAGAAGACGTACCAGATAGAAATGAATCTATTCTACAAAAAGGAGTTGTGAAAAATAATTCCTGATGGACTGTGTAGTATAATGTAGGCAGAGATCTGTTATAAAGACTTGCTGAGGAAAATCCCCCAAATGAGGTATTCCTGCAGACACGCCCTGATTAGGAAGGTGAGAACTGGTCTAAAATTTTCTTGCAACTTGTTCAGCATTGCTTAAAATTTGCTTAAATTGACTCTGCAACCTTGGGGGTGTAAACAAATTGCTGGGGAAAAGAGAACTTGTGGCAGCTTCATGTGCATAACCTTAAAAATGATCTTCAATATTTAAGTATAACATGATTGTTAGCTGAGGTCATAACAAAGCTGTCCCATGACAATGCAATTTGTAATATGCCAAGTGAATTAAAGCTTGTTTTAATTTTCCTTTGAAACCTTGGCCGCTCATGCAAGCAGGTTTGCCAGATTACATGAACAAAAGTCTTCTACAGTGTCCTATGACATATACAAAAAATTCAGGATGCCCCACAGGACTTGCTCTTTACATGGACTAATGGGGATTTTGGCTTAACTCCCCGCAGATGGCCTCTGTAAGACACCAGTGATGCCTTTTCATTACCTCAGTCAGCTGGAATAGCAAGCCGCTGCATGCAAGGCGGGTGCAAACAGATCGTGATGGCCTAGACTTTACATACACATGTAAATTGAGCCTTTTACCACTTCACTGGGACAAATTAGTAAAAATCACATGTAGGCAAGGTATCAGCGTAGATGAGTAAATGTTCTGCCTATTTCTGAATCATGTATTCCTGAAAGATACGGCTTTTGATTTTTCTCTTGGTTTACATAATATCTTGGGAATATAGTACCCCTTTCAGTCTCATAGAATGAGTTTTTTTAAATTAGTGAATTTTTATTATGGTCTTTAATTCAATGAGCAAAGCTACTACTTTGCTTTACCACAGAAATGTTGATATGTCAAAGGATTTAAGTTATTGTATTTCATCATTCACTTACTAAGTCATTTAATATCTGTATTTAGAGTGCTGTATTCTCTAATTATTTTGTGCAGAAGCTCTTGAGACGGTAAGAGACATTACGAGCTTATACAGTGAGCTCATGGTAAAGAGTGTAGCTTTAAGGAAATTTTGTTGCAACGGTGAAATCTTTGGCACTGCTGCTGCAATCTTGTATAACTATTTACTACAAGTACAGTAGCTGTACAACTTAATAGCCCTAAAATGGTACGCTGGGCACACAAGCTTTGAAGTATTGAGATGATTCACTGTGCTGTACTTATTTTATGGCTTCGTGAACCGAGGAGATAAACATTTTGGCACTGACTTTTTTTATTTCAAAGCCACAGAAGCTGCTATTTTCTTAAGATATTGTTTTCCTATTTGACCTTCTAAACTGCTCTGTTTGTTAAATTAGGAACAGTGTGTAAAGAGGCCAACAATAGCCACAGTTTTACACTGCACTTCAGTGACAGCAAACCTTGGAAAAAAAAAGCTTGCAGTGAAAGAGTGGTGTGTGTTAATAACCCTTTTGGTGCAGGACACTTTATAGAGCTTCTAAATGTAGTGATGCTCCTTCCTCCTGGCAATAATTTGCATTTTGCTTACAAAATGGAATGGCTTTCAATTCCTGTAATAATTTTTGATAAAACTTCCAAAATATCTGCTTTATAGTTGCTTCTGTTTTGACTACCCGGCTTGCTGTGGAGATGTGTAAAATGTTATCAACCCCCTCCCCCCCCTTATCTGTTTATTCTGTTGAAGTGATACTCTGACTACTCCCCTGACTGCATAGGGGAAAAATCAGAGGAAGCAAATAGATCTGTAAGCAGAAGAGAAATGATAACAAGCATCTGGATTTTACTTTATGGCTGCTTTTTGCTAATTTAATTTCTGTGAAGTTTCAGTTCATTATCATGAATTTAAGAGATAAGAATCAGTCCTTGTAGTGGAATAAGATGATAACTTTCCATATGAATTTGAACATCAGACTAAGAGGTATCACACAATAGCATGATTACGCAGGGCAGCAGAGTTAAAATTGTTGAATATGAAATAAAATCTTTCCACCCCTATGTTTTCTTAGTCTGGGAAGCATCTTTGGTCTTTCATGTCCATATCATGTAAAATCAAAGAAACCCCTCTTTCTGTCCTCCCCCAGTTTCTGGGTGCTGTGTGAGACAAACCCACTCTTGCAAGCAGTTTTTCTTCTCTATAGAACTGTCTTTTAGTGCTCTTGAAACACAATGAGATATGTTTCCTCCTGTTTAAAAGAGAGAAGAGGACGAGACCTTGTGACACAATGGTTTGCCGGTGAGACACGGAGGAGAAGATGCTGATTCTAAAGGACAGGGAGATATCTGACAGAGTTATATACACCGGGAGCTTGTGTCAGACAGGGAAAAGCCAAAGCTGGGAAACAACAGTTCAGCAGAAGTGCTTGGAAAGGAACATAAACTTTGACTGCAGGTATCTAGGGGAACAAAAATACAGGCAGTGCTTTCACTAGCTGAAGACCAGAAGAAAATGATAAGAGGAGAAAAAAGGATCAGGGTCTGAATAACAACTGTGATATGGGTCATTTAAGAGGTACCCTATTGCAGTGGTTTTCAAACTCTAGGGAGTCTCTAGAGTTAGGAATATAGAAGGGGAGATAAATGCATCTGGATTAGGGTTAGCAAGCTGACCAGCACCAAGGAGACTCCAGCTGGGAGAAAAAGGAGAGAGCACATGGAAAAGGACCAGAGGAAGAAGACACTGGGAATCAGTCAGATGAGCCAACAGTAAGTTCAGCAGCTCAGTCCTGGGCTTCTTACTCCTTCCTAGGGCTCCTGCTGGAGGGAGTAACTTGTTCAGGGGGTCTTTGAAGCAGAAGGTTCTGGTTGTTGTCTGTTCCTCCTGCCACAGGAAGAGCCTTGGGAGGATGTCTGCTCACTGTCCCTGTCCCCTTTCTTCTTCCCAGCCATAGCCTTTGCCCACTCTTTCCCCAGGATTTTCCTGGCAGTGGGGATTACAAAAATATATTCAAACTGGGTCACTTGATTTGCATAAATGTTTAATGAAGGGAAACAGAGTTAGGAAAGGAAAAATAGTTAGAAAATCACTTTGAATCTTTCTTTAGAGAACCTTTGAATGAGTTCAGATGTGTATCCGTGAGGGTTTTCTAATACATATCTTGCAACATTTCATATCTTTTTTTATTTTTACTAGATTTTTTTTACAAACTCCTAAAGCTAGTTCTGTAGTTTTCCAGATTTTATTTCTTTGTCCAGAAGAAAAAGATATTCTGAAGAATAAATCAAGTGTTGATGCTGGTATGTGAGTGCATTTACTTGTATCCCTTTTAGCAACACTCTCTGGCCACAATTAAAAGCTCTACTTCATATGCGAGGTGATATTTCATTCAAAAGCATGATAAATTTCAGTAATTCTTTCTAGTATTACAAAAATCCTATGTTAGAGTAATTCATAAATACTGCTATATTGGCCTCTCATTCACAGAGGTAGTTGCTTTGAGTAGAGAGGTGACCGCTAAAAGCTATTAAATCAAGCATGTTATCCAATGTTCTAGCTTGCTTGGATTTAGGAAAGATGTAATAAGATACAAGCTTATAAACAAATATAGAATGAAAGTGACTGTCTTTTACTTACATTGCATAACTGTAGTTGTTCTCTATGCACAGGACTAAAAAATGGCCGTGGCCTTTCTTTTAAGTAGATGAGTTTCTGTAAGATGGAGGTGAATGTGTGTAACATGCTGTGAAAATTCACTTTTTTTTTTTTCAGACTAAGTGTTTTTTGTGTATTTAGAAAAATGGAAATATAGCTAACAATATTCTTCATAATATTTTTCCAGTAAATCAGTAACTGTTGGAACCCCTGTATTTCTTTTGAAATGCTGTAATATTTGTTTTCCCAGAGATGTCTTAGTTCCCTTTGCTTATGGAAGTAAATATTTTGAAAAACAATTACTACAGGGATCCAAAGCCATCCTTTTATTAACTCAGCGTAATATTTCTGTTCTACTCTAGGTGATTTTTTTTTAAAAGCAACCTTCTTTAGAGTGGTGAACTTCAAATACTTCTCTCCATCTAAATATCCCTGAATGGAGCATGAGCTAAAATTTAAATTTAAATCTCAAGACAAACGTAGCCTGTAAATCCCTGTTTCTACAAGTATTCACATCTACAAATACATTTATTAAGATTATGGAACTACTCCACACACATAAAGTTCCTTATGTACATGGGGGTTTCAAAATCAAGACCCAAAGTGCTATTGCAAGGCTGACTCTGGTCAGAACTTTGCAGAGTAAGAAATGTCTGAACAAAGAAGCAAAAATGAGCACCCGCAGTAATTTTTATTTCTTTTTCAGCCAAAACTTAAGGAAATTAAATATTTAAACTGTAATATTTTATTTCTAAAAGAAATGATCCTTTTACAAAAACATTTCCTGCTATTTTTCTTTAGCTGATAAGTAATTTACACTCTTGGATGAACGTATCTGTCCTAGAGTCTTCAGCTATGCTGAACTCTGCAGCTTTCCAAGAAACGCTCATTAATTTCCACTCTAAGTAAACAGTAAGTAATGATCCCTCCTGATTTATTTATTTCTTAAAATAATTTGCAAAAAGAATATGTGATTGTTGGAAAGCACTGATGCGATACGTATGTGCATGCGCACATATCCATTGTTCCCTGTTCACATAATTCACATAAATTGGCCCTTTTTACTTGATGTTTAATAACTTCAGCTTAGTTCTTTTAGGTTCTCTCCAGTACTACATCCCTCAGCACAGTCATCTGTAATTCGTGTTTAGAGGCTATTTTAACATCATCATGTATTAGTTTTCTGTTCGAGCAAGTCATTCACTAAAATCTCACATTAGATATATAGGAGTTTTTAAGATACCTAGAAATAATTAGGAAAGATTTATTGCGGACTTCTTCTGGATAGGCTCTCACCCTGTCTGTATCGCTGCAATGGTGCATTATATGACACATCTGTTATGCAGCTCATTTATTTTCTTTGATTATCTCTTCAGGAAATGACCTATGTGTGTAAAGAGTATGTTGTTTTGTCTGTGTATTATGGACTGCTGCAAATCTAAGCTAGTGAAAGCAAGTTAAAGCATATCCGACAGTGGAATGGGGAATGAGAAATCTACAATTGCCTTGTTCTGCCAGAAGTTTGTTCTCAGCTAAGAATGGCCATAAGAAAATATTTCCTTCTCTCTTCCTTATGGAAAATTTTGTTTCTCTAAGAAGCATAGCTGTCCACCATGGTCCTCAGCAGGGAGATGGAGGTGAATTATTTACCACTGATATTAGACTCTAGGTCTAGACCTAAAGCTTCTTAAACCTCTTGAAAAGCAGAGTCCTGGAAACAGGAGAGAGGAATCAAGATCTCGACCTTGTCTCAGTGTCCTGCTCCCTTTCCCCACCTGAGGGGCACTGCTCTGGATGCTGGGGGGTACCCAGCGATTCTCCCAGGTATCTGGTATTTCTTGTGAGCAGATTGACCTCAGAAAAGGAAATGCATGTTGGCAGAAACTTCAGTGATTTTTTTTCTCTGCAGCTTGAGATTTTTGGTTTGGATTTTTTTCAGTTAATCCAGTAGGAGGTCATGAGGCCCGGAATCGAGGTTAATATATAGACAAGGGGAAAAGCACAATTCAAAATCTCACTTAGCCTCTAGACAAAATGTCGTGTGGTCCCTGTGAAATTACGTTATGGAGTGTTTGAGGTGATTTAGAAAATTAAAATTCAAGAAATCTGATTTTGCTTGATTCACAAAAGTAAGGAATGTGGCATACTAGGTTAATTAGAAATTTTCCAGAGAGTTTTAAATCTTATCAATAGCTTAATAATGAAGCATCTTCTGCAACAGCTGCTGTCCCTCAGAAAACATGGCTACAAATAGAGAAGTGACTATACAGGCTGCTGGCAAGTTGAGCCAAGTGTTTACTAAAACATTGAACAGTCTCTATCTGGGTAATCCACTGTGTTAGAAACAACTGACCATAATAAAGCCAAAATCGTAATATCGTATTAGTATAGCATATAGAATATACTAATACAAATGAATATAGTAGTATTGCACGTCTGACCTACTTCAGAGATCTCCTTTGACTGCTGTGAAGGAGGTATTTCTTATGAGTTTCACACATATTTGCAGGATGTACTTTGTGAGATTATAGTTTCACAAGTATTTCTTCCAGTTGCAACACCGGCTAGAGCAGGTCCTGCCTTTGTGCTTCCTCCTGGCTTGGGGTGGCTGTGCAAGCAGCAGATGCGATCAGAGTTGAAAAAAACCCTTTTTTGTGTGTGTTTTGGGTTGCCTGTAACTTGTGTGAGTTCCCCATGCCAGGTCTCTGCAAAATAGTTGAGCCAGTAGAAACATGAGGGTAACAGTATACCAGGAATGAACAGACAAGTATTAACATGAGGGTGCTAGAAAGAAATATTCATGTATCTGTACTGTCAATAGTAACATACAGCTCTAGCTTGAGCCTTTTTCTAAATGAATTTCTTTATTTCCACTTCATCAGAGAGGTCTTTTCCAATCTCTCCAGTACAAAAGGCAAGAATCTTCTAGTTACTGGCACCATTTACAGCCTTTGTCCTGTTTGCTGAAGTAATGTTGTGTAGCTTCTACTTTGCATATTTCTGCTTGATCTGTAATAAGTTCTGCAATACTATGGCAGAGATGTTAGGGGACAGGGAGTCAAAGGGAAGAGGAAGCATGGTAATTTCCCCTCACTCCAGATGCATCCTAGTGCATGCGGGTCGTCCATTTGCTTCCATCCCTGGGGTACAAGGGACTTTACTTCGCAGGAGGCAAAGACTGGCTGTTCATTTATCTGTGCTGTTTGGAAGACAGAGGAACCCTGGGGCTTTCTTATTGCTGAGGTACCTTGTGGTTGGTTGCCTATTTTAGTGCATATTATTTGGGAGTTGTTCTTCTGTCTTTGTCTTCCATGAAGGCAGCAAATTCTTCTGGAAGGTCTTTGGGCCAAGTTTGCACTGTGCAGGTAATAAATAGTGACCTGAAGCAACAGAAGCATGTGCCAGATTTTTTGGGGTCAGCAGCTGATTTTTGTTCTTCTTATGCAGGATGGGATTTTACAAGGTCTGTGGGAAAGGAAAGCTCTAGTATGTTTTATTCTGTGGTGGTGGAATTAACCACTGGTATTAATTGGTTAGTATCTCATACATTTTAAAAGCTGTTTACATAGGCATGTTCTCAGCTGACAGAGAAGAGCTGTCCATGAAAACCTAGCATATTTATCAAAGCTGCTTGGGACTTCATTGTTTTTTTCCCCACTTGGCATTCATATAAACACTGCTATGGAAAATCATTGACTCTAATATGAATACCAAATACACTTTTTTTTTCCCCCAAGTATACATGTAGGGCTGTGTTCTTTTACACTGGGACTCTTGGGAAGAAAGCTGCTTTACCACTGGGAAACGCTAATTTTGTGCCTGACTGTGCCAAGGCCTCCCTGTGTTAGCTTTGTGTAACTCTTACAGTGTGCCACAGTGTATCTATCCCTAAATTACAATCTCTGAGCTTTATTTGCCACATCGGAAAGCTGTGAAGCACACTAAATATCTCTGTTGTGAAAAAAAAAAAATCCCTAATTTTAAGATTCTTAGCCTACAGATATAAATCTGCATTAAATCTGCTGTTTTTTAAAAATAATCCTCACTACCCTCCTGTTTTATGCCTCGTCAGTATACCTGTCTTCCAAAGAATGTGGCTTATCTTGCAGAAGTTTTACATGCTACTTTATCCAAGTGTTATGCAAAGCTATCCTGAGAAGTGATCTTTGATATTGCTAAGTGTGTCTCAGGAAAAATTAATTATAACTAAGTCTGAAATAATATAGTCTGCTAAAATATGTAATTTATTTGAAATCAATTATGTTTCTCAGCTCGCTTTCTTCTCTATTTTTGTACCTTTGTTCCACTCTATAAATTATTTTTTTTGAAGGGGCCACTTCTAATCAAGTGTTCGAGAAACATCCTGACATTTGAATGAGACACTGCCAGGCAGCATAAATACTTTTCCCTTACTGTCTTATTTCAGCAGACAGTTCAGTTAGAGTGCTCTTTTCTTCAAACTCCAGATGAGGTTTTCTGTAACTTTTTTATCAGTAGTAAGGTTTCTGAGAGGTTTTGGTAAAACTCCATCACTGCAGTCTGATGAATTCAGATCTGCTTTTCTTCATCTGATAGGGAATAACTGTTACCAGCTTTCCTAGGACATATTTTATTTATAAGTAATGTTGTGGAGTAACTTTTAACTGATGATTTGAAGTAGGTGGGACACAGAGGCATCAGCTTGTCAGAAACCGCTCTGAAATAATTTAATAATTGGATGTCAAGAAGTAGTTCAGCACAATGTTCGTTTCCCCCTTCTTAACAAGCTGCCAACCTGACATGGTGTCTCTTGGCTTCTGAGTCTCTGAGCAGGTTGATATTACCTGATGTTTATAGGGGTAGGACTATATTTAAGTGCATTTGTAGGTGCTTATAAACATACATGAGCTGTAGAAGTACATAACAAGAACATAAGAACATTCTGGGTATCATCAAATGTGGGCAACATCATTTGGGTTGCAGTCAGATGGTATTTGTTGCCTCAGGGCTCCTACACCAGACACATCCTATCCTATTCTGCCTCCGAGGTTAGGAGCCTTCAGCCTGAAAAAGTGTTCTATACGTGAACCATATTGTGCCCTGAGGGTCAGTATGGTGATGCTACTCATAAAATAGTCCTCTTGTCTATGTCTGAACTGTGTGAATTGGCTCTATTTCCTGATCCAAGCTAAAGGTCTTATTCCTGTTCATGAGGAGTCTGTCCAACTCGCATTCCATATGCAGGTGAAAGAAAAAAAAAAAAAAACAAAATAAATTAAATTTTCTCTGTAGATGAGAAAGATAAAAACTACCACTTTTTTACCAGTTTGAAAAAAAAATCAAATTATAATTCCAGGAGAAACTTGCTGAA
>Ga0181612_129412_pt1:0-2500 | contig 16620 bp, 7 predicted proteins | sample HoacroProtozoa21_FD_119630 | JGI IMG/M metagenome (GOLD analysis project Ga0181612, IMG submission 119630) | Hoatzin crop microbial communities from Cojedes, Venezuel. Combined Assembly of Gp0051906, Gp0051904, Gp0051908
CCACATGATCTTTAAGGTCCCTTCCAACCCAAACCATTCTATGAATCTATGGTTGCAGGGAAGGCAGAGCAGCCGTAGCCCTAGCCTATGAGTTGTACTGTTCCAGACACGGTTTGTGCAGTTCTGCGTGCTCTTCCCGAGCCCAGAAAGCCTTTGCTTTTGTGTTATCAGCCCAAGCTGGATGTATTATCAGCAAAGCAAGATGTGGGTCTCTGCAGCCTGGCGCTGCCCAGACCTGCCTGTACCTGCTGGAAGGTTTAACCAAGGCCTCTCTGCTGTGCTGTCTCTCAGGTGCTGTGGGATTACCTGCATGGGAGGATACTGCTGAGCCATAGCAAAGAAACGGAGATGCAGGTGGGCATTTTGGCAATGCTCCAGCACTGGGCCAGAACTGAGCAGCAGAACTCTGCTCCCTCCAGGTATGGCTGTCTCAGGGTTGGTCTCTGTCCCTAATGGCTGTTGGCACCACAGAGGTTAGGGGTAGTGTCTGAAAGTACTCTCTGGATAACTAAGAATGGACAGTTCTGGAGAAAATAAGCTGCTAATTAATGTCCCTACTTAGTGACTGACTTCTGCCAGTAACCAAGAAAGTTTATCTCCTGTTCACACTCCTCACGCTGACTGTCCCCATTTCCTTTTGTGACTCCTCCTGAGCTGAGGGTCATGAGGGTGCCATGGACATTTCTTGAGACTGCCATGTGTTTGTAATACCAAGAAGGAAGCGCATGAGCTTATAGTGGGGATGAATGCTCCTTTGATCTTTTTCACAAGCGCCAGACTTTTCAACCCTGGGCACGTGAAACCTGTAGTGAGATGTCTAATGGGAATGAAAGTGTCCCAGGATACTGGAAAGCTTCTGTCCTGCAGCTCTGAGCTCTATTTTAAGATGTATCCTTACGCACTTAGAGTGGAGCTAACATCTCTGTCCAATCCCCACAGGGAACACACAGGGAACTCTGCTCTCTGTAGTGCTTTGGAGGCACAGGAGCAAGACAGAGTTAGAGGAAGGTGTTTTTCAGCTGAGACTGCCTGTGAAAGAAACACCCTGTGGCTCTACTTCCGTGCTACAGTCCTTGCTTGTACAGCTCCTGTTGTCTCCAGAAAGTGGGGATTTCACTAGCCAGTGGTGCACAGCCACCTTCTGGGTGGAAAATGGTGGTCTCACCATCTCTGATGTTTCCTTCCACATTACCCAATTCAGATACAACCCGTTGTGCTGCTCTTCTCTCCCTCCACCCCTGCCCCCAGCCATGCAATCAAAAATTGTTGCCATATCCCCTCCTTCCTCTTAATGCCCCTGGTTGATCATTTGATTTTAGCAGGCAGGGGGTGAATTAGTATCTGCTTGTTGGTACAGGGAAGAGCTGAGGGAGTACACGCCAAAGACCCTGCAGTCCTCCATCAGTCTCCAGGCTCTGGAGAACCATGTCGGCATGCTCCTGAGAACCAGGCAGCCCCTCCAGCCAATGGATGCAAAAATCCAGTTCATAGGTGAGGAGACATCCAGATATGCTTCAGTCATCTATCCTGGGCATGATGGAAGCTGCTCTGAATGCACTTTTGGGACAGTTCATGAGGTTCGGGAGGATCCTTGGAGCCTGCAATGGGTCATGACATACAGCTCCCTGACAGCCTCCCCCTGCAGACTGGTACCTGGTCCCAAGCATGGTGATCATGGTAAAAGTCCCACTTCTTTTGTAGAAGTCTTTTTGTCAAAGACTTTCAGAGCTCTGTACAAATTGTGTTTTAATTGATATTATGACTTCATGGCTGTTTTCTGGTTGGAAAAGAATAGGACATCCATTCAGGCAACTGAGAATTGAGTATCAGCATCCTGGGTTGGGAGGGAGGGTGTGTGCGTTTTTTTTGGTGAGTTTGTTTTTGTCTTTTTTTTTTCTTCTTTCCCAAAAGATTAGAATCTATACTAAATCTGAATCTTTATATATAGTGTATCATACACAGTGAACAGAGCGAATAACTCAGTAGGTACCAGAAAAAAGCCAGACCATAATTAGCTGCATTTTGAGTACACAGATCATTTATAGATGAAAAAACTTGTAGCCAAGAAAAACCAATACAGGCATAACTTTAGCAGACATTGTACTGTGTTGTAAGAAATATAAGCTACAGTAACTTTAATTTTTAACTGTATGAATCCAGAATGAAAAAAAAGAAGGAATCACTGTAGGTTACTTCTTGTCACCGGTACACTTGTTTACTGCACAGATATACACATAAATTGTATATTACACATATATACTTGTACACATGTGTAATAAGCCTTTATTCTACAATAGACCATTGCTTGTAATATCCTCTTCTTCTTAAACACTCTGTCACCCGGTACCCATTTGATACCCTATGGTTAGCCTTATTTCAGCTACACAATGTCATGCATACTCTAACAGCTCTGCAGATAAACCAAACATTTATCACCAAAAAGTTCTACACATTGTAAGGCATACTGCATTAAGAAATACTGGCAGCTCTGTGACCAGGT
>Ga0181612_129412_pt1:7500-16620 | contig 16620 bp, 7 predicted proteins | sample HoacroProtozoa21_FD_119630 | JGI IMG/M metagenome (GOLD analysis project Ga0181612, IMG submission 119630) | Hoatzin crop microbial communities from Cojedes, Venezuel. Combined Assembly of Gp0051906, Gp0051904, Gp0051908
TTACTTTTTCCATACCATTATGACTTCCTTCCTCATCTATTTTCTTCTACTCACTTTCGCTCCCCGACTTCAGCTCCCCAAGCTGAACAGCAAAATAACACAACATGGTTCAAGACAGTCAAAAAGCTGACCACTGCTAACAGAGGTCTGCTCCCCCCCAGCACCACAACCTACGTCTCTGCCAGCACTAACGCTCAAACAATCCCTCCATGAGCCAGTTCAGTTCACCAAAACAGCAAGAAATTAACACAATAAGAAAGAAAAACAAGAAGCTGACAGTTTTTCTCCTGGGTTAAGCAAAAGGAGCAAGCTCAGCAAAATGTTTGACTAGTATCAGAGACCAGAGAATCAGAGAGGGGTAGTTGGAAATCAGACCTCCGAATTTAGGATGACATTGATTTCTCAAGGGACTTCACTCCTAGTGTGTTTGGGGTGCAGAGCTGCAAGTGCTTTAGGCTGTTCAAACATCTGGCTGCTGCTGAGAGAGTCCCAAATTCCCCTCCTTTCTCACTCCTGAAAGGTATATATGTTCCTACCCTAGTCCTTACAGTGTCATCATCATCTACTATAGTTGCATCATTAGCAATAGCAAACAGGTCTACCTCTCTGATAATAGGAAGGGCACAGAGTTTACCTGAAGGTTGACAGATTAAAAAACTATGCACAACATGAGTTTTCTGAATGCATAATGAAATTAAGATTCTCTGTACTAGGTAGACAAAATTTCCACCTTCCTGAGCCACAGTCACAGGCAGGAACTACTACAGGATGTCTAGAATAAAAATGGTAAAATGGTACAAAGAGCAAGCACACACTACTGCCCCAGAAATGTTTTCCCCAATCTCCAGTAACTGTCAACAAATCAGGTTCTATATGAGCTAGAATGATACCTATGTGCTTAAGTCACTAAATAAAGACTGCTCTCCAGCATCAGAAAAACCAACACAAGAAACACTTTCCTGGCAGGACTGAGCAAGCTCAGTGGAGCTCTGAAGCAGATGAGAGGGAATTTCTCAATTTTGCTATTAAATAGCTTCACTATTGAAAGGACATGCATCTCTTCAAAACTAATGTTACTATTAACCATGGTATATGCTAATATGCCATGGATTCAACCGAAGCACACAGAAAGCCCAAAGCTGACAGCGTGTATTGACTAGGTAATGAAATATCTATGCTGACTTAGTTCAAACCTAAAAATCCATAATAGCGTAACTGTACAGGGTACAGCTTTTTTTTTGTTATAGTATGACAAATTCAATGTATTAAAACTATGCACAATTATAACACAGGTAATTCAGCAACTACAGTATCATTGGCACTGTGCTAACCACTACCTGCAAAACTTAAAATATCAGGTCCCAAACCTGCAAATTACTGATGCACATTCTTGGGTTCACTAATGCTACATAAGCACACACGCATTACAGACTGGGGCCTATAAGGAAAAATCAAGGAAGCAGGAAAGAAATACAATGCATGGCACAGTTATAATGAACTGCCATGTTTTCTTAGCCATGAGTGACTACTTTCTGATTTGGACGTGATCTCAAGTTTATGTGTTCATTTTCTCGATAGTGACAAAGTAATCACAAAATATAAACTTCCTCTTTTAAGAGTCAAGATGTAACCACGCACAAGTATATGCATCATTTTTAGCCCCTCCAGCATCTACAGCTCACATGTCTTGTTACCACGACATTTCAGGTCAACTTCATAAGCTTGGCTTTTGTCAGGGATTACTACTGTGAAGACTATGAAAATCAGCTACAGGGGGGTTTTTTGAAGTCAGAAAATTATTTCAAGTTAAATATTACTTGGCTTTAACATTTTCATAGCATGTCTGTTACTAGAGATTTCTCTGATTCTCCAGGGCTTCACATTCTGTTCTTACCTCTCAACAGTTATTTCCCAGGTCTCAAAATACACTGTATGTATACTACAGATTTTTTTAAGTCCTTGCTGTAGCAACAACTGAAGTTCCCCTTTTGTCCTGCTGAGAAAGTCTGGCTGGTGAGGGCATCCCTGAATGCCAGCAGCCAGTGGGAGCATGGAGGGGGGGAGGGGAACGGAAGAATCCAATAGATGCAACCAGGATGAAAGCTCTTCTGTAATGGACTACTCAAAAAGCAGAAGATGCTGGCTGGGGATGAAGATTTTGCTGAGGTACTGCAAGAAGCAACTTGGATGGTAGTGGGCAAGAAAGAGAAGGACTAGTCAGTCAAGAGCACTGAAAGACCATTTCTGATGGGCTGAAGACAAGACTTGGAGAGAAGCGAAAAAGTTTATCAGCCCATCCTGAAGATGCTCTGGAGTGGAAAAATTCCTGGAGAGAACAGCATGAAATGGAACGGGACAGAAGTTGAAAGCTGTAAACTCTAAGGAGCCTGAGAACTTCACTTCTAGAGAAAGAAGAACAAGAAATGGGGCCTCTGTTGTGGCAACAATTGGGGTTACCACAGATCTCCATTTCATTTCCCCTTCTATAACCCAGTCATCATCTTCAGTCAAGACCTTTGTTTTGGAGAAAAGGCATAGAACCTACTTCCTCCCCTCCCTGCTCCCCCACCCCAAATGGAGATAATCAATTGGAAGTGTTCCAGTAATGAGAAAAATTAAATAGAACTAAAGTCATATTATACGTGTAGGCAATTCACAATGCATCAAGTAAGAGACTTAATACAGCTGAAAGAAAATATGATGGACCGCCTGATCCTGAATGAGATTTCCACCTATATGATACACACAATTTAATAATACTTAACTCAAACTCAAGCCAGGATGGATTACGGTTGTTAGTGCAATTGTAACTGTATACAAATCTTCTGTATACAAAGCACTAGAACCAATTTAATATAATTCTTTAGTTTTTCCATAGATCCACATTCTAATTCAGCACACAAAATGATTATTTGTACCACAAAGGTGAATATGTGGCTCCATGCCATGAGTAAGAATATCATGAAAAAAGAATGCACAGTCAAAAACAAGACGACACTACTACACATATGCATAATGGCATCAAACCAGGGTTGCCAAGCAACTGTAACTACGGTATCTCCAAAGTTTTGAAAGACTGCTTAAAAAATTCAAGGTTGCAAAGCCACAGTTTTGCATATGTTCTTGCCCAAATTAAAAAAAAATTCCTTCCCACTTAATATAGCATCACTACCAATACCCATGGTGATAAACCTGGTGTGCAACAGTTTTGCCAATTAAATTGACATCAATAGATAACTATGGTCAGCATGGACACACACAAGACAGTTCTGCCTCAAGGGGCAGAAGATAACTGTAAACACAAAAACAGTGAGACGCCAGAATTACGCATTTCACTAGAGGCTTTTTTGTTTTGAATAGGTAATAGGATGGAGGAAGGAATGCAAAGGAGGCAATCTGTTAAAGATCTGACCATTACTAAATTAAATTTGTGACACACTTCTAAAAATGAAACAGCATTTAGGTCTGCTCAAAAGGTAAAACAAATGAAACCAAAACAATTTTAAAACAGCTGAAACAAGAACTCATTATGCAATTTTCACAGCAACCACTGTGCTCTTCTCACAGCTTTTTAAGATAGATGTGGGTACTGTTTGGTATTCCTGAAGTTTAAAAGAAAGCATACACTGAAAAACACAGGGATATAGGAATCCCTTCAAACAAGTCTTTCTGTTTCTGGACACTAGAGTCAACTTGCAATTACCCTTCAACTAATTATCTGGTTTGGTTGCTACGTATGCCACAGATGTTAACTCAAGACAGCAGTGTGTAAAACCAGGTGCATTCTTTTCTCAGCCAGTTCACATAAAGCAATTTTTATGTGCTACAGAGCCCAAGTTAATAAGTCTAAAAGACTGAAGCAGCCTTCAAATGCAGGGCCAACTCATGATTTTCTGTATCTGAGTCCAATGTCAGGAGCACTACAGAAGGTACTGAAGGTGTGTCTAAGTAGCTCCGGACCATGACCACCACACTTGGCTAGCACTGAACTCAAGTTTCAGACTCCAGGACCAAGCTGGTGACAACCCTAGACAACAGATGCATAATGCTCCTGCATTCTGAGAAGGGTTACTTAATCTGGATAGAGTCGGCTTGCATTGAGCAATGCATGCAATATATCCACCCTCCTGAATATCTGAGCTCTTGGATATGCAGTGTAAACACATTAAACCGCTTTATCATGCTGACTCAGTAGAGCTAAGCAGCTCTGCAGATCATTCCTCAATACCTGTATAACATAAGATATCCCAGCCCTTCTCATTAATTGAGCTAAAAAGCAGTTATTGCATACAATCTTCTAATTATAATGAGAATAAAAAAAATGAGACATGAGTCTCTTATCAATATATTGATGCTAAGAATCGGAGCTAGTGCCTATGGCTAAGCAAGAAAGTGACTAATTCACACAGGTGGACAGAAGATTGAGAAAAACTTGTGAATTAAACCAGAAATAGCAAATTTCTTAAGTAACCAAGAAAACGACCTAGTTTTGTGCTTGAACTAGCAACAGAGCAAAAGGAATGTCTGCACTCTCTGCGATACTTCATACTTCACTTGCACAAAATGTATCCCGACTTCATCAGTAAAATAATTTAATTTAAAAGGATTGTTTAAATTTGTATTTATAAATAGACCAACAGTTTTGGGTAACTTGCAGAACTTGGGGGGGGGAAGGGAACCACAGTGTAAACTGCTTCATAATATGACAATATTTCACTAAGAGAAAGCACAGTATCAACATCAATGCAACAGTCAAACGAATGATCTTAGGACTATTACATACTTTTAGAAAGGTGATTTTAAAAAAGCTGCTTCACAAAAATCAATACACTTTCCCCATAGGTTCATGATGTAAAATTCTATAATCAAGGCTTGTAGATTTGTAATTATGGTATGTCAGCCACATTTAAACAAAAGTATTAAAAGATTGTTAAAGTTAGACTAACACAATTGCAATGTGAATTGTCTTAGTCTCATTCTAATCTACTGGTGTCACTTCCACTTAATCAGATGGAAACTATGGGCAAATGTCAGTGCTATTTTCACTTGACCCAACTTACTCTGTTTGCAGTAGTTTTTAGAATCATTGCCAATCTGAAATGAGAATAAGACATTTTTTTAAAGTTTGGGGGTTTTTTTCCTAATCAATTCCCTCACTATCCAGCAGGTTGTCTGAGTTTGGATTTACTGAAAGTAAGGCTATTTTGAAGAGATTAAACCAGAAGTATTGCTTGTTAGGACATAAGCCACAAATACAGCAAACATTATTATTCATACTCATCAAATCTACTTTTTTTTTTAATGACAAGCTAATGAAAGTATGCAATCACCAAGAGCCTGGCTATCAGATTTGTCAAAAAAAAGCAAAAAGTTCTCCCCATTCCTAGTTTAAATTTCTTTCACTGATACATAGCAACGTAAGAAACATGAAGGCAAGTACCCATGACTTATAAAATATAGTCTCTTGAGAGAGGCACACAAAGTATTTATGATATACAGCTGAAAAAAACGAAAAACCAAAGCAGAACAGCTGCTTTGTTCTTAGATGGAAAAAAAGTGATGAGTTAGGTAACTAATGAGAGAAAAGAATGTGCTACAGCAGATGATTAAAAAAAAAGACAAATGAAACGTCAAAAGTTCAATACATCCTAATGGTTCCTGACCCTTATCTTTTTTGATATACTCATATAGCCTGAGCATTGAGTGTGCTTGAAAATCAGCATTACAGGCTAAACTGAGTATATATTTCTAAAGTGCAAACACAGAAAAAAATTAGGAAAATTAACTGACGTGTTAAATCAGTCAGTCACTTTATGGCATGTTTAGTAAGCCTCTATGTAAGTCTTCTCACACACCAGGAATAAATACCTATATAGTTGTTCTAGTCCAAAACAAGAGGACAGTGTTAATGTTCCTAAATTGACTCTAGTCACATGCATGTTCACTGTAATAGAGAGTACATAATTAGGCTTCTAGCTGGAGAAGAAAGGGTGGAGCAGGACAGAGCCATAGCTCTTCTATCTGCGTGCAGCCATCACAGAAGTGGGAGCTGCTGCTGTATCACCTCCCCTGCAGGGAGTGTAAGATAACATTCCTTCTCTCTCTCTTTTTTTTTTTTAAGGTACTTTCACTTGCATATTCGAGCTGCTGCAGCGTAACTGGATGTGCATACTGTTATCACACAACAAACTGCAGTAAAGTTTACTTGCTTATTGACACAGCCATTCTCTAAAAGCAAATCTGAATCCTGTCAACTGCATTCGTATAATTTCCCCAAATGTTCTCACCTCTTTCTTTGTACTAGCCCTGAAATGAGTACAGTTGTGTAGTGAGCTGGTCCAAGCAGGCCTCATCCTTCAAAATAACTCTTTTTTTTTCAAGTTCTGGTTATTTCTCAGCTCCCCAAAATATACAGATGGGTGGTCATCTAAGTCCTCCTGAAGGACACAAAGGAAGAGGCTGTAACACAGCCCCTCAGATTTAGGCTAGCTTAAGCCATCATGGACCAACACTATATCTTCTCCTGTCACAAGCAGCAATTGTTCCAGCTCAGAGGAATGCCCACATATACAGAACCCCTGACACATATTGTAACTTAAGTATTGTTTTTAAGAGGCCACAGGATTTGTATTAGACTCACAAAACAGTTTTCAGGAATAGTCAGACTTTGCCTGAGCTGGTCTTTGCCAGCCTAGGGGTTTTTTTTACTTGTTTAACTGTAATCGCTATTATGACTAAATGACGATTACTTGCTTTGTTTTAATTTTTGCTCAGCTTTGTACAATCCTGTGGTATAACACTATTGTACTGATTTTTGTTACTAACAAACTGATGTTTGTTAGTAACAAAAATGAGCTGTTTCCGACTTAGAACAAAAAAGTATCAAATCTGATGGGATGATAGCAGAGCCCTTGAAAACAGAGGCACAGGAAGATGCTGAAATGCCCTGGTGCTATTAACAACTCACCAATATTGGTCAAATATTGGCCAAAAGAATGCAACCATGAGAGATGGTTAAAATCAGTTTTAGGATAACAAAGAAAAAACTATTCAACACGTGTAAAACACACCAAATGCAGTAAATCCAGATAAAACGTGGAACGCAAAACAATGAAGAAGAACTAAGATGTGGATTTTTTATATGTATTTCTATATGCAGACTCTGAGAAGTACAAAACAATGAGCATCATACTCCTTTCAACAAAGGATCTGGCATGCTAATAACTTGCTTGAATTCGTCCCCTCCTCACAACCGAATCGAGCCAGTGGCGTTAGGACCCAGAGGACCAGCAAAAAAGTGTAACATCAGCGAAAGGGTGCTATGAGAAACAAAGTAGAAACATTAGAAACTTTGTGTATGTTAATTGTGGCTGTATGTAATTTTGAAATGAGTTAATACTAACACATTTCAAAATTGTAACTGAACTAATATGCAGCCGAAATTCAAGCACCATACTCTGTAACTTTGATGCAACAAGCTTGGAACAAAACCAAAACCAGCACACGTGGATCTCCATAAACCAAGTGAACAAACCGAAGAGCCACACTAAAAGCAGTAAACAAACTTCTCTCACAGGACAACAAACGCTACTAAATTTTAATCTCTTTTTCTCAGCTCTCTCAGACTCGCTTAAACTGCAGAAGCAGAGAAATAGAGAAAAAGAACATGCAAGCTAATCTCAGAGATAGAATCACGATGGACAGTGGCATAGAGACACTGAGCTAGCTCCACATGCAGTCACCTGCGTGACCATGCTGGCATCACCACGCGGCCGCCTCCAGGTCCCAGTGGATGCAGGCACATGGCAGAGCACTCACCGTGGGGACCTGCAGGCCAGCTGCTGGGGTCTCCGCACAGTCGTTCGTTGCCTAGTAAAGGCCTTCGCCTCATTGTTTCCAACCCACAAACAGCAAGAGAGAGCTTGTTCATGTAACTTTTGCGATGATTTATCATTAAGAAATGGTCACCTAAAATGCTATTCAGTATTACCACACAGTTCTTCCAGTAAAACTATTGAACAGCAGCAATAAGCCAGTAGTAAAACTTCTGCAAACTACACATTCTACAAAAGTAAAATTGTGTGTCATTAGATACAGCAGGTCTCTCAAAAGTCTCAAGGAAGATCCATTACACTTCTAGCTAACAAAAATAACACACAGACTGAAAAAATGCTAACCTAAGTAACTCTAGTTTCCTTATACCTCAGAATACTTTGTAAAAAATGGCACAAAACACCACCAACTTAAAAATGCACAGAGAACATTTCCAATGTTCCTGTCCAGTAAAGCCAGCAACTGTAACACAGGCCATGAAAGGAACACAAAGCAAAAGGCAGTCACCAAGCCATTCCATAAGACCATGCTAAAGCTTTCTAGCTTAAAAATTACACACAAGCTGATGATTTGCATGATTTGCATGCCCCTGCATAGCAACAGTAAACAGGACATTGCAATCCTATAATCAACCTCTTGCTTGCTGCAGTACTTGAGAACTGATCCCCACTTGCAGCCTGTGAACTCAAAAGTGCCTTTACCAAGCATAACAGAGCGATACATCTGTATCCACTTCACTTTTCTAGTTTTCCATCTTTCAAAGCAAATCGGGTGTTGGATAGCATGCCCACCTTACTGTTAGTCTTTCACTGACAGAAATTAGGTAAGTCATAACACGAAGTTGACTGTATGAAACTGGACCGTGGAACATCCAGATCGGGCACGCAGACTAACTCCTGCCTCTGCATGAGCTGGAGCAGTCTGTGTAGGGTGTAGCCCTAATAAACCCCACTGTGACCAAACATCTAATGTCAGAGCCTTGCATTTATTGCCACGGTGGGAGGGATTCAGACAGATAAAGTGCAGCTTCTCTCAAAGATTAAGACTGTGTTAAAACTGGTCAAAATCGAGACTTAGGTGCTGAATTCACGGCCGGTTTTGCGGTGTGAACTTCCGAATCAGAAACAACCGCCTCAGCAGCCGTTTCGACACACACGGGTAGGCCTTCAGGTCTCGGCCGGGTACCTGGCGGGGCAGTGAGACTCCTCTCGGCTCCCCAGACCGCCCAGCGAACAGCACAGACGCTCCCCGTTTAACCGGAACGGCCAGCCGGCTCCAGCCGGCGGC
>Ga0181612_135057_pt1 | contig 16617 bp, 22 predicted proteins | sample HoacroProtozoa21_FD_119630 | JGI IMG/M metagenome (GOLD analysis project Ga0181612, IMG submission 119630) | Hoatzin crop microbial communities from Cojedes, Venezuel. Combined Assembly of Gp0051906, Gp0051904, Gp0051908
GGGGACACCCAGCTCTCACCCTCCACTTTTGCATTCAGCTTTCCCCTTCACTGCTATGGCAGTGGCGTGGGTTCTCCCTGAGGGCACCTGCCTGTAATTATAGCAGATTTATAGCAAATAGTTCCTCCAGCCCCATCTCCATCCCTGTGGAGCCAAGGTCTCTTGGCCCTATCTCTACCTAAGGCAAGTCTTTCCAGCCTGCTGTGGAACACAAAACTTGCTGCCCCTCCAGCCATGCCAGCCAAGACCTGTATATTCCATGAACCCCAGAAGGACATCCAGAAGCTCATCACAATTCCCTGTGTGCACCTCCGCGTAACTGTCTGTTAAAACACTAGAGGAATGGGAACAGGTGTGACTCAAAATGAGTGCTTTTTGCTTGGTACTTGGCTGGCTTTCTCTGGAGTCTGGAGAATTTTTTAATAGTGCTGACTATTGATAATATGTCACTGGGAATTTGCTTGGCACTTCATGGCATGAGCACTTAAAATACAAGGTCCTGCTCCCCAGAGTGCTTGGAAAAGTCAAGAGGAAGCAAACTTGGAGAAGTGGTAAGGTCATGGAGAGATGTGGAGGTCCCAGGAGCACAGCCAGCCGAGAAGGCTGCTGGGGGTGGGCTGAAGCAGGGCTACTGCGGGACCCAGAAGAGAAAAGGGAGAAAAATGTGGGTCTGTTGGAAACTCAGTGTCTGCACTTGAAGGGCTGATGGAGTATTGTCATTTCAGGATCACGACCACATAACCTTGGGTCAAGTAATTTGCTTTTTTCCACTCCCCTATCCTTGAAGATGGGGAAAACAGGGCTCTGGGGACCTATTAAGATCCACAGGTGGAAACCACAGAGATACTAATTTTGGTTATTCGAAGGAAGGCTAGAGGAAAACATTGACAAGAGGAGCCACAAGCCCAAGAGAGATGGCAAAATGTGTGCACTGTTCCATCTCTTATAGCAGGAAGTTCTTTGTAGCATAAGGCAATGACAGAAATCACCCTTAAGACAATATGACCCTTCATGCAAACTTACCATGCATTTTACTCTCAGTTTTATGTGTCAGTTTTATTCCTAATGATCTCTGATATGGCAGGTGGGCCTTCGTCTTCTCCTTTTTGTGCTGGGCTGTATGCTTCTTGAGGTTTGTGTTTTGGTTTTTTTACCTTTCCATGTTGCTCTGTTATAATGTCATGCTGAGCTGCTAAACCCAGCTACAGTTTTGACAGATGATGTACTAGTTCCCTCTGCTTTGGATTTGACATTTTCACAAGCACTAAACACACACGGTTACAAATTTTAAAAGGGAAAAGAACCCCACCACCACCACTCTCTCCTGTTTTTTTCAGTTTGGCTTTATTTTGGAGTTGATGACAGATGCCAGATTAATGGCCCTTGAAACTGAAACCCTCTATTTAGCTGCTGAACAAGTGGGGCGAGGGAAGACACTGTGCTTGATGCTCCTCTGCCGCTTCTGCAGCAAGCCTCACCCCTGATGGCAGTGCCGTCCCTGGCACCCTCATTCTGTGGCTTTCTGTCTCGGCTGTGGTGACAATGCCACTTGGAAGGCATCATCTGTGCTATTACCCTCTCTCCTGTCACTCCGCAGCTCTGGATTTAGTACAGGAAGCTCTAAATATTTCAGGGCTGTGCTGCTAGATGCAGCAACTCTTTCCTTTGCAGCCAAGGCGGTGTTGTGCTACAGGTTCGAGAGAGATGATCCTCCGGAGGATGAGAGAGAGGGTCAACCCCAGGAGGGGAGCCCGTACCTGAAGCCTGGTCTCCTGGCAGAGGAAGGACAGGTATAAAGGTGGGAAGGAACTTAAAACTGTCAGCCCATGCTGATATTCTGGGAGCTTTCAGGCTGTAGCAGAAGAAGCCAAGGGGAATTTTTATCTTCCACATTGATGGAAATGGGATCAGACTATTTATCTCTGATGAGATGCCAAGACATGGTTCACTGTGTTTAGAAGCAGCTTAAAGGTATAATAAATAGTGCTTCCTGCTCCAAGACAGGACGAGAAGTGAGAGTGAGGAGACCAGATCTGATAACCACATGCACGTGTCCTTTTTTGTGTTGTGACTGATGTAACTCCAGCATCCACAGTGGATTTCAGGCTAGAGAAGACATTGAGATCTATCGACATTTCTGCCATTGGAGAGCTGACTAACTTTGCACTGGGATATTACAAAATGGGGAGGACTCTGGCGTGGCAGATCATAGAGGTCCCATTTCCATAGGGTAGCTCTGGATAACACAGAGGGAGATGCCATGGGTCAGTTATTTTACAGAAGAAAGGCAACCCTAATTCTGAGGCTGGTGGGGCTCCCCTAACCTTGGAAAGCCAGCTGATGAAGATGATCTTCAAACCCCAATCAAGACAGAGAGGAGCTTCAGGCTGCTATTTCTTGTGTGAAAATGCCCTGAAGAGAAGGCACCAAGGGTTTGTTGTACCATCAACTGTCAAATCAAGGGCAGCTGAAGCAAGAAGGAGGACCTCAACACATGTAAAAGAAATCCATCTGACTCCATACTTGGTACCCTCCCAATTTCTACCTCATGAAGTGCTGATCCTATTACTGGTGGAGCCAAAGCAGTGTGAAATTTAAGAATTTGGAGTAGACAACTGTGAAGTTGCCCACGTGAAGGCTGGGCCAAATCCTCTGGTGGGCTGCAGTCAGCTGCATGGTGTTGGGGCTGCAGGTGTTGCAGAGGAGGCAGCATTTGGTCTTCAGAAAGAGCAGGCACAGTGGGGAAGCTTTCCTTTTTCTTTTTTTAATTAAAAGCTTTAAAAAATGTTTTTAAAGGTTTTAATTTAAAAAAAACAAATTAAAAGGTGAAAATGATCTTTTTTTGTTTCAGGGAAAGTAAATGCTTTCTTACAACACCTTAATTTTAAATGCAGGGGGAAGAGAATTTTCTTTATTTTGGGCCTGTTATCAACCCATCACAGTTACACTTCATCAGCTGTATTTTGTCTGAATTTAGGTTGCGAGCTCCTCAAGCCAGGACTGCCTCTTGTATGCAAAAACAGGGGTGTAATTAAGTGGAAAAATAAACAGCCTTGCAGAGAGAAGTGGCTACCGCTTTTGTGTTGATGCTGCTTTGGGGACTTGTGGACTGGAAAAGGCTTCGCACTGTGGGTCAGCTCTCCACCAGCTGATGTGCAGATGTTGACCTGCTTGCTGGCGTCTCAAGGAAAAGGCAGGTACATTGTTCACTCATTAATATTTTGCACTGAAAATTGGAAGTGCCATATAAATCCTAAATGACATTATTGGGGCTTTTTATTTTTATAACAGAGCCAGGGGAGCAGCAGCAAGGTGGAGCAGCAAACCCTGCCCATTCACAGACGTTGCAGCATCTTGTTGAGAAGATGGTTTTGCCTGTGCTAGCCACCCGCTTGTGCTTGCACAGAAAACACTGAGCCATGGCATTGCAGTGGGTGAGAAGGGAGACGAGGGAGGCCAGGTGTGAGAAAGGCAGGCACAGGCAATCAGGTAATATTTCCCTTTATTAGACACAGAAATTAATGCTGTCTGAGGCATAAAAGGGAAAAGACCCAGAGGATTTGATCTTGCTTGCTGTTTGTGCCTTGCCCCAAGCATGGCATTCACCTCCACCTCTTGGACCCTCAGCAGCTGGACATCACCTCGATGTCCCTTCCCCACTTGGGCCCTGGGGCGGAAGCTGATAGTATGTTGTACCACTGTGCTTGAAAGTCAGCCCTGGGGGAAACGATGGGCAGGAGGAGTGGGAGCAAAAGTCCTTGAATACAGGAATGCTGGGCTGCTGCTGGAGATGGCAATCGCACTGGATTTGGTCCGGACAAAAGCGGTAAAGCAAGAGGGGCAAATTTTTGCCTGCACCATGACTGCGCTTTTCTGAGGGCCCTTTTCATCTCAATCCTACATGCTCCACTGAAAAGAGCTGGCTGGTGACTCTGACACACACCATCCAGCTCCACGGGAGAAGCACATCTTAATTAATTTCAGGGCTGAATGGACAGGCGAACTCCTCTGCCAGAGGAGCGCCCACCCTCACATCCCCTCTGAGATTTCCCAGTCAGCAGCTAGCAGTTAAACTCTCCTCCTTATTTCAAACCCAGAGCAAAGCATGGCTGGGTGCAGGCAGGAGAGGTGGCTGAGCGGGGCCCCATCCGGGTAGGAGGTGTTGGGCAGAGATATGGCCACTCGTTTCCCACCTAGGCATCCTGCCAGTCGCACCCAGCAACACTTTGTGTGGGGAAATTATCAGGGAACAAAGCCGGCACCCATAGAACTGCTTCTCCAGGCCCGCAGGGCAAGTGATCTCAGGAAGAGCGTCAGAGCTACCAGCTCCACATCAAGCAATGAACATAGGTAGCTAATAGCTACCTGGACGATGCCTCCTTTTTTTTTTTTTTTTGTGCTGTGATCTGGGGGAAATGCGTTTGTTTGGGAGATTTGAACAGAAGTGGCAACAGATGCACTGTGTAATAAAAACGCGAAAGCCACTATTATGCTTTCAGGAAGAGAACAGAGGGAAAAAAACTGCAGGCATCAGAGATAAACACAGGCAGAATTATGGAAAGGCAGTATTTAATAGTTTGTCAATCATGCTCTCATTTCCAAGGTACGTTACCCCTAGAGCTGAATTAAATATGGAATCTATTTTTTTTTTAAAAGCACAAAACCAAGTACCTACTACCCAAAAATAAAATATTTGCCGCTGCCCATCCATTAGGAGACCTTTTCTCTTTCTCACACCTGCACTTTTAGGTCAGTTCTTGCTCAGCATCACCAGGCAGCCCCTTCCCAAGGTGTCTCCCCACCACTTGCGGGGGCTATGCTTCGAGCCCAGCAAGAGAAATTGGGCAGTGGTGTTTATGGAGCCTTTCCCTAAGGGCTGTGTTTTACCCTGCATACCTGAATATTTTCACTAGTACAGTCCCAAACCTAAAAAAACTCGTGCAGCTTGATGGAGGGTGGGAAGAGGCAGTAGGTAAAGGGAACAGGGCACTGTGGGAGCTGCTTAAACCAGCTTCACCTCTAAAGGCTGTAACAGGGTGAAATCAAGGTCCATCTAGACTGGTGTCTTTTCTTCTACAGTTGCAATATGCATATTTTCAGGTAAAAATAAAAGCAGACAAGATGATATGACTGGTCCTACTCTCGTCTTCTTGAAGTTCCCATGCCATTGCTTGTTATCTCCTTCAGTAGAGGAGGTTATTCCCCTGTGCATGAGGCAGAGGTGCCACGTCCCTCAGATACGGGCAATGTTGGCATTGATGTGCTAAGGCTGCTAAGGATCGGGTGGACCATGGGTCTTACCCTCCCCTGGCTATCAGTATCTATCTGGTGGCTCTTCTTTTACACCTCTGTTGTGGGACCCTTTTGTTCTGCACTAATATTCCACCAAGTACAACAGGACTTGTGAATGGGCCTTTTAGGCACTGCATTAATACCACAAATAAAAAAAAAAAAAAAATTAACCATCCCTAAATGGAGTAGCTCTTTCAAGGAGGTATTACCTTTAATCATTTCTGAATTCATGTAAGGCAACTTGGAATTACCTACAAAGGACTCTCTATAAAGCCAGATTGTATTGCATTTAATACCTGTGCTTTTAGCTCTCTCTTTCCTTCTTTTCTTGTACTTACATAGATTTTCCTTTAAAGGACTTTGTTTTTTCTTTCCAAGTGTCTGTGCTGGCTCAAAAGTGACTCAGTACTTGATCAATCTGGTACAGCCACTGATGCGAAGCTGGTAGAGAATTACTCGGGTGAAAGCCTCTGAGAAAAATCAGTCAGGGGAAGGTCGGTTAGTTTGCTTGTTTGAAACCTTCGTTGTTTTCAGAAAGGGGGAAAACCAGAGATACAGCCAGAAAACAGATTTTGGAGAATGCCAGAAGTATTTAAACACTCAATGGAAGGAGGTGGGAGCTTATAGCAGCAAAACATATTACCATTTTAAAAAATAAAAGCACATTTCCAGTACCACTGCACTTTGCAATGGGGAAAAGCCTGTAAGGAGATAAGAAAGGCCTTTCTGGTTCAGCTGAAAAGCGCATCTGTACTTACCACAAAGGCTGTCCTGACCTCCAACTGCTTTCCTCTCTGGGGAATCCCAGAGTCTGAAGTGATTTCTCTGCCTAGTAACACCCAACAGATTTTCCTCCCTGCCTTTGCTCCATCCCCCTGTGACCCTACACAAACACCTTCCTCCCGAAGATGTTAAAGGCGCAGAGCAAAGGTGTTGAAGTTTGCAGATGGATGGGAGTTGGAGAGAGACAGAAAACTCCTTAAAAGGTTAAATTTCCTTGTAGCCTTTTACCTTGGTATGTGCTGCTGTCCTCTTCTCCAGCACAAAGCCTCAGCCTGGACTGAGCAGGAGGACCCTCCCTGCCTTTCCCCTCTTGTCCTTGGGAATGAAGTTTATTCCTGATGCTTGTAGGGTGCTAACTGCCCTCCCCCCACCCCCGAAACATCTCTGATGCCAAGTGATGCAGGGAGTGGTCCCACTGCCTACGATGGGCACCAGTCCCATGGGACCCTGAAAAAGTGCTGCTTTCTACCTGGGAGTGAACCAGGTCACACCATGCTGCAAACCCTTCGGTGCTCTGCTCGAGGGATGCTCTGCAGTCAAAATCCTCCCCAGGGAGCTTCTGCTCCAGCAGAGCATCCTGACCTTGCAGCACTGAAGGTACTCGAGAACAGACTTGCATGGCTCGTGTGTCTGGTTTTGGGCAGCTGAAGGGATGAGCAGCAGCTCCTTAGTGCCTGGCAGACATCTCTGCTTGGGAAACCCAGTCCCTATCCCCAGTGCTTTCTCCGTGAGTCTCACTTTCCCCCCATCTTGCTCCAGCCCCATGCGATGGATGCTGTGCTACACAATGTGTGTGCCATCCATCTTTTCGGCCACATTCTATCACATCTTCCAGGAAGGGGCAGATTAAGAAATTGGTCTGGAAGGGGTTTCTTCATTAAAGGGAAACTGTTTTGGTGGGACAAGAGCAACTTGTATGCCTCACTGGTCTCTGAGCACTTACAGGTGATCCTTGCACTCAGGCAAAAAGGTGCGGGGCCAAACTTTAGGGAGCCTCTTGTTAAAGCATTTGCAGCACATCGCTGCACCAGCCTGAGAAAACGCGACTGTCACCCTGAGGCTAAACCCAGTGCTGAGAACCCTGACAGCCTTGGTGAAACCAGCCACAAGTGACTTCTCCCATCCTCCTTGGAAGAGAAGATAAATGTCATAAGTCATCAGCCATCACAGCTTATACAAGGCACATTTTTCTTTCCCCAGCACTGATCCGAAGCAGCTCTGGATGGAGGGAGGGCAAGGGCGAAGGGGAGCTGTGAATCCTGCTAAACTTCTCATGTCCCTTGGGCAGGTCTGTCAGCACCGATAGAAAAATGCATGCGTAAAACTTGGGGAAACAAAGCGTGCAACCACCCGAGCACTGAGAAGACAGCCAAAGCAGATAGATAGATGGGTGTCTGGATGGGTAGGCATCTGTGCAACACCGAATCCTATGGAGATTGAGCATAGACTCTCAGCACCCGCTGAATTTGCTGAACAAATGCTCTTTCACCAAGCCACTGCTGAATGCAAGTGGCAGTGGACCACAGGGGTCGGGAGCAGCTAGAGGGGCTGAGAGCCCTTCATCTCTTCCCAGGAGCTGCCTGCTCCCTTTTGGCTCGGGTACCTGGGCTGAGCAAGCCCATCCTCCACAAGTCCCCTTTCTTGGCTGAAGTTGCACCTCAGCCGCCCGTCAGATGGGCACCCATCCTCCTGGCAGTCATCAACCCCACCTCTCTCTGTGCAGCCCAAAGGCCACAGACCACGTTTTCCTCCAAGTTTTGTAGCTCTGTACATGGGAATGAGCTCAGGGTAAAAGTTTTCCGTGGTGAAAGGCCTGTTTTCTTCCCTTTCACTGTCTTCAAGAAACTGACGTACCCCAGCAGAGCCTACTTATTCTGGGCACGGATGCACCAGCTCTGCTTTCTACAAAGCACAAGTCATCCCAGCAGCTTGCGAGTAAGGTGGCCGTAAGAAAGCAGCGGACTAGAAAGGGTTAGAGTGAGGGGATGAGATACGCCAGGAAGTCCAGCTTCTTGCCCAGCTTCCAGGTAGTTTAAGCTTAATGGTGAGTAACAATTCCTCTAAAACCAGTTAATTTCCCATCGCTGTCATTTCACACTGCAAAGGCCAAGAAAATATTTTCAGCGCAGCAGGCAGTGCTGGGTTGCACAGGCAGGCAGGAGCAGGCAGGGATGGGGATATTCATCCCAAGAGGCAGCTGCATTTACTCTGAGCCAAATTCTGATTTGAGTGATCCCCCCTGTGCTCCAGGCTTGGATGGGGGTTGAAATTATGGGTCTCCTCCTCCCTGAAACTCTGGTTGCTGCTGCTTGGTCTTGCTTATCAGGGCGAGCGGCAGCGATTCTCATCATCAGCCAACAGCAGAGACTTTCCTTGGGGATATCTGGAGCCAAATACAACTTCTGTGTATTTAACTGTCTGCAGTAAAGCTTTACCCATAATCTTGTCCAGTCCCTTCTGGAGCCCACACAACCTCTTAGCATCCATGACACCCCTTAGGAAGCGATCTTGTGCTCCAATACCCTCCATTGTGTGCAGCATCACTTCTCTTCTGACAGCATCCCCAGGCTGTGGGCTCTGCCAAAACACCTCCATCCTGGCCAAGGACCACCGTGGTATTTCTGCTCTCAATCCACCCCAGGGAGAAAAGGACAAATCTTACTGAATCCGGGATGACTTTGGGTTGTGCAGATAAAACTTGGTTGCCAAACTTTGCTGGGTGATGAGCAGAGCCTGACAAATAATTCCATGCAAATAACTTGCTAAGTGAATTGAGCTTCTCTTGCCTCTCGCAAACCAGCCATGAACACATTGTGACCCACAATGTCCTCAGGTAAACCAGTTATTGGAAATCATTCACTACTTCAAAATTTGTTCTTGGGCTTATGGCGTTCAATAAGCGAGCTGCACAGATTGGCAGCAGCTGCTCACATAAATCATGAGGCGTTTTCTTCCCATTCCTAAACATGCCAGAAGTCAGTGGGGTGGAATGTGTCCTGGAGAGAGACAGCGGACACCGGGGATTACTGACTTTTGGAGCATTTCAGTCCTTTGCCTCCCCAACCAATTAAGCCTTGTGTAACACATCACTCCAAGGGAAAATGGACCCTGGCAGAGAATATAGTTCAGATTTAATCTTGGTGTATTGAGTTCACACATAAATAATTATCTGTGAACTTGTTGCTTCGATCTGCCCCACTGGCCATCCTCTGTTGAGGTCTGGGAAATTCTCCTTGGTTAGATGTTTTGCATAAGATGAGCCAGAGGAGAGGTGCCAAGGAGAGGAATGATTTTTTAACGTGAACACATCAGGCAGCATTTGCAACATTTGCCCAGAGGATATTCATTCCTGGTATCGCTATTTTTGTGGTGGCTCTTTGCAATGATTAATTTAAAGTGCCAGCATCAGGAATCATGGGAACATATGAGAAACCTAGATTTTCTTTTAAAATAGAAGTAAGTTTCCTTCCCGAAGTTACAGAAGAAACCTGGAAAAAGTTCATCCTTAAAGACATGTAAAACACCCCTCAATTTCTTGTTTAATCTCATACTTTCTCATTCTGCTTATTAATTGGAGAAGAAACCCTCTCGTTTGGAGTGCACCATATGGTTGCAGATCACCAAAATGGAAAAGCCGATATCATTCAACCTTTTGCAGCAGATGCTCCAATTTCCCAGGGTGCTCAACAACAGGCACAGCAGCCACCACCTTACATGCATCTTTCAAGAACATTCATGGCAAAGTTGGGTTTGTTGTTCCCAAAGCAGTGAGTGAGGTGTGCAGGCTGGTGATGATGTCTCCATCCATCACTTCCCAGTGTATAAACCTTGTCGTCCCCTTCTCCGTCACCGCTCCATCCCCATGCAAGGAGGAGAATTGCTGTCAGCCTTTGCCTGGGGTGCCTTGTCTGTTCATTATTTGCCTGCCTTGATGATGTAGCCTACTTCTTCAGGCCGTCTGACAATGTCACCCTGTAGGGACCTTCACCGTGCCCATGAGCTAGTCTTTTCTTACGCTTCCTAGCTTTTGGCGTCTTTACATCTGCTGTGTAGCGCTGAGAAACATGTGGCCTTTGACTGGGTACATGGAGGAGGTAATCTCCATGTCCCTCTGTGCTCCGTCTCCACCTTAGAAGATGGGAGTTCTTGACCAAGGGTGTTTTTGTTTGTTTGTTTGCTTTCCCCAACCATATATTTTGAAGCAACATCTTTTTGCTTGACAAGGCCAGGAAAAGACTTTCGTGCAAATGTGCAGTGTCCTTCGCTGCAGCTATACTTCAGACATAGTGACAGTGCTTCGCTCTCCTCGCCATACATGTGCCTCCCCATCCCCATCCCAGGTGTCCTTGTGGGCATCTCTCGGTTCATTGCTTCCTAACAGCATGTGCCACTTCTGCCCAGTCTCCCAGGGCTGCTGCCACTCTCAGTCAGGCAGAAGAAAGCTGAGCATACTCAAAACCAGCTCTGGTCACGGGCTAGCACAGGGGTAAAGCCTCTCAGGTGTCTGAGCAGCTGGGGTCTGATACAGCAGGTCAAGTGTGCTGCGGCACAGACTATCTGCCTGGATGCAGTGCCGCAGCTTCGCATAACGTGCCAGGTCACCTTCACGCCAGGTCTTCCCCACTCAAGCATCCTCCCATGGAGGCAGTGGACCAGACCTCCAGGTGACGTCCAGGCAGCAGCAGAGGATTGCACCCACCACATTTCGCTCTGTCCACCCGCTTGGAGTGAGTGATCTCACCCATCTGCTGGAGCTGGGATTTCTGAAGCATTTCTGCCATGTCCTTAACGCCAAACCCATCCACTTCCGTGGATGTTGTACACACATGCGTTCTGCTTCATCACCAGTGACCCTTCCTCACCTCCACAAGTCACCGAACAAGTCACCTCCTCATGTCCCCTCACCTATCCCAAGGTTTATCACTCTTCTTCTGATTTTCTGGGACACTTGCCTCTGTTATAAGCTGCCCGTCTCTCCCCTCACTTCCCATCTGCTTGTGTTAGGCACGCTGAGGTGAATCCTATCCCTCATGGCAAACCCCTTGCCTTTAGAAATCAGAGGGCTTGCTGTTATTTACTGGGGAAAGGATAAACTACGGCGTTTATATAAAACATATTAATAATTTCGCCCTTTCCCTCCACATTTACCAAATTGATTTTTGAACTGCTAGCAGTCGTATTGCAATAAATATAGTTGAAATCCATTGCACGTAATGGTTTATAAATTGTGAGTCATAATTCAGCGGGAGCCTTGGGTTTGGTTTGCTGGCTTCTGTCAGTGCGTGTTTGTGCGCCTGTGTTTTCCTTTCTCCAGCCCTTAAACCTGCACAACTCTCCAGTGTTGTTGGGAATAATAGAAGCTCTGCTAACCAAATTTCACTTGTCAGTTGGAAGGTTTCATGCTGTGCATTAAGTTTTTGCAAGTAGTGCAAGGTAAGAAATAAAAACAAAATACCTCCCCCCCCCTCAGCTCTCTGGTCTGTGTTATCAGCGTGTCCGGATGGGAGGAGAGCTCCCGTTTCCCGCTCTCAGCAGCCGCATCTGTTTATCCCCACCACGAAAACAACCCCTCCTGCCTCTGGGCAGCACTGATGCTGCAAGAGGGAGTAAGCTTGCAGCTATTTTGTAATGGGGCCCTCTTGCTGGGAAGCCACCAGTCCCCCTACCAAGGTGGAGGTGGAGAGGGGGATTGGCAGGGGACCGAGTACTCCCCAGGATGCGGTAGCAGCGGTGTCAGGTTATCTATTCAGTTCTCAGCACGGGGTCCTTCCTCTGAACTGCATTTGGTCATTGCCCAAGCTGACTGTTTCCCTGATCCATCCCTGGATCTGTGCAGGGCGAGGTTTCAGCATCAAGCACAAGGAAGGTCCCTGGGGTGGAGAAGACCCAGGTGGGAGCAGCTTTGCTCTAGCTCATCCCCCAAAAGTTTGGTCCTGGCAAAGAAGAGATGCTCAGGAGGAAGGAGCATCCAACAGCAGGGCAATGTCCCCTGGTCCTCCCAGGGACAGTGCTGACCGCTGCCTCCACCAAAATCACCTTTGCATAAATACACACAAGACACCATCCTTGCAGTCGCCGGCCACAAAAATGTGATGGCAAAGGCACTGGGCAGGGGAAGCAGGCAGGTATTGCATAGGCAACGAGATCCCCCCAGGGTGCAGGACTGAGATGGAGCTCAGTGCAGCGGCCGGGCAGGAAAATCCATATCTGCTGCAGATTTATTATCTGTCGGGTGAAATGTAGCACAGATATTTTTAAAACATAGTGCCATTAAGCTCTCCAAATGGGCCAGCTCACCTGCTATTTTAACAACACGTTGTGACACCATCTTATTTTATAATTGTTCCTCCTGGACTTATTAACTCTAAGCTGTCGCGTCCCATTTGGAAGGAGGAAAATGCCATCGAGATGACCGCTCCGGTCACACTGAAACTGTTTAATGAGTTTTATGGGGCACAGGATATTTAAGTGCCAGTCCAGGGTTTTGGAGAGGCAAAAAATGGATCAGTTAGTAATGGCGGTATTTACATTGCGAATTCATATTCCTGCTCTGTTCTCTGTGTGGCTGTGTGTTTATTGTGGGATAGGTGCCCGAGAGCCCACAGACTTCGTCTGGGTGCCAGTGATGAAGAGGATGGGAATATTTAAAGCATCATCCCAGCAACATGAAGTGTCTGCAATAGCGGTACATCCCTGGGTACAGACCCATTTTGTGTACCAAAAAAACCTTTTCCTGACAAAATAGCCACCCCGGGTCTTGCCAGTGTCCAGTACGCACCCTTGGGCGAGGGCTCTCGGAGAGGCAGTGCCAAGAGAAATGGGGATGAGGTCATGGAAAAGGGAAAACAAACGATGTCTCATGTCTGGGAATCAGCTGCCAGCACGAAGAAGGGCGGAAAAAGGGGCTTTGAGGTTTCCCAGCCCTTCACTGGCGGCAGAGGGCTCGGGCAGCCCTGGGGATGGAGAGGGGGTGGGATCCTCAGCTCAGTGGTCTGAGTCTTTTTGCGTGAATGAGTTTATTTGGGGAAAAAACAAAAAGAAATTAAAAGGTTAGGAGAAAAACACTCTGGGGTTGCTCAACTTGTAATGAGATGCTTGTAAACTGGTGAGTTTGAGGGATGCTTGCAGCACCACTGCTCCATCATGCCCAGCGGCACGGCGTGTTGACAGGGGACCGACACAGCGAGCTGCTGCTCGGCACCGGACGGTGGCCCCCCATGCCAAGCCCTGCTCTCCGCAGGCAAAGCGAGCCTTACTGTGCCCTTGATGCACCCACTGTGCACCCCCATGCCAAGGCAAGGGTGTCAGGGCAGGGGGCTCAGCACCCACTTTCCAGCGCCAGCCCATCGCCTCTTCTCCAAAGCATGGCTTTCCAGCAGGAGCTGAGCGCTGGCACCCATAGCTGGAGGAGCAAGCCAAGTCAAGGCATGACACATCCCAGAAAAACAACAACAAAAAAAAGACTGCAAAGAGCTGGATTTGGAGATGAGGAATGACGGTGTTTAACCCTTGGTGGGACTGACTGTTCTTGGAGACGGTGCATGGCATGGACTGGCTGCAGCAAGGCAGGCGAATCTGGGGAAATGAGCCCAGTGCAGGAGAGGCACTGGCAATGGTCCATCCCTGCCTTTCTATTGCCTGTTAGGGATAACCATGTCCACCTGCAGAGGTTTTAGCCACACCGGGGCTGTAATCTCTTCACCTGCACCCTAGCCCTGCTGTCGGTTTTAAAGGGGGCTTGTAGCTACTACTGTTGGTTTTGAGGTTTTGTGGATAGGAGGTGTCAGACCTTGGAGGCTGGGGGCCCTGGAGCTGCTGGGGGAAGCTGCATTGCCTGGGCACTATAGGATGCACAGGTAGGAGATGTGGTAGCGGTAGCATGGCTGTGAGGTTTGAATGCCTGTTGCAGAGGGTTTGGGGGGGGTTTAGATAGCCCTTAATATGTGTTTGCCGAGGACTGTACTCTGCTACTAGTAGAGCTGTGCAAGCACCTGCTGTTTTTCACCTTTAGGAATGAATAAGGAAACCCTGGTCCCAGTTCCTGGCAGATTGTATTCCAAAGTGTTTGTGCTTTGCCTTGCTGCCTTTTTTTAATGTTACAATCACAGCAGAGTTTTGCTTGGAAAACCTGAAAAAGTAGACAAGAAGAATATACACAATTGCCCAGGAGAGATAACCAGTTGTTAAAATATATCTGCTGCTCTAGTTAAAAGGAAATCATATCAGGTTCATAGGGGAATTAACTGAAAGCTCCCTTATCTTGTCCATCTATTGTGCTCTCCTAGCCCTTCTGGACAAATATGATGGAAAGGAAAAAGAAAGCTGATTCTCCCTGAAGTCCCCATCCCCTGGAGATCTCTCCAGAGCCTGGACCTGAGTGTTGCCAGAGAATGACACCCAGTCCCTTCTGCTCAGCCAAAACATGCCTTCAGCTTCAGTATCACCAGTTAGATGGGTTCATGCAGAGCTCATGTTTCACTGCTGCCTCACACTAATTTTTGGCATCCAGGGAATAGGCAGAAGTATATTGCCTGTATATAATAGGTGGTTTAAGCTGTTGGAAATTATTTTCTGTTTATTAAATCTTAGTTGGTACCATAGATATCTTCCACTTCTTTGGGTGAAGGGTTAAAAGCCTGTGTCGTTGATGCTAGTACAATGGCAATAAAGCTAATAGACTTCACCTCTCCTTGGAAAGGAGAAGCACTCTGGCCCTTAAATCTGTTCCATCAGGAGGAAAGTGTGCAAATAGGTAGACTCATGTGGTCAACATGCTCTTGTTGTCTGCTTTCTGATCCTTCCCCTCTTGACAAAAGGGTGATCTATCCTTTGCCCTTCTCTGGAAAGGTCCTCTCTGCTTACTTGTCACCTCTCTTTGCTGTTTGAGGAACGACTCTGGGTTTCACCGCCCATGGCTGAGGATTTCCAGGATGATAACAGCTCGTAAAAGTGGGTGAAATTAAAGATTGGCAAAGATAAAAAGAAATGGTAAGGTATTGATGTGACCCTAGTAGCATCCGTGAGGACACTTCTCACAGTGCCTCGTCACCTTGCTTGACACCTTTCACAGTAAAACACCTTCTCTCTGTTTTCACTTGAGATCTAGCTTTGCAGATTCAGAGGAGGAAAAACAAGATGTTAGCACAGTGTCAGAAGTTTGCCTGCAAAACCAGAAAAGACGGCTCTAAAATTGGCTCGGGGTGGTGACGGGAGAGCTCCAGGACTGGGACCGGCAAGGGTCTCCAGCAGTATGATGTTTGCAGGTATCAGTGGGAGAAACCCTTTGATCAATAGGAGAAGAAAAACCCAGCCTGTGGGAAGACTTTGCCAGCATGGATGTCATGTTGAAGTTTGAACCGCAAGTCCCAGCAGTGAAGGCCTTATTTGAATACCAGCTTGCACAGCAGTAGGTGTGCCAGTTTTTTTTCTGTTGGCTGATTGGAATGTATTTATTGTCAGAAGTCAATGTTTGGAGGTATTTGATGATTTTGGTGTTTCTAGGAAAATTCCTTTGCAGCCATCTCATGCCATGCAGCCTTCGCCATTACCTCTGAGCCTAAATGCCAAGGGCAGGACCCTTCCAACCGGGCATCTCAAAGAGCTCGGACCCTGGTTAGGCACTGGAGAGATGCTTCACCACAGGGCTGCATGCATCTTAAAAATTTGGATGCTCCTCCTCTCCCCATCATCCTCCCAACATCTCCTCTCTGTTAACCTTTGCGTTTAATATCTGTGCAACTCCAGGAGTTAGCAAGGTAGGAGCAGTCATGCTAGGGCTGGCAAGAGGTCCACACTTGAAGCCATCAAGGTGGGAGCGAGACGGTGCCATGGGGCACTGCGCCCTGAGGCAGTGAGTTGCAGCAGTAAATCACTGCCTGCTTGCCCACTGCTCCTTCCCAAGGTGTCTTTTCCCTTTTAAATTTAAATCAGGCTCCCACACCCACGTGTCTTCAAGCTGTGAGAAAGGGGAAATACCTTCCTGGTACCATTAGTTATGTCTGTGCTCTATTATGGGCCTCTTATTCAGCTGCTTTCTGAAACTGCCAGTCCCTGACACATCAATCTCTCCTTGTCTCTGCTGGTTTCTATTACTCGTCTCAGAGCCTCTTGTGCTTCTGCTATGTCTTTTCTTGGATTAAAAATACAGCCATACATTATACCTCCTCTGAGGAGTTCGGGGAATTTGATGAGTGGGCTCTTTGGAAATGCAAGCGCTCAGGACTAAGGATCTGCTGGATGCTCAACTTCATCTTGATACAGTGCTAGACATGTACTGAAGTGTTTTGAAATGATACATCCTCAACATACGAGAGATTCTCAGCTGGGCCATGCACAAAGCATGGAAGACACTTTTGGCTTTTCCCTTGGACTGAATTCCTACAGATCCCAGCCTTCTGCCAGACTGCCATGGCTCGCTCTAAGGAGACCCTGGCTGATAAATGAGCAAATTGCTGGATGGCTGAAAAAATGTGAACTCCCTGTCCTCTGTAATTTGTACTGCCACACAGCTGTTTGTGGAAGTGAAATGCAATCGATGTATCA
>Ga0181612_100812_pt1 | contig 16613 bp, 10 predicted proteins | sample HoacroProtozoa21_FD_119630 | JGI IMG/M metagenome (GOLD analysis project Ga0181612, IMG submission 119630) | Hoatzin crop microbial communities from Cojedes, Venezuel. Combined Assembly of Gp0051906, Gp0051904, Gp0051908
GGCTCCAACCTGCTGAACCACTCCTCTGGTGTTGAATTAATTGTCGATGCAGACATAGCACAGATGGACAACTTGGAGTGCTGTTTGCTAGCATGTGACCAGAGGGATAACAGCCCAACAGTATTTCATAACAGCATTAGGTCCCAGTCCCCAGGAGTGTTGGATATGGCAAGCTTGTACCTGCCGTACAGATCTCCTCCAGCTCCTGGTGGAGTGTCAGTCAGGCTGCCATCACTTCTACTGAGGCTTATGGAGGGTTTGGGCTTTACATGTGTCCTTATGCCCACAAGTGCTTTGCATACAGAAGTTGATAGTATTTTCTATTCTAAATTTCACAAAAAGAACAAACTTAATGTGCACTGCTGTGTTTCAGTGGTGTGCCTGGTTGGACACACATGCTGGACCCTCTCTGCTGCTCTGGGTCTTTCACGCCCAGTAAAAGGGATGGAGTGGAAGGAGTGGCTGGCAATGGTTAGTGCTGAAGTATCAGATGATAAAAACCTGGGAACTAGTTACTCCAGCGCAGGTAGTTTGGAGGGCAATTACAAAACTGTCCAAAGCTCATTCTCCCTTTGACAAGCTCTTTTGCAGGGATGTGTTGGCGTTGAGATACATTGGGGCAGAGCTGCGGCCAGTCTCAGGCACAGAGTGTACCTCAAAGTGCATAGACATGAACGAAGGCTCCCAAACACATTCTCAGAGCTAGGCAGTTTCAGAAATATGTTTTAAAAATGTTTGTGCACAGCCTGTCAGAACAACAATACAAAAATAAGGTTTGAGAGTAGCTTTCAGACACGTCACAGTGTGTCCCCGCCTGACAGTACTAAACTGCAATCACACTGTTTTCATCAGGTCGTTACATCCTACTCAGCTCCAGAAGATCTAGGTAATCTGGTTTCTGTCCATTCATTATAGAAAGCTAACAATAAATGCCTTTGTCTAGTTATCAATGCGCCACAGCATTATTAGCATGCACTGAGTGTTGCTTGTGTGGAAAGCCAGTTAAAATATGATTTTATGCTGTACTGACTGCAATTAAGTATAGCTGAGCTTTACTGCATCAGCTTGTCTCAAGGGAGTTTCTTGGGATATTTAGTTCTGAAAAATACAGTACTCAGCACAAAACTAACATTCGGGATATTTTTAACCCTTCTTTTCATTTCTCTGCTTCTTCGTTCTACAGTAATATGTTCACTTCTATTACACCGAGAGGTGACATCTTAATGCAGAAGAATGGCCTCAGCTAGAAAACTACGGAGCTTGAAAAGATTGTAAATTCCCACAGCTTTTCCAAACATCAATTATCTCAAATATAATTATCATAAAAGGAGTGCATCAAGGATTGCACCAGGAAAGCCTGTCCTTCCGAATTTTAAAACATGACCTTCAAGGCTGAACACTTCCAGAAAAATTGTATCTATGCTTATAAATTTCTCAAGATAGCATAGAAGTCTTGATCTGCTCTGGCAAAAGGAAAGTAATTTGTACATAAACGCTAAAAAAAGAAACACCTTACAAAAGAAGAACACTGCTTCTTTATGATAGTTCTCAATCACAATTAACATTACTCAAATAGCTGTTGATTATTCCAATGCATTTTTCAACACTGAATTTTTCCCACTGATCCACAATACAAATGAACTTGATCATTTTCAGCCAATTCTATGATATATTCTTTAAAAAGGCTTTTCTGAGGTACAAGTAAGCTGCACTAGCAATGCAGCAATCAGTCATGCAATGTTAACTGTACATGGAATTCAATCAGGCATTTTATAGGGAATTTTTTATTTCTCACAGACTAGCAGATTTTAAGTAACACATATAATAGCGCTAATTTCAGAAATATGAGGGATCAATATAATTAATACTCTAAATTTGTATTGGGATTGTCTTCACTTCTAAAATGCTGTTAGGCCTCAAATAAATTAATTATCCTGTACAATGTTAAAGTAACAGCTGAGAAGCTAGGGATGGAGAGTCACATGGGGATCAGGACACTTTCACATGGGTTCTGCTGCCCCAGGCGAGTAAGTGCCCAGCATGGAAACAGATATACCAAAACTCCATTTAATTGGGAAACTCAGTCCCCCAGACCCACCCTACAGTAACTACACCAACAGAGCATGAAACAGGTCAGCTATTAAATGCTGAAGAGAAGAGCTCTTAGGCAGCGTCATCACCAAAAAAATAAGATAAAATATCCACTGTAAACCTATGCATTTGCTTTGGATGCGTATAGATGAGTCACTGTTTTTGCTTAAAATACAACTAAAGCAAGAGGAGTAGCAGTGAGCGGTAAGGATGCAGTATTTCTCCACCATAAACTTTTTTATAGCCTGATGACCACTGGAGACTAAATTACCTAAAACTCTGTGTAAGAGAGAGCCATCAAATCTGTGAGCCCAGGCAACCTAATGATATTTCCAGACCTGTGCAGCAGTATGTGTACAACACCTGTGTGGGTTTTACCACAAACTGCTCCACTAGAGCTGCTTAAATTTAATCCTTTATGAACACAGCCCTATCTCTCAGTGTCCTTCAGTATAAAGGCATAGCCATGACTTAAAGCTTTTGCAGCAAATTCTGATGGGCTAATACATTACATCAATGCACTACATAAATTCGGATGAAACAGTTCACTGACACAGATCACTGTGGCGGGATTCACATCGCCTGGGGTCATCTGCTCACTTGCTGATGCTCGAATGTGAAAATAAGTATTATTGGCCATTAACACCGCCAGCAACCCATGGAAGAGTCGGTGCCTGCACTGTGAAACGTATTGCAATACACAAACTAAGCATACACATCTCTGTCACCCCTTTCCACCAGTTTATGCCACACCAGTACGGCTTTGCAGCCCACATCATCACCCTGCCTCCATGCAAGCAAGCACACCAGGGCTAAACTCAGAGTCAGACTGGACATGGCAACGCTGAGCTTCAGCGTGTACCTTGGAAGCAGGCTGGCCCCAGCTGAGCTCTTTGGCTCTGAGTTAGGCTGTCCGTTAGCCATCTCCCAACGCCTAGAAGAGGAATTGCTCAAGAACGTGCTTGGGAAGAGGCAGCATCTTGAGCAGTCAGCTGCCTAACCTGGGAGCTGCTGAGAGGGAGAAGTGAGACCTAATCCAACCTGCAGGAAACCAAGCAAACAGCATTTGCAAGCCACTCAAAAATAAGTAAATAAATATGTAAATTAAACAACTCAGGGCACTTTTCCAATCTGTCCTGCAACGCAAGATATCTGCTTTATAATTCCTGTATCACTCAATTTGATGCTAAGATGTAACTTAATTTCTCTGGTTTTTTACATAAAAATGCCCTGTTAGGAATAAGCAAGCAAACCAGGTGAGAAGGACTGTCACTAAACACTAAGGGGACAGGGACAGAGATGGATGGATGCAGTCAAGTACGCATGCACATATTGGCAGTGTTAGGGCTCTCCCCCCAGCAGTTCCACCTGGATGAAAAGACTTGTTTAAAACTTTTCGAAGGTCTGGGCTTGTATTAGGGCTCTGAGTGACATGGAGGTATCAAAAAAGTTGTATTTTCCCTATGCTCACCTGTAAAAATAAGTCAGCAGCTGAGCACACAGGACAGTCCAAGTCCCTCATTGACCCCATCAGTGGCCATGCTGAAGGACAGCAAGTGTCCCCTCCTTGGCCAAGGGCAAGGATCACTTTAGGGGTGGGAAGTTCTGTCAAGTGGGAGAGCAGACCAAAGACACAGCCTCCATGCAACTGCAATGCCCAGCATCTTGGTTCATAACACAGACCAGTTGGCTCATTACAGGCATAGAAACACAGGGCATGTAGGTGTTTTGTGGACCTCAGTCAGTGCTGAAGATTCATGGGTCAGGCAATGACACAGATGTCTGCTGTAGCAAAATCCAAGATATTCACTGCAGTTTCAGGACAGTTGTGATCTTCCCCAGTAGAACATTCAGTTTATTCTAGAAAGGAAATCCGTCCCACTCCGTCATTTTTGGTGTTAGAAGATACTGACCATTACAAGGCTAAGTTTGAGCTACATCAAAGGGTTTTTCTGGAGATGAGCACAAACCCTGTCTTGGTTTCCCACCTGGAAGCAGACTTCAGGGTAAGTGTAAGAGAGGCTTACTAAAGCCTTAGCCATATTTTTCTGAATAACATTCCTCAGTTATGGAAGGGTGAAGACAAGGCCTCAGGCAGAGCATCAATACCAAAAGATAGCTTTAAGCAAATGTCCAGACAATCACATTAGAATATGTTGAAAATCTGCCCAGACAGGGACAGTGGTGGTTTCTAATTATCCCCCTCTCTCCATCCCCATCTCCCTCACACTGAATTTTGTCTGCCAAGCAAGACAAAGGTCAAGCTTGCCTGTCCAGATTTAATATTTTCTAAGTAGACCAAGTATTGCAGCAGTGAAGTTGTGGCAGATAAGGACCTGGCCTGGAAGTCATCTGAAAGAAGTCTGGCATGGTTTAGGTGTGTTCTGCTTCTAAAGGGAGCCATCAAAACCATCAGCTCTCCACATCCTAGGCCAGAAAGCCTTAAAAATGAAATACTGTTTATACGATCTGCATCAGACATTGTAGACCATTCCAGTCAAAAAATGCATGGAAGGAAAGAAAGAGAGCAAAGCAAAAATACAAAGGGAATTGTGGGGTCATACAGCTAGACTTGTCAAGCTTCACCCACCGCATGCAGGATACGTGCAGGACTTTTCTCACTTGCTGCTGCTGGCAGGGCAGCCCCTTGCTTGTGTGTGCAGTCACACATGCCTCAGCCTCCCTTCCGCGCATGAGCTGAACAGGCCTCTGCCCAGAGGTACATTTCAGAAGAAATTGTGAAAACTTGTATCCCACAAAACAGTGGTTTGCATGCATATGATGACAGTCTCCCTTGTGACTGCACTGGGGGCATAATTTATGCATGTCAGTGGGAGGACAAGGCCGTGACCGATTAGCAATTCATATCTACTCTTGCACAGTTTTTTTAAACTTCATTTCCATTACAAATTAGGCAACCATTGCAGCCCAGCTTTAAAGCAGAAGTCCATCTAAGCCATATCCTAAAACATAAAAAAGTGTTTGCCTAAATTATATTTAGCAGACTAAAAATTATATCCAGGAAATGTGACTTAGATTCATGAATAAGAACTCTGAGATCAAGTATCTGAACAGCACTGCTGAGTATTTCCATCACGGCAGGGATTAAAAGTCCACATTAATAAATCCACCACATTTCCCAAATGCAAAGTAATGGTTTATTAATCAAAGCTCTTTAGCAAAAAGTTGTTGCAATGATTTGTCATAAAGCTATAACATTTGGTCTGCTGTTTAAAGGTTCCCTGCCTACTTGGTAAACTCCTATTTAAAAGTATTAACAATGCAAAGCAGTATATCTATTTCATTGTTTCTTTCTCTGAAGCTGACCTAACTTGCTGAGTTTAAAAAAACCAAACACAGCATTTTAGTAACACAAGGACAAGGACTCTAAGGTACCTCTGACCTGCCAAATTGTATTCCTTCACAAATTACTCAGACCTTCTGCCATGGTACATAGGAGTATGTGGCCACCCTGCCTGGAGAAAGTCAGCAGACGAATCCAAGAAACACTGCTTTTTGTGGCTAGACATAGCTGTTGTGGGAATGGGACAGCGGCTAATTGCACTGGAGGCAGCCACAGCCCCTCCATTCCCTTCTCTGCAAATACTTGCTTCAGTGGCCAACAGGGATGTACAGCCAGCCCCCATCACCTCCTCCAGATATGAGTGCAAGCAGGCAACATGCATTGTGAACACCCACGGCTTGTCTTCACATGGGGACTGGCACCTCCAGCAAAGCTGTGTGGGATGAGGAAAGTTGCCACGCAATGTCCGAGCCTACAGGGATCATGTTGCACAGTCCAGTTGTTCAGCGATAGCCCCAGAGTTTTGCTTTTCTCCTCATCACTCTCACTGGAGGGTCCTCCAGGTCCTAGGTGGGTCATTGATTGTGGAGGCAGAAAATCAAGTATTCAAGGATTAGGTCCTCTAAAAGTAATATTAATGATCTATACTGAACCAAACATCACCTCCTTACAACTCTTCCAGTGTAAGATCAGATTCCAGTCTTTTTCCAGGAACCGTGGTGAGGGACGTTGTTTCATTTCTCGGGATAATTGCAGTGCAGCTTCACAGGATGCACAGAACAGCTGAACAGAAACCTTCGAATAAAATGAAAGGTGTTGTCTCCTTCTGGGACAACATTATGAACATCCAAGTATTTAAGTAGCTTACAGAGAGAACAGATAGGGAGAGATGCTTTAAGGCTCGCTAACAGCAGCTAATCAACTAATTACACAAAGCCATTTAGGCCTGACTGGTAACAGATATGCAGAACAGTGATTTCCTAATAGGGAGAGTAAACAAGACAACTGTGAAACAGTACTTGCTGCAGATTAGCACAAGCAGAGACTTTGGAGAGAGGCTGGTGTTGTCCAATCCTCCCCACTCGTCCAAAACCAGTGCAATTAAGAGAAATGTACCAGACTGCTAGAAATCAACTCCTCCCATCTCATAAAGCTGTAGGGTTTGTTATACCTTATCCTACAGTTTTGCTTTAATTATGTAAGGCATTGTGACTGATAGCATTACATTAAATATACAGAATAGTATTTAAATCTGACTTGCAGATAGCCAAGACACACAAAGTTATTTGGCCAAACACTTCCATGACCTGTGTCCGCCTTATATGACCACCATCAAAACAGCAATTTCAGCTGTAACAATGATGACAGGAAGAGAAGAGATGCCTTGACTCCTTTACTCATCACTTTCATAGATGCTTAACCAGAAGCGGAGGCCCACAGGTGAGTCAGCATGAGGACATCTCTAGTATCCCCACATGTACTCAACGCATTATGGGAACACAGCAAGATACCACAGTTTCCTTGCACAAGAAAGGCAAAATTTACTGTTGTATAAGGATGTCTCTGTTCACCTTCAGGTTAAAATGCGCTAGCTTTGTGTTCTCAGTTTCAAGCTGGGACAAAATCCTTTTAAGCAGTAGCCAAGCTATCAGCTGCCATCCTTTATAAGTGAAAATGGAAGGCAAGAACAGGCCAGCTCCACTTCCTTGCAAAAAACAGTCTTTTCTTGACTTTTTGTATTTGTGACAGGGTGAGTGGGGGCCACAGCAAGGAGGATGAAAGGCAGTCTGGAGCGTTACCTGCAGCAGGAGGGCTGTATCCAGGCACACAGACAAACCTGGGCCAGTAATGCTAGGCACATACCTGACCCATGCCATCATGTTGCAGCCCAAAGAGGGGGAATGTAACTGGTGCTTGTCCACAAGCATGAAGTGTAAATAAGGTAAATTCAGGGCAGGGAGGACAGATGAGATCATTTCCCAGTCTCAGCTCTGTCTTTATAATGCATTGAAGCCTCTAACTGCGGCACTTGGGAATGGGTCACGCAATAATTACGAGGCTTAACCTCACCCAGCAAGGGAAAAACCAGGGAAAGATCTAAATTCAGTACTCAGCTCAGTACCGTTCCCCAGGTACCAAATTTAGACCTGTTCTTGGCTTTTCCCTTTGCTGGGTTAGGAGGAGAGAGCACTGCCAGAGCCAGTTCAGCTGTAAAAAACCAAGCAAATCCAAACCTTTAATCCTCTTACAAAAGACCTCCTTATTTTGAGAAAAAAGTGCTTGTCCTCTGATGCTTTACACATCCCCTTTGTGTCTACGGTGCTATGCATTTTTTCTTTCCTTAGATAGGCTATCCTTTCACTATTCTTCTGCTTTTCAGTGAGTAGGTAGAAAAGGACAGCAGACTTATTTAATGTGCCCTCCCAAGGCAGTAAAGCATTTCCTCCTTTCCTTTTCCAGTGGTTCGTGAGTAACAGAGACAGTTTGTGAAGATGTAGTCTAAAACTTCAGGGTTTTCTGTAGGGCCATTTGTTTGACTCAAAATCCGTGATGTATGCCAAGCCCACGACATCATGTTCAGAGCCAGAAATTTGATGGAAATTGTTTTAAGTTTTGTTTCCTACCACAGGCTTTCTGAAGCACTCTCAGAATTTTCCTTTCAGGTTAAGCTAAAGCTGTTCTGTATAAATATTTATGTAGGGGTGTGAAGGGGGAATCACCTTCCGCGCTCCACCCAACAAAAATGTTGGAAAAAATGATGCATTTTTGGTAGTCCATTTTAAACATGTGGACAAGGGCAGTCTTTCACTGTATTTTACTTTCTTGCTGGCTGGCATCCACTGCAGTCTTTGCCAAAATAAAAAAAATACAGAAAATATTATATTTTTTAGAAGCTAAAGGAGAAAATATTTTCCCTGACCCTTTTCATTTTTTTCTGAGTTTAACTGTACAGCTGTCTGTAAAAGTATGACTTCTGTTCAGGAAGTCAGATCCAGAAGTGAGTAAAACAGTACCCTAATCAATGACAAGAAAAATGCCTTTTAATGATGCTTCCACACTGGAAGAATAAAATAGGATTGTTCTGTAACGTGCTGCATCAGGAAGGGATTCCTTATTGCCTGTTTCTCTCTGATTTCTCAGCAAAGCACAGGGAGGGAGACCTTATCATTAGGGGCCGTGACACTGAGTGGGTATCATTTCTGCAAGGGGAGGAGAAAACAGAGGCCAGTTCTGCACACTTATTACTTGAGCTCTGAGGATTTTCAGATCCTGAAGTTTCTGTCTCCATACTTAACTCCTAACCTCTCTTTCATTTTATTTCAAGTTTACACCATCACATTGGATTGACTTCAGCTGGGGCTTGCTCTGATACCCAACCGAATGAACAGCAAAAAGACTCAGGTCCCAGAATTCTTCACTAGAGAAACATAAATCCTTCAAAGCTAAGTCACTACAGAGCTCAGCACTGACACCCTCCAAAGTGGGCTCAAAATTGTTTTTGTTGCTCTTCTGTTATTTATGGAAGGAGGATTTGGGAAGAAAAGTCAGATAATTGAAACTACCAGATGACACCACAAAGGCAAATGACTTCCACCACCTCCCAGGGTAACTTTGAAGCCCTGTGTTTGCTGCTGCCCTCTGTACCCTGATCATCGCATTGCAGAGGATGGCTTTTGAATTATTGATGTTCAGAATCTCTTGCTGAAAAGTAAATTTGCTGAGACACATTGTCTTGTCAGATTCTGACCGTCCGTTGGACAGAGCCATGATATAATCCTGTGACCTTCCTGAAGGACAGCAGAGTCCCACTAGCTGCTCTGATCCCTGTGTGCTACCAGACCTATACACGCTGCAGTTAGTCAGAGGGAGAGGGAGAGATGTATGCACTGAGGCTAGCAAATAGAAGAATGAACAAAAACGGAGTCAGGATGTGCTATTTAATTCCCCCAATTCATTTATTGTCTTAATTTATTTTTGGTCTCTCGCAGCTATAACTCTGTGTCAGTTCACGCTCATAATGAGTCTAGATCAGTATTTAAGAACCTCACTTGGAACATATTTGAAACTCCCATTACATTAAGTTTATATTGAATTAGTGACCGACTTCTAATGTAAAAAGTAATTATAATGAAAACTTGGCAGTATAAAATCATAGTTTCAAGGCAAAATTTCAAAAAAGAGTCTGTTTATTCTTCCTTTATTCCCCAGAAGAATAAATACTATGTCAAAGAAATTCTAAGCTATTGTTTTAAACATATTGAGACAGATCGGTTTGACGGAATTTGTCATCTGTGGAAATTCTCCATCAGTTTAAACTCATTTCCTAGCCTTTAAATCAAGACCAGATGATTTCTTAACAAATAGCACTTAAAAAGTAATTAGGATAGAAATGGAAGTCACTAGATTAATTTTATGGTTTTGTGGAGTCCAAATTCTACATGAAAGACAGTGGAAACTGTCTCTTCTGAATTGCAAAAAGCCCCGCAGCCCTAAAGGCTTTTATGAAGGCAGTAAGTATTTCTGAGCTGACATCTTTTCTGACCAGCGCTGGGCCTTTCCAACCCAGTCAGCTATCCACTAGGACCCAGGGAATAACACAGTGGAAAAATATCAGGATTGCACCTCGGTGACAGGTAAGGTCTGCAGCAGAGTACATACAGGGAAAATTGACCTGACTGGAACAGGGAATGTAATTCAACTGCTGTCACAGAAGTACCAACAGAAATCCTCATTCACCCAAGCTGAATCCATGTTGCCTTACCTAATACAAGCAATTTGGGAATCGGCATTTCTTTGCAATGGTTTTTCTACCTGCAGCGCATGTCCTGCTGTGCAGAGAAAACTCAGCTAGCACAGTCTGAAAGGAAAAAAAAAGGGACCAGGTTGGGATGGGGGTGAGGGTTCACATGGCAGCATGCTTTCTTTTAAAAAAGGCAATTGCTAAATTTAGGAATAATTGAACTTTTCAAACTCAAAATTTCTTGCTCCCTTCCCCGTTTTAGGAGGGGAAAGGGGTGGAAGGGCTTCCCATAACTTCTCCATTTCATTAGGAAAATACATGTTTACTACAAGCTCATCTGTTCTATGGCATTTCCAGATTTGTTGTTCTGATTCTTGCATGGCCTTGAAGCGACTGAGAAGAGAGTGTACGCATTTTTATCTGTCCTGGCTGCAGCGGATTTTTCTCATTACCGTACTGGAGAGCACTTGTGCGGAGGTTTGTGCTCCAGACTGCATGGAGGTTGAGCAATCCCCAGGCCTGTGCCAAAGAAAAGAGGGAGAAGGAGAGGGGACAGCAGAGTGCATTTCACAGCACAGCCAGCATGGCTGATGTACCCTAGCAGCTACTTTCATAGTGCTCATTTGTCACAGACTTTCCCTTAAGTCTGATTTAATAAGTTTTACCTGGAATTAGGAACAACCACAGAGAAAAATATTTTTCTGGGGATGTTCAAGGACATATTTTCCTGCACAATAGACGTATCTTTGTGAAGAAATACTCTTGTAAAGCAGCACAACCTCATGCCTAGGAGGGCTGGTCCTGGAGAAAGGCTTGTTGGCTGTGATGGAGCATCCTACCAATAAGGCGAATACCACCGCCTCTGCAAACTGAGCCAACATGTGTCTTTGGCTCCGAGGATCCACCACCCAGTGCTCACTCAGACATCTTGTGCAATGTCTTGCTGTATGGCACAGCCAGGCTTTGGCACCTCTTTTGTCATGCAACTGCCTGGCTGCTGCTAATTCCAGACAAAGTGCAGAAAACAAAAACAGAACCTAAGCTAAACAATCCAGGATAAATCATCAGCAGTCTGTGCAATGACAACGTCCTTAAAGGCAAATTCAACACAGTAAATGAGAATTTTCTTGCCAAGATGCATACAGCCCATGAATTTTGGTTCCTTTAGAAGAGGATAGAGGTGCTTACAGGTTTCAGGTCTCGGTCAGTATTTGGTTCTCTGCCATAGTTTGGGGGTGGACCTCCTGCCTCCCCTCCTGAGTGCCTGGACCCTCAAGCTCAGGTGCCTTAAAAAGTCCAGGTCCAGTGCCCTTGCTGCTGTCTGAATCATGCTCTTTCTGGTTCTGCAAAGCCTCGCAGGCAGTACATGTTTGTATTTTAACCTAGCTATATTTCCAGTGTACACTTGTGAAGGCTCCAAGCAAATGCAGCAGACCTGGGTTAAGAAAACAGCATCAAAACCTGTGTTAGTTTGGATTTACCTTATACAGAACAGTGTGAGTCCCCTAAATATTATTGTTCTGACACAGAGTGCAAGTACCCGTGAACACAAACCACAGCAAAACCTGTCATTGTGCTGGACAATCATATGTGCCAACTGTAAGCACTAAACACCAAGGTCCCAGCTGAACCTCAAATGATTCATTGCACTGTGTATGTGACTCAGTTTTCATTGGCACCTCCGTTTGGCTGAATAATGTTTTGGCTCAGTAGATTATTTAATGAAAAAGGACAGTGGCAAGTTGTCTCAGAGACTGATTGTAACAAAGAAAATGAGGGGGAAAGGAGAGGAATGCAACATTTTTCACATCTTTTGGTTAAAACCTGCAGAGCTCTTAATTCTGAAGTGCCAGCTCCTGAAATATGACACCTTCAAAAATGCAGCGGCATCCAGGGGTTTGATGCCTATCAAAGAAAAATAGCAAAGACCATGCATTTATAAAAGAAAACTTCCAGCCTTGAAAATTCACCAAATTCTTACTTCTCATGCTGTCAGAACATGTGTCTGCAGGTAGCTTATCTTGTATCAAGTGCACTGCACAAAATAAGGTAAAGAAATCATTGTTCTTTTCTTGATCAGCACAGCATCAAGAGTTTAGGAGATAAAGCAGCCACTGTCCTGGGAAGGGTGGAATCTCTTTTTTATATGTTATTGCTTTATGCTGTGTTAGCAGCACCACTGACAACCTACAAAGGCACTGTACAAATTCGCTCAAGAAAACTAAATTCCAGACCTTCGAAGTAGAATGTGGGGTGTGTTTTAAACAACTCTAGTTCCAGTCATGTTTTCAGGTCTCACCCACTCTTCTTTTCCTACTCACAAGCACCAGAATGGATGTGTGCAATTCGTCTGGCCAGTGTGACTGCTGTGCAGCACACAGGACAAGGGACATCACCTATCAAGCTCCCATCACATCTCCTAAGTTTGTCTTCATGGTCAACAACAAGCTTTTTTTTGAATAAGTCCTTTAAATTCTTTAGGAGCCACAAGTCATTACAGAGTCAGTCTCCAGCAAGGCTGCTGCTTTACTTGCAAATATCCTCAACGTTTAATGGCATGTGGTCAAACACTTTCTAAAAGCCACACAGTCCCACGATCCTTTTGTATTTTATGGCCGTGGATTTGAAGCGACTCTAGGTCCTGTCCTAGCCAGCCAGCTCACCTCTCCCAAGAGAAAGAAGCAGAGATTCAGAAAGGCTTTTCACAGGGTTGCCCAGCATCACATAGCTTTTACTGAAAGGATATTTTCTTGGTCCTGCCTTATGCTGGGAGCTGAAACACTGCTTTCAGAACTCAGGAAAAGGATCTCACTGGGAAGCTGAGGGATGTCTCAAACACATAGTCTAGAGCTGCCATTGCATCCACTTCCCTCCTGCCAAAAAACATCAAGCGCCATTGCTCAGCTGTGTCACAGCAGCTAGATTTCCGTGTTAGGTCACAGCAGTGTACTTCAATCGGCACCGAGATAACAGAAGAAATAATAAGGACCAATCTATAAAAAACCCACTAAAAAAACCCAAAACAAAGCACACAAAACTAATATTTCCTCCTGCAAAATTTCAAATGCCATCAATTTCTCCCAAGCTTTGAACACTCTCAAGAAACCTGTCAAGAAGATGTCAAGCAATAAATTTCGTTGAAAGCCATCCAACGAGCACTTCACTTTGGATTGATTTTTTGTGACTGCCTGCCACTTGATCAGTAAGTCTTCTTCCCTCTTGCAACGAGGTCTCTCCTAAGGTGCAGAAAAGAGGTTAGTGTAGGTGGTTAGCATGCTTCTTTTTTTGTACAGGCTGGATTCAAACATTTTATTCAGCACAAAACCACTGTGTCTTCTTATACAACTCATTTCTCTATCTTCCGTGCGTGTTTTATGTAAGATAGACTGGGCTGTTGTCAGGCACAGAGACACTACAGTTGTAGGAGTCACACAATACTCACAACAGATGAGGCATAAACCGCATTATCTGACTGAAGCGCAACACAATAGGTTACCCCAAATGATGCCTGCTGGAGGAGATGGATGATATGTAATAACCTGCAGCCACCCTCCTCTGCTAACATACATAGGGACAGGATAGAAGGATGATAGGCACAAAACATTCATCAGGAAGCTTGGAAATTGATTTTTTTTTCCCTTGAGTGTGAAGGAGAAACTTCAGGAGGGTCCTCTGAGTCTCAAATTTCAGAGGGAGGATCAAGGGCCATTTGGAAACCAGCAGGAACTCATAAATCAGTTTGCAGGGGACTTCAGGCCCACAGGGGAGAGAAAAGAGAGATCGTTAACCCCTTCATCTTAAATGTTGACTTAGCCCCATTGACTGGACATCTCAAGATAAACTTCCAGACGTCTTTTGAAGAGACGGCCCTGCTGCTTACTGTGTCTCGCCAAGAAATCAGCAAGTTTTGTCTGCGTCTCAGCTGGAGTTCACAGCTGTGGTCACAGAAGTCATGAAACTGTCTTATCCAAATTCTTGTCTCGCAGTTTAGCACTCTGTACAACGCTTGCAGGTCTCCTTTGCACCGCGGCAGCTATGCCTCCACTGACATACAGTGTTGCAGCACAGTAGAGCGCATTCCCTTTTATCAGCTGGTCTGCTCATTCATTCCTCTGACCTGCCAGCTCATTTCAAATGCTACTTCCTCTACTGTTAAACGGGACTTGAAATAGCCACGGTCCATAGCAATTCTGCTATGGTTATGCCACGATGCTGAAATCTCCCCTGCTCGCCATGGTCTGTGAAAGTAAGTGATAAAACGCCGGAGGAGCATGCACCTCTGCTGCAACCGAATCGCTCCTATTGGCAAGGGGCAGCTTGCTGGTTTAGATGGGGCTGCTCAAAGAGTAAGGCGTTAGTAGCTTTATGTGATGGTGACAGGGTCTAGCTCTAGGCCCCAGGCCACTGAGGCGAAAGCCTGTGAGACCACTGCCTCTGAGCATCACAAGGGAGCAGCTGCTCTTCAGTGAAATCAGTGGAGACTAAGAAGAAATATGCCCTTATTGAAATGTCCTGGGGGTGTTCAAATTTATGTCAAGGGGGCCACACTTTTTTTCCTTCCAGAGCAGCTGGAGTTTTCCAGGATGACCCCCAAGAGGTCTTGGAAATGAAAGCACTGAAAGCCTGTGCAGATCTCTCCCAATCAGCGGTGAAAGCTACTCTTTTCAACTCGGACACCAAATGTCAGATCTGTGGAAGTTCAGGACTCTGATCAGGGAGAGAACCACACCACAGCACAGCCAGGCCCTGCCCACCACCACACCCCACCTCCACTTTTTCATAAGAAACATTTAATACTCCTCATTACTTGGGTTTTATTTTACACATACAATAATTAGTACATTTTATTTAATGCACAGTTTTGGATAAATATAAAGTAAATGCACTTTACTATTCAAAACCTACTGAAGTTTGTCTGTTTCATGCACTAACTCCATGACTGACAAACAAACAGAGCTTGTATTAATCAAATTACCAAAAAAAAAAAAAAAGAGAACAACGTAATAAAATTAACTTCCAGGTATTTCACAGCAAACAAAGTTTAGATAAATTTCACTCTGGAGGAGATTTTATCTAGCAAAAGTAACCTTTGTCTCTGGAAGACCGGGGCATTTAGCACGTCCAGATATTGGGTTTGATCCTCAGCACTATTCCAACCCTGCACATTATTTGGTCAATGAAAAGTATATGGAAAGCTGACTTGGATTGCATTAAAGATGTTTCTCTTCAAGAAGCTGTGTAAATAACTATACATACTTCCCACTCTTTGATACTTTTTGACGTGTTTTGAGTGGAGATACTGAGGATGCTACGCTCTGGAAACGCAGCACAGACTCATGACTTTATTGCTCTTGGAAGTTAAAACAACAGAAATTCTCACAGCAACCCCAGTATTAAGGGAAGAATACTTAGTCAGCAAACCTTCCTCTGCTCCCACTTTTGAGGCTGGCCCTAGCCATACACAGCAAGGCCTGACTCTCTTGTGTCACTTGGTATTGGACTATGCTGGCTCCCAAAAAGGATCTCATTATTGCACAGCTGGAAAACTTCCACAGACATTAAAGAGTGTTTGGGGGAAGAGATGGAGAACTGGCCTAAAATAAGCATTAAAAACAATTGCTCAACGTTCTTTTTGTATGTTTAATGTTACTTGCTACACCTGCCATAATGGTTATTAATTATCTCTAATACTGTTTAATCAGACGTGCTCCTTCCCACGTGCAAGATGCCATGGCTCTCAGTTTAGAGCACGCTTGGGTCTTCAGGCAGGTCTCTAGGGGATGTCTCTCCACTGTTTAGCTTCCTGCCAAAAAACAGCAAAAAGTGAACAAAAACATCACCTTCCATGGAAATACTTTGAGTTATATATGAGCACTGCTTTTGTTTTCCAGGGTGACTCTGGAGACTTGTGTTTTTAGAAGCAATAAGAACCCATGCGAAAGTTGCAGAGGTCTGTATCACTGACAGAAGAAACTGTGCAGATACCATTGTGGATAATTTTTGCTCTCAGCTGCCTGCATGCCACTTTATTCGATAAAATATTGCACTATTTGTGAAATTAGGGTGTGTTTCCAACTTGGCCAGTTTACTGTCATACTAACAAAAATGTTGGCATCAAGGTTTTAAGGAAAGTCTGGGGCAAGTCTAGGGTGTGCAAAAAGAAGACATGAAGAGAACAGGAAAGTAAAAATGTGCCTTCCAAACAACAAGATGTCTTAGACAAATAATGAACAATCCAAAGTCAAGAAAGAAATTTAAGCATAACTCTGGAGAAGAGGGAAGAGAACATAATTATTTTGTTTCTGATATTGGGAAATTTTTTATTACCGGTCAGTAACGGGTTGCATCCGAGCTCAAATGGGGTTTCAGTCATGTGACCAGACAGTTAACCAAACAAGCATGAACTTTTAGGATTTTTTGAAAAATTCTGGATCTAGGGGGGACAAAAAAAAAAAAAAAAAAAAAAAAAAGAAAGAA
>Ga0181612_155252_pt1 | contig 16613 bp, 3 predicted proteins | sample HoacroProtozoa21_FD_119630 | JGI IMG/M metagenome (GOLD analysis project Ga0181612, IMG submission 119630) | Hoatzin crop microbial communities from Cojedes, Venezuel. Combined Assembly of Gp0051906, Gp0051904, Gp0051908
ACAGACTCAGTTTGAAGGAAGAGTCAGAGACATGACCTTCTCTTCTGCTAGCTTTCCAACAATGACAGAGGAGGTTCTTGGCTCTTTTACAACCCTGGACTAAGGAGAGTACAAATAAAGCATACCCTCCACTGCTTTGGAAAGGATATTTATTCCTCCCCTCTTCTGCAGCTGGAGAGAAGAAACTTCTGATGATTCAGAAAAATCAGAAAGAATAAAAGCATTTACACACAGCAGAAGTGAGAGTTTAAAGAGGACTCTGATGTCTACCTCCTTATGGAGGAGATGTGAGGTAGTATTTGGAGCAGGAAATGCTTACTCAAACCAAAACCTACTATCTGCATAAATGTTAGGGATCTCAATCCCAAAGATGGCTCCAGAGACTGTAATTTTATTTCATGGCAATGTCATTTTAAGTTTGCAACGTTCTTTTCACATTTGTTTAGAAAATTTACTGCTACAACATAAATGGTAAGTCTTATGAGGATATTTATCTACAGACGTTAATGACCATTAATTTTTTCAATAGTTTGTTTGTTGTGAATATTTCTCTCAATACAGCTGCTCTTTATTTTTCAGGCACTTTGTGTAAACCTCAGTTTCACAAATGCTTTTCAGCTACTGTCTCCAAAGGTTCCACTTCTAAGCAAAATTTTCAGAAAGAAAAATAATTCTTTCTTCTAAACACCTTGCTCTTTGGGAGCTACTACTTAGTACAAGCGAACAGCAGCTGCTGCATTCCGAGCCCATGGGTTGCCAACAAGTGTGTGAACTACACCTCTGTGCTTCAGAAGATTTAGCACCTTTGAGATCTTGTTAGAACACGACTTGTGACTATTAGTTGTTGGGGTTTAATTAATACACATTCAGATCAGTTCTACTTTTTTTGCACTAAAATCATCCAATTTCCTCAACATCCTGGAGTGTGAGACTTGATAAGGATCTGCTGTGGCTTCTGCAGATGTGTCACACATTGTTTCTCAGGCCAGATTTTTTTTTTAATTGAATATACCTGAATTTTATCATTCTTGGTATCATTTTTCAAGTACAAATGTGACAATTATTCTTGAGGGAACATCTGTTCTCAGTAATTTACCCAGATTTATACTTTATTGTGAAAACAATAAAATTGCAGCTGAAAAACAACCTCCATACTTAGTGACAAACCAGGTGACATCTCCTTTTGGGTGGATTTGTGGCCAATGTGTGTTAACAACTCGTTCCTCATATATAGGATTTTTTTCTTTTAATGGGCATAAAGCAAAATTAGATCTGCTCTCCAAGCTTGTCATGGGCTTACTGTCAACTGCCCGCTAAGTATTCATGAGTAAGTACTGAGTAGGAAACTCTGTAAAGTCCCACTGTTCTTTCTGCTTTTTGTTACTTAAGATAAGAGGAAGAAGTCAGACTCCTCACAGTTATGGAACAGATTTATTCCTCACTGGCCTGGTAATAAAAGTGATCCTTAAAAATAAATTTAAATAACAAAAAGTGACCTCAGGAATCGTCTCTGTCAAGAGGGTCCAATTTGAGGACAAGTGGAGGCAGTCATGGGACAACTGGAAAGGGTTATCAGCACCACGGAGAAACTGAGATGAATGGAGCACTTGAAATTCCAAAAGGGGAAACTCCCTAGAGAAGAGAGACTTTACAAAAAACAGTTGTTGGATATTAAAATTACACCCTAAGAATTTCTTCATGTACAGCTTTATCAGATCTTCTGTTCTCTCCACAGTAAATTTAGTTGCACAAAACATACACCCAAATGCCCAAAATCTAGCAATAAACCTATTATTGTCTAAAACTCATGTTTTTCAGGAAAGTAGCCCAGCAGACATTTTAAAAGAACAAATTACCAACATATATTAGAAACTACTGACGTAATCTCAGTTATAATGGAACATGAGGAGATTTTTATAACGTGCTACATTTGTAGTCCTCCACTCCCCTCAGAGGAAAGGAATACTACTAAGAAGTACTGATTCTTCTCTCCCAGTGAGAAGAAATTAATAAAATCTAGGCCTTACAAACCTGAGCTAGGCAGGGAAAACAGGGTTTCTGAGGGTACCTGCTAATATAAATACATTTGGTGGTTTTTTAATTTATTTCAAAGGCAAGCATTTTATTTGTTGGAATTGGAATTTTAATACCTAATTATGTTTACTGTTTTTATTGCTTAAACTGTCAGTGCTGGGATCCATGGTGTCTTTTTGGTTTGCAGAACACCACAGAACTAATGAAAATATTCATGTTGCACAACTTAGCAGACAGTAATAAAGCAGTAAATGTCTGAAAAACCAAAACCTAAAACAGTCGTAGCAAGTTTGTGAAACATGGGTTTTTCAAAACAAAATAAACAATATGAAACCTCTGCAAAAATAAATGCTGCAAAATTGACTGCAAATAAGGTCATAACTGTCTAAACTGAAACCTGGCTTTAACACCCGTTGTGACAAAAGTGAAACTGAGTAACACAACTGAAAACAAACTAATATTCTAGATTGCAAATCAGATGTTTAAGACATCATTTTGGCATCACTTCACTGCTTTTTCATAAGAAAGGGCAAGCTTTGTAAATAACTACTGATTAAAGTGGCTTCTTACTTAAACAGTATTCAAAGTAAGACACAATGAAGATGCCACAATGATGGAGTTCTCAATTATATTACAATAAATTTAGCGGGTGTTATCACAGTTATAGAATTCTTTACATTGTGATAAGATCAAAATAATTGATTGGTGTGCTTTCTGCTGAGAACCTGAACAGCACGAGAAAGTATGTATCTGAATGTTAACAGTATGCAGAGGAGTGGCATTTACATAAAGATGCCCTTCCACTGGCCGTTTACCTTTGGAACGATAGTATGTGATAGTTTGAACTGGCTTCACAGAAGCAAGTAAAGCAATCTTATCGACAAAGCACCTCATGACGAATATCACTTTGTACCCCAGACAGTATTTAGAGGACAGATTTTACTGTCAAAAATTCCAAAATACCACATATCGTTCACTGCTTAGACATTCAAAATTTTTACTGAAATCCACATACTTTTCAAGCTAGGGTGGAGCTGAAAGGAAAATATGAAGCTGATATTTTTATTATGTAAACTTAAGGCTCTCAGCCTTTTGTATCAGTGAACCATTTGAGCTGTGATCGTTAGGACACATAAATGTCGCTATCCAAGAGGTAGAGATTGAGAATATTAGCAAATTACAATTTAGAGGGACCTAAACCTGACATTGGCTTTGGGTCCAAATCTCAAAAAAATACTTGCAAGAGAGTAAGACAGACAATTCCATGTAATACAAAAATCTATGGTCTTATTAGCAGAGATGCAAATTTATAGCATAAAGCCTACTTAAATTTTAAAGATTTTCTAAAAGAAGCTGTACTGCATATTCATAAAACACTACACATTTTACAATCTGTAAACTATTGATGCAAATATTTATATCTGAAATACAAAAAAAATCAAACTTTAAACTTCATGAAGATATATCACACAATATACACATTTATCTAAATGACCACATCAACACTGTTATATGCAACTTACTGACTCAGCTCACATATTTGGTAGATATTAATAAAATCTATATTTTGGTACATATTTCTTTAAGATCTTCATTTTTTGTGAATGCAAAAAAAGTCAGCAATACCACCCAAATAGCTAAAAACTTTTGCAATATTATGTAGGTCACTTCTATGAGAAGAAATTAATCACTCTTTCCTCCACCTTATGCCGCCGAAGGTGGCACCACAGGCAACAAAACCCTACTCTTCAAAAGCAGATGAAAACTGAAGAAATCCAAAGAAAAAGACTTCGAGAACAAAGGAGAATCTAGGACAGGTTAAATGTCTGTCTTGTAAATGAGACCAGTGGTTAACAAAACAAGCTTGAGATGATGACATAAATCCTGTTTAAGCACTGGATAGCAGCTCAGGCCTTGAAAGGTATGGGCTCAGGCTGAAAGCAGAAGCTCCAGAACCGTAAACTAGTCACTAATGGCCAATTAACGGTCACGGGGAAAAAAAGCACAACCTCAAGCACTGGGAAAAGACTGCTTTTACATTAAGAAAAGACGCAGCAGCTAAGCAAGTGAAAAACATCCACCTGAAGGCACTGCTGTGGCCTGGGGGTTTAACATCCCCAGAAGGATTTTGTATCATATAATCTAGGGATAGACAAGATGGTCAGCAACTGTCTAGAAACTAAACCATTTTATGAAAGGGTAAGATCCCAAAGTGGCTGTGGGGAAAGGAAGAGAAGATGGTAGAGAAGAAAAAAAATGCCCATTTCAGTTCTAACTTCTGTTGCAGAAGAGCTCTCGAGTTTGTCCATGTCATCTTATCAACTAATACCATCGCTGGTAGCCATCACTGACAAATCTACAGTATCAGCTCTGAGGGATTTTATATTCACATCAAATTTAGGACACAGATGTTAAAGACTGATTTCTTTGAATATGCAGTTGTAGTCACTGCTAGTAAGAACTAATTTGTGGTGGTAATGAGAAATGAGGCATACGTGTAAGCTATTAGCAAAACCAGTGCTGTTAACGATTGTCAATCCAGTAAAGTGGGGTTGATTTTTTTAGTTTGTTTTGGTGGTTTTTCTGGGTGTTAGTGATTTGGTGGTTTTGTGTTTGTTTTGTTTTTTTTGTTTGTTTGTTTGTTTTGTTTGGGGGGGGCGATAGTTTGTTTGTTTGTTTTTAAAAAGTTTAAAAGAAACAGTTAAGAAACTCCAAGTGGTGTATAGCACAGTGATACACAGGCATCCCTACCTTTCAGGACATTTTCAGTTAAAAAGCAATGTTACCAAAAAATGAAGAGTGGAGATATAGAGCACACTATGATGTGTACACTGAGAGGGGAAAAAAAAAAGAAAAATCTTGAAACGCCAGTTAGGACATATACTCTAGTCTTTTTCTTCAAGCATGTACCTGTTTGAATCCCAGAAAATAATTTCTGGGATGGTGACATCAATGAGTTTTCAGCTACTTCATTCAAGCAATAATTGAAATAATGTTGCTACAAATCCAGCATCTGATCTAGTCACTGTATAAAGAAATTATATGCAGCAAAAATCAGCTACTCCACAGTCACACTCAAGGTGAGTGTTTTGGTATTTTGACAGAGGGACGACCTGGTTACAAATTTGTCAGCACATCAGATGTAAACATTTTGTGACTGATTTACAGATTCTTAATGAGAAGACAGCCTTTCAATGAACTAGTTATAGCTAATAAAAAAAAGAGAGGAAAAAGGAAAAAAAAAATTTTTAATGTCTATGTTACTCTTCCATCCAAATCAGAGCAACATTATGCCTCTTCAATTAGTAAATACAGTTTTTATTAGAATGCCAAAAAAAAACCCAAAAAGAAACCACCACAAAAACCAAATCCACTTTTCATATTGTTGTTGCTGTCCTCCTTGACAAACAAATCTACCACAGGCGCTTTCCACTGCCAGAATTTGGGTTTTCTAATAGACTTTCAAAACTATGTTGCAAACAAGTACAAGAAACCTTACAAGGAGCTCTGCAGAGCAAAAAACAACTCATCAGTGGCCAGTTTAGTGAATATCAGACTCTAGGACATTTATAGCTTCAGGTGATTCTAACATCTTTTCCCATTTGCTGTTGCTTAGATCAGTCATTCCAGAGCAAGCTACTAAGAGACAAAGCAGCTATTTACTCAATGACGTAGCTGATCTGTAGATGACAAGTACATAGCTCCCCACTACGTTAGCTGAAGCAGCAGGTTTAACTACCCGAGGCCTACATACACATGCAGGTATATGACTCAGAAGTCCCTAACATTGGCACCTGTATTCTGGAAAGCCTGAACATGACATTATGAAGAACAGGACTTGAAAGGATCATTAATTTTCCCTGAAAGACTACCATTTCTCCATCCAAAGCACTATCAGTCACACATACAACACGTCTGAGAGAAGACGTATATCTAACCCCTTTTGAAACACTTGCGACCATGCATGAATATAGATACCATTTTTACCCTTTCCTATTCTTCTGCAGCCTCCTCTGTCTTCTGTGAGCTTTAAAAAGATTATCACTGGTAGTTTTCTGATTGGGTCTTGAATTTACTTCCAAGCAATTAGAAGTTCTTTGTTCAGAGGACAGTTGCCTGGCATCTCATCTTAAGAGAAAGATCTAGTCTCGCACCTTAAGCCATGGATGTTCTTTAGAAAATAAATCAAAGACTTTTGGTCTGAAGAATCTCTGAAACAAAACAGCCCTATTCTGGCTATCAGTGAAATGTGAAAGAGACAGATAATCACTGATGCCAAAGGTGCCGACCAGGGTTTGAGTGGGGAACTGTTTAACAAGAACTCCTCAGAAAAGAAAGTGAGAGTAGCTCACAATAATTTACACAGTAAGTAGTGTATCATTCTGAAGCATTCCAGAAGCTCAGTCTGGGATAAAATTTGGCAGTATAGAGGATCATCAGACATTTTTTTTAGTAACAGAGAACTCAGTGTCTGCCATCTCTTTTGGTACAAAAGACAACACAGCATAAATGAGTAACTTCAAAAATGTATGGCTGAGGTTTCTTCTAATGAAGAGGTTTCTTCTAAGTGTTTCAATATGGACCTATTGAAATAACAATTGACATACTCAAAGAAAAATCTAGATTACTTCAGGAAGGGCTTATTCTTATAAAAGAACGAAAATGAATATGTAATCTTAGTTATAAGAAAGAAAATGGCTTTGTGATTTGGAAAATGTCTGTTCTCAGGTAACGTAAGGGGTTCTGAGCATAACTGAACTACTTGGTCACACAATGTTCAGTATATTCTAATGGAAAAATACAAAGCAGCATTACGTATTCTAAAACAGCTTGAGGAAAACAGGTAATTAGAGAAGCTCATTAACAAAACAAAATTTAGGAACCTCTTTGGTGTAAACTTTAATCGGTGGAAATAATTTATTTTGTCTATTCACATAGTGCATTCAGGTGATGAAAAAATAGCAGCTTTATTTCCAGTAAAATGCTAGGTAAAATGCATTTTTTACATTACTTACCTGTTTTCATTTCTAACAAGCACTTTTTCTTTTGTTGCCTCTCTTGTTTTTCTTTTTCTGCTTTCTCCTTAGCTATTCTAGCACGCCTCTGTTTTTCTTCTGCTTCCCTTTTTCTCATATTCTCCTTTACTGCTTGCTATGAAAAAAAGTAATGTACAGTTCCATTAAAACTGAAGTCTTAGCAAAAACAAAGCTGAACCTTAAAAACAAAGAAAAAAAGCTTTAAAAACACATCTCATAACTTACCTTAATTTATCAAGCCAAATAAACATTTTCCATTCCATACTGAGTATATTTTATCCAGAAGAGCAAGCAAATTCAGAATAGATATATCAAAAGCATACTAATTGTCCCCAAATGGGGATTATAAATTCAGCAAGAAACACATTTTAAGAATATACACATTAATGTAGGAAAAACTCAAATATCTAAACCACCTGGTCTTACAAAACTGTAAGTATGTTACTATCTGCATTTCTAGAATAGTTTCAACATTTATTCTTTCTCTTGCTGCCACTATACCAAGCAAAAGAAGGATGTTTGGGTGAGTTAGCTGTGCATTTTTCTTATTCTTATCCACATATGCATTAATTCACTGGGTTTAGTAATTCTTGACTTCTGGTTAATATCCCCAAAACTTTGTTTATTTTGAAGTATAAATAAGTACTCCAAAGCTTCCGATGAAGGCAAAACACAAATATGAGTTTCAGTTTTTAAATTATTTCGCATATTCAGACATTAAGCCAAAAACATGTGTCACATTCAATATTTTTTTAACTCAGCTATTTTAGGATTACCTTTTCATTTTTCTTAGTGTTAGCTATGTACACTGCTAAATTCTCAATACTATATTCTCATTCCATACTATAAAGCACAGGTTAATGTGGGTTACAGCAGTATTTGCACAGGTACCATTTGTAGCATCACTGCAACAGTGAGCAAAAGAAGGAAAAAAAAAAAATCACATAAATCTTGTGAGGAGAAACCTGTCTTTGATAACTGAAGAAGAACAAGCTTTCAATCATGAAAAATTATGATTAAATGGACTTTACAAACAAAGCAAAACGGTACTTCCGCAGTGTCTTCTCCAGAGTCCCCTCTGTCAATTTTCTTGATGCTGTGGGAGAAGCCTATTACAAAATGCTAAAACTGTGGACTGAATTAATTTTAACAAATTAGTTGCTCATTTTCAGACTGGGCATTCTGTAAAATAAACTGCTGGACAAAACTCAAATGGGACTCAAGCACAACTACAATTTTGGCAGAAATTACACACTTTCCTAACCGAGTAACCAAGGAAATCTCTGCTTTGCATCTACTTTTTCCCCAAGAACAATACCAGTAGGACTCAGCCTCAGACTGCAGTCATCCAAATGTAGGTGTCTATCCTTTCTAATCACAGTGATCCACTGGGCTCGGCTTAGTAGCACACACCTTCATATTCAGTGCAAATTACATGCTTTGGAGTATCACACCTTGCCTCCAGCCCTTCCCTAGCAGGACACCTGTCTTCCCTAAGTTCTGTGTCATAGCTTAAAATTTCAGGCTGATGATGTCTTGGATACCATTTACGACACCCCTCCAGCATACTAGGTGCTTCTGTTGTTAGGTCTCCTTTGAGACATCAGGCAGACAACTCTCCAAATTCCACTAACTGTACTGCGCATGCATCTCCCTTGACTAGAACATGAGATTAGGCACTCCAGCTCACACACAGATGCCAGTGCTTGGAGGTCTGTGCCCTAAAGCCAAATCCTATCCTACATGTTTTGTGTGTTTTCAACACAAAATATAGGAGTCTAAAGTTCTGCAAAACATTTACACCAAGAATTGCCATAAACTTGACTGAGATGAACACATATGTGTCTCTCACACTGTCTGCATATCAAAGACTAAATGTCTTAACACTTCCTTGCTCAAAAGGAAGGTAGACACAGTTTGACCGCATCTGCTATATATGAGCATCACTGCATTCAGCTTACGGCACAGTACACAAAGTTAAATTTCAGAAGAATTACCAAATTATATGACTTTTGCATACCATACTAAGGCCCTGAGGTTCCAAGATGGAAGCACTCTTGGGTCCTCTTCTGCACTTTCCAGGATCATTTCTGATTTTTATTAAAGTATTTGCATAATATAAAAGAAAAATACTCTAGACTCTAGTGACCAAACTCTTACTTGGCTGCTTTTCTTCTGGTTCTTTAAGTCATGTTTCTGCTGTAGAGCAAAGTAGTGTGGGAAGGAGCAAGAGGTTTCTATAGTCCTATGATTAGTGTACTGTCTTGGACATGACAGTTGTTGACTCCAGGCCTCTTCCCTATAACTGCAGGAAAATGCTAACCATTAGACAAACATAAGAAGAGGAAATACTGCAATTGCTCCATCTTATTTCAGAAAGCTATGCTTACAAGGAAAGGAATGAGCCTGCTAGCACTACCTCTGATGCCGTGAAAGCACACAAATAGGTTAACAGAGGTGTCATACCTAAGATGTTCCATTGACTGTAACAGGAATTTAGCTTTGGAAGTCAAAGCATTGAAGGTAAGCTGCCTCACTCATTTTCTGGATCTGGCCAACTAACTGTGCTCTAGATTTGGTGCTCAGAGAGCGTGAATAAAAGCTGTGACAGCCGCCAGATAACACTGAAGTACTCAGCGCAGTCCAAAGTTAGCTATGAACCTGAAGGCTGTGGCTCCAGATTTAAACCTGTTTTTTTAAATGTTGTAAACATTGCCATTAAGTGAGACCAGAAAAAAACCCCACATTATAAGTAGGTAAATACTGCATGTATATTATCAACTTTGCTTGACAAGAAGGATGACTGAACTCCACTTCCCTACATCCACTGGTGACTTAAGCAGTCTTTTAAAAAGATGTGGGCTTTTTAAGAATCCAGTGATTTTTCAGCACTAAATTCAGAAGTCTTTTGAGTTAAATTTTCTAGGATGCCAACCACCTTCAGTTTCTATCAGTAATCCAGACCAATGCTAAACACTTCTGAAAATCAGACCTCAGGTGTCTCACACTAGGCATCTCAAAAATCTTTTCCAAAAAGTCTCGAAACTGAGCAGCTACTCAATATTTTGTTTAGTGTCATTGAATGATAAGGGGTTTCATGCCTTATCCACACACCTTTTTCATATAGCCTTCAAACTGCGCTCTGCAAGACAGAATTATTAATTTTCCTCAAGGTTTCTTCTATCATGCTCATCAATAATATCTGTTTCAAAGCTTTAATTAATCTACCTTTTATAACACTGCTGTGAAGCAGGGGTTAGTATCAGTGCTAATTTTACAGACACAGAAAAGAAATATGCGGAAATTAAGGTAAAGCACAACCACTTCTTTGAGTCTCCAATTCAAGATGAACCTAAGCATTTAGAATTCTTCTTATACAGCATTTAAATGGGAGGTGTGGTTTAAACGTCAGAAATTATAGTAATACAACTAGTTCAGAATATTTAGAAATTCTGAGTGAGTTTCAAATTAGGTGCCTATCAAGGCAGGACAACATAATCAATGCCCATGCTGAAAAATCTGGCAAACATAACCTGCCAAGTAAATTATTCTGATTGAAGACTGTGTCTTCTAGGTTTTCAGCTGTTAAACTCTGAAGTAGCAGAGGCTTGGTAGTCTTCATATGTTCCAATATGTTTGCTAAATATAGGTCCCATTTTAAGTCCTTTCCTCAAAATAGACAGACATAGGAATTTCAAACATTTTCTCAATATCTACGAAAAAAGTATTTTTCCCTATCTACACCCTCAGATATGCCTGAAATCATTGAAAAAAAAGCCAATCAAGCAAAACCAAATAAGACTGGGAAATATGCAAGCAACTTAAATGTGTTGTAATATAGGCATCAGGCTGTAATGAGGAGTAGATGGTAAAATGACTAACTGAATCTTTCTACAGATCAATAGGCATGAGTTGGATCACTGCTCCAGATTTTGTCACAAAGCTCATGCTCAGATAACATTCCTTCAGAAGTGTAGCCAGTAAGTTAAGCTACTTACTCGTAGGTAGACACATGAGACATATAATCAGCTTCAAACATATAAAGAAATACCCTGGTGAGAAATTTGTACCTCACTTTTCAGAAAGGTCTTTCATTAAAACTCTTAAATCACATTTTGGTAGAATTAAACAACCCCACACACACCAAAAAAAACCCACCCAAACCTCAACCCCTATTATTAAAATTTGTAAACATAATGAAAATGCTTTTGGACCCAAAAAATACCTAAAGCAAAATAAAATCAGATTTCCAAAATAGCTCAAGCTTTTATGATGAGCTAGTATGTGCAAACATTTGTATATATAATGCAGATGCTGCCCTGTGATACCAGGACAGAGCTAACCTCTGCATCTATGACTATTTTAGATGACTCTAAGGCAAAGCTCTGCTAATAACTAACAGTGAGTCTGAATTATGGTTATAAAAACATTCTGAGCTCTGTACAAAAGGAGCTACCCAACAATAACCTGGATTAGTCTAATGTCTGTTTCTTAAATATCATCAATATATATAAAATAATAAGCATTCCTAGTGCCTCCCCCCAAAGAGCACCCTTTTTACAGGTAAAAGAAAGTAAGCATTTAAAAATAAAACCTAAAATACTAGATAATCTATTCTCAGAAAAATTAAAGGACCTTAGAAACAGACTGAGTTTGAGGAAAAAATGCTATTTTTTTAAGGCAGGATTAGGGGCTCTGAGTTTCCATAGCAGGGAACCTGCTTACAGACGAAAACCTTGACACTCATCAAAGTGTTGCAGGCAAATGAAAAATTAAATGAAATAAAATCTTGGGTCTGGATTTTGCATGGGAATTGTGTGCATTATAAACATAGACTAATTGTTAGACTATTTTTAACTAAATAACAAGCGTCCTTTAAACAGAAAATGCAGTTGTATTTAAAAAAGGCAGAGCTTCAGGTTTTTACCCTTCAGGTTATACATACGAGAGGCTCAGTTTTAAACTGCATTCAATGTTACTATGAATTTCCCGTTCTTTCAGAAACAAATAATCCACAAATAATTCAAAACTCCTTTGTTTGTAGGATATCCTAAGAATTTAGGATGTGCAAAGTAAAATTTCTGATATGAGTATCAGATAGCATTTGAGGAGGAAGAAAATTATTTTTAGTTTGTTCAGTAAATGAAAGATTACAAAAATAATTTCTAAGAAACATTAAGCATAAAATAAACAGATTATACCATGAACATTGTCCTGAAGTTGTTTAAGTCCGTTAAAAACTCCTCCACCGAAACTTTCTTCAGATCAATGGCATAATATCCCATCACATTCTGATAGAGTTTTTCCATGTTCTCATGCATCCGTGAAAGTTTCTGAAAATCTTCTTTGGCATGAACTAGAAAGCTGTATGCTGCTGTTAAGGCTGCAAGTATACTCAGTGAATCCAGTCAAACCCATGTTTTTTACATTGATCTGTATTTCATACATATTTTTCATTTGCACCAAATGAAGCATCAAAAGAAATCCTTCCATGTCATATATACGTTCTAGTATTTACTGTGTATATTAGGGCTATGAATAAATTGGGGTGCTTTCATCAGATATTTTCAACCACTTTTAAATTTAAAGATTATTCCATTAGCATATAATTCTGTATGAAATGTATGGGACTAATCTAACCTCAGGCACCTATGTAGTTGATTTATTATCACTGTCTCCTTATTGAAGCTAAAGATTTAGGTATATAAATTACAATTTACATGGAATTTAGGTACAGATACCAATAACTAACCTGCATACTTTAAGATATCAAGAAATAGAATAGTACCTAATAAAATCAGAGTAAAATAAAAAATACTAATAAACCACAGTATTAAAAGTAAAAACCATGAAAGGTTAAAAACTTCATCTTATCAGCTTTTTTTTTTTTTTTTAAATGCTGTTGTAGCAACCACAATGCATTCATTTCTGGTCCCGGTGGCTGCATCAGGTATCTACGCTTTTTCTAAGGCTATTTGTAATGGCAATACAACTTCATTAAATTAGAGGTGAAAACAATAGAGACATAGACATTTCATACACAGCACTAAAACACTGCATTACGTAAATTAAATAAAACCCCCTGTGTTTATTCAAGACTTTTGACAATACGGTTTGTCAAAGAAGCTCAAAGAAGAAATATTGCGTGTGGTCATTTCCTGACGTAGGACAACTTCATAAAGTGTTTACATTAATGGAATAGTAGCTAAACAAATATTTATGTTCCATTATTTTCCTGCTGCAGGAAAGACTACAAAAGAAAAGAAATTGCAGTTCTACCTCTACTCCCAATGACCTACCCCAACTATTGCAAAAGAGAATTTACTGATACATACACTATGGTCACTTTATTTTACAAAGCACAGGATTTTTAATCAGGTGCATTAAAAGCTAGACAAATAGATTTTTTTGTTCAACATGCTGTTTGGAATCTCATTTAAATGTCACTATTAAATGTCCTTCTGGTTTATCAATGTTGCTTTTAAAATACCAAGTAAGCAGTTAATGGTTTTCTTTTTGCAATTTAGAATCCATGTCAGAAACTCATATAATAATGTTCTCAGACACACGCAGGAAAGGAGAAATAATACACTTTCATAACATCCAAATTAGTCACTATGATGGCTATTAGCCAGGTCTCCACTCTCACAGTCTTGTAGAAAAGGACCAACTAAAGCCTAGATTTCAATGATTTTAAATGATACATCTTCCATCATCCCCCAACCACTTTATTTCAGACTTTCTCTTCCTCTGACAAGGCTCCTTAGCCAGTATGAGCTTCTTTCCATGTTTCTATTGACTTCAAACGATGTAGTTCGTGAGCAGCTTCAGACTGCCTGTGCTGACTGGCTAGCAACAGCTCAAAGAGAATTGATGTTGCTAGCCCACTTTTTCCTTCCATATCAGTTTGAATCTTTCTACTTTACTTAGCTCCCAAGAGGCACAAAGCTTACAGCGAACCACCCTCCAGAGTCGCGTTTCTTTAAAATTATTAAGGATGTTAAAAAGCTATTGGAGGGATAGCGAGGAAAGTTGGTGAGAGGTTAGTATGTAACAGTTGCCCAAATATTAAATAAAAAAAGGATTATGAGAAACAAGACACGACAAAACACAAGTTAGGACCATCAAAAGAAATGTCAGCACTTCAAAAAAAACCAAACCAACCAAAACAATAAACAACTGTAATAAAGGAAAACAGAAAAACTAATGCTGAGTGAAACTAGAAACAAGAATTTCTACAGCTTGTTTATTTTTGATCCTACAATTTAGGATACTTATTATTTGTGATTCCTAGATCATTAACAGAACTTAAGGAAAACTGCACTATTTTTGCAATTATGAGGCTGTTTATTTCCACAGAGTGGAAGGGTAAAGGAAAATTAGATAAATTTGTTTTATTGTCACTATGTATAAATGCCACACAAACATTCCAGTAACCTTCTTCAGTATTCTAGGAAGGAAAAAAAGTTAAAAATGTCAATAAAATGTATACTTCATCTTGTAAATGAATGATCTGCCACAGTACATCCTGAAAAGGAAGCGGGGGCTGGGAGGGGGGAGTTTTACTATCCAGTATTTCAATGCTTCACTATCCAGTATTTCAATGCCAGACACGGTAAGTCCTGAGATTTTTATTTTCCATCTAGTGCATTATGGGATACCCTAAGCTCTTAGCATTCTACTGAGACTGTGCTTCAATTTAGATATTTTTAATAAGTCCTCTTTCTTTTTGCCTTAAATATGGCTTTTGTTAGCCAGCACTAGCTAAACTGGAGACAAGGGGGAATACTACCGAGTACAGCAATCCCAGCTGTAATTATTATGAACAGGTTGATATATACGCATTATCAGCTACACAATTCATTGGCTTTGGATGAGTGAAGACAGAAGTACAGCAGTGCTGCTACACATGTGGGAGGCAAAGGAAATCAAGAAGTTAGGTATTTGTTAACTTTTTCTGAAGTGGCTTCACTTCACGGACTGCTTTTTGGACTCACAGGACTACAGATCATGAATCTGCTCATTAATGGAACAGGAAAGCAACGCAGGGCTGAGACGAGTAATATCTGTGGCAAAATTTCCAACTGCTGTCTGTTTTGTCTTGCATATTGATGGTAGCTCTTTTCATAATGAATTGTTTGTCTGAAGTTTATACTGATTTTAACATATTGTGGTCTACAAAACACTAATATAGTGCAGAGTATCAAGTCAAGTAAAATCAACTGTTACCCTAGAACAGATAACGAATGATTCCAATCTGTACCAAACATTTCCTTAGAAGACGCCATATTCACCACTCGTGATTTTTTTTCACAAACTAACCTACATATTAAGTGTAGACAATTGAAAGGGGAATATTCTTCTGCATAAGAACAGAAGATTACTGGGTGCATAGATGTTGCATGTATTTTAGCAGAATCTTCAAAATGGAACTGAGACTGCCACTACACTAGTCAGCAACAGTTTCCACAAAAACACAGCAAACTTCTCAAAGACCAGTGCAAAGAGTCTTTTGAGGTCACTTCAAACCACCATTTCAACAAAAGATTTTCTGCTAAGACCAAAGGGTGTGGATGTTGTAGGGCTCTGTTCAGGATTTCCCACATCAAGCTCTTGTGAAAATAGCTGCAATTGTCTGAAAAAGACATGTCATAAGAGACTTCCTTTTATATACATATAGCAAGGTTCAACTGTAAAATTCCGTATCTGAATATAATAGTTCAAGAAACACAAAGAAATGCTTAGATTTTTAAATTAGTACCTTCTGAAGAGTATTTGCCAAATAATACCTTTTTCGTGACTCACTCACTCCTACCTATCTGTATGCTGCAATACTAAAACTTATTGAAATGTATTTTTATCGCACAGAGCTGCTGCATCCAGTGAGTATATCCCACACCTTACAAGCAAAACCAGTGCCAGCTGTAATACACACCTGAAGTCCAGACCAGATATTAAAGACCTGTATGAAGGAATTATATACTTAAATTAAATTTACATTGTTTGCCAAAGCCCTATATCATTACCTGTCCACAGTCAACATCTTGACCCTCTCCCAAAGAGCAACGTACAATCTTTTGTCACCTAATGAGCTCAGGTCCTGTAATCTTCCAACGTCCTTAGGATGCGAGGACATCTTATACACTTCAGTTTGTTTATGTTGCACAGAGGGAAGTTCAAGCTATGACGCTGATTAAGTAACCAACAGTTTAGAGGCAGCATGTAGTCTCTTCCTTGCAGCTGAAATAGGTTTCTTCTACCTCACTTGAATCAGGGTGTGACTTAAGTAAGTGCTGTTCCTTCCTTCTCTTTTCGCAAAGTCAACAAATCAGCTTAAAGGACGAGGAAAGAGGAACAGAGAACTGATCAAAAAGAAATGTCTCTGTCCCCACCTGCACTCTCCATGATATTTGAAAAGTCATGGCAGTCAGGGGAAGTCCCCAGTGACTGGAAAAAGGGAAACATTGTGCCCCTTTTCAAAAAGGGTAGAAAGGAAGACCCTGGGAACTACCGACCTGTCAGCCTCACCTCTGTGCCTGGGAA
>Ga0181612_137228_pt1 | contig 16612 bp, 12 predicted proteins | sample HoacroProtozoa21_FD_119630 | JGI IMG/M metagenome (GOLD analysis project Ga0181612, IMG submission 119630) | Hoatzin crop microbial communities from Cojedes, Venezuel. Combined Assembly of Gp0051906, Gp0051904, Gp0051908
GGCACCGCTGACAAGAGTTTGGCCCCATCCTCTTGACACCCACCCCTAGTTCCTCGTCTTTCTTGAACTGTGGAACCCAGAACCAGAGACAGTACTCCAGATGTGGCCTCACTAGGGCAGAGTAGAGGGGGAGCAGAACGGCTCTCCAACTGCTGGTCACACTCTTCTTAATGCACCCCAGGATACCACTGGCTTTAAATCCGGGAAATACTCTGGATTTTACACTCTGCTTTTACAAAGAACAATAGACTTTGGACGAACTGGTCATAATAAGCATTTAGCAATCTGTGGTCAGATTTCCATGTCAAATGACACTCTAAACATTAGCACTCTGGAACTACACTGCCAGTTTCAAAAAAAGGAGACCATAAGAGATTAAATCAGAAACTGATGTTATGGACATACAAACGGGGAGGGGGTGAGAGGTGAAAGACAGTATTACAAACAGAACAATGACTATCGCTAGGGATGTATAATAATCTCAACACAGCCAAACTGCGTGAACTTTTCACTTCAATGTTAATGCACATAAATAGTACTACCCCTTGCAACAAAGATGAGATAGACAAATGACCACAGATGAGTAATACCAAATCAGCTAATATAAAGTTATTTCAGCTGATGTGGAAGCAAATCGCAAATATCTATGAAGTTAACATGCCATCTGAAATTACCAAATACCTACTATTATTATCATTTGAGAACAGCAAAGGTGAAACTTGTTTATAAGAAAAACTAAAACATTAGTTGGAGAAAAAAAAAGTATGACAGTCTTCAACTGGTAGTATGAAAAGCCTTTGAAACAAATTTTGAAGACAACAGAACACAAGATTATGTGTTATAGTTCTGCCAAAGACATTAGACTAAGTCTATGGCTTATGGTTTCTGTTAATGCAATATACTGCACTTCATCTGGCTAGAATAGTTCTCTCATTTATCTGGTCTTCAGCATTTGATATAATGGCCGCTTAATTCAGTAGTGGAAGGTGCAAAAGGTGGTCATTAGTAAAATATCTGGCTAAGTAACAACAAAAGGTTATTTATAGATAGGAAGATTTAACATTTGAGAGGTTATCACCTGACTTTTTCTGAAAACCTAATTAGTGGATTTGCCATAACAGCAGATGACTTACAAATAGGAAATACTAATATTTTGGAAGATAAGATCAGAACATGTGTAAGATTTGGAGTAATAAATTAAAATAATAGAAATACAAGGAGCACGTATAACTTCAGGTGCAAGACAAAAGCTCTTCGTTAGGGAATGACCAAGAGCTCCAATATAAAGAGGTGACCAAAGAAACAATGATGAATTACCAATCTGATCAGTGCATTAAAAAGTCAGCACACTATTTCCAGTAGTAGTGGTACACAAGCTTGATTAAGGCATTCACAGAAGGCAAATCACAACTGGAAAAGCCTTTACAACAACCAGGGGAGGGGATTCTAACAAGAAATGCCTAAGTCAGGACAATTTCTTTAGACTACTTAAAGCAGCCACAGAAAAGAGATATGACAACATCCCTCTGTGCTTAGAATCTGTAAAGTCCCAAGAGAGGAAACCCATCCCAGCAGATAAGTTCCCAAAGAGAAAGCTGTTTTGATACAGCAGCAAACAGGAAAGCATTTAGGCTGAGTTAGTGGAAGTATCTTTGCAATCACAGATGATGCTCTACAAGGCATTCCCAAACCAGACTGAGGGAATAAAGTCTGGAGATTTTCAGGATGACACAAAAAATTCTGAAAGGAATTACATGATATAGCACAGGCAACAGCAGGAGCATAAGTCACATGATCTTTTCAATTCACTCTGCCTTAAGCATCAGTCTGCAACTCCTTATCGACAGCATATTTTTAAAAAGGTACTTGACAAAACGGGGAATGAGAGTGCAAGAAACCAATTACTGGTGCTCAGACTGCTGCATAAGTTACAGCACGAAGAACACAATTCCTGGGTATCTGTAGTTGTGAATTAAGCCTTTACTTTTGAGCAAGCGTTTTTATCTTCAAATATCTTCTAGTGCAGATACGACCCTGATATTTATGAGTAAAACGGTCCTTCCAAATAATAATAGTTTGTTTAGAATATTTAGCAGGACAGAAATATATCAGAAAGTGTACGATCAGGTATGACTAGTCTGTCTTGATTTTTCTTCATATAACACACTGAATTAAAAACTTAATATTAGAATTAAACTGCTGACTGATTTTAAAGTACTTCCCAAAGAAGTAAATATCAGATAGCCACAAAGCATATCCTGCATTGCCAGAACATTATTTTTAAACTTCAGCTTTCCAAAGATAGATAACCTGTCCCAAACTCAAGCTGTTCTTTATAATTTGTCTATCAACCAAAGGCACGTGGAGATGGAAGGACAATATTGACTTTACAGCTGCAAATATTTAGAAACAGGGCATCAAATGAAACATTTTCTGAAAAAGGCCAAATTATTGTACATGTGCCTTTGCATGTGCAATACTATTGCAGGAAGGACTGCAATAACATCACACAATTGTCAAGTTTCCCTTGGTAAACCAAACTTGAGTTTTAAAAATATAATAATCAATTCACAAAGGACTAAAAGTTTCAAGCATGCTTTTAGACAAGTCATCACGGACTGGGTGCTCCTTCTGCTTTGTATGTACATTTAAGTTTTTTAATTGCATTCCTCCTTACATGGAAATCTCTTTTCAGCAAGTACTTAAGGTAGGAAATGTTAAATCAAGATGCTTTGCTGTTCCGTATGCCTTATGTCGCTTGTATGCACTGTGTGAGAACTCTTGTAAAAACAGTTCAAGCAGTGAAGACAAACATAAAGCTCATCAAGCACATCAGGTCTTTTACCGAACACAAATAAGTATACACAGCTGACATTTAAGCCACCTCTGGAACATAGCAGAGGGATTAAAGTATCTTCACTTTTTTAAAATAATTATTTGAAACAACCTGATCTTGCGCTGCATTATAACTGACAAAGATGTAGAACTAAGATTCCTCAGTATAGGTAGGTAATTTATTTTAGCATAATCTGTAGACTGCTAAATTAACCATGAGGACTGTGTTATAAAGGTAGAAAACAAACACTGGAGAATGATGAAGAATGTTTATCTTATTTTTCACAGAGCAAACGCAATCCTTCATCTGCTTTTGTAGCCATTTTCTCTGTTTCAACAGAGTTCCTCTGAAACAGAAGAACCATTTCCCCATGGAGATGAAGATAAAATATTTCCCTTTGCTATCACTCCTAGCATCTTATGAAATATGAGCCTTAAGTTACATTTAGAATCCTTTTTGTCAATATTACATTCCTTTTTCACTTCCTGACAAATCTCATCTAAACCTCAAAAACAGGCCCCAACATCCATACCTTTCGATATTAAATGCAAAATAATGTTCTTTTCTATTTATAACTCATATCATTAAAATCAAAATTGAAGTTGACAAAAAATATACAGGTAAAGTATCATTCTTGTGCTAGTCTGAGTAGCAATAAAAGCTACAGCTGAGACAGGACCACAGGTTTTAATGTCTTGTCTTATTTTTTAAAATAACTGCTGCTACAGTTTCATATTGGAAACTGAAACGTGTTTAGTCTGTTGCAGTCCATGAGGCTTTTAAAGTCATTCTTGCAACTAAAAGAGCACTGCTGAAAGATCAAACTAGAAAACGTGGTAGTGCTCTCTTTAGGGACCAACCTGAACCATGAACGACAAATGTACACAAAATCTGAGCTCTTTCACAGACTTTACATAAAGATGTGAATACATTTTTGACCTTGCTTTTGTGGTAGTGGCTGGCTTTGATGATTTGAACTTCATGGGAGTTTTTAGTTTTTCTCCTCTAAACAATCATACTGAAATGTCCTAAAAATAGGTCCTTACACCTTCAAGAAGATAAGTGACAATTCGCCTGAAGCCAAGCTCACTTCCTAAGAGCTCTTTTTAAGGAATTTTTAAAATATTTAACTTCCTTATTTTTCTTTTTGAGTAAAAGTATTGAAATATTTTAACTTCCTTTCCTTTCCCCTCATTACAGTTATCTAAACATTGCCTCCAAATGTCAGTTATATGTCCACACACTAAATAAACAGTCACATTTTTCCCAGCTCAATGTTCAGTACATACTAGAGCAAGGATCCAGAAATACAACTTTCTGATTTACCCTGGAAGTACTAGAAACTTGGTGAGACCATTTTCAGGTTGGGTTTTTTTTGTGGCCTCTATTTCACAAAGTTTTACCTCAGCCTTCAGTATGTTATCATCTAACAAAAACAAAGGAATAAGCATTTCCAGCATACTTTTTCAGGACCTTCACGACGACTGCTTTTTCAGTTTGCACTAGACAGGAGGCTATTTTGATTAGAACGTAAAAAACCCCAATAACTACTACTGTTCCTAAATGAAACAAGAACTGGGGTAGCACTATTGATGGTAACATGAAACAACAAAATACCTAAGGCTTTTAAGTTACTTGAATAACTTAGGACTACAGAAACTGCACTTGACTTCAAGCTACAACAGAGCTCAGGCCATGCATCCAAAACATGATCCACCTCCTTCTACCTGACTTCTTCAGGTTCCCAGCTCGGGTGCGGAGAGGCCCTGGGAACATGCTCTTGCTCCTGGACTGTTCTGCTGCCTTCCCTCTTACTTGTCCGCACAGATTACTATAGGAACACCCATATATTTTACAGGTGCACTTTCATTTTCCAGTAAAGGCAATACCCATATGTACTTTGCAAAACATCTTTTACTTTTATTATTACAAATGTACTAATTGTAAACAAAGCCAAGTTAATATAAAAAATGTAAGTATTGCACAGCCATTTGGGCCAAAGTTCACAAGAACTTCTCAGGACATTTTTCATCAATTTGGGCCCTCACTGAAAAGGTCAGGTCAAATACCATGTCAGGTAACACGTGCTGCCTGCTTCTTCAAATGGTTTCAAAATCACACACTTCTGTTTGGATCTCGCACTACCCTGTTTTGCTTTGAACTTTTAAGCGCTTTTCATAAGTCTAATGTATGTCCTGTATAAACTTTTAAACAAGACTTTTTATTCATGATCAGTACCAGAATTTTTAATTGCAATATATTCACTTTAAAAGGTCAGATTTCAGTGTCTTTCGGAAAGTGTGTTTTTGTATTCTCCACATATATTTGCACCTTATTCATTTCCTAAATTTATTTTGCATGCATAATAAATATCCTCAGGAAGCAGTCTTCCTCTGCATTCTGCACTAGAATAGTCTCATGACTGTTATTTACTTTTTAATTAAAGGAGAACAAGTTAGGACAGTACGAGTGATAAGTGAATCTATAGCTCACGTCAGTTTACAAAACAAGGCAAATCCTTGCTCACATACCAATTAAGCTCATTGTTTATGATAACCTGATCTCAGGCTTATATAAAGTTAATAGAATGAGAAAAAAAACATGCTTTGTTGTACTGGCAGGTTATTGAAAACAATTATTGAAATGCGCACACTTTTTCATTTTCAGAAGATATCACAGTGGTCAAGGTCTAGTTCAGCAGGACTGTATTTCACTGAAATGCATCAGCATTACCCCTCGGGCCTCACTCTGAATGGACTTCTGCCCCTTGCCAGGGCGATTTTCACTGAACTTGAAAAAAATAGGCTTTAATGTAGATTACTTAGTAATAAATGGGAAGACATTGCTTCTATGTGGGAAGGAAAAGATTGTGTAGCTCAAAAAAATTAAAGAAAAATGACCATTTGATACTTAAAAAGTTAAATGCGTCTGTAATCAAGCTCTACTACTGTTTGAAGGCTGCATTTCAGTTACACTTCTTTCAAAACTTGCTTGTACTTGAACAATTGCTCCAATATTTTAGGGAAGAAACCAGTCTTTGAAACTCATTTTGAAGAAGGGGGATTTCCTGCATATTCTTGTACATATTTTTTTTACTATTATTCTTTAATCTGGTAGTGACCTCCTTCAATTTGTATTTAAATTATTCCAAGTTCTAAAACAATTTTAGCCAATTGTATCAATTGATGTCACAAAAAATATCAGATTTCACTGTCAGAACCAGAAGCGACCAATGTTGATCTTAAATTCATTTTGGGATAACAACTACAAAGCCAAATAGGTAACAAAAACCTCTCTGTGACACAAGATGATCTTCATCAGGCAGTAATTGCTTTACATGGGCTTTTCTACCTTTTAGAAGGTACCTTGTAGCTGACCTTTTCTTATCACAGAGTTTGCAAGAAAGAAAACTTTTTAAGAACACATTTTATTTTGGGGGCAAAACCAACCACATGCCCACATGATAAAGAACCAAATACCTTTCAGCAAATGGCTTACGGAATTCTTGGCCAGCTCCTGACAGCCCTATCACTGTACATTCACTTTTATCCACATTTAATCTCAAAAAAAGGGAAGCAATTAGTCCAGACTAAACCGCCAGCCTTCACTTCTTAGCATGATACTTCAATACATCCGGTTTGAAAAAAAAAAATAAATTTAAAATGCCTTCAAAGGACCTTTATTAAACTTCATTTTTGTGAATCACCTGTTTCAATAGGGGATGGAAAGTCAAGCATGCTATTTCATGACTTTTCCTACTAAGAACATGTACATAGAAAAACGCCATGGCAAATGTCAAGCTGTAACTCCTCCATGTTTTTGAATCCTTTCTACACAGATTCCAAAGGGGTCCTGACACCTATGTTGTTTTCCATGATGACTAACCCATTTCAGGTGGACTGGACAAGTATGGAATCTGAATATAGCACAGACATTAAAACTTAACAGAATTTAGAATGTGTAGCCCAACAAGTTGTAACGCAATGTTAGCCTCCGTTATTACAGAGTACATAATTACAAATACACAGAGGACAGTAGAAACCACACAGTTTCACAATTCATTTAGGATCTAGAGCCCAATCTTGAATATAAATATCCTCACTAATACAGTTACCTGTTTTGTTATACTGGTACAGACAAAGCATCAGTTCTTACACATTTCTGCAAAATTTCTAGTTGATAGTTTCTCATTACTACAGTACTTCATTGTCTAAAGAGATATTTTGGTTTTAGGGTTGATGGTTGTCTGACAATCATCTTTTCTGTGGTCAAGTTGAACATCCTGTACTCTCAAGAAAAATGTTACTACTTTGTGGCTCTCACTTTACAGAACATGACACTGACTCTAGGCTTAAAATCTAAATTTCCAGACCTACAAAGTTGCACTTTTATCTTTACTGCCCATCTGGCAACATCTAAAAAAACGCAATCATATTTCTACTTTCTGCTTTCAACAAAGGTCTATCTTCTGGATTCAAATCCAGAAAGCAGAGTCTTTGTTCCTGCTTCACATCTAAAAGATGAAATGCAGTATGTTCAGAATTTTTTAAATCTTCAACCAGTGGATTGCACAACTCGCCAATGGCCAGCAATTTCAAGTTGAAGGTCTGATTATACAGCTAACAAAGAATGACTGAAATCAATACCATAAAGTTCAAGCTAATTTAATTAGACCTCTACATTTGAGAAGAAATAGGCTTTTATTGTTAAAATAAACGTCCTTTGGTGCCTTACAGAACTTATCCTTTTAAGTACACATTGCTTTGTCATCAGCCTTTTAAATTACCTTTAAATACAATGATTGTACTGCGGTACAAAACTGTGCTAACATTTGTGGAAGTGTTATAACTTTTCGTTATTCAGAACTTCATATGGAAAATTATTAGTGAAGAATTATTATGAAAAATATTGGCAAATGATCACTAATCTATGAAATTAACTTTAGGTATACTACTGTTAAACAATATGTGGGGGGTGTTAACAGAAAGCATACAGCAGAAAGAGGCTCATCAACATGGTATTCTTTCCTACATAATTCCAGAAACTGCTCTTATGAAGACAGCATCTTAACAGTTCTATCAGAAACGAGATACTACAACCACAGAAAAATATCATCATTCCACGAAAACAGAATTTAGTCACCAAACTCGTACCGCCATTAGTCAAATGAACTTCCATTTCACAATAGCTCTACACTCTCCTCCTTACTATCCAATACCTAAACAAATCTTAAAACTAAAGGATAAAAAGTTGATCAACTATTTTCACTATTTTGAAAATACTCTTAATACTGGAAGTTCTACAAAATATACAAATACAATGTTATGCAACAATTACATCAAGAACACTACAGATATTTTCAAAATTAACAACAATACCCTGCTTTTTGAAATGACAACACTTTCTCCAAGCAAAGGGAAAGTTGAAATTGCACAGACAACTTTCCAAAATTAACGCTTGTACTGTTCAGTAAATAGTGCCCAAGAAACCTACTTCTAAGGGAAAAGAATCCAATTGTTCTGCCTTTCTCCATCTGTGATTATCCCAACCTCAGATTCCACAGAGTCTAATAATTTACATCCCCCCCGACAAATTACTCCATTAAATCAATTTACTTGGAAGGTACCATATGTCGTATTCATAAACAAATAAATTTTTCCATTGCAAAATTTTAAAAGGTGAGATTAAATTTTAAGTTGTAATTTCTGTCTAACTTCGATGTTCACACCTATTTACCTTTCTCTTGAGCTGGATTTGACCCATATTAATAACATTTACTGTAATTCTGACATTCCCCCCCCCCAAGCCTCCTTCAAACTCCTGCATAAACCGATCTTAAAAAATTTGGAGCAACTTCTGCATAAAAGCTTTGAAGAAGAAAAATCAACCCCCTTCCTGGTTCTACAGACGCTCACCTCTAAGCATAATGTAAACCTCTGTCTAATTTTTTTCTGTGAATATTGTATTTCAGGAGGAATGCAGCATATTGAAACAGACTATCGACATCAATATGAAAAATAATGACTTCCCAAAGGAATTGTAACACTTGCCTCATTGTCATCCAGCACCATAAACTAATAATCTGTAGAATGTAAATAAGCCCCAAGTTTTATCGCTCCAGGTACCACATGCAATCATTAGCCAACATATAAATTCAAAGGATTAAGGCTAAGACATTCATAAAAGAATATGTATCTTGTAAAAAACTTCATATGGATTTCTGCTTATGCTAAAGGACATAGAAGGAAGACATAACAATTAGGAAAGCACAGAATCATTAGAAAACTGCAGCAAAAATAACCTTGAATTGTATCCTGCAACAGTCAATGCAAGTGTAACAATAGTTCAAGGAAACACAACAGAGTCATTGCTGATATGAGCACATACCAGCTTGAATAAATAGCATATGAATTCTTGTATAAGAGCACTTGAAAAGGGAAAGTAGGAATATCCATCGACCACTATCACAGAACTTCATTTCCATTATCTTCATCTGCATTAGGGAAGAATGTTAATATGTCTTCAAAACAATTAATTCAATTCTAATTGGGACTGCGGAAGCTCATTCTATCTTTTATCCTAATACTGGTAGTTAAAAGGTGATTTTAATTGCCATAGTAATCAGATATAATGAAGAGTAAAACTGTTTCTGATTAAATAAAATTTGCATCAGAATTGCTGTTATATGCTTTTCAGCTCCTAGAAAGCTGTCTTCAGTTCTTTTTTTCTCTCATGCAGATATGCACATGGAAGCAATGCTGCAAGAATTTTGCAGATGTTAAATCAGATGGAAGTCATGAAAGACTACGTATAAATGTATCATAGTGCAGTCTGCTACAGCCTTCAAAAAATAGGAAACGCTGCTGAAAAACAGCTATAAAGAATGTTCTCTTTCTATAGAGCTAGTGAAGGCTAAAGAAGAGAAGGGACTGTTGAGCCCTGTTCCTACACAACTCCTCTCCTGTAATGAGAACGAATGGTTCATGATTTAGCCTGTGAAATTTGGGGTCTCTGGGTGTGCAGGTAAGTCACTTAGGTCTTTGTATGTCTCCATACTTCACCAGGAAAACAGGCACACAGAAGTACCTTTCTAGTCCGGGAAACATAACAAACAGACACATAAATAACAGCAGGGTGAAAAGAACATGAGAAAGGAGCAAATACTGCCAAGCCCCACAGCTCCAACAGAGGAGGAGGTGGAGCTGAGCACCCACAGTAGTATTCTCTGGAAGTAACAGAGTGTATCAGCTGCCAGAACATTTTGCTATGGCTTTGACTGCATCACAGATCGAAGCGAGAGATGATCTGGCACTATATAACGGGAAATACCTATTAATAGTAAGAATTATTTAAATGGAGGCTTTAATATTAAAGAACAGGTCTCACTGTAAATTGTTTCAAGGGGTAGTTTCAAATCAACGATACATGAAATAAGCTTCTTCACTACAAACAGTTTAAAAATCTATTCTGAAAAACATTAATACAAATAACAGTAGAAATCCATGATAACAAACATTTACTCCTCTCAGCCAAATCCAACGAATTCTAACAATTTTGATAAGATTTTTTAATTTCAATTTTTAATCAGTCTTTAAAAAAACACTTTTGTATGGATATTAATATCTTCCTCAAAACTGCCTGAACTTGTCACAGATAGGGAAAACTGACGTTAAACTCTGAAAATATTTCTCAGAAATTTGGAGGTGTTCCATAACTTGAGCACTACATAATGCCTCGCCCATCCTACTGCTTACATAGAAAGTCACAACAGTTGCCTTTGACTCAAGCCATCACACAGCCTTTTCTGTCCAAAACAGCTCATTTGTACCAACAATTTTATCCCAAATAATGCCAAATCCATCAGCTACAATTGCAGAAACAACTTCCAGTAGAACTGACTTCAAGATAAACCACAGGCACAAAAGATCGTAGTCCCGTTTAACTAAGAACCACTTCGCCTTTCTGTATGTATTACTGTGACTATTTACAAAAATAATTAACACGAACATAATAATGTTTTCTTGAGGCAAAGAGAAGTGTATGTGTTGCATAAGTTCCTACTGAATTTTTTTTATTTTAGAAGGCATATGTTGGTTTTCTCACCTATCAGTGCACTTCAGCTTCTGCATGAAAAAACTTATATTTTGAAATGTGGATGTATTTTAAGATTTAGAAATACTTAAGTCTGTACAATGCTGTCCAGTGTAAATCACTTCAAAATTTATACCAGGTTAAGAGATTATCTGTATTTTTACTTTCATCTTTATACATTTCGGAACGGTTAGTAGAATTTATATCAGTTTACACATAGTATTTATATGTCATCTCAGTCACACAGAGCACAAAACACCAAATGGAGTAACCTGGTCTTTAAAGTATTAGCAAATCTGAGGTTACTTCATAACTAGGAATTATACAGGACAGTCCTTGATTCTGGCCACACTGCAGTTTTCTGCTCTCTCAGTTACACCAAGAAACGGAAATGAATGGTAATATTTAACTAATTCTAATTAATTCTAATCTGGATTCTCCAGTGGCCACAAAAAAAAGTTGTAGCTGTATAACCAAGTAAGAGCAAAAAAATACTTATTACAGAACTACACACTAAAAGGCTGTAAAATTAAGGAACCTTTTTGCTCTGAAAGGCTGTATCAATGCATTTAGATTTTCTTCTTGAAGATCTAGCTAGAGAAAGAGCGGAACGCGAGTTAGGTTAAAACACCCTTTGGGTGAAAATCACCTTGTCCAAATGACAGCTTGAGAGGACATCTGCCTCCTTCCTCCAAGTCTTCTGTGTCACATCCACTTAGACAAATTTGCAAACTATTTATATAAGCAGCAATGAGCATACAGAAGTAGATGTATCAAGAAAAAAATCATTACTTGGCAAAAACAGTTAATTGAACATCAATGTCGTGGAACCCAGCGGGGATGAAGCTATCCCCCCACCTTCTACCATGGCAATAGAGTTGTAATATGTGAAAGGGATATTTCAATATACTTAAACATTGGAAAAAATATTTTACAAGTATTACAGTAACTCTGTGTCACTAGTTTAGAAACATTGGTTATTTAAATGACAGTTTTGGTGCATTTAACCACATACTGTTATTCACATATTTGCAGTTTCAGTAAAAAAGAAATATAACACAAAACTAAATTTTTATTGTATTTGTTGAAGGGGAAGTCTTTCATGACAAAAAGCAAAAGGCTATCAGTATACTGAGGCATCTATGTTACTGCTAAGCATGGTCTACTCCTTATCCACTCATTTTTTAATTAATGGCTGTAGACCTGTATGCTCTCACCGGCTGAGCTGAAGCAATTTAAGAAGGTGTAACTTCGCACTGTTAGCTACAGCCCTTAAACACAGACCAATTCACTGACAATAGTATCCACGTGGGTTTCTCATCCTTTTTCCACAGCTAATAAAACATGTTAGCTTACATTGTCTTAAGTGGTAATTTAAACTAACCTCCCTTAGTATATCTTCAAGCACACTGGTAGAGGGGAGGGTGATGATGGGATATTTAGGTGGCTCTTCGCCCATTCACAGGAAAGCACCTGTCCATATTACAAAGGACTTTTTTCTGGTCAGATGACAGATATTAAAGAAACTTTAGTCAAATGCTGAAAGAATGGATTAGAAAAGTCTCATCAGACATCTCCACGAGCTTCACTTCATAAAATACAGTAAATGTATGTAAATTTTATACTTTGGTTATAGTGAAACTGAAATTATTAGAAGAATCCTTATATGGTATGAAATTTAAGTTTGTCAACTATAGAAAGCAACAGAGTTGTTTTACGCTATATTCCATGCAGTGTCACTGCCACTGCAAGCAAGGCCAAAAATAATCAGACTTGTGGTACCACTGCAGAAAGCCTCCAAACCAGCCCTAGGCAAGTCACTTCAAAAACACCAGAAACTCTGAAGCTTTGTGGCAAATACATGAGAATTTTTAAGAGACTCCTACACAAATAATTTGTTTTCTATCATGGTATTCAAAATACAGTACATTAACACAAATTCATTTTTCAACCTCAGAATACAAAAAATAAAGTATTGGGAAAAACAATTTATCACAATCAGCAGATACAATAGCAAATCTAACTTATGATTTCTTAAAATGTAATTAATAGTACATATAAAGTCATCACAGACTAAAGATTTTTCGCTTGTAAATAAAACTTGTTCCCACCTGTCCACTTCTTTGTTTTTGCAGATTTATATACAGGTTACTCATTTTTACCAAATTTAAACTGTAAAATTGCTGAGCAGTAAAAAAAGCACAAAGTTGTGACACTTGTATACATGTACCAATGAAGATAGAGCAACACCACCTGCAAAAATCATTGTAAATATGATTCAGTTTGACAAAGTAATGCTTAAATAGATGATGTATTTGTAAGATATAGTGATAAAAGCCTAGCTGCAGGTTCTAGAGCAATGTGGTTGCCAAACAGGAAAGGGATGTTGGTTCGCTAACATTCCTTGAGGGCTGGTTGTCCACGCACAAGTTATAGATTTTCACTAGTGATGGGAAATGTCCTGATATGTCAGAAATACTGGCATTCTAAATATACACGACACTACGTGACCTTATTTTTGCACTACTGATTTATCACTGATGGAAATTCTGACCAGTATGTTGCCTTTTCATGGCTCTGTGTTCACCTCCACAGTCATCCTCTTAAATGCTGGAGTGGGTCTGGTTGCCCTGCCCAGTAATTCTCCAATATCTTTCACTCTTGTGTAAATTGACTTCACAGATGCTGTATATATGCCCTTGAAAGGGAATGCTACTTCTAAACTTACCTTCATTCCATCAGTCTCCAGCACAGCACTATGATAGTTTGTCATAGTTATATGGTTTACTGCAACATCACCCTTGCACAAAGTTAATAAACACATCATCTTCCATAACATTCATCATAACCAAAAAACAAAACAGCATTTTTCCATGAGTACCCGTTAGACTGTTCAGTGGATAAAAAGGACAAGTGTTTTACAGATGGGTCAAATGAGCAAACTAACACAAACTCATGGGAACAGAACAAAAAATTGCAGCCTCAAGTGATCTCTTGCACAATCCAATGTTCAGTTCTACAACCTCTACTTGCCTTCTAGAGTCAAACAGGTAAAGAATAAACCCTGTATTTCACAATTTTCTGGAAATCTGCACACCATAAGTATCAGGACTACCTGATTCCTCCTGCTTTTTTACTTTCCTCTCTCTTAGGGTGGCCTCATGCAAAATACAATATTCTTACACTCGACAAGCTCAACACTTTGCTTTTTCTCATGCTGAAATGTCACTCTCTACTTCGGCTCCAAGCTCAACCAGATTTTCCAGCTTCTAATAGGACTGTCAGGAGGACATCCATTATAGCATGGAGCCTCCACGTCCAAAAAGATAGACGTTAATTGCCACACTACCTTGATTATAGAGATGTTTACAGAATGAAATTAACAACAAAGTAAGATACTACTTCTTGGAAGAAAATCCATATGAAAAAATCAATTAACTGCTACAAATGAAAACAAGCTAATAATTCACAAAAGCGCCTTGAAAGGAACATTACACATAGTAAGTGGCAGATATGGAATTACATGAATAGGTAGGCTAAAACAAAACAATCTTCACTGAAAAAGTTAAGCTTTTTTTTCAGCTTTCAGAAGAGACAGCAAGTATTTCTCATATTGATCAGCAACAGCCTTCAGTTTGTTGCTCCTTTCTTTCTCTTTTAACAAATCTCTCTATTGAAAATGATGCCTTACCTTTGTTCATATCAATCAACTGCTGCTTCTTCTTCTGTCGCTCCAGTTTCTCTCGTTCTGCCTTCTCTTTTGCCAATTTGGCTCTCTTCGTTTTCTCCTCCAGTTCTCTTCTTTTGTTGTTTTCTTTTAACGCCTCCTGCATTAGATAAAATGAACATGAGTGTCTATATACTGAGGAAAAATGGAAAGAATAACAAAAATAACCTTGTTTGTACAGATATAGTATTTATGTCCAATGAGAGTAGAAAAAAAAACAGGGACTGGCAAACAATATTTCAAGCATCTTCAGCAAATCTTAGAGGGAACATAACTTATCATATTATTTTTACACATTAGCATTATTAGATAATCAGAAGAATGAAAATTGACATAGCTTTGCATCTATGGTGAATGAAAAAGTTGCAAATTTTTCAGCAGCAACATGTTTATATTTTTTCTATTAAGACTGCAAGCCCAGCTTAAACATGTATTTTGCAGTCAGGAGGGATGAAGCCATGTTCCCCCTACAAGGCACTTCAAGTAATGGAAACTTAGTTACTAAAATTTAAGCTACGATTCCTCAGCTATTTTTGTTGAAATATCCAAAGCAGTCTGGATCACTTAAATACACAAAACACATGAAATGTAATGGAAAACAGTTGAATTTATAGATTAAAACTCCAAATCTAAAGTCTCTGAGTCAATGGGTTAGACAAACTACCAAACCGAAAACTATAAATGTAAGAGACCATCCCTTGACTAGAGAAACCCAGAAAATCCAACAACCGACCATTTGCCACGATCTTGCCTCCATCCATCCAGCCTAGAAGATGTCCTCCTTTTGCAAAGGAGGTTCATCTCACAGAATCACAGAATGGTTAGGGTTGGAAGGGACCTCCGTGGGTCATCTAGCCCAATCCCCCTGCCGAAGCAGGGTCACCTACAGCAGGCTGCTTCCCTGCCACTGACGGATTGAGGAAAACACTACCCGTGCCCCTGATCCTCCAACCAATCGCTCCAGTGCCCTGCAGTCCCTTTTGATGGTGTGGTGACTTCTCCCTGCGATCTCATCACTGCCAACCTGCATAACCAACAGTGGGTAATAACCAGAGGGTCAATCGCGACCCCCTGCTGTGGCAGGATGACCTCAGCTGGCTGCCAGACACCCACCCAGCCACGTTCTCGCTCGCCCGTGAGCTTGTCACCTGCTTCACTCCCCGTCCTGTTGAGAAGGATGATTTATTTATTGCCAATTAAAATAGAGTTGGACGGTGACAAAGAAACACTAAAAAGAAAACCACCTCTCTCCCTTTGTCTCAGGCTCAAGTTCACTCCCTCACTCCCAACTCCCCCAGGCCCTCCCACACCCCCCGAGCGATGCAGCAGCGATGGATGGGGGAAATGGGGGCTGCAGTCAGGCCATCACTGCTCCTCGCCGCCACTCCTTCCTCCTCACGCTTTCCACTCGCTCCAGCATGGCGCCTGGCTGCAGGCCTTCGGGGTAACCCTGCTCCAGCGCGGGTCTGCTCCACGGGCTGCAGGGGAATCCCTGCTCCAGGCCGGAGCACCTCCTCCCCGCCTCCTTGTCTGGCCCTGCTGCTCGCACTCTTCCCCCTCACTCCTCACTGCCATGTAACATTTTGCCCCTCTTAAGCACTTCTTTTACACTGACACCACCAGCCTCATGGCCAGGCCCTGCTGGAACCAGCTGTGTCCAGCTGTGTGCCCCGGCCTCGCCTCACAGAGGGCCCTGCAGCCCCCCCTGCCAGCACCGGGGCACGTAAACCCGTTACACTCACTCATCACTTCTTTGCACAAATACCTTCATAACTCTTTTTACATTGCCTGCTCTCTCAAAAAAAGAGAAATATTCGAATTCCCTTAAGCTCTTCCCCGAGATCCTAAATTTCCCTTAAGTTTCGCCTTCCCTGAGATTCATTTATCATGAAGAAATTCACTGAAATCAATCATGATGGAATTTCACCTAATGTCACAGAAAGACATGATAAATGCTA
>Ga0181612_170192_pt1 | contig 16611 bp, 6 predicted proteins | sample HoacroProtozoa21_FD_119630 | JGI IMG/M metagenome (GOLD analysis project Ga0181612, IMG submission 119630) | Hoatzin crop microbial communities from Cojedes, Venezuel. Combined Assembly of Gp0051906, Gp0051904, Gp0051908
CGGGTGCATTCCATTGGGGCCCATGGACTTGTGGGCATCCAGATCACTTAAGCAATCCCTCACACAGTCCTCCTCGACCAAGGGAAAGTCATCCTCTGTGTGGTCTTGTTCTCTTACCTCCGGGGCCTGGGATTCCTGAGGACCTGCCTTGGCACTGAAGACTGAAGCAAAGAAGGCATGCAGTAGCTCTGCCTTCTCCGCATCCTCCTTCACCAGGACACCTGCCTCATTCAGCAGCTGCCCCACATTGTCCCTAGCCTTCCTTTTGCTGCTGATGCTGTATCAGGTGTTCTTAATAAAAGACAGATTTTAGAAAAAAAATAAGCAAACAAGCATAGCTCATCTAAGTCAGAAAAAAATCCTTAAGAGAAAGACTGACCAGTCCTCCACAGCTTTGTACAGTTTGGTGTAGAGGTTAGGAAAACACTTTTCATGTTTTCATGACACTGGATTTGAGGCTATTTTAAAGAGGTTTATAAATATCTTGGCTTTCAGGAGACTTTAAGCCAGTAAGCGAGTAAGATCTTCTAGCTCATGCTCACCTTGTTTAAATTAGAGTTCTTTAATACAAATGGTTTCAAAATATTTTTCCAAAACAAGTGACCAAGCTGCCACACTGAGCCACTGGTCAGTTTAAGATTTTTCTTCTCCCTCTGAAAATAACACATCTTTCATCTTCCCTGTAATAGGAATTAATTTATATCTTGCATAGCAAATTACCTGGTCTGATTTCTTTGAGAAAGCAAAACAGGTGTCTTTGCTGGCACTTCAAATGATTTCAGAAGTGTATCTTAAAGCTTCTGCACTGAGGCTCAAGACATAATGTTCAAAATCTTCATGGAGAGGCATGGTGCGGTGGGAAAAATAAATAAATTCTTCCCTGAATATTATCCACACAGTGCCAATGGCAACCAAATGGTTTATCTCAGGTATTTTCAGCACAGATATGAGCTCCTTTTGTGAATTGTAAACTACAGGAGGAATGTACATTCTTGAGGCCTGACAAAAGACAACAAATGCAATTACAGGCATAAAGGTTGGTTGTTTAAAGGATAAATAACAATAAGAAGAAACTAACGTTTTGTAGAACAACAGATCAAAATTGTCCATTATATGAAAGTTCAAGATACTGTTACCATTTGTGGTTAATAAACAAACAGGAACATTTGGAAAATAGACAGTGTACTGGCATTACTCAGAAGTGCTGGCAGTAAATCATAATTTCTTACTACTCTCAGGTCTTTACACTACCTTTCCAAGAAGGTTAAAGCGACCAGATATCATTGCTGAGATTGTCTAGGACAAACTCAGTCATCCCTGGAGCAGAATTCAAGAAGGCATGAGGGAAAAGGGAAGATTACGTCTTTTTAATAAAGCAGCTTACATCATTTCAGATTGTTTTGCTGAGTGACAAATTCAGCAGTGTAAGGAAGAGAAACAATCACAGACCCATCGGCTTTGGTTTTGTACCTGCAAAGGATATGTGAACCCCCATCTTTAACCAGAGCGGTCCCACTGTCCAACCAACTAAATCCAGGTTAAGCCCATGTGTAACACCTGGGTATATGTGGGACCTCTGAACACTGCAGCCAGGTTTACTGTGGAAAAGAATACTCATGAGGGCACCAGTTGTATTGGTGTATTGGTATATCATCAGAGACCAGGAAGAGACACAGAAGGAATGGTCTTTCTTCCTCTCACACCTCAGCCACACCTTCTCTTTCCTGTTTTTACCCCAAAGTCTTCCCTGAAGACTCAAAGTCAAATCCAGAGGCCTCCATCAGGGCATGAGTGAGACAGACCAGTACCACAGAGGCACCCAAATGCTGGTTCCCCATGTGGAAGGAGGAGGTGGCAGAGGAACTGATGTGTCCCTTTGAAGAGCTGGCAGGTTTGTGATGCTGCCCTCTGCCAGGTAAACTGGGTGTAAGGGAGAGACCAGGACCTCAAACACCCGAATCCCTCGACTCCATTAGTCACCAAAACTATGTAAGTCCAGAAGCAATGTCACAACTCTCAGCTACATTGCCTGCCACTCACAACAACTGCACTTTCACACTATCACCCACCATGTTATTTCTCCACTGTTTCACCCAAATGACAAGCCTTTTTTCAAACTCCATTGCTTTAGCGTGTTTGACCCTGAAAACCCTTCCTCAGCAGAACTCCTCCCCATCCACCAAGCACAGGGCTAGAGAAAAATAACTACATTATCTACAACAGCATTTAAAATTCAAGTGCACTGGAGCAATGTATTTCAGAATAAAATCTTTGAAAATGTACCTGAATAGCATAAAAATAAGTCAAAAGTGATAGTTTGGGATCAGTTTAACACAAGTTTTGCTGCTGAGGATTCTGAGCTTCTCACCCTAGCCATAAACAACAGCAAAAATCTGAAATATTTTTATCTGTTTTTCTCTTTATGGTTGATCAGTCTTTTGAACCACCAGATCCTCCCTGATAACCTATAGCTACCTTCCTTAGCTTTCCTCAGAGTGACTGCAGGGGGTGGGACACTGGGAGCATGACAAGACGACTCTGTCCCAAAAAAGATAGGCAAGAACTGCGCATTCTGTGTAGAGACTCTGAAACCATGGTTGTGCCTTGCTCTCCCAGGTAGGACAGCAGTCCCTCTGTGAGAACAAGCAGCCTCGCTGCAGAAACACGCCTTTCACTGAAACCAAGAGCCATACGGCTTAGCAAGTCCCAGGTGAAATCTGTGCTAAAAAACAGGAGAGCCTAAAGCTAAAATAAGTCTTAAGCCTAAAGTTAAAATACACCTCATGCTGAGAGCAATAGCCAAGTATAAATCACATTCAAATTCTATCTGAAGCCGGCTGAGCAGAACTCAGCCTTGTATTACACAGATTACAACGCAGCTATCCTAATTAGTGGCACCCACTCTTCTGGGGCTGGTCTCATTTTTTTTCTTTTTTTAAGGAACTTCTGAATTTCATCCTGATAAGTGATAAAAAAATTGACATTTTTGATAGCACCAGTTGTTCATTCCCATTGCTTGTTTTTCTTTTCCAAATAGTTTTGTACAGCAGCCATTCCTGGACGGTACTTATGAAGCTTTTATTCACTGCCTGAAAGTGGAGAGGATGCTTTAGACTTCTGGTTTTGCTCATAATTTCACATTGGCAAAGTTTGTTCAAATCCCTTTAAAACCTCTAAACCTATCTGCAAGCCAAAAAGGTACGGCTTAAGAGGCAAAAGAAATAAATCTCTTTGAAATGCTAATGGAGTGTAACATTTTCTGCTATTTCAAGAAATAATCTAGCCTTTTGGAAAATTTGTAAAGGGTTTGCTCTGATGAAGATGTTTTAATTTATGACATGCAATTATAGTTCAGTGAAAACAATACTGCGCTGTCACAGCCTTGTTCCTTGTGCTGTGAAAATAGAAATGCCATTATGAGAGCGAAACTGCTGCTTTTAAGAACACACAATGTTTCACTAGCTTTGTCGAAGACGAACAAAGCACTGAGCTCTGTGTAGCTATCTGAAAGGTACAGTTTTCTTTTCACAGTGACACTTCAGTTACTTTTCTTTAAGCATTTTTAAAGAGAAAACAAGTGTCTAGCAGGAGTTTGCCAGGAGCCTTGAGGAACTGGAATAAAAATACATACAGACAGCACAGCACTTGGTATTGCACCAGCTGCCACATGTGTGATTAAAAGCCTACCTAGGGCACCAGGCTAGGTCTGGTAACAGAGAAATGATGCTATGCCCAAATATTGCTCCTCAAACTAAATTATGGATCTGAGAACATACAAAAAGAGGCTTCAAAAGGAAAATAAAACAATGCTGCTAAAATAGGCCTGATTATTTGGGTCACTAAGTACTGTGTATTTCCCCTGTAGCATTTCATAGTGGTTACTGTTGCCAGGGGAAGCTTGATCCTCTCATTATGTATGTTTGTCTTTCACATCAGAGCTCCTCTCTTTCTTTCCATGCCCCAGCACTGTAACAGAAATAAAAATAAGGAATGAACCCCCATTATTACCCAAATACCTACAAAGCAGAGGGAGTGACCCCGGCGGGTCGGCGGGTCAGCCCCCTCATCATTGATGCACTTGCTCCATCGGACCCCCGCCTTTTGTCGCGGGGTCAAAGCCAAGACCTCTGCTGAGTGTCCTCAGTGAAGAATTAACAAGTGTGACAATTTGCGGTCCCTCCCCCCCGGGCCCCCGGTCCTGCCTGTGCGAATGCTGTAAATAGAGACATCTGGATGGAGGCCTTTCACTGCAGTAATTGAAAATGAACATGGATCAAGTTCTGGCCTGTTGTATTCATAAATCTTCAGGCTTAATTACATTAAAGGGAAATCTAGGGGCTGCCTCTATGGAAACGGCAGATCCTAACAGGCTCTCAGATCATGAATCTTTAAGATAAGTGTTTTTCCTCTCTTTGGGACAGTCGGATGAGAAATTTTCGTCAGGTCTTTCCAGCATCAGAAACCCGGCAAAGATCTATAATTGTTCTTTATGTTTTCTTTTCCCTTCATACGTGACACATTTCCACCAGCGAGGAGCTGGTGGACTTGGACGTGCGAGGCATCAGGCTGCCGTCAGACCGGGCATTTAGGCAGCTGCTCCCGGAGGGCCACGCACACTCAATGTGTGGAAATTTAGGCGAGAAAAAATGTGTAGTTAGCTCAGTGTCATGGTTTTCGCACACGCAGAGCCCTTGGTCCTGCTTCCCAGTGAAAGCTGGGACATGATAAGAAAATGGGATCTGCAGTTCTTCTTTCTCATCTCCACATTTTTCAAAAAGAAAAGGGATTTCGAGTTCAGTGGAGGCTTTCTTCACATGTCTGCCTTTTAAAAACTTCACTGCTGTTGAACAAAAAAACTGATATTCTGAAAAAACAGTAACACACACACCGGTGCCAGAAGGACAAAAATTTTGGATTTTGTGTTACGCTTTCTAGTTGTTAAGAACTGATTGTTTTGCAAAACCACCGACACTTTCAGCACCATTTTCGGTCTCCGTAATGAGCTCTCATCCCAGTTACAGACTCCACAGCAAGCTTGTACATGACGCTGGTTTTCAACGCTGCAGAAGTTTTGATAAAAAGCACACCCCAGAATACAGATACACAAGAACCAATACATTTTTATGTGAGGTAAGGGTTTTCCTAAACCCTACCCCAAAAAAATGCTAGAGTAGATAGACACTTCTAACTAAATTCTACAGGAATTAATCTGATAGCATAGAAGTTCACTACTGCATCCACAGCCACCAGACAATGTCAGTGAGCCACAATACAGCCAAGTAAAACTGAACTCTCCTGTTCACTGCAAGACCATTGGAAAAATATGGTACCACAAATAAGGAAATCTTGCATCTTTATATGCATTCTGAGTGGTGTCATGTGATGGGTTTTTACCACTTTTTTTTTCTGAGAATTTTAAAACTGAAGAAATATTAAAATCCACCAGAAAAAAAAAAAATAATAACCTGCACAAAAGCTCAAGACGTTTTGTAAAAAAAGAAAAGGAGAAAAAAAAAAGAACCACCCACCTACTTCCCAATAGCAATTTTCCTTCCATGAAATTTCAGCCTGAATGAACTTTAGTATCATGGCTACAAATATTCAGTTCATAATAGCAGGGCAAGTTCCATGCAGAACCCAAAACTGAGTCCTCAGTCCCCACGGCTTCAGGTTCCCTCCCAACCACACAGGTTTCTCCACTCCACTGCTCGCAGAGCAGGGAAGCTCTGCAGCAGTAAGCAGCAGCAGCTAGCAAGCAGGTCGTCCAAAACAACAGCCTCAGAGTAGGGGCATATTGCAAGAAATAAAAGCTCCTGAAAAATCTCTCCTGAACTAGAAACAAGAGTAACCCACCCTCTTTAACAAATGTTGATTTTGTTCCAGGAGTTGTACAGACTGCTGTGGCAGAAAACTATCAATAATGTGTGCTCTGCAGGAGAAGAGCAGGGTTACTTTTAGCCTTGAAAGAACAAGTGCTCCAGTAACAAGTGGTTTTGATGTCAGCATTTACCATCGTATTGACAGAAAGGGCTGAGTAATGGCTTGAGGATTATTTATATGAAACCCGAAGCCGGCGGCACTGTAAGTTATGGAAAGAGGACAAGCTCACAAAGCAGCGGCCATGTGTCTGAACGAGAAGAGACACGCTTTCTGTCAGCAGGGCTCAGGGGCTGCGATAGAGATCCAAAACTACAGGCTTGCACCAGAGTTCATACGTACGTTTCCCAACAAGGTGGACAAGGGTGACAACGGCACCAAAGAATTCATGTTGCAGTGAGGCCAGTCCTCCTCTCTGCAAGGCTTTCTTATCTGACAGGTTTAATCACGTACCTTTTGTTATTATCCAGCAATTCTGCTCCAGGATTCTACATTTCATCTTTATCTTAATTGTAGGTTTAATTATTCAATCATTTAGGTGTAGTCCATTTTATAGAGGTCTTTCTGTCATACATTTGGAGCGAACTCCGGATCCTAGGCCCGCTTTCCATGGCTTTTACTACCGCCAAAGAGAGACTACTCTGGCAGTAAAATTAGCAAAGGCGACAGAACGGAGCCCTGCGGGGTTTAACCACCCACATTGTTAATAGCACTTGGGACATGCCAAAGTTGTTGTAAAATGTAATACGTCTTTCTCAGTTCTGAAACTTTCAAATTGTGCTGGTGATTTGGGTTAATTCCTATTACACGCCCATATCGCTTGTCTTCTTACAAATGCTATGCTGCTTCTCCTATCACAGCACCTGTTCCCCTTTCAAACTGAGCTTCCTCTCCTTCCTCTCTCCCACTGGTACCCAGACTTGTACCCTCTCCTGCACCCCCTTCCTCACTGAGCGGGTCAGAATTCAGCCCCTGCACCGCACAGCGACTCCTCTAATACGGGGTCAGGCCACCCTGGATGGTCGTACTGAAATATAATGCGGAATGCCCTGCTCCTGCAAACTCTTTGAAAGGAAAGTAAACCAGCAACTTCACAGTCTTTTTACTTAGCAAGGAATATGCAAAAATAGCAAATTAGTAAAAAGTAAATAAATAAATTCAACTAACATTATGTATTTAGTCCTGCTCATCATTCATCTGTGTCTATCTGGAGTCTTCCAGAGCTAGCTGGCCTCTGTCAGGGTATTGTATTGGCCTTAAATTATTAAAAATACATTAAAAAGCAGCCATTGTGCATGCGTACTGCAGCGTGTTGTACTCTTTCTTGCTGCCTGCACTGATGCTGGCTATGAGTTCACTAAAGAAGGTGACTTGATGTCTGCTTACTTTTTTTATTGTACTATGTGGCAATATGCCTGCATGACTCGGGAGACATTCCTTCTGCACAATTTTATTTAAATTCTGCAGGGGCTGGGTGCCTAACTCATAGTGGTATTTTGACAGTACCAGCTTGTGTTACCTGCAAACAAAAAAACAATGCCTCAAACATTTAAAACCAGGCGAGTTCTCCAGAAATAACCAACGTCAATACTTTATAAAGTCCATTAAACACAATTAACTTAACAACAGGTAACTTCTAAAGAAAATCCAATCATAACAGTAAAATTTGATACAACTTCTTTTTACTTCCATTCTTCACCAATCCTAAATGTACAGCTGTTCATGAATCCCACCATGTATAATTCAGGTGAAGATCCACCATGAATATGATGGGTACTAATGAAAAGCATCTGTTCAAACATGTTGAACAGATCCAGCCAGCCAAAAGTCACCCCGGGAAGCGAGGATATGACCTCTTTAAGGAGCCCAGTTTCCCCACACTCTCAGACCTCCCGTATACTTGCTCACATCCCAGTTGCTACATATTCCTAGTCTCTCCCTATACACAAACACGTATAACATGGGCCCTTCAATCCACATGGGCAACTACTTCGAAAGAGGCAATTGTTCAGGTTTTAAGGTCACAGCACTAACTCCTTTGCTCAAGCTTAATGCAATGCTTAGCCAAATGCACCCGAGCTGTTTCATGCAGGAACTGTATCATCTGAGACACTGAGATATCTGAGATGAAAATGCCACCCGTTGTGTGGTGGGCCAGCACCAGGCCTTACTAGCAAAAGTCTTCACATGGAATATGAAACTACACCCTAATTTCATGGGGAGCCTCTGTAAAGACCTCTATGAATACTGATGCATAAAGTCATACAGCACAGAAGACAGTTAGTAACTGGGATATTCTCCTTTCCCAGAATAAGAAGTCTACCTGAGCTGAATACTTCAGCAATACCATTCATGTCCTGCATTGACCCAGGAGTCGCTGCCATTCCTGGGACGCCTGAGACAGCCCCATGGGAGGAAGCCATCGGGAAGAGAGTATTTCAATAGCTACTGAGAGACAGGCTCCGTTTTGAACAAAGGAAAATAAAAAAGCCTCCAAACACCATAAAACTTGCACAGGGTTAGGAAGTGATTACAGACATCTTCATATTTGACACTGTTTCTTATTTCTGTTTCTTCTCCTTTTGACTCTACAAACTTCACAGTCTGGCATGCCAGGCATAAAGATAAAGATTCTTGCTGATGCAGTTGTGTTGTGCCTTTACCATCAAACAAGCTGAATACATCTGTTGCAAGCCCGGAAAACTTGGAAGACAAAGCTTAGGGCAGCAACACATTTACTTTTTCCATGACTGTACTGCCTGAACTTTTATATGCATGTAAACGGAGTAGATATACACATACATATAGTCCAAGTAAACTTGAAGTTTCAGTAAAACTTAATATGCCCAAAAACAAGAGCACTCTTCCATCACATGGAGGCCTCGCAGTGTCTCTGCATATGCTGAAAAGATTCAGTGACAGCTGGCGAGGTCATTGTAAATGAGGGAAAAAGAGAGTCTTGTCTCCATTACCAAACGGCAGCTACTAATCACTGTCACATCATGATGTGGTTCTGGACTGTCCACAGGTTTATTGTGGCCATTAACCTATTCAAATATTCTACTTGAGGAGAAAAAAATCTGGGGCCCAGTCTGGATCCTTAGGTCTTCTGCAGTCTTTTTAACCACTACAAAGCCACCGTAAAACATCACCAAATCACGTCATATCTCTACAAAACAAATACAGTGAGGCAAATTTGAGCTTGAACATGCAACTTATTACTGTCGACAGCCCTCATGCACGAGCTTTTAACCTGCGAGCAATGCAAAGTAGCTTTTGCAGCTTGCACTGAAAGTGGATTCCTCTGGTATTTACTGCACTGTCAGGGGAACTCACCATGGGGCGGGGACTAAGGCTTTGCAAGCTCACACACCACTTCACCCCACGGCAACTTCTTCATGCCACCGCGCCTTCAGGCTGATAGTACTTTATGGCCACCTCGCTACAGTGCAAATAATTACACTGGAGCAGAGAAAGGGCAAAACAGACTGCAGGAAGGAGAGACAAGAATTGCCTTTTTCCTCCCATTTTGGAGTTAATTCTCTTTGTCATGTATTTACATTATCTCAACAATAGGGAGTTAATTCCCACACTGATTTTCTTATGGGCTGTCAACATTGCTGAGAATTGTATAGAATAAAAGAATAGTTTCTCTAGCCATCACAGTTTGAGTCTTAAGAATTCAAAAATTTTTAACTTAGAGTCATCCATTCTTTCAGTTGATTTTTTTTTTCCCCACAAGGAAATGAACTGCACGAGTATGAGACAAAATAATATTATATTGTGCATATGCCTACACTGCATGAGGCTGATGCTCTTCACGCACTGCATGCAGCCACTACCATACCCAGAATGAAATCACATGAACTAACCAAATAGGCAGCAGGTCATCCCACGAGTGAACGTTACACAAGCCTTTATACACAGAAAAGTTCCTAACACTGTGTAATCAACACTCTGTGGTGGTTAGACACAGTTGTAAGTCCCTGCACCTTTGCAGTTTGTGGCAAAACCTGGTTCATCCTGAAGGACAACTCGGGAAAGGAGGGAGGTTAAGACACAAGACTGAGTTTCAGAAACTGTGGCTTAAATTTGCTGTGGGCAGGGCGCTATGTGCGACCTTTGGAGATGACATCAGGATTGTCTGATAACATGGCTATAGGCTGTGTGGATGTACCTCCAAGCTAGCACCAACCACCAAGCTCATGTACTCCAAGGGCGGCAGGAGGGGCAGCCCGGAAATCAACACATGGTAACCTCCTAAGTGTTTTTCTTCAGCCTCCCCAGCACTCTATACTGCCACAACAACACTAGCAGTACCTAAACTACATAATGTACATCCAGGTGATATATGTTCATATGACCTTCACAAGGACTTTCATCTCTTGGAGAGGCACAGAGACCTTCTACCCAAGGAACCTAACCTGAGTGTCTTAGTTTGCCCTCCCAGCATCTCCACAGCTGAAGAAGGCATGCTCCTGACCCTAGACCTCAGACCTGCATCTGACCTGTCTAAAACTGGCTTTGTGATGCACCTCACATTGGAAACTAGGAAAAAAATACTACTTTAGTTGCCTGTCTAGTTTATAACCACTTCAGAAGCTCATTGTCGCTAGATGTTTTACAGTATCTAATTCTGTGAAGATATGGTCTCAAATGAGCTTCCTAGGTGATGCTCTAGCAATTGCTAAAATAATGATCTTTTGTAACAACCAAAGTAGTTATCTCATGGACAAATGCAGTCCCTTGTGCTATTCTTAAATTAATGTCAGAGAAAAGTATTCAGCATAGAAGAAATTGCCAGGAAAATATCAATGAAAATCTGAGCAATACTCTCTGTCTTCTAAACTGAGCAAGACAAAGAAATAAATGAAAATAATTTATCGGTGTATGAACCCAAATCCTCACACATGATATGTAGAGTATTGTAGACACTTAATGCATCTGCCACTCTATAGCTGCATTTTATTTAGCACTCTGCAAGTACAAATGCTTCCCCACTAGTGGAACCACATAGTTTCCAAAAGCTGTCTTCCATTGAGAGGACAATTGTTTTCTATAGAGATGAGAAACAAATACCCATGACCCACGTCACCTTGCCCCAGCAGGCTTTTGCTGCGGCTTCCTCTGTGCAAATACAACAAAGTCTGGCAGCAGTCAATCCTGCCAGCCCACACTGAGCCACCACAGAGTGCGTAGCTATTTACCCTTCCTATTAATCTGTCAGTGTTCTAGTCAAACACGTAAAACAATATGGTGTGTGCATATCTTGACTGGTCATTGCTAAGTTACTGAGGAGCAACATGAGTGAACGGAAAACCATGCACCAAACTATAACACTAGATTTTTAAGGTATGGAATATTGGAGTTTTCAATTGTCAGCGCAAAGGAAGCAGCCATGGTGTTCGTAGCACAGTGACAGTAATGTGGAAGCCAGAAACTACAGCCAGTCTGCCTCTTTCAGCGTACAATAAACGGGTCCTGTTTGTTTTGCTCAGATGCAGATTTAATCCCAACTCTTTCATAGGCTCCCTGCTCAGTGCAGTCAGGAAACAATTAGGAAAGTTGGGATCCTGTCCTTCAGTTTACTTCACACAATCGGACTGCTGCCACAGTGCAGAAACCAATGACTGCAGTTACCAGGGATGTGGTAGGCTGCATTTTAAAGCATTTAGAAGTTGAAATTGCGTTTACTTGCAAACCCTATCAGAGAAATCTGGTTGAATCCAAAAGCCATGTAGTGGGTAACTCCGTAGCAGCCACTCCAGCACTGCTTACTCAGATAAATTCAGCTCAGTGGTAGCAATTCTTGCCCCAGAGAGCACCTTTAAGAACAAGTCAGTACAAGCTGTCATGCTGCTGAGCCAAGCACACTGCTTGCCCTTCTCAAAGTAATAATCTTATTTGATGATGCTTCAAGGCTCTGTCAGAACTGAAAATTCACGCTGCCTGCTATCTCTTTAATCCGTTTCCTTGCCATGAATAAAAGGAAGAGTGTGTGTATGAGAAAGCAGAAATAGAGGATATAGGTCAAAGGGTATATAATGAGTGTCAGGAAGACTTTATCTCAATCCAAATAGTCTTTCCGTAGTCAGCAAACTCCCCAGAGCCAACGAGAACTGCAAAAAAGCATGACCATAGATGTTACAAAAATAAGTGACAAAGTACAAGAATAGTATTTAGCCACTTTCAAAAAAGCTTGGCTTGTTCTTTGCTTTATGGTCAAGAAAGTTCTGCTTTGGCACTGCTGGAAGAGAAAATAAATTTTGCTTACGTGCATAAGCATGTATATAAATATACCTGTCTGAAGGTATTTGCATATATACACCAAATTACACCAAGCAATTCATAAGGAATGAAGGCAAGTTAGGGATTCACTGCTGCAACCACTTTCATGCATAGCTTTATACTTCTAACCAGTCCCATGGACTTCAGTAATACTATTTATGTATAAAGTATACAGATGGATAATCCTGAAAGGTTTTGCCCTGATGATCTCACACTTGATTGGCATTAACAGAACTACACAAGGTTTTAGAAAATTCCTGGATCAGGCTGCAAGCTAGTGATATACAAAGTGATAAATTGCAATAATTAATTATGTTGTAATTGCACTAGCCAATAGCCATTTGAATATGAGGTTCATTGTCTAATCAACTTCAAGTTGACCAAAATAGGCCATAGTACACCTCTCTTTGGACTTCTGAAAGATGAATGGTCCAGAGATGTCCAAAAAAATGTCTGGAACAGATCCAAAGGCAAAGAAAATATCTTAATCTCAGTCCACGCTCAAGCGACAACTAGCGAAGCATACAGAAAGCAGATCTACCCCACCCCATCAAGCTATCATTCTCAAGTACTTACAGGCAAAATATCACCCTTCTAGTAAATCACTGTTGGTCATGCTGAACTTATTTTACCTCATTATCATAAAGGACAGGTAAGCACATCAGCATTTCAAGATGAATCAGGGAACCACAGTTTCAGTGGTAACATAATTAAGGTGCCAAAATTCCTGACTGTACATGGCATTGCTATTTCTTTAAACTTGCAAGGAAATGTAATTTATTCACAACCCTGTTCTGGTAAAGCCCACACAGACTGCGAGCAGCAGTAGCTTTCCTGCCCCATCTGATGCTGCGTGCTAAGGTCTAGGAGTGACAGTATCACCAGCGCATGCAGTCAGGATTAGGTTTTCACAAAATATCCCAAGGCTTGTCCCAGACAAAAAATTTTGGTTATGCTTTATCTAAAGATAAAAGATTGCAGTTTAACTCAGGGTAATTAACGCAGTTGCCAATTCCAATAGAAGCATATCTAACATAACAGGAGAGGAACACGTTTATGAATGTACATTTGACTTGAAAATCCTAGATGCGATTCACTCACCGTGGCAATTAGACTTGCTGCAAGGGGTAAAAACTCAGAGAATCAGGGTCACATGCCCCTGCTCAGCAATTTCACTGAAGTTTTAAGTGAGCCAAAGCCTGCCAAGGTCAACAGAAGGATTCATTACACGCTTTGTTTCAACTCCACAGTTAAGGTCTAAGGAGTAAAAAACCCACTTATTTCAGTCATCTTAATACAAGACGTAATTACACGAAAAGCATGAATTTTGCACTAAGAACCAATGTTTTGAACCATAATACTTTGAACTGTAGGTTTAATTGGACAAGCGCGCCCCATACAAGGTTAAACTGCGGTAGCAGAGTTTTAATACTAAATTCTTCTGTAGGTATCTTCAGAGTGCTTAGATAAAACTGAAAAGCTCCAACCCATCTTAAAAAAAAAAAAAATATCTCTCTTTTTAACAAAACATACTGAAATTATTTGGGGAACAGAGAAGATTTCACTTATTAAGAACCAAGTAAATTTTATTGTTCACTTCCTTCTTTATCGTAGTGGCTCCCAACTCCTTCCAATTTGCAAAAAAGTTCTATAGAGCAGCTGCAGATCTCAGACTAGCCATCTACCAAGCACTAGTTTACTTTCGTGGACTTCTCAGAACTAAAACTCTCTTTCAAATGATTCGAAAGTCTGCCTACTTTATTTATTTGTGTACCAGTTTAATAAGCTACACTTGAGTCCAGAAACTCACAAATGAGTCAAGACTCAATAGTTCCAAGCACTGGGGAAAGCCGTACAAGAGATGGGTGACTGCGCTCCGATTTCCTCGCCTTTGGTTAATGTCCTAGCTGCAATACCAGATCACTTTCCAAGTGAAACATGCAACAATCTTCTCTGGTTCAAACATACAAGATATCGGTAGATCAACAAAGTTGCATGCATAATTATATTGATAATTGAAAAGAGATAGGAAGAAGTAGGAGGAAGTATGGAGGCAACGGAAGAGTCTCTTTTTTTAAAACAAAGATCTTAGCAACAGAATTAATCAAGGCAAGAAATGGTGGGGATTTTATAACTTATCAAAGTAAAACAGGTTTTGGCAAATTTAAGACCACAGAGTTAAAAAAAAACAACAAACATACAGAGAAAAATGTGAATTTAAGGAATTGCATCCAAATGGAAAAACCAGGAACAGAAAAGGGGAATAGCCCAAGTATCTAGAGAATCCTAGTAAGTTATATTAGCTTTTTTAAATAGCAAGAAAGTCTGCTTCATACAACATTTTAATTTTATGAAATAATGAACAACTTTGTTCTGGGGGGTGAAGAGGTTTCTCCCTGAGCAGAGCTCTCCTGGATGCTAGTGAGCACCTTTGTTACAGGTTTTGACAGAAAATATCTGCCTATTCTGAAATGAAGAGCAGTGTGTACTCCAAGAAGGTTTTGGAACCAAGGAGTTTTTTTTATAGGTTGTCTTAATCATAATTTGCTACTTTTCTCTGACATTAAAGAGGAAGAAGAATGGGGTTTTTTAACAAACTAGTTGCATTGAACTCATTCCTAGTACCCAGGCAACAAGAAAGTCCAGACTCTCACACTGGGCCTCCTTGGGCTGGGTGGTAGATGTAAGGGATGCTCCTCAGACTTCAGCGCAGGCCCGTGCTTCGTGGCTGTTTCAGACATGCTTCAGAAAGAATAATAGAGTCTTAGCTCCTGCCACATCGTTGCAGAGCGGCACTGATACCCTGCCGGATTACTACGCTGATCTTTCCATTCCTCTTTTCATCTCATTGCTCTGTCTCCCAAGCTCAGCGTCCTCTAAATGCTGGCATTTGTATTCAGTAATATTTCTGGGGCTTTTCTAAGCTCTATAGTCTCAGATGAGTTAAAAAACCACCATTGTGCACAATTGTGACACGCAGTGTAACTTGAAAACAATGTCTCGCCCCTCTATTTATATATATTTTTTGTGTGTGTCCTTTATAGCTCCTTCTTTGCAAACCACAGGTGCTTGCGGGCATAATACCCCCAATGCTGTAGAAAAGAGTTTATTGTGAGGAGCCTTTTCTTTGCCACTTGTCCTAAACCTGTTCGCAAAGTGCTACATGCGTTCTAGCGATCACCATAAAAATCAAGGAACAAGTCGTCCTCTGTAAGCCTGCCCAGCAGCACCACTATGACACTGGTTGCGACAGCTTTGTGACCCTGCATTGTTTTCCATTCATTCACAGCCTTTTTCTTTGCTTTTCTTCTTTTTTTTTCCTCTACTGCCTCAGAAAAAAAAGGGAGGGGTGAAGCCTTTATAGGCATTTTTATCTACTGTAAAAAAAAATAAAAAAGGCATGTGTGTGCTGGGGTAATAGATTTAAAAAAAAAAAAAAGACAATGTGACAGCTAGTTTAGAGAACACTGCATGGAGTTACAGTAGTTATAGTTTCAAAAACCACCTGCAAACAAGTGCAGATACCATAGCAAACTGCCCTTAGGATCTCTTTTTTCTTACATGATACTTCTTTTTCTTTTTTTTTTTTAAGTCCCCTCTTGTCATTCTAAGCCTGAAGTTGGTAATGAATTTATGTGACAGCTATGAAGCTAGTATTAAAATTGTGAATAGTGGCTAGCAGCGTTCATGCCCTCGGTGTTCGGATCTCCGCACAGCAGTGAGTACGGGGCTGAGGCTGGAGAATGGGGCGGGAGCAGGGGGGGGAAGGCGGGCTGATGGCCCGGTTTTTCTCTCTTGTTTATCTGTGCAGAAGCATCTGATGTAGGGGAGGCAGGGGACACATGATGGAAGCTGCAAAATGCCAACACCAGGGCTCCTGCTTGTGCCTCCACCAGTCTATGCACAGAGAGAAGGGGTAAGAAACGAGCAGAGGGAGGGAACAGGGACATTTTTTGGCTGCTTGTCTGCTGGAGAAGGAAGAGCCATCAGGAGGGGAAGTAACAGGGACAGGGAGTGAAATGCATCAGCTTCTGCTTTCATTTAAACATGTTGGAGCAGGCTGAAGGAGTAGTGGCCACAGGCAGGCATAGGAGAGGACAGGCAGGACAGCAATTGGTGAGGGGGTCCCTGAAGCTCTCCCCCAAGGGCAAATGGGAGCAAATTTGTCACCCCCTCAGTCTATTTTTGACAAAATACTAGAAATTCTACAAAAATCTACACCTTGCAAGCAGGCGAGGTGAAGTGGGCAGGAGGAGGAGGAAGGGAGAGGCGCACGATGAGGCGGCGAAGGGTGCCATGCCTCGGCGGGTCGGGGGCAGAAGGTGCCTCTCCAACTCCTCACCCCAATGCTGAAAGGGAAAGAGGGGGAGAGGGAGCGGGGCGCGGGTCGGGGTTAAAGGGTCTTGGGGGTAGGGGAAGGTGGCTGCAGCTAGAGGAGGGAAATAG
>Ga0181612_174655_pt1 | contig 16611 bp, 11 predicted proteins | sample HoacroProtozoa21_FD_119630 | JGI IMG/M metagenome (GOLD analysis project Ga0181612, IMG submission 119630) | Hoatzin crop microbial communities from Cojedes, Venezuel. Combined Assembly of Gp0051906, Gp0051904, Gp0051908
ATAGGAAAGATGGGGAAAATCTTTTTATCAGAACCTATTGCAATAGGACAAGGGATAATGGTTTTAAACTAAAAGAGGGTAGACTTAGATTAGAGATAAGGAAGAAATTTTTTACAATGAGGGTGGTGAAATACTGGAACGGGTTGCCCAGAGTAGTGGTAGCTGCCCCATTCCTGGAAACATTCAAAGTTGGGATGGATGAGGCTTTGAACAAGCTGAGCTGGACAAGGTGTAATGGGCAGTTCAAGAACCAGCTGTGACTTAAGTTGATGCTTTGACCTGAGTGGACTCGGGAGTCTGTGGCACAGCCATACTGATTGTAGCCTCTTAGCAGAAAAATTCCAAAATAGCTACTGACTTTAGCTGCTTCAAAATACCCAGCTTGAGTCTCATAACTGGGCTGAATCTTCCAAAAGTACTGAGCATTCAGCCCCTGAAAACTGGGATTCAATTTTTAGTGTATCACTTTGGCTCTTCAGTTTGTGGGGTCAATATTTTTCCCCCTTTTTCAGAAAAAGGGAAAGCTTTTGAAACCTTAGCCTTTAGTCTTAGTAGCTTCTGAACCATCTGCTATGTGAAGAGAGGAGATAAATTATTATGGACTTCTTTGAGGATTTACAGCACTAACTGCTTGCTGGCTAACCCACAGCATTTGCCTTGAAATACAGGGTCTGGTGCAGAGCTTTCTCACGGAGCAGGTGTCACGTTCCTGTCTGGAGTGAGCAAACAGTGTGTGCAGGGGGAGATATTCTTTGTGCATTAGAATATCTGGATTTATGACTGCTGATGCATTTAATCCTTTCGCAAGTCCTTTTTGTGCAAACATTTGAATTATTTGATTTACTTGTGGTGCTGTACACAAGAAGTGAATTTCAGAACTGGAAGTGCTTGTTTAGGATGGCTTAAATCTGTATATGACAAAATAGTTTGTGGCCTTGCCTGTTAATCATTACAGGTCACTTTCCATTGATTTTCATCCTGGCCTTCCTTTGCTTCTGTCTATCCAATGCCTCCTTGTGCTCACTCAGACCGAGAGGTCTGTTCAAGTACTGTATTTTAGTACATCTCTCTTCTCTGTGAAAAAATCAATGACGGTCAAAAGTACAGCAGCAGGGAACTGGTACCCGGCTGTACTTCAAACCCGTGATGTTCATGATAAGAATCCGTTGAACTGCGTTTTAATCTAGTTTAAGAACATAGATATAACTGCAAAAATGATAGATTTGTTTAATTATAATGTGTCCTGCTAGACTTCATCTTATCCGGAGTGCTTAGGCAGGAAGAAACCACGTTTTGAAGGATGCATACTACGATATCCAAGTGCGTAAGTCTTCATATTAATCACTTCCATAATACAGTAGCAATGCACACATGCAAATATTTGGTTAGAATTTTAAATTGTTACAATAAAAGTAGCTCCTGTGAGCAGAATTCCTAAAATCGTAAGGCGTGTAAAACAGGCATGATGGACAGAGAAGTGCATGTGCTAGAATAGCTGTTGGTGTACGGGTTGTGTTAATGATTTGAAACACATAAATCCGTCTGTAGTCACCGTCCTGCAACTCGCCTGGATGTGGAACTGCTTAACTCCTCCACTTGTCTCTCTACGAATTTCTGCATAAGCAACCGAGATCCTGCTGCTAACGCAGGCAGCAAGTTTGTGGGACGATCAGGTTCAGCCTCCTGATTGGAGTCAAGCTGGTTGTTTTGCCTCTATAGCTTTGCTTTAAAAATCCACCTGCAGAGTAAGGAACCTTTCTGAGCCCCTCATGGTCCCTTCTGTGGAAGGTCCCTCCTTGTTGGAATCCTAATCCAAAGGAAATGTCATCTTCATCCTCCTCCCTCCTCAGCAAATCAATATTTTCTAATAATGGAAGAATTCAGGTGCTGTTAAGCACTTCTGGTGATGAATCAAAAGCAGCAGCATTAAAATAGATGCTTAAGGTAAACTTTAACATGGTATGTCATAACTGGGATGGATAAGACACAGATTTGAATGACCTGAACCTCCACCTGTCTTCATTTATCCAGAAACAGAGATAGTTTTAATACATAAGGCTGCTGAAAGATGTCAAGTCACATTATTTTTGGGGTGGCATACTTTCAGAGGCTACAGAGGAAGGCAGAAGGGTTTTCCTATGCAGATTTAGAACTTGCAAGTACCCTTTTTATATGATTCTCACAGCTGCAATTGTGCTCAAAGGATTTGTTACAATGCTCTGGTTTCCATGTCTCCGAACAGAGCTGCCAAATCTCTGGAAATCCTGAATGTGATAGCTGTGCAGGCAGTCTCCTATGTGGTGGTTGGTCCATGCAGTCATTGTGAAGTTGTGGCCTTTGAGGTGGAAACCTCCATGTTACGCTCTGTGGAGGATATTTTACTACCCATTCTGGAAAGGAGCCACCTATTTTTTCGCTGGATTGTTGGTAGGCGAAGCTAAAACCTGAAGCTGCAACCTGACATAACTCTTTCAGCTGACAGGAATGCTGCACTGTCAAGTTTATAGTTGTAAATGACACTTCAGTGTTGAGGGAGGCAAAATTTATGTCTCACCTCAACAATTTTCTACTGTTTCCTTCTGAATGACACCAACATGATTTTCTGAAGATGGAAAAAGGGTTAACTGTTACCACAACGAATTTGGGCTTGTCTGCTTTCTGCTCGCTCCGCATTGCCTCCCTGTGTTTCACTTTGGGTGGCAGGCTATTTTTTTTCTTCACAAAAATAAAACCTAGGTCAGGTCAATTCAAATTATTGGGATTCTGGTTCTGTGGATTCTGTTCACATTCTGCATTAAGAACAAAACAAAAAAGAAAAAATCAATCTTCACACAAAGACACTTGATGCTGGATGCTGTCTTTGCTTCACCCATTTTCTAGCTGTGTGAAAGGAATTAATGAGGCACAGATCACAAGCTGATATTTGTAGTTGTTCAAGGGCTTTTTCTTTTGCTTAACTCAACTAAATAAGGACTGTTAAATCTCTGCTAATTTCCTAATATTAAAACTGCTCTTAAAAGTATTTTCTCGTTACTCTGGGGTAAACCATAAAATGTAATATTTTCACCATGACTATGGTGAAAATGGCCATGAAACTTGTCAGCTTTGTCTCAGGCATATACAGTGTTGTAATAACGGATGTTATACTCCCCAAATACTTATGTTTTCTATTTAATTTGCATGCATGAATTATTATACCAATTTTGCTTATCAGAAAATTACTATTTTTTAATGGGAGTGATGCATACCAGAGCTGAGGTCCTCTGTATCCCGTGACCTAAAAGTCATTCTGCCAGAGATGCTTAACTGTTTTCTAACTGTCTCGGATTTAAGTGCGAATGACCTTTATAAAATGTGCTGAAATGACAGTGCTGAAGAATGGAGCCCTATTAATCTTTCGAGGCAACTTTAGAATAGGCAAGAGATAGCAAAGGTACAGCAAGCTAATGTAGCACTGCAATGGCAGAATGTTCACATTATCAGTGGCAGAATGTGCAAAAGGCAATGTCAGCTGGGTAGGAGGCTCGACGGTGGGTTTAGCCAAAACTGGTGTTTCGTGCAAAGTCAAAATACATAAAGTAGTCTCCAGACCAGCAGCAAACAGGCCTAAGTGGGGAGTGAAAGGTTTTGAATACTGTTCCCAATGTACTAATGTCTGATCCTTAAATCTTTTCTCTTTTTGAGCTCTTGAAGCGCTCTTAATTCACTGGTTTCAATACAGAAAACTCAGATCCACCCACAGGCGACACGTCAGTTGGAGTTTTTTGGGAGGTGGAGAATTGCATCTCCCTTTCAGGTCTTTCTGGCTTGGACCCTGCCAACATGGCAGAAACATTGCTGTTCTGAAGGGGCCATGCTAGCTGCTATCTCCAGTTTGAGGTCTGTGTCTAAGGGAGAAAGCGCATGGTGGAAGCATCATCAAGCCTAGGCTTTGAAGTATTCAGTGGGAAACTGAAAGTGCTAAAAGAAATTGTTCTGTACCATGAAGATCTCTGATCACTGGAAAACACAGATGTCAGGAAAAAAGTTCACAGTACAGGGCAAGTTGCTCTGTCATCCTGTCTCTTCCCAATATTTAAATGTTTGTTGTGCTGAAGTGTGCTGAAGTCTTGTGCTTCATGCTATTTTTTTCTTCTACCTCTTGAATCAGCTCACAAGACTTAGATGGGTTGTAAGAAGCTGCCTGTTTTCTATCTGAACAATGGAGGTTTAGAAGGATGGAGACCAAACTGGACAGGCAACTCTTTGAATTTGATGTCTGACACGGAGAAATGGAGAAAATAAATGCTGAGATAAAACATGACTAAAAAAAGTTCCAACAGTGAAGGTTTATAAAGGACATGTTGACTGAACTGGAAATTTGAGAAGAAATGTTTTTCTTCCTCCCTCTAGTTCTCGCATCTTCATGACCCAGGAAGTAACAAAGTCATTTGATAATAACGCTGTCGGTTTAAAACTTCTAGCCAAAGAAGTTGTATGGATTTAGAGCAACTGTAGGGCTCACTAGGGGAAGTGGACTGTGCCTGCTGCTGCTGACTTGCACTCAGGCACGTTTAAGCAGTGCTGACATTACACAGGTCCTGGGGTTCTTTTGAAGCACCCTTTTCCAAGAGTCCCTCACCGCTAGCATTTTATACATGGATATACACTTATTTTTGTACAGAAATTTATTTAGATCGGCTTCTACACAACACTGAGAAGATCATGTACTCTTTTGTACCTACATTTCCCCTCCTCATTTTAAAATTAGAATTATAATACCATTGCAATGTTATATATCTAGTGCTTTTTGCATTCCTCAAAAGGAATTTTGATGTGTAGAGTACATTTTGTCTTCTTCCAATTATTTTGCTGCTGAATATCAACATTGCTGTATACCTGTCTCATGAGCTAAGAGACAAGCTTTCATTCCTAAAAAGGCGATGCCTTCTGGTTTCATATGTATGAGCATGTAGGTGGATATGCAATGGAGAACTCTGATGTATGGAGGAAGCTTGGATCATTTAGTAATGCTGAAATTCTACAAGAGGAGCTCTCATGTTTAGCCTTCTGTGCTTCCTCCTTCTCTGTTCGTTTGCTTGTTTAAATATTTTATTCCACTTCTAGTTGAAACAGCAGGATAGGAAGTACCTTGAGGCAGAAGGAAAGGTATTACTTTGGTTTATGGTTCGTTGTTCTGCAGGGGAACTTGAAAATATAAAGCAATACACAACCCATGAAGTGAAAGCCTGCTAAGCTATGTTAGATTTTTATTGCTTCTTTCCATCCAGAAGGGGAGACTGAGATTGATTCATTAAACAGAAAACAGAGGAGAACTATGACAAATGTATGATGTCCCAAGTACTCTCCGAGACAGATTTGGCATTCTCTGCTGAAGAAGATACTATGTTATTGGACAAGGCTAATAAATTTGTCTTAAGCTTTTTTTGATAGTCTTCAGCTTTCTGACTGTATCTATGCAATGCTTAACCCGCAAAAGCCATCTCTACTAATGTCTTCGCTGCTCCTTAAAGGCTAAAGGAAGTGAACTGGTGCAAGTCTAGGCCAGAAGACACTGTGATGCATCATCTGTAATCAGGTAATAAGGTGCCCGTCTCCTCAAAAAAAAAAGGGTATGGAAGCATGCATTTGTTTTGTTCTGGTGCTTAAGGCTTGGAACAGATCCACGCCTGATATGTGTCCCAAATGCTGTGCATTAAATGTAATGCAAGACTTCCTTAATTTATGATTAAATATTTCTATATGGTAGTTACTTTTACTGTTGTTCCTACAGTTGGTTTTCATCTGCACCTTTGTCTTCTTTCTTTACATAATCAGACAACCACTGTTGCATTTCTAATATATGTCAAAACGTGCTGAAAAACTATTCTTCCTTTTTTTCTGCATAATTCTGAGCAAAAATCCATCATTATAAAACTTCCACCAGAACGCTAAATATCAGGTCTTCTAGATTTCCCAGAGGAAAATATTTTTATCCTGAACAAATCCTTATTTTTTACATAAGTCTTGAATATATTACACAAATTGAAGGTATACACACAAACTCAAACTAGTCCAAGAAAAAAAAAGAATACTAACAAACAGCAATTTCAATAGCCCAATTATTTCTAAATATCGTTTGACTGTGAAGTGAAATGTCTGCTTTATTTCTTTGAGCCTTGGTTGCAGTGAGATTAAACAACAGATGTTGAATTCAGCTGTAGACAAGTGCTGGAAGCAGTCTCTCTGTCCTCTGAAACTCTTTCAGGATCTTCAAAAATGTTTTCTTCAGTTCCTCACAGAGACATAAGGAAAGTTGCTTGTGTCTTCTGCTCCTTATTCTTGCCACCAGCTACACCAATACCAGGGGAAAAACAAGCCATTTAAACCAAGAAAGTCATCTGGATTTTGGTGGGAAACCAAATCCTCTGCTTTCTGTTTCCCCACCCCTTCCTTTTGTTATCCATCTCCCCAGGTAGCTCTGCTATTCAAGACAGAAAACCTTAATGTTCTGTCTCAGCAACAAAATGAGAGATCACAGAACATGTCAAGTTGGAAGGGACCCATAAGGATCACCGAGTCCAACTTCCTGCTCCTTGCAGGAGCACCTAAAACTAAACCATATGACTAAAAGTGTCATCCAGATGCTCCTCGAACTCTGACAGGCTTGATGCCGTGACCACTGCCCTGGTGACCCTATTCTAGTGACCAGCCATCCTCTCAGTGAAGAACTTTTTGCTAATGTCGAATCTGAACTTTTCTTGTTGCAGCTTCATTCCATTTGCTCATGTCCTATATTTGGTCACCAGAGAGAGGAGACCAGCACGTCACCCCTCCACTGCCCTGCTGAGCAGGTACTAGACTGCGATGAGGTCACCCCTCAGCCTTCTCTTCTCCAGGCTGAACAAGCCAAGTGACCTCAGCTGCTGCTTGTAAGTCTTGTCCTTGAGGCCTTTCACTGTCTTGATTGCCCTGCTCTGAACACACTTTCATAGCCTGATGCCCTTCTTATTTTGAGGCACCCAAAACTGCACACAGTACTCGAGGTGGGGCTGCACCAGCGCAGTCTAGAGTGGGACAATAACCCCCCTCGACCAGCTAGCAATGCTGTGCTTCATGCACCCCAGGACAGTGCTGGCCCTTTTGGCTGCCAGGACACACAGTTGACTCACATTTAACTTGCTAACAATGTAAACCCCCAGATCTTTCTGCAGGGCTGCCTTCCAGTCTCTTGTCCCCCAGTTTGTAGGTATAACCAGCATTACCACGTCCCAGGAGGAGAATCCCACACTTGCTTTTGTTCAGTTTCATATAGTCAGTGATTTCCCAGGTCTCTGGCCTATCCAGATGTCTTGTAAGGCCTCTTTACCCCCAACGGAGTCCACAGCTTCTCCTAGATTAGTATCATTGTAAAATTTACTTATTGTACGTTTGATTTCTGCATCCAGATAATTTATAAAAACATTAAAAAGCACTGATGCTAAAGTTGAGTCCTGAAGGACTCCACTCGTGACTGGCCACCAACCTGATCTAACTCAGTTTACTATAACTCTTAGAGCCCTATCTGTCAGCCAATTGTTCATCCGACACATTATGGACTTGTCTAGCTGTGTGCTGGATGTTTTGTCCAGAAGGCTACTGTGAGAGACAGTATCAAAAGCTTTATTAAAACAAAAAATACTGCAACACTTCTACTACCTTCCCTTGGTCAACTAGATGGGTGACCTTGTCATAAAAGGAAATTAAGTTTGTTAAACAAGACTTTCCTCTCTTGAACCAGTGCTGGTTACGGCCAGTGACTGCATTGTCTCTCACGTGTTTTTCAATAACTCCCAGAATAATCTTCTTCATATTTGTCCAGGCAGTGAAGTGAGAATGACAGGCCTGTAACTACCAGAGTTTTCCTTCTTACCCTTCTTGAAAACTGGGACAACATTTGCCAGCTTCCAGTCGACTGGCACACCTCCATACTCCCAAGACCATTAAAAAATAATGGAGAGATGTCCCACAATGACATTGGCCAGCTCTTTCAGTACCCTGGAATGAACCCCATCAGACCCTATAGATATACAAACACCCAGATGGAGCAGCAAGTCTCAAAGAATTTCAGGGTCAGCTGGGAGTTTATTGTCCTCCCAGTCATGGTCTTCTAACACAGGGCTCCAGGGGAGTTATATTATATCTAGGAATTGTTCTCTATATTAACAAGTTATTTAGTAGCTTCAGGTTTAATATCTCTTCTAAGAAAATTCTCTTTTTCTTACATTTCAGTTTTTTTCTGAATGCTAGCCAAAGTAAATGGATAAAGGAATATGATACTTTGAAACCGGAATCACCATGTTTAAATATCATGTCACCTGTCTTATTGTCCCCCCAGGGAAGTCTTTCAGTTATCGCTACCTTTGAAGAAATATGTAGCACTCACTAGTAGACTAAATACATAAATCCACCACAAAACACTGTGAAAAGACAATAATGGTTGTTTGTGTTTATCAGCTTGTGACAGGTTAGCCTTGATGAACAGCTGAGCTCCTACCCAGCCGCCTGCTTATTCCCATCCCTCAGCAAGTTGGGGGTAGAAAATATGAAGAATGGCAATGGCAAAGCATATGAGTTGAGATAAAGACAAGGAGATTGCTTACTAATTCTCATCTTGGGCAAAACAAACTCAACTTGGGCAAAACTAACTTAATTTATTGCCTGTTAAATATTTAATCACTGATTCAGGTAGTAGGAAACAAAAAGACAATAACTAAGCCAACACCTTTCCTCTTCCCTTTTGCAGACTGAGCTTCACTCCTTCACTCCCGGCTTCTCTCCCCCACCCTTGCTGTCACCACAGGTCACACCCAGTCTGTTCAGTGAGGCAATGAGTGGCACAGAAGAGGGATTGGAGGGGTGGGCTATGGTCAGTAAATAGCGATTTCTCTCTACCCCATATTTCCTCTTGCACCTTTCCACTGCTCCAGAATGTGGTCCTTCGTGGGCTGCAGGGGATATTTGCTCTGGTGACATGAAGGACCTCCTCCTCTTCCTTCTCTGACATTGGTGTTCCGTCTGCTGTTTCTCACTTTTTTCCCCTTCTCGTTTCTCTCTCTGCAGTGTCCCCTGCCCTTTCTTAAACACCTTTCCCTGAGCTTCCACCATCTTGGTTGAGGGGCTCAGCTGTGCCCTGTGGTGGGTCGGTTGAACCGGCTGGAACCTTCTGTGCCCAGCGTGAGGCAGCCCTAGCTTCTCCTCACAGAGGCTGCCCTGCAGCCCCCACTGTCAACATCTGGGCACCTCCACCCAGTACAAGCAACTCTACTGTAGGAATTACAGGAGGGAAACATGCTTGATATAAATCCTAATCATTAAGCTATAGAGTAGTGTTTGTGCTTTTTACATACCTTGTGGACCTATTGATTTTGTTTTGCTACCTGCACTGTGGCATAGTGGCACCACAGTTAAGAGTGGGCTGTTTCCTTTCCCCACAGCCAGGACACATGCTGAAAGATGTGAACTATGTGGACCTGTAACCTGTAGCTGCTCTAGCTGTTATTCCAAAAGACAAAATGCAGTAATTCTGAAAAGACTCAGCTGCACTGTACTGTGTGCCTACCTTTTGAGAAAGATCTTAAGGATGGAGATGCCCAATGTGTGGCCCTTAGTCAGGTGTATCAGTTTCAGAGAAGTGGAAGTTCAGACTTTACTGTGTATCCAGGATGTCCCCTTGCTGGGTCTTAATCACTCTTCAGATGCTTGACAGTAGCCTTTCTTTTTTAGGAAAAGACTAGAAGAGAAACATAGACCACATTTCTGGTAACTGCTCTGATAATCATCTGCTGCTGTCAGATGTCTAAAGCAGGACAGACATTTCCTCTGAGTTGCTAAGAGCAACTCAGGCAGGAAAAGAGGGCTGTGAAGTTGAATATTAGTATGGTGCTTAAATTCTGGCAGTTAGCAAATAAAATGCCTTAGTACTTTTAAATGCTTATACCTGGTTTTAATATTACACTCACTGATGTGAATGAGCTCCCTAGTGTGTTCAAACAAACTTATGAATGTTTTATTCTATGTGTTTGTGGGTTTCATTTTTCCATGTCAACTTTGATTTGTTTCCAAAAGACTTGTCTTACTTTGTTGTGATGGCTGATTGTTGGAGCAATGATATTTCTTCTTCTCTGATTTATTTTCTGTTCTTTCTGTCTTTTATTTATTTTTTTTTTGCTTTTTGGCCCTGTTTTTTTTTCACTGCTGTTCAAAAGCCCAATAGAATTAGAGATTGTACTTACTCTTGTCCATACCTCTCTTGTGATCTCAATGGTGGCTTTCCTAACTGGTCAACAAAACATTTTGTCTGGACAGCACACAGCAAAGCCTAACATATGTTTAGACCTCTAGGGAAGACTCTATCTAATGGGTCAATTATCAAAGACTTTTGGGGTGTTGCTTATTTTTACAATTTAAACTTTTAACAACTACTACTTTATCTTTGATGCTGTATCAAAATTTCCCATGCTATCACACATTAGATATTTAACAATTATCACACAGAAAAAATGTCAATAGCTTATGCTTGATATTTTCTTGCTTGTAATGATATTCAGTGTTGACAGGTGGAAAACATGTAATTCCTGTGATGGATCCTAGTGTAACGCTATATCCCTTTCACATGTTAAGATGAGGAAATATTTCCTTTTACTATATTTTTGGGATATAATTCCTGATTTTCTGTTTGCTTTGTTTTTTTGTTTTTTGTTTTTCTTTTTTTTCTAAACACTATTAAACAGGTTTTTATTTCCCTACCGAGATTTCACTGATCACACCTTCTTTCAATATGTATTATTTCCTATCTGTAAATATATTAAGGAGATGACATAAAACCAAATTAAATTAACCCTATTAACAGCAGGGTGTCTTAATTAGAAAATTGTCATTTGACCAAAAGAGAAACACTCTACCCCCAAAAAAAAAGCCCAGTTTTTAACCAACTAAACACATATTTTGAAAGCACAATCTATATGGCAGCTTCTTTTTCACTAAGATTTTAAAATAACTCATCTATTTTGAAATAATAATGTGGGTGCTGCAGTGCTACAGACCTCTCTCAAATAGCCAGATGATTTTTCTTAATAAAGCTATTCAGATTACTCTAAAACTTCATGCAAACATTTTTTGGGCCCTGATAAAAAAGAAGGAATATTAACAGCATAAAATAAACAAAATACAGTTCATCCACTAACCCATAAGGGAAGCCTGGTAATGAAAACATGTCTGCAAAGAAATTATTTTCCCATCCTTTTATCAATGGATTTATTAGAAGCTCCATGTATTAAACATAATGATGTGACTTTTCAGTGAGATTTCCACTGTGTGGAATTGATGCTGAATGGCCATGCTGACATTCAAGAAGCATTTTTTAAAGATAATTTTATTTATAGTCATAAATTAACAATAACACACAGATCAAAAATATCATAAGAAGGATCATATCAAAGGAGAAGAGAGGTCACCCAAACACTTGTTCTACTGAAGCAAATTCACTTATAACAAATATAGAAGGTGTCCATCCCATTCTTCTTCTTATGAGCTGCAGGTGGCAGGAGGCAGATGCACATTCCTTCTGTTGAAAACAGGAAAAAATGATTGGGAAACACTGTCTTTCTTATTGAGAATTTGCAGGGGGAACGAGTCATTTCCTGCTCTACATCTTTGTGAACAGCTCAAATTAAGTCCTGTGGCCACTCGGTTTGAGGATGTTTTCAGACAGAAGCCTTTTCTCCCCATTCCACTTCTCTACCTTTCTTTCTTGATGTAGCTGCTTTATAGTAACTCTTTATTTTGTCAGCATAGTACTAAATCTTCTTGATATCAAAGTTACTGAGAGTTCTTGGCATAGCAATTTCAGGCTGTGACCTTAGCATGAACCTTTAATAAGATCTAGTGCTTTTATCAAGATGAAGTCTCCTGTCTCCATTCCTTGTTCTTTGTCCTGCCTTCCATGACTGGAAACTCAGTGCATTTCCAGGTGGATGGTGTGGGCTACTTGAGGATCCAGTCCCTCCAGTTCACTGCAGCATGTCCAGCAGGTAGATGTAGATATTGCCTGGGAGACTACACAATTATTTTACAGAGAAATGAAAGATAGCTGCATGCAAACTCTAGTCTATATGACAGCCATTTGTGGATGCAGAAACCCATTCTAGTAGATCAGAATCTGATGATACAATTCTTTCATTTTTCCCTACTGTATACTCCCATGGAGATGTTATAGGAGATAAAGAAAATGTTTCAGACACTAGCTGGATTTTTTTTAGTGCATTCTTCTATGAAAATCTGAATAAAATATTTCATAATATAGTCAATACCTACTATTTCCTAATACTGTATGAGAAAATCTTTGATCATTAATAAAGTTTTGCCCCAGCATGGAATGTGTGAACACTGCAGTCTACAAATTCTGAGGTCAATTTTAGCTGAATCTTTTATACTGAGCAGGGGATAGAGCTGAATTTTCCTATGACACCTCAAGAAACTAAGTTCTTCTCATAGGTAAGCTGAAAAAGTACTTTAGAAGAGCTTGCTTTTATATATGGATTGTAAATAACCCGTTCCACTCGAGACTGATCTGTAACACTTCAAGCTTTTATTGTAGATGATACATATGTCTGAAATACACTGCAGCTTTTGTTTAGCTACCACCAGTGCAAGATGTTTTATTTCTTTACACAATTACCATTATGAGCAATTTGCAGAATATTGTTGGGGAGGCAACTTGTCACTAGTGATGACTTTAGCTCAGAGTACCAGCACAAATGTAATATATGTATAATTTCACAACATGGGAATCCTTGTGTGTTCAAAGACTCATAAGGCATTGGATAGGGAAGAGCTCTTTTTTTGGGGGATTGGGAGCCGTATTGATTGACGGCAAACAACATAAGATTACCTAAGACCAAGAACTGATATAAAACACTCTGATCAAAATGGGAAAGACTGGTATAGGCATCTAACAGAGCTATGAATGAGAAAGAAAATATAAAATTAAATTTAAAAAGATTTAAATTAAATTTAAATAAAAAAATACTGATTTATGTATTTCACTAGGTTTGTTTGGTCAGGTTAATACTTTCACTGAAAGCACTTTGACCTGGAGATAATGTGAGGCATTTTCCATGGAAAGGAAACTTAACTCAATCCTATCCTAACAGTGTCCAAGTTTAATTCTGTATGACTATAATTCCTCTTCTGTAAATGCAACTTTGGTGATTTTATACAGTCTCCTTATTGAATGAAATGTGGAATTTATACTGACTTTGTCATTCAGTTTTTACTTAAATTCTCAATGAGGTCCATATATTTCCATTTAGGCAACCAAGCCAGATCAGCCTTATCTGAACATATAGAAACTGCTGAGGATTTCTGTCTTGAAACAATGATTACCCCTTGGAAGATACTCTGCTTTAAGCTTTAGAGTAGGAAAATAGTTATGAGAAGATTAGAAAAAAGAAGTTAACCTTCATCTCCTTTTTTGAATTACAAATAAATGATAGAGTACGTTATAAATATTTAATCTTAATAAAATAAATAGGAATGTACCCATTACAGCTCTCTTGTTGTTATCCTTTCATATGGTTTGCTGACTTTTTCCTGATGAAGATGAAGAAGAGCTATTCAGGAGTGAATACTGTCCTCGCATACACAAATCTCCTCCTAAAAATATTACATTTGCTTACAGCAAATCAGATTTTTACAATTCCTGATGAATGGAGCAGAAGGATAGTAAGTGGAGGAACATGAGCATCTATGGACTTGGGAAGGCTAATTGAATGAGCTCCAGATTCGCTGCGGGTGTCACAGTCAAACCATGATGGGAAAGAAAATACAAATGCTTAGCAGTTGATTGTCTATCAGCATACTTTAGTTCCTGGATTGCAGGTGGATCTGCTGGCTCCGTCGTGAGATCTCACTGGTTCTTGTGTAAACACATGCTCCTGTTCACATAGTCTCAAACATGTTTTTTTGGCATGCTTTCTTGTTCAGTATAAAAATTGAAATGTTGTAGTTTACCTCATAATGGTATAGAAGATTATTAAAACTTTTATTCCCATCTAGGAAACTGTCTAAAGATTGTTCCTATATCTATATGTCAAATTTATAGATATATGTTCATTTATATATGCAGGTCTGTATGTGTGTATATGAATGCACATATAAATGTATGATACCCAATGTTTTTCAGGATATCTGTCACAGTAGGGAAGAGGTAGCTGCCATCAAGTTGCTCCAGAAATAATGGCTGCCTGACTACACTTAGAAAAATCCTTAGTATGAAAGCATTGTTTCTTTAAAAGTTTGTATTCTTAATAAAAGTTATATAAACTTAAATTACAAGATCAGTTGAAAGTTTCAAAAGGAATTTATCTTCACCATTTTGATCACTGTAAGTTTTGAATTCAGAATTAAGCTAGTGTGGTTTCTACAGGTTTAATTAAATACAAAGCAAGGTTACTGTAAAGGTTAATTAAAATCTACCTCCTACGACTGTAGGAAACATTTTATGGTAAGTACTTCAAGAGGTATTGTTTCCTATAAGAGCAATCAAGTATTTTATATTTAGTGGTTTGACATACATAAAAAAAAAAAGCTTTTTCTGATTTACTTGAAAACTGGATAATCATAAATATTACTTTGTTGTTTGCCAAAAACACAACAAAGATAAAACCAAATTATTTATAGTGTTCTAGCTAGAACTTGCTATATGTTTCAAGGCACTTGCCCTGTGTCATCTAGGCATTGGCTGATCTTTTGAATGATTTTTATAGTGATTAAAGTGGGCTGGTGGGACAAGACCGAAATAGATTCCTTGGCACTCCATCAGAAGGCAATAAGAGTGCATGTCAAATATACAGCTTTCATTTTTGAGCTAATTCATCCTCAAAGGTGACTTCTTTCACAAAGAAAACAATAATTAATCAGATAATTCTGTTGCTGGCTAACCTTCTGAATTGGCAGGATAATTTAGTTTTATTTAAAAAATACTTCCGCAGAACTTATAAAAGTGGATTAGCACTTGGACAGTGGGATTAATTTACTTTATTATAGAAATCCAGCTTAGAATGGGATCAATTGTGTCATAGTATTGCTTAATTCTACATTTGATCACTTTTTTACTTCGTTTCATATTTGCAAAACTGGATTTCAAGTATGATTCAAAATAACTGAATACACAATTTCAATTTCAGACTCAGTGTATTTCTGAAAAAAAGTCTGCTTACATTTGCAAATTAAGCCTGGTTTGTAACTCTGTGAGTAATACAAATTGGCTTTGATCCATAAAAAGAACTACAATAATTGTACTGACATCTATTGTGGAAAAAAAAATCAAATAGAGGGAAACAGACCAAGGGAAAGGACAAGAAAAAGAAAGTGAAGTAGCAAGCAAAATTCATTTCCAGTTACTGCAAATTAATCTTCAAGTTCAAGGGAATAAAATGTTTCCATGTCTTGGCAGACTCTGATTCACAGGATTGTCTAAGAAATGTATTACATTACCTTCCTGGCATCTTACTGTCCTTATCCAAACTCATGACTCCTGGAGCCTCTAAATGCGTTTAACTCTGCCATCCTACACTCCCCATCTTTCCCTACATTAAAGAAAAGACTTCTTAAGTTACAGAAAAGAGTTCCAGTATCAACTGCTTGGATTCAGTGCCTAGTAATATTAAAAATAATGAGCGTTGAAAAAAAAGACAGCTACCAGAGATGCAGCAACTATCAAAACAGCTATCCCAGTGGAGTTACATGAGACTGCAAAGATGGTGCTGATGTGCCAAAGGGCATGGTCTCCAACAGAACCTGAAGCAACTACTGGAATATCAGATGCCTCACCTCAGTCCAGAGGGACTATCCAGGCCTTGTGCTGCAGGGAGGGAAGGTCCCTCCCACTGAGGCTGGTGAATGACTGATGAGACATGAACTGTGGTGTGGGCATTGAGCTACCAAGTGAAGGATCTGTGAAGAGCACTAAGCAGACTGCATACCATGAAAGGGGCTGAAAAAAACACAGACCTTGCAGAGGCAAAAACCCAAGCCCATGACACAAGGAAGAAATGACAGAAAGAGACTGCACTTAGAAGATGGGTGAATGTCACCATCTTAAGATGGAAGAAGCTGGAAATTTGCTTTGCTAATCTGAAATTACAGAACAAGTAAAGTGCTCTGGGAAGAGGTGAAGAGCAACAAGACACTCAGTAAGCACATCAGAGCCTCCTGAGTCTGAAGAAATTGTCCCCAAAGAGGAAAAGCTGCATCACAGGTGCTGAAGACTCTTTCCTGTGGAGGAAGTCTCACTTACCTACTGACCAGAGTGACTTCTTGCAAGGTCTCAGACCTGGAATGATTTGAAGAGACCATTAAGGTTTATCTTTATCTGACTTACACAGTCTGATAGCTTTCTAAGATGGCATGACTGTCTGGGTAGATGAGGGGAGAGCAGTGGGTGTTGTCTACCTCGACTTCAGCAAGGCTTTCAACACTGTTTCCCATGACATCCTCCTAGGGAAGCTCAGGAAGTGCGGACTGGAGGAGTGGTCGGTGAAGTGGATAGAGAACTGGCTGAATGGCAGAACTCAGAGGGTTGTCATCAGC
>Ga0181612_121276_pt1 | contig 16609 bp, 12 predicted proteins | sample HoacroProtozoa21_FD_119630 | JGI IMG/M metagenome (GOLD analysis project Ga0181612, IMG submission 119630) | Hoatzin crop microbial communities from Cojedes, Venezuel. Combined Assembly of Gp0051906, Gp0051904, Gp0051908
GTCCTCACACTTTTGCTGCTGTGGCTGGAGAGCCAGGCATCACTGTGGTGGTGAGCTGCTGCAGTGGATGATGATGGAGCAGCTGGATGGGACAGTCCAGTGGGATTCACATGCCGTTCTCAATGTTTAAAAACCAATAAATGTGATCAAACAAACCAGTCACCTGGTGGTCCCTGCCCATGCTGTGCCAGCACTGGGACAGTGCTCTGGGACTGTTTCAGTTCCCTAGTGAGCATGCAGCCACATGGACCAGTTACAGGTGTCTCCAAAGTCCTCATAATGTTTCGTGTTTAGAGGTTTAGTCAGAGGACTAATCACTTTTTAAAGGCCCAAATCTCAGCACCAGTGTGGTGCAGGAAAGGCACGGCAGGTCCTGCAGACTATACGAGGCCAAGCAGGAGAGCAGCAACCAAGCCTTGTTCCCTCCCAGGACTATAAAACCTACTTGCTTGCAGAACCTGTCAAGAAACTGATCTTACAGAGTATGCACAGACAGCAGGGGCCTGAAAGCAGCCCACAGGAGCTGCCAGGGAGCTGAACTGTCTCCGCTACAAGGCAGACTGAAGCTACAGAGCTGCATTTGAAACTGATTGCAAATGCAACCCGCTGCTATCTCAGATGTAAAAGCCCTGTCTGTGCTCAGCAACGATGACTTAGCCACCACTCTGGAGCTGAGCAGCATCAGAGGCCACCTCTGGGGATCTCTTCACAGTTCCCTTCCAGCTTCACGGAAACCAAATCAGTGCCCTCAAGTCATCGGCTGGCAGCTTTAAAATTCCAGGCAAGCCCCAGTGGAAGTAACATGGGGCTCAGGATTGCAGCGTCCTCCTGCTTAAGGAGGACAGGAGCATGCACCCAGCTGGCTGTGCTGGCCTGCCTGCACCACAGGGCAGCAGCAGCATCTCTTTTCCTTGCTCACGGCCAACAACACTGTCCAACAGAGAGAAGAGAAAGAGGCTTCCAGAAGGAGGCTGGAAGAGATGGTGGAAATATTTCAGTCAAGCTTCTCAGGGTTTTCAATAAATTAGACTTATCAAACATAGTGGTTTGGTTGGGATTTTTTCTCATTTTTGGCAAAAATTTCTGGCAAGGAGCACAGAGCTGTGACCATATTGCAATTCTTGCTATGGGCTGTATTAGAGGAAAAGCATGTGGGAGGTCTTGGAATAGAGAAGAGCTGGGGGAAACAGATATTCCCATTTTCTGAGACCAGAGTCTGGGATGTGAGGTGAAAAGTGGTAAAGTGGACGGATTACAGAGGGCCAAAGTGCTGGACCATTTCCAGAATAGGGCTGAGAGAGAAGAGAAAGGATGAGTCAAGGAGCTACCCTTTTTTAGCAAGGAGCTCAGCACCTCTGACGTGCTGGCAGGATGGGCTCACCAGGTTGCCTCCCATCTGCAGCTCACAAGCACATGTGAGAGAACTTACTTCAGTTCATCGTGCTGGGGATTATAGCCCTCAGACAGGCACTTTCCCCAGAGCAAGTGGGTTTGGGTAGCTCATTTGCAGGTGAGACTTGAGCCTGTGCCTCCAGCAGGGATGGGGCCGTGCAGGTCCCACTCCAGATCCTCTTCTAGAGAAAGAGGCAAGAAGTATCATTTTGGAGCACAGGGGAATGAGATAGCGGGCAGAGCACAAGCAGCCCCATGAGAGGGAACAACAGCTCAGGATAGTTTTAGGTATGCCTCTAAACCCTGGTGTGCAGCTCACATATTGCTCCTAGCCACTTTCCTCCCTTCTGCATGCCCCCACTAGCAGGGGGAAAGACCACGCTGGAATTCAAATGGCAGAGGAGGGTAATAAAATAAACACCAGCATACACAGAGCAGGGAGCGGAGAAGAAAAAAATGGATAGAAACATGATATTGAAGAGAAAATAGCAAGGACTGCAGGAGTAAAAAGGGATATCACAAACTCCTGGAGAATAGCATGTGAGCAATGGTATATAAAAATTCAAACAACCCACACTTCTGCCTGCAGGAACAGTCTCTGCTGCTCTTTAACATATTTGTGTCTCTTCTTCCACCCCAGAACCACTCTGCACATTTCTAAATGCAGAAATCTCTTCTGCTGGCTGTAGATGGGGGGTAATAAGTTTTATTTCCATCACCTTGGGCTCCACTCAGTTCCCAGAGCTTGGGGGAGCGAAGGAGACGGGAGAGAAGGATAGATGGTAATGGCTGGGACTGAAGAGACTCATGCTGGAGATGAGGAATGACAAAGAAAGAAGAAGGACACAGAGAAAGAAATTGTCTGAAATCCAGCCAGATCTTGGGCATGCTCAGACCTATGAAGGTGCTGGGTAGTACATAAATTTGGATATGAGAAATACCAATGAGAAATGCAGTGACCAATCTTCCTCAGTCCCATGGCCCAGGCAAGAAACAAAGCATCTCCTGTGCTGGAAAAGCAGTTTGATCTGGAACTGCTGTGTTTGTGCTCTGGCTCAATTGGCCCAGGCAGATAAGACAACCATTCATCTTCCCATTGCAACTCCAGGCTCCACCAGCAATCCCAGTCAGCTGTCGTGAGGCTTTACTGGCACAGATTTCTGTGCACGAGGAAAAGAAATTTGGCCTGTGACATGGGGATAGCATGGTTCAGAGTAGGGTTGAGGAGATGGCGGGTTTTACTCTTTGCTTTGACATTGGTTTTTAGCCAGATGGCCATTGACCCTCTGAGAAATGCCCTTCCTTCCACTGAAGCCTCATCTGGGTGGGTTACATTGGCAGGAAGCACACGGCAAATCATTCCAGGGTGAAATTTTGACAATCGCTACAGAGAAGTAGGATTTTGCATTCTCATTTGGAAAAGATTCCTATTGCAGTCAGACGTCACCCCAGACACCCTCCAGCCTTCATTCTCAAAGGCTGGGGTAGTTCATCTTCTGGCTTGAGGGCCAGACATGTTGCACAGGGCAATGCTGGTGTAGATGCGACCACCAGCTGTGGATCTGCAGACTGGGACCACTCTCCTGGGGTGAGCAGGTTGCTGTGGGTCAGCTCTGGGGCACTGCTGAGGCAGCTCCGCACCCAAGCACTTCCCTTGGCATTCAGCAGCCCAGACAGGAACAGAGAGAAAAAATCTTGCACGTAAATTTGGAGCAAATCTTCACGAGGCAGCTCTGGCCAGTATGGCAGTTACAACGGGAAGGACTTGCATACGTCTTCTTCAGGTGGGGGTAGACATGCTCCTCCTGAAACAGGCTCATAGTACTTGTAGGGACTTCATCACACGTTCATGGCAGGCGTTAAATTAGGGGAGTTCACCTCGACAGAGATAAAACCACCAGAGTGTCTAAAGGCCTTGAGAAAATATGGCCTTTGGCCTTTCTCTCTTCATTTCCCCTCTCTGCGTGCTGGAGATAACCCTGCTTATCTGCCTTTGCCGAACACGTTGAGATTTGCAGAAGAGAAGCACTGGGTACGTGACTAACATCGGCATCATCCTCACCATCTCTTTGCCGAACCCCATCAGGCTCAGGTTGCTGAGAGTCAACTTTGCACCAATTTAACTACCTACGCAGGGAAGAGTCGCAGTCGTTGTGGTCTCCCTAAGCTGTGGAGGTGCCACTAAAAAACTTTATTCAGGTGATTCAAGCCCTCCAGCAAGATTTTCAAAGAAAAGTCCAAGTTACCAACAGAAGTGGGTGTGAACAGAACACAGAAGGGAGGACAGGGAGAAGTTAATATTTCACAGGCATGATCTACAGCCACGAAATGTGATCACGGCTGGGAAATGTGGGTTTATATTTTTTTCTAAATTAAAATAAAAACACGGCCAGAGCTCCAGCAAAATATGGAACTGTGGAGTACTGTTTTAGCTTTGCAGCAAAGTTCATATTTGCCTTTAATACTAATTAAATCTCCTGCTGTTGTACGAGAAAAAATATCAGCTAAGAGACTGTCTCTGCCTCCAGAGCTTTTGATGTGGTTAATATCTGGGAAGGAGAATTTGGGACTCGGATTTTGCAGTGCTTCACTTCGCTATCCTGGCCTGAAATAAATACGAAACCCTGAGCCAAGTAGTAACAAGAAGAGAGATATTTTTTGTGGATTTCTGCCGCAAAGCTGAGATGGGGATAAATGGATTGATTTGAGGCAGGTGATGAGTCTCCCACATGCAGGACCGGAGCAGGGCACAGCCATGACGGAGGACAGGGGAGTGAGCATTGCCCTCGTTACTGTACAGAAAATGCCATCCAGAAAGAGGTAAAAAGGTGCCGGTCCTGACACGGCAGAGTGCTTTTGCAATACAGCTATTTAAATAAAATCATTTGTTGGATGGAGTTCTCAGTTTACTTGAACTAAGACGGAGGCTGGAGGGAGGATAAAAATCAGAATGAGAAGGAGTTAGTGCATTTAAAGGGCTAAAACCTGCACCACTGGGATAAAAGAAAACTTAGTCAGTGACTTTACTGCAACTCAGCAGTAAATCCAGAGTCACTATTTTCTGTGGAGTGCAGATGTCTGAATACCATCCCTGGATGGGAATAAAAGGAAATGCTGTTTACTGTGAACAAAATGCATTATGAACAAACTCCGACACACCCTAAACCAACTTTCTTTTGAAAGCAAGCAAGGGTTTCATTAAAAGCAAAATTTGTGAAAAGAGATTTACAGGATATGTGGGAACTTGCTTGAATGATTAAAAATTAATTATAGCAAGGGGGAGGATGTAGAAACACATTATGTTGGGATGCTGCTGCATGGCCCAGGCAAATCTGCTTCTGAGACTCTAAATTCAACCCCTTTTCTTCCCTTCCCCCCCTTCTATCTGATTCTCCACTGGGTTTTCTGGACACTGGAGCAGATGCACTTACACACTTGAAAAGCAAAGATGACTGAGTGGTGCAGTGCTCCCCGTTAAAGCTGCATCTCCTTGTCCCCCGACTCATCCGCACTGTCACAGAGAAATGCTGAGCTTGCTGCACGTGAGAGGAGGAAAAAAAGCTCCCTTCGATTGCTTGAATCTTCTCAGGTTAGAAAAGACCTTAACACTTGCCAAGTCAGGAGCCTCACAGACGTCAAGAAAACCACCAAGGAGATGGTGGAAGCATTGCATGAATGGGCTGCCGGTGTCGGGCCCCGGCAGAGGCCATCGACCCCGCTCTGCTCCCATCCATGTGCCCCGCACGCCTGCCTGCAGGTGGTTTTTGTCCGGATGCCCGTCTACCACCTTCTGCAGAGGTGGAGGGCCCCGGGGTCAGCCCTGTCCATCCCTCTGCTCTCAGCAAGAAGACTTGTGAGGTGCCATGAGGGCCGTTCCCTCCTATGGCCGCCTAAGGAGCGTCCCTGAGGGGACATCACCAACTGTCAGCTGGTTGCGTCTCTTCTGGGGCTTTCCTTTGATATTGGTCTGTTGGTGTTTTGGTTTGCTTGGCTTGGGGGAAGTTGTATAAAACCGTGGAGCAAAGACGATGCACGGCTGCTGATGTGATTGGGAAGCAAGGGAAGCGGGGCTTGCTTTTCATCTATTTGCTTTGCATGTGCTCTCTGAGGAGCATAACCCCATCAGCAGGGGCTTCTTCAGGGACTTCTGGGCCTGTGCTGACTACTCCCCACTTTAGGTACCTAGTACACAACACCCAGCACAAGCCCATCTGATGCTGGATTTGGTGACATGCATGAGAAATGTCCTTCAGTGGCCTGGCCAACCACCCAGACAGGGAGCTGCAGAAGGAAAGTGGTTCAGCAGTAAGAACAGCCGCAGCACACCCTGGAGAATGGTGCCCAGGCAGAACTGTAGCCGTTGACACTGTCCTTGCGCTCTTAACTCCCCACATGTGGCTGGTGAAAACACCCAGGTGTGATCACCCCATGCCTGCTGATGCTGGTGGCAGTAACAGATGTGCAACACTTTGGAAATGAGACCAGAAGGCAGGAGTGAGTGGCAGCTAAAAGCAACTCCTTTCTCCTCACTTTCCTTTCTTTTTTCCCATTCACTTGCTTTGCATTCTTTTTTTTTTTATCCCTGGTGATGTACTAGTAAATATTTGTCCCATACAAGTCCAGGGCACCTTCTTTGACCTTACCAGAGGGAAAGACAATAAAAAAACATTGAAAGCTAAAAATTGGTTTAATTCAAGCCCCTGACCTGAGAACAAGGGACTGCTTTGTTGCTTGTGTATGTTTCAGTGGTCTTACACCATTTTGTCTTGCCCAGAGAGCTACTCAGACACAACCCACTGATGGAGAAGGACTTGGTCTTTGGCCCATCCTCCTCTGACATTTGCTCAGGTCTGTTAAAATACCATTTTCAGACAAGCTAGATATTTTCTGCTCTATCCTCTTCTATCTTATCTGTCCTTTATCATCCACAATAACACTATTATCAGCCAGAGTGTTTGCAGCGATCACTGCAGTGTATGTCTGAGGCTTACAGATCTACAGTAGAGCTGCAAGACTTTTCTCCTGCAATTCCTTTCTCATTAATTTCCAACTACTTCATTTTCTCCAGCCCCAGAGCTGTTTATCCCTGCTGTGAGCTTCTCAGCGGGCTGATTCACCCCTTGGGTTGCGCCAGCCCGTGCGAGGCAGCCCGGCGCTCGCCAGCTGGCAGCCCCTCCAGAAGCGGATGAGCTGGCCTGGAGAAGGGCTGAGGTCAGGCTGGCTGGAAGAGCTGCTCAGTTACCATTTCTCCAGGGTTTTCTCCAGTCGAGGGGCTGGGCAAGAACTTGGAGATGATTTAAAGCTTCTCTGCAAGAAATTCAAAAGAGGAAGGATAGTTTGATGGGGAGAGTGCTAACTTTGGATTTAGACAAGCCAAATTCAACCACTTCCAGCACCATTTAGCCCCTTCTGTGCTTCATTTCTTGCTGTTCTCCAAGGATAATGCTACTCCTAGGAATTAAAGAGAGTGCTTGATTTGGCATAGGGGCTGTGTAAGTCCCCGAAGACAGCCTAGTGCTGGGCAAAGCCATATTCTATTGCATGTTGGAGAAGTCTGTGAAATGCAAATCTCCTGTTGACTCCAGTTGCAAGATTCCTGCTGACCTAGGGAAGAGGCAGCAATGGGCCCATTTCTTTTTGCCTCTGCACTCCTTCCAGGCCATCCCCCTGCCTCATGTTCACACTCCACTCTGGTTTCATGGTGGTAAGTGGTAGGGATGAATTCAGGATCAAACACAAGTTGTCAGATAGATTTTCTTACTGTTGCTATTTGCTTTTTAGAGAAGAAGTCTTGCCTGGAAGGAACTATAGGACAGTGAAAATCCCATTACCCAACATGTAGCATACCCAGCTGTTACACAAGACAGAATAAAGTCAATCAATGAAAGTGTTTTGCTCCTGCCAAGGCATGGGAGTGTGAATCCCTGAATAAGTGGGTGAGGATGTGATGACCCTGTGGAGGAGATGTCCTCACCCTGCCCATGCAGAGGAGTTCCCCCTGCAGAGCTCTGCTAGCTGCTGTGAGCTCTCTTTTTTGGCCTTTTCCCGTTTTTCTGCATGCTGTCTCTCCTAGAAGCTCCTTCTGTCTGTATAGCTTCCACCTGCCACACCTCTTGCTTTTTCAACTTACCCCGTTCCTCAACTTGGTAGCACCCCAACAATGCCCCTTTGCAAAATGCGGTCTCTTCCACACTTGGAGCAAAGCCGTCCTGCAGAAGAGACAGCAGAGATCACCTTTAAGATCCTGGCTTTCATATGACAATTCAATGGCAAGTGAGCTGCAGGCTGTACGAGGACTTGGAGAGAGGCAGCTTGTTTTTCTCCTCTAGCATATGTCTGTGTGGGAAGACGGGCGCTGATCCACAAACAGTCTGCTCGCAGTTTCGTGTGCTCCAGGCAGGTTTCGCAGGCTCCAACAGGGACTTCTGGCCCAAACTCTGCCTCCAAAGAGGCTGACAGGGGTGCTGTGGCAGCCTCTGCCATTGTTTCATTCCCAGTGTGTGTGGGACAGTGGCCAACTGGTCCTCTGATCCTGCTGGGGACTCGCACCATTCTCCAAATATGCAGACCAGAACCACATCCCAAGTCCTGCTCCTCCCAAGGCCAGTGCATTTGGCAGACTGAGCCTGGAGCCCCTGGGCTGCCGGAGAAGCAGAGCTGGGAGGGGCCCCCCGGGGTGCAGTAAGCTGCGATGGGTCCTTTCCCTCTTGGGGTCAAGGCATCGGTGCTGGGAACAGAAACGCATGAGCCATAAGGTGCACTTGGGACAGGGCTGGCAGGACCATCTCCCAGGGGCTTAACAGCCTGGGCCAGTGCCAACTGCCCTGAGTCATGGAAAACATCCACCGGAGTGGAGGGAAGTTCACTGGCCCAGGGAGTGGAGCTGCTGACAGGTCGATATCATAACCAAGACCTACGTCTGTGCACCCATACTCAAGTTATATCGATTTTCTTCTTTATATGATGTCGATTTCATTTTTAGACAGGGTGTCAGTAAAGTTTCCTTTCATCTCTTTCCAGGGAAACCCCTCTTCTTAAGAACCAGACTAATGCACTCTGTGTCTGGGAGCTGTATAATCCCTTGTCCTGTAAGAAAAAATGTTTTGTCTGCTTCATTTTCTTTCGATTGGTGTTTCCTTATTTTCTTATCTGAGCTCCTCAATTTTATTTCAAAATCATCCCACCAGACAGCTCTTCTTGCTGCTAATACTGAAACTCTTGTTGTAAAGACCTCCCCATTTCCCTTAACAAAATGAGGTTTACTGGTTTTCCTCCAGTTCTTGCCATGCTGCGCATATGCCAGGCTGACCGTCAGGACACCCCGTTGCTGGTAATATTCAGTACGTCATTTGTGGATGCCCCCTCCCTGGAAGTCTTCAAGACCAGGTTGGACAGGGCTTTGAGCAGCCTGGTCTAGCAGAAGGTGTCCCTGCCCATGGCAGGGGGTTGGACTAGATGATCCTTACAGGTCTCTTCCAACCCAAACCATTCTGTTTTTCTATGATTACATGATCTCAGTATTGTTCTTAAGAGATTTTTCAGTCTCCTGGTAGGATATCCCTGTTGGGTTTGATTGTACCTCAGCTTTGCAGCTCCCATAAAAAAGGTAACAAATAACTTTTTTTTTTTTTGAACCTCCCATCACATTCATTCCTATTTGTGCAGAATATACATATGCAGTTAACAGAGGAATTAAAAGATCCTGGATGTAACATTTCTTCTGACTAGCCAGGAAAGGGGGTTGGTTTTTTTCCTCCTTTACAGGAGAACTATTTTTTTTTCTTCTAGAGGAGCTTGTTGGAAATGTTATTCTGGGTTTCCTTATCCTCGGACTGAAATTCATCTCTGCATGAGTACCCCTCAAGATCACCTCAAAATGCTGCCTCTGAGTTTAATTAGTCTACAGAAGAGAAATTTGGAGGGATCACAGCCTCATACTGCAGTGGGGGTTGTACCAAAGCCTTTACCGTATCCACAGAGGACAAGACACACAGTGATCAGGTGAAACTACAGAGAAGTTTTAGTTTAGGCATTAAGGGAAAAAGACTTTCTAGTGGTGAAGATAAGCCTGGTAACAGATTGCCTGGGGAGGCTGAGGAATTTCCATCCTTAGAGGCTTTGCGAACTGGTTGGGCAAACCCCTGTTCAGGATGGCTTGGGAGAGGATCCTGCCCATGGGCAAGGCAATGCAGTAGCCAAACTCCCAAGCTCTGTTCCAGCCCTGCTTTTTATTATTTTATTGTACAGCCTGACTGGAGAGCTCTCAGGGCATGCTGGAAGGTCTGTGGATGCTGAAAGGCTTTCTCTCTGGGGGCAGGTATCTCCTGCAGTGTGCCAAGTGGTGTGTTTTTTAATATGCATTTTTAAATGAGTTGAATATGCAGGTCAGACTCCCAGGGTACAAATTTTTAAAATCTGAAATCCCTAATGAGATGAACTGTTATTTCTAGACTTAAGTAACAGACTGGTAGCTCAACACAAAGTCGCCTGGCACTGCAAAAACACTGATGACTGGTATAAATCATTTATAACTGCTTTGTATGTGCTGAATTCACTCCCAGTGACCAGGTACAGTGTGGAACTCTCAAATGCAGGTGATACTGGGGAATTTTCTATTATTAATTCTCTCTTTGGTTTTTCCTTGTAGCCGAACTGGTGTTCTGCAGATTGCTCATGGTCACCGTATGAGCTGTCCTGGGGATGCAACCAGCATGGTACTAAACCAGGACTGTTTCTCACCACAGACAGCTTCACCTGAAAGGACAGCCCATGGGTGGCCTGCTGGGAGGATGGGGAGTCCAAGTGCCTCTGCTCGCTCTGGGCAGCTGTTTCTGCCACGTGCACGCTGTTGATTCAGTTCCTTTCCTGGGTGGCAATGCAAGTTTTCCAACACTGAGTAATACCAGATTACATCTTATCTAGGGGGCTAGTTGTGGTTAGAGATAATTTTCCTCAAGTATTCGCACACACTCTGCTGTACAGCTGGGATGTCTGGAGAGGGTAAAAAGAAAAACTCGCAAACTGAGTCAAGTTTTGTTTTCGAATGTTAATGAAAGTCTGCAGGGCAATGCTCCTGCTTTGTGCTCTGCAGCTCCTGCTCTGCTGAAGTTCTACTTTTCCTGGTTGCTATCATGAGCAGCCTCTCCAGGACACCAGCTTGCCCTGAGGGCCACTACCAAGGGCACCGAACCTCCCTGATGGTGTAGAGAAATCACAGGGAAAATTGATTGCTGTAGGAATTTGGTACCTAAATAACTTTGAGGATCAGCCTGAGTGAAGTTGATGGTTTCAGTTTAGTGAAGGCAACATTAGGCTGGTGCTACTAATTTTGAAGGATTTCAGGGCAATCCGTGGAAAAGCATTAGCACTCTTACTGCGAGTGAAATATTTCAAAAATGTGTATGATCGGCTGAAAGCTCTGGAGACAAAAACTCATGAACTTAATGTGGAAAATATTATTTCTGTATTTGTTCTTAGGACTTTGAGCTTTTACCATGCAGGACATTTTTGAGCTTTCCTTGACAAGTTGGAAACTACAGGATTTGGTATGCAAAACCTGAGATCCTCACCGCTACACTTGGCTCTCACAGCTGTACCTTTGAGATCAGCATCTGCTATCATGCATCTTTCCATGAAACCTGTAGCTGTGGCATGTAGGCAATGAGGTGTCCCTCAGCCCGGGCATCCCCAGGCTGGCAAGATGCAGATTGCTACAGCCAGGCTTGGCTTGTGCAATGACCTGTAAGCAACATCACCCTGAGCTGCTGGACCACAGTGATGTGTCTGCCTTTAAACCAGCCGACAACACAAATGCTGCAGATGCTTGATGGCTGTAGGTGGAATGCAACCAAACCCTTCAATTATGTCTCGGTGATTTAATCAGCTCCCTGCCAAATGCTGGCTAGGCATCCCGTGGTACTACACAGATACGGTAATTACTGCTGTGTGCCATTTCACAATAAAATATAATTTACCTGCATTAGAAAACATCATTCTGCTGTCAGTGGTCTACAGCCCCTCGACAGGCACCCGCACAGGCGAGGTGTCTCTGACATTGCCACTGCTGTGCTTGAACAAAACAGTTTCTGTTCTGGAGAATTAAGTCATTTCTTTCTTGTTTATGAGATTAGGAAGGGTTGGGAGCAGCTTTCTGGATAAAGCTCTGGCTGAACTGAGCCCTTATACACCAGAGGATCTGATTTGAAGCAGGGAAAAAGGGAACCATACAAATAACCAATGCACAAAACTGAAAACAAGAGCTGAGTAAGGCAGTTTTTGCTGCGCACAGCCCTGGAAACACAGATGTGTTTCAATGAGCGCGATCTGAGAGGGGATGAACTCATCTGCAAGCCTTGTTTATTCCTTTCTGCGTCTCCACCCACTGACCACCCCCAGGAAATCAGCGGCTGCCACCACTCCGGCCCCATAAGTGCTCCTTTCCAAATGCTCCCTCTCCCTTCTCCATGAACAGGGGCTGTCCACAAGGACACAAGCCTTTTGGTTCCTGCCTGCATCTCCGAGGCCGGCAGGATGGGGATGCTGAGGTGCCACAGTCCCAACCTGCTCGAGTCACCCCCAAGCAACTGGAAGGTACCTAATGCTGGTCCTTGCTGCAGATCTTGCAAGGTTGATGCTGGCTGGAGAAAGGGTTAGATCCAGCCCCAGGAGCAAGGTCTTCTCCCCTATTTGTCCTCCTGCAGCAGCAGCTGAGCAGTGCTTCGACAGAGAAGCAAGGAGAGACGGCGAAGGGCACCGCACCCTCTTCGCACAGCTCAGAGACCCCCATGTACTGAAGTATCTTGCAAATCTTTCCTCCTCCATCAGATGCAGTTAGGGTGGACCAATATTCTGGGGGTTTTTTGGTATTGGGGGAGGAATAGGACATAGATGAAGCCACAGGCAGCACGATGGCTTGTGCATCATTTCCTTAGGAAACCAGGCTAAAAATACAATATGGAGTAAACATGAAGTAAGAAGTGTGACACACTGGGGAAGTAAGGACGGAATAGGAGAAGTATGTAAAATAAAAGCAATCTGGAAGTAATAAGGGTAGAAGTGATGAGATTCAGCACAGAAAGAAGCCCATTTTCTTTAAGCAGACAGAAAACCAGCAGTGCATTAGGAAGGTACCCGCTGCTGCAGTCAGAGTGGGTATCGCAGACACCGTACGCCTGCACAGTGAACCCAGGGAGCCTTGGATCGTCTTGGGCTCTGTGTGAGGATGGAGGGCCAAATGCTTTGCTCCTCTCTCCCTGCAACTTGTCTGTGAAATTCGGAGCTGCTCCATAAAAATTCTCCGACTGCCAGTGCGGAGATGCCCAGGTCACTCTGCGGGAGGATGGCAGGTGGGGTTTGGTTTGCCCACTGAAAGCATTTCATGCACACTGGCACTAAAGAGAATACATTCTTCTATTTCTTTTCAGTGGGACTAGGCAAGATTCATTCCACTCGCCGAACCTGGAGAGTGGTCTGTTCACCACCCTTGTGTTACCTTCCCACAGGGTCAACAGCTCTCCTGGCGCAGCCAGACACGTGACAACCAAGTGGGTCAGAAAAAGGGGAAAAACATCAAAATGCTCCTACGGATTTATTCATCACAATGGATTTCATTATTATATTATCTCCCCGACTCTCCACCCCCTTCCTCCACAAAATGGGCAATCGCATCTCAGATCTCAGCAATAATCTCTCCGCCATGCTGACAAACACAGCAAAGAAACGGCATTTGTTGAGGGCTAAGAAAGCTTTGCAAGCATTGCTGATTAGCCAGATCTCCCAGCCTGCAGACGGAGGGCGAGTTCAAATGGAGGTGATAGGGAAATATCCCAGGAAAAAAAAAAAGGCAAAAAAAAAAAGATTAGGCATTATAACATGCTTTTTGTTGTTGTACTCCTGTTTGAGACAGTGTCTCCGCTTGCCTTGATGGGACTCACCAAGTATAATCTTCACATTTGCGTAAAGGACTGTGACTTTTCTTGCTTGAAACAGCAAATCGTGCAGACATGCTTGGGGAGTGATGGAGGCTCAATGCTGGGCTTCGAGGGCAGTTCTCTGCTGGCATGTGGCACATGCTTCTCCTGGGCGAGCAGCACCTCCTGCACTTCCAGCTGCCTTCATGTCCTTGTGGAGCACAACACGCTAACACCAACAAAACGATGCTTTAACAAATAAACCCTAAAACTGCCTGTGGCTGTGTGCAGGTCTGGCACAGCCATGCTGCTGGTGCCCCATCCCACGACAGTGTCTGGAGCCAGGCTTCCCAGGGAGGCACCGGGCACCACGGCACCGGACCTCACTCCACCAAAGAGCTTATGTCTAAGGAGCTTACATCGTGGGGTGATGCTGCACCAGGAGCAGGGGTTTAGGTTAAAAAGCAGGCACTGTGCAGGTCTCGGAGACTTTCTGAGCCTCAGTGGGGTCACTTTGTTGTCACCTTCCACTCGGTGGGTGTTATTTCCCCATCCCATCCCTTGCACCCTGATTTTTTAATAGCCCACTGAATCCCTCTGACTTCTGCTCCCTTGATCCCCCCTGTTCCCTCACCTCTGATGCCTGGGAACACAGGAATAGCTCTGCAATTTCAGCCCAAAGGTTTAATTGCTCCGTCTCCAGTTATTTTCTGGTGTTTCACAGCAGAATGCATATTTTTTGAACCACAAAAAATAACACTGGCTTACTCTGGCTAATGTATGTTGTCTCTTCTTCACCTGTATTTTGAAGATGAATCTGACTTGCTTGCCCTCTTCTGATTTTCTGCCTCAAGCTGTCACTATTAGTGGTTATTAGAGGCAGGACAGGAGGAGGGCTGGATCTCCCCCCTGCCCTGGCATTGTCATTACTACCTCCTTCTTCACCGCCCCTCTGTGTAGTGCGCTGGCTCATGTCCCACAGGATCTTGATCCCAGCAAATGATGCCGTGATCTTGTTTGTGAACATCACTGTGGCTGTGTGCTGTGGACTGCAGCTGATGACATTTTTCACTGGTGTCATTCATTCTCCCACAGATCAACAGCTTCCCAGACTTCTGTCAGATAGCTGAATGATAACAGAGGAAAGTTGCTGAAAATGTGCTACCTACCACCTTCCCAAATTATTTCCAAGCAGGGTGTGCTGTCCAAAGGGAGTAGAAGGGAAGGTGGTAATATGCCTTGGGAAGCAGCTTTTGAGTTGCTCTGTCTCCTGGCCTCCATCAAACATCTTAATTTCTGGGGCTTCAGAGAAGGCGCAGTTCCAGCACTGGGAGCTGGTGGGACCAAGCTGGCTCTCCTTGAGAGGTTCATTTGCATCCTCTCCAATTCAATGCACACTTGCATCTCTGCTGGAGCACATGTGCATGTGAAAAGTGACAATCCCACATGGCTGAGGTGTTTGTAAGAGCATTTTCAGGGGAGAAATACCAGCTGCTTCCCCTGTTGTACAGACCAGAGACTGAAGCAGGGAGACACGGGAACAATCCCACTCCTTCTTGAATGGTTGAGATGGTCAAAATAGCCCTTTCTTCTACCATGAAGAAGGTTATGTCTCTCAACATAGGCAGTGGGAGGAGGCAGTGCTGCTACTCAGAGCACCCGTGGATCAGGGCAGAAGGCAGATGAGGAAGAGAGCGGATGAAGGACAGGGCTAGCTGTTTTCCAGCTCATGACAACATGCTCTGTTTCAGGGGTCTGCCTGGTGAAAAGGCTGATCACCTGCAAGGGGCTGTGGCCCTTGGTGGCATCCCCACTTCCCAAAGCAGGGTGGGTGCCAGGCTGAGTGGTTAATGATCCTCAATGGCAAAGCAATGAAGGAGACCCAGGACCTGAGGGCACTTGTGAGATCTTTGGGTGATCCCAAATATCTCTGTCAGGCCCAGGATTGTCACGAGACCACCTTGTCCCAAAACATTAAATTCGTTTGGGAGAGAACGTCAAAAATGGAGATGGTTTTCTCCAGTGTGTTGAAGGTTTTGGTGGTGCCATGGCCACTGTTATTCAGCTGAGCAGAACCGTCACTTTTTGTGTGCTTTCCTGCATGTCTCTGTCCTCCACCAGGTCTCGGCACAGGCACTGACCCTCTGAGGATGGGCACATGCTCATTTTCCACACAGTGCCCAACACGAGAGGGTCTATGCCCATGACCAAATACTCTGGAAAAATTAACTCTCACATCTGCTGCAGAGTGGAGGTAACAAAAAATTTATTTCAGGTCTTTAAATACAATGCTGCCTGCAACATTAAGAATGCAGAAGACTATTTTATGAATTTTTCCTCTAGTCCTTCTAAAAACGTCCTTCTACACATCATATTCCCCTTTGAAACAAATGGTCAGCAGCAATAAGATTTTTTACTGAAGCAGCAAAACTCCACACAAGGTCAGAACAATATCTGTGTTATTTACTACAGCATGAGTTATGATCTGCCTACTGCATACAACTTGTTCTGTGTTTCCCATTGATGCAAATCAAAAGCCTGTATTGTCTTTTTGCTGATTTTGTGCTTCACTCACTTATTACAGTAGGCTTCATTTATTCTTTTTTATACATGTGTATATTTCAATGTCAAAAAAGAACCCATTTTGGAGTGAAAGATCTGACACTGTTTGTGGCTGACGGCTCTGGTCTGTGCAGTCCTGCTCCTGTACTGTGCAGTAAGCATGTTTCAGCAGAAAATAAAAGACTCCATCACTCATGAAATGGAAGTAGCAGGTCTGGGAGGTTTGTTAGTCCATATGCTTTTAAAAATGTGTAATCCATGGCCATAGACTGAAAACTGGGGAGAGGGAGCAGCAGGATCTCAGTGGGCACTGGGAAGAATGATGGCAACGAGAGAGGCTGAAGCAAAGCCCCATCTGAGACAGGTGACATGGTGTGTCTGAGCCCATGTGCTGGCAGCCACTGTGCTGCGGCTGATGCAGGCGCCATCACACACAAGACCCATTTTCTTTGCTTCATATCTCTGTCTCCACCCAGGAGCTCCCGCACAGCCTAAGAAAGCAGCAGGACCTCAAGGGGCAGATGGCAGCAATGCAGGGACAGGATGGGAAGCACAGCACTGAGCTCAGCAGCTTCTGTCGGGGTTGTTGTCGTTTAGCCCCAGCTGGCAACAAAGAACCACACGGTCACTCTCTCACTCCTTTCCCTTATGGTGGAATGGGGAGGAGAATCAGAAAGAAAATGCAGAACTCATGAGTTAGGATAGAAACAGTTGAACAGAACGGCAAAGGGAGAAGAAAATAACAA
>Ga0181612_159104_pt1 | contig 16608 bp, 8 predicted proteins | sample HoacroProtozoa21_FD_119630 | JGI IMG/M metagenome (GOLD analysis project Ga0181612, IMG submission 119630) | Hoatzin crop microbial communities from Cojedes, Venezuel. Combined Assembly of Gp0051906, Gp0051904, Gp0051908
ATTGCTTCTAGCACTTGAGTAAGTTTGTATAAAAGCAGGCCACGTATCTCCCAGAAGAACAGGACCAAGGGGTTGTCCTCTACCATGAGATGCCTCAGTGATGTGCGGCACAAAAAATTCAATCTAGCAGGGAAGACAAGCTTCTGTCCTCGAAACAGAAACTAGGAGCCTCCATTTATTCTCATTTAAAATTTCACCTACCGATTGCAGCAGCTAGAAAAACAAAGGCGTTTCTGAAGCCAAACCTGAAGATGAGGAACAGGCCCTCACATGACCATATGAAGATGTTGTTTCTAGTCCCATTCCATTGACTTCCCGAATGACTTAATGTATATTCTCCTCAGTTCCTCTAACTTTCAACCACAATTCACAGCACAGGAGGAGAGCCTGAGAATTAACTCTATAAATCAGAAATTCTCAAATTAGGCGAGGGCAGGAGAGCAGTCACGTACATGGATGAGGCAAGTCCAAAAAGCTACATCTAGACTTTTGCTGTCTGTGCTCTTCTTCCACTCTTTTCCCATTTCCCCCACCCCAAACAAGTTCTGCTCTTTTCTGATGTCTTGACAAAGCCTGAGATTTACCTTGTGCCAGCAGGCAGGGGAACCTGAGGTGAGGGGGACCATGGGTTAAAGGGCAGGCAAAGGCATCCTCTCTGGCTACATGAAGGGTGTCTCCTCTTCCCCAGGTGCCTCTGTCCCCAGACAGTGGAGCACACACCTCCAGGCAGCCTGCCCAGAGCTGTTCCCACCCTTCCCAAGGGAGCAGGGCAGGCTAGTCACTGGTCATGCCCAGGTAGCCCTAGGGGTGGTGACAGGAAGTAGGGTGTGACATGGGGACATATCTGAGCAGGGAGCAGAAGGACAAGATGAGGGAGCAGGCAGTACAAGATGATTCTGAACAGGCAGGCTTTGGAGGGAAGGAGGAGCTCATTAGACAGGGAGGGACAGCAGAGGCCTTGCTTGAAAGCTGTTTCCTCCTATTTAGGAGAAATGACCGTGCTGGGATTTGGGCTGGCTAAAAAAGAAAAAAATATCAGGTGTGGTGGCAGGCACTAGTAACAACTGCTAGACTTGGAACAAAAGGCAGCTGAGGACCAGGCTGAGGAACTGGAGAAACACTGCAGCACTGGAGTGTATGCATGATAGAGGTGGGGTAAACAAGTAAGTTCAGAACCATTTTTGACTAAATAGCAGAAAGGAGGTCTCATCTGTACAGCCACTGCTTTGAAACCTTTGGAGGACATTACTGGCAGGTAGCCATACATTCACACAGACGTATTACTTTTCCAAATTACCATTCAAATCTGTTGGTATACGAGTTTAAAATACACCTTTCAGTTGTAAGCATATAGAGTAATCTTCTTCACCTCATTTAAAAATTTCTTGCCTTTTCTGAAACAATAGACCCATTCAATATGGACTACAAAGATAAAAAGCAGATGCTTCCTAGGAGACCATCAAAACTGATAACTCAGAAGGAATCTCACTCACCTAATTACCGAGTAGGACAGCATCTAATAGTGATTAGATAGTAATACTATTAAATGGTACTAAAACAAACATGTAACTCCAGTAGCTCTGTAAATTCTCCATTAGTGTCAGCATCCAGATTCAATACTGTTGAAGGGAATCCCAGCAGATGAGAATAACAGACCTTCTACATAACTCTCTGAAAATGAATTTGCCATTTCTGTGATTTTTCTGATGCTTTCTGGGGGTTTGGGTCAGGAACAGGTTTTGAAGTCAAATGAAACTTTAGGCCTATGCCAGGTTGTTCCTTTTTCCTAAATCTTAAATACTTGACGTGCTTTGGGAAATCACTGCTTATGAGAAAGTGATGACTTTTCAAGTGTTTAGTCAGTACAAGGAGAAGTTGCAAAGCTATTCCGGTCCCTTGTAAAACTTCAAGGGAGTAAAAATATGTGGAGAGAATCAGAACACCTGACGGGTAGTAGGGGAGGAAGGAAAGAATGAAGCAAAGCACTGGGTCAGATGTAGAGAAAGAACAGAGGAGAGGGAGAGGACAAAGGCAGAAGGGAGGGGAGTAAGAGAGAAATAGAAGAACTAGGGACAAAGACGAAAACAAGAAAAACTGAAAAATACGTTAGAGAAAAAGGACAGAACTACTGGCCTTTCAAATTTAGAATAATTTAAAATCCAATATGTCAAGGGGTAAGGACTACATTTTTAAGAGTAGTGGATATAACAGCAAACTGACTGGTTTGCTACAGCCCTGCAAAGCTCACATGTGAAAACATGCCATTGTGCATCATGTGCATGCATCCTGTTGAAATGTAGACAGTCATTCATCACCAATGGAGGAAGTATGAAATTCACTTTAATGACTTCTACAGTAAACACCCCCAACACACATACATTTCAATGGCTTCTACCAGTGACCTCAATGTTGATGTGTTACCCTCATGGTTAGCACTTATAGCAAAATATAAGGATCTTCACTTAATTCTGACTAATTTGTAAAGCACCTGCAATGTTCTTGAGGTTCACCTGTGCAGTTCTGAACTAGCAGAGCTTAGTGACTTGGAATTTATCCTTATAACTGTTGGACAACTTTCAAAAAAGACCTGTAGCCTGCAAGGGCAAAAATATACCTACAGTTTAAGAAAAAATTATATATAGGCCAGAATTGTCTTGCTTTCATTCATCTTAACTTCATCAAACAGCAGTCCTTTTAAACACTAAAGATCTGGTTTTTGCAGGAATACAAAGTATGGATGTAAAACATGGAGGAACATGAGAACAACTCTCTGAGGAATCGCTTCTCACAGAACAGTAAGTTCTCAACAAGTGAAGAACCAGCATAAGCAACACTCCTCAAAACTCCACATGTATGAAATCTGTCAGCATGGGGAGCAGATGGGGCAAATACACTCCACGACTGACGAGGTTAAGCCAGAAGACCCCTCAGCTCTAATGTCCAGATGGAAGAAAGTCAGATAAAGCCATCCTCTCACTCCCACTTGTGTCCAGGATATGATGAGAAGTGCAAAGTATTTGTCCTACTAAATCAAGTAACTTATCAGACTAATGAATACCATTTAAAAAAAATAAATGTTGCCAACCTATCTGATTATGTCTCCAAAGGAAACAATTTATGCAGTTCCAGAGTCTATGTGTCTGTATTTTTACCCTTCCACAACTTCTGAATCCATGAATCTACTTCCACCGGCTTTGGCAGAAAGGTAGACTTTGCAAAGATAATTATCATAATATGGTTGCACAAAGCCTGACCCAGAGGCTGCATGCAGTCCCAAAAACCTTTTGTTCTGGCCTGCCAGGTACTTTCAGCCAGGGCATTCCATTACCCTTACTTAATAGCAAAGAGGTAGCAGCCAGCTGGTCAATCAGCAGCTGCTGCCTAGTCACACCACACCTCTTACTAAACCAAGCAAAGGTAGCTCTGGATTACAAGAGTGCTGCAGAAGGTGGGCTGGAGGGGAAGCTTGGGAAAAGATTGGAGACCTGTAATAATTTTCAATGCTAAGAATAAAGCTGTAGGTTTTGCTAATTCTGCTGTTCACTCAACTATCTGCCTGCTACAGATATTTCAATTTATATTTTCAATCTTCTGAGAACTCTGGAAAAAAATTAATTGCTCTCCAAATCTGCAACTTACAACTACCAGACATCTAAGAATACAGAATCCTCTGAACTCTGTCGAAGAAGAACAGCAAAATAAAATACCTGAGTACATGACACTGTACAGGTTCTTTGCCAGACATCAACAAGATCTGAGAATATTCAATGTATTTCTGAGTATTGTGCAAAAAAGGTAAATATAACTGAAGGATGAGACATGCTAAAATCAGATTTGAAATGGTGTACTATACACCAGAGAGATTTACAGACTTTTCTAAGAGAAATTTATGTAAATTTTAAGCATTATTTTCCAGAAGGTTTGTTTTAAGACATATTTCACCAGAAGGCTCCTTGGCTAAGCTCTTTCCTTGGTATTGCAGCCTGAACTCACCAATGCCACGGAGCCAATCAATATCACATATAGTTTAGGTTTTCACAGATCTGTAGGCAGACAGATCCTGAGCTGTTAGGCAAACAGATCTCTACAGATCACAACTAACCAGGTCATGAACCAAGGCAAATTTTCATACAGTCAGGTTTTGTGAAATGATTAACTAAAAACAATTAGCATGGTTCAGTTCATTAAGTACTGCAGTTACTCATTTTTCCTGGTTCTCAGATGCTTTTAACAACTACAAAACATAAATGGAACAGCCTTTTATGTTTCATGACAATCCCACTCTTTTTTGCAGCAATTTTATTAATCTAATGAAAACCTATGGACATGTCACATCACAGATGGTAAAAAAGGATGTTAAAAATAATGAAATCATGACATGTGCCATAGTCTTCATGATTTAAACTACGTCCAAAATTTTGAGAAGATCACTAAAAAGAAATTTTAAATTGTGTTTATAGCTAACTATTTTCACACAACCCTTTAGATTTTTGCCTCCTTTTTTAGTAAAATTAACTTCACAACCCACACAGCTCCAGCCTGCACACACTTCACAAACCCAATGATCCATGATATATGCTAGACTTTCCCTTACTGCTGTTCATACTAGCCAGGAGTTTAACATTTACACTTGACCGACTAAACAGTGACTGAGCATGTAACGTTAAAGTAATGATCACATATTTAGTATTAAACCTGATTAAAATCTTGTATTTGTGGAATATCTGGAGAATACCCCTTTACAGTTCCACTGATTTTAGGATTAATAAAAGGAAAGGTTTGAATACAAAGCCCTGGAAAACATAAAGAAAAGCAGTCTAGATACTTAAAATATACACATTTTAAAAGACAATGAATGGATTTGGAATGTGTGAACATTTCTTCTGTGAAAAGGTGTCCAAGTGACAAGTGAAAAGGATAGAAACCTTACAACTGGGGAAGTTAGCCACTACTCCTCATTCAAATCATATCAGTGTCACTGATTGACTTCAATTACTCTCTACAAAAGCACTGTATCGAAAAGCTGCACTTTAATAACCACATCATTAGGTGGAAAATAAAAACCTAAAGCAAAAACTTTACATTACATACAGGACCTGGTCAAAAACTTTCTTTTCATTGATTTCAGCGGGCTCTGGATCAAGGCCATATTGATTGCAGGCAGTGTGGTTCAATGATTAAGACAGCAAACTTAAGCTTCATTCTTAGATGGGTCATTCACTGGGTTCTGATTCTTGGGAAAGTTAATCACTTCTTGTGTCTCACTTTTTCCACTCATGTAATGGGAATAATTCTAATTCCCTTTATCAGTAAAGGGAACCAATATATTCAGAAAAAGGGAGACACACAAGAGCTAAATACTCAACTTAGATAAGTGTGAGACAAAATCCCTTATTTTTAATTTGAAATAAAATTTCCTGGAGCAGTAGGAACCTCAGCTGGTAATTTACGATCCAGCTTATGTGGTAATCTTCTACGATAAGTCTCAGCTCTAAGATACGTGTGTGCACGCATGCATGTGTGCATGAGTGAGAGAGACAGAGAGTGAGGCAGAAGACACTGTTGCTCACTAACTGGCACTCCATGAGATACTTAATTTATTGTAATAAAGAAAAGAAAAAGTAGCTGTCAGTTAAACTGCCATTTCTGTCACACTTTTTAATAATACTGCTCCTGTAATTACACTGTGGTTCTTTATACTTACTCAGTAAAAGCTTGCTTAGTTTTAGCATGGAAAACAATTTATGAAATTATAGAAACAGACTGAACACAGCAGTTCATTTGTTGAGGCAATTATCCAGATCCTTGTCAAAAAAGAGAGAGAGTAAAGACTGTGATGTGCAAAAAATGTTTCTAATTCTATGCTATAATACATACAATATGTCTGTGGTTGTGTTGGATTATGTTAATAAACTCCAGTCGAAATATATTTGTCACAACACAAAGGAAGGGTACTATCAATTGTCTCGCCAGATATTTTAAATTAGTCACCAAAACGTCTAGCCAGGGTTTCCTCTATGACCCTTAGATGAAGGGAGAGGCTTATTGGATGGTTTTTCCTGTGGGACTAGACAGATTCTTCTAATGCTCAAGTATTTTGAATAATCTGGAAAATAACTGTAAAGTGAACTGCGGCACAGTTGCCTTTTTTAACAGACATGTACAATTCAACCCTAAACACAAATCCAGTGTTGTTTTTGGGTGGTTATCACGCAGAAATGAGTCTCCCTAGTGTTTCTTAGCAAAAATGGATAGGGGCTTTATTCCTTCTTTCGAGAATAATAAAGTGTATAAGGAGTGAGATATTCCTCAGCTAAAAGAGCAAGTAATGGCAAAAATGTAAGCACACAGTCCAGAAATCTTCAAATTTAAAAAGTGAAAAAAGTCAGAAAACATTGAAAACAAAACACACCCTTGTTTGATATCCTATGCAGATTCAAAAAGAAATCCGTTTGTAAGAATGTAGTCATTTGTGTAAGACATTAGAAAGAGAGCATCTTAAAGCAAGCTAGCACTCCAGAAACACATTTACTACTGAAAATTTTACTGAAATTCATTACTTTTCATAATTTTAATATCTATCCTTTACTGTAAGACATTTACCCTACAACATAATAATTTATAACATGTAAATGGTTTTCTAACTGTTTCTGAAAAGAGAAAAATGTGAACTTCATCTTACTTAAACTGAAAATGCAACAACCAGTTTCTTATCTTCAGTGAGACACAACACTTCAGCAGAAGATACTGCTGTAGACTCTTTGCTACAAACTTTTTTTGTTGGACAAGACCTAGGAAAAGAGAACACCTACCACACAGGAGACAAAGCACACATGGCATCCAAACACAGAACGTGAATTGTGAGCATGCTAGAAAACTTTCACATATTAAAATGTGGATGAAGTTTCTTCCTTCCCCACCTTTCCCAACATCTGGAGATAGTTTGGTGGAGCAATTTCCAGAAACCAAACAGTATCTTTGCTTGACTAGCTCTTTTCATTCGCAAATAAACAATTAATGAAATGGGCAACTAATTTCCAAAGTGTTCCTATTCATTAGACTGCTTCCTGAAATTAAGTAGCTGTTACATGATGCAGTGCCCACATAAATGGTACTGCTATTCTTTCTCCAAATATGTAAGTATTTTCAAGATTATATACTCATATTTAATTTATTCTAGCAACAAGAGCTGAAAAAAAATGTTCCCCACTCTGAAAGTATAAATATATTTGCATAACAAAATAAGGAAGTGACAAATAAAGAACTGTTCCATTCGAATCACCATAAGTCACTGTATGGACCACACTTCATCATGGCACAAAATCTAGGTTGTATTATTTTGTGACTCCATCTCTGAATTACAGATTAAATTATCTGAAGTTATGACAGTCTGTAATACATTTTTCTTTGAGCAAGCAAAACAGGGTGAAAAAAACCTCTACTGTGCAGAGGCCTGAGTTAAAACAATTACACAATATGATTAATTTCAATAATCAACTGGGAATCTTAAATATCTGCTAGATTTCAGCTACTGAACTACACTTACAAATCTTGGTTACCATTTCTGACCAGAAGCTCATACTAGAAGCTGCTCTTTCCACTCAGCTTGTTTTTTATGTGCTGTCCACTGCCAGGAAAAGAAAGCTCCTTGAAAAGGTTTTTCAGCCAGTCCTCTGTTCTCCAGAATTTTCCCTCTAGATCTCCTTATGGTATGGCTCTGCTTGAGCTGTACACGTACTCACATAACATGGGAAATACTGGGTGACAGATCTCTGTCTCTCATCCACTGGGGAAAAAGGCTGTGCCACTTACAACATTGCCACCACCCCTGACACCTTCACTTTCTCAGCATTCGCTGTCCTAGTAAAGAACCAAGGAAGGAGAAATGTGCCCTGGCTTTTGCCAGGACATAAACAGAAGTTGCTGAAAAATGAGCTTAATTTCCCTCTGCCACTCAGCTTCAGTGGCAGTGACTTTGGGGGAGAGCTGTCAGGACAGGCAGCTGGTGGAAGAAGCATCTTAACCTCTACGGAAAGATGCCTCATGCTCAAGTTTACCAACCGTCGCTCCATTTGGAGCTGTTTACAGGACACCTGAAGAGCAGTATGAGTCAACTGGGAATAACAACTACTGAAAAATATTCATATAGTACAGTACATTTATTTAATGTTTTACAAACTGAAGCCCTGATACTACAAACATTCACCTCCTGGTATAACACTACTGAGCGTAACTTCTGTCAATAATAATTTTCCATTACTTTACGAACACAGAAGTTGAAGATCGAAGCCACCTTTACACAAGTCACGTAAGTACCTAGTCCAGGGGATGCTCTGCTTAGCTCTCAGACAAAACACTGGTTTAAATTCACATTCTTATATAAATACACAGTTCCATACCCCTTAAATAAATGCTACTTTTAAAAACGTATGGATGATTCGAGCAACACAACGTGCTCAAGCTGGAAGGGAATCCCTGTCTGCAAAGTTCTCACACAACCAGCCGTGCCGAGGTATGCATACGGGGCCAGAGAAGGAATTGATCTGGGTCCACCAGCAGTCTCTGTTAGTCATGTGAATGAGTAACGGGAGAATGCAACTCTCTCTACACATGAAAGGAACTAGCGAAGTACTTCAGGCCACTCTCTCTCTGAATAAGAACATTCACACACAGCTGTATCATGGTTTAACTAAACCACTTAGCAGAATGGATTCAGACGATCTTCTGTATTTGTCCTTGTGCTGACAAGTTCCAGATCTAAATATTACCTCTGAACAGCATCCAGAAAGCAATCTGAAAGCAGTCAGCCAATTTATTTTACCATAGGCTTCAGAAGGGATCATGCCTGACACAGTCCACCATTATTACACTGGGCTAGTCACTTTCCTTCTCCTTTGCCTCAATTTCCCATCTGGAAACAAGAATAATAAAACTACGACCTCATTTTTTTAGTGCTTCGAAACTGGCAGATGTAAAGCATAGTGTGCAAGCTCGGTATCCTATTTGCTCTCAGGATTCAAAACCAATTGATACAGTAGGTAAAATAAAAGAAAATAAACAAAATATGTGAAATTCCCTCATTGGCTACAAACGTAAAAAAACTCAGGAACAAGTATCTTTGTGCAAACATCAGTCACACATTTAGAGGAAGAAAAGGTTACAAGTACAAAAATCTTTCAGATAGTGAACTATCCCTCGTTACTTAGTGAGAAGTGGTGAACACTGAAATCCAATTCAGAAATAGTACATGTCAAGAAAACAGCAGAGGTATGGTGTTGCTGTAAAAACTCAAATGCTTTTGTCCAGGACCTAAAACTAATGGCATCCTTAAAGTTGCTGTGTAGAACTAGCAAAATTCTTTACTTTATGACATCGTTATTTCAGTTCGAAGAACTTCTTTCCCAAATGTTTATAGCACCATGCCAGTTACTTCAGCTGAGCTGACACAATGAATTTAAAATGGTCTAATACTTTTGACTTACCAACAGATTAGCACGTGATTAGCTAGAGTAAAAGGATCATTATGACTGCTGTTATAAGATATTAACACTTCGGGTAATGCATTCTAGGGATGCTATATACACACTTTCCACGTTGAGAAAGCAGAATGAAAACCATGTTTTCTTAGCTTTAGTTATCCACAAATAATCTTGCAGTGAAGTAACAGAATCCTCTTTAATTATTTTTTTTAAATCTTGACTCTTCACCCTTATTTCCCTGAGGTTCAAACAAGCTGATTACAAGCTGTAAATATGGGTTACAGAAGCAGTCGAACAATTGCAGCATTCATCAGTCTTCCTTCAAACAGCGGGTTAACAAACAGCCTCAACTCATGCATGCACATATGCACACACACACCCACACAGAGGCTTTATGACGAACAACGAGGTTCATGTCTGAAGTAGAGTGCAGCATTAATACACTTAGCAAGACAGAGTTATATTCACTGAAGCTTGACATCAGCTCTGTGAAGAAGGGTTGTATTTGCAGAAGCCCAAGGAGGGGAGGAGAAAAAGAGAAAAACATCAACAGGAGGAGAAGGATTCAGAGGACAGCTGAAGTGTGAAGTGATCCAGCGGCTTTTTGATATGGTTTAGACTTCGCTTTGGGAATGCAACAAAACAACAGCTACAAACTTAACCCCTTGACGCTGGTAAGGCTGTCAGCCTCAATGCTAAGCACCCATGCACTGAAATTCAGACTCCAACTGCCAACAGGTTAACAGCTAAGAAACTTTTTCCTCTCCTGCCGAAGGTGGTATGTTCTTGTGGCTATATTTCTATTTCATGTACAGATGCTCTTGTAGATATATGAATCCGTCGCTGCACTTCTCTGTTCTCTTTTTAAATTCAAGCTGAATTTTACTGTGCTAAAGTCTGTACAGGCTAAAAATTATATTCACGATATGGAAAGAATATAAGAAAACATGAAGTGAATTAAAGGCCAGGATTTTCTCAGAGTTTCAGAGTTGTGCTGTGTTTCTAGTCAATTACACAAAGGTCATAACTGATGATCAATAGTGAGTTCTAAGAAATAAAAAAGCAAAAAAGCCAGTTCTGTTATGAATGTGCTAATACAAGAACATACTTGGAAGAAAACTGTATTCCTTAGTTTTAATATTGTCATTGTTTCAAATTTTGTGTAAAGCAACATAAAAGGGAAAAGGAAAGATGGTGATGGATCTCAATTTTCTGAGTCATTTGTTAATTTTGGGACACAGATCACAGTAAGCACTGCTGGTTAGCATGGTCACAAAGGTAAAAATATACGATATGTTTTTTCTGCGTATAAAAAACCGCCTTTTTTTTCCTGCATGATTATTTAAGTGCAAATACAGGTCACAAAAACTGGAGTTACAAGGTGAGATAAAAATTACAAGATGGGAAAACTCTGCTTTGCCTCCACAGCATTATCTGGTTCCCCCTGTTGTCATACAGCCAGGGAAAAAAGCACTTCCAGAAAGCTCACCAAAGATCAAACTGTGTCTGGTGACAGCAGTGTCCAAGCTATAAGTAATGTTCAAAGGATTCAACAATGCCTGTGACTGATCATTCTCTTTCCCTTGCCATCACCTGCTGATTTTGTCCAGGTGTTTTACGGCTATCTTGAGGCTCTGGAGAACAGACAGAAAGAAGACTTTGCCAATTTCTTTTGTCTGGGATTGTGAATTCCTTACACAGATGGTGGACAGCCACAGGCTGGCCAACTGCAGGCACAATCGCCTTCACCCTCAGAGGGAAAGCATGGGAGCAATATTATCTTCTCCCAGAGTACTGTCTGTAGCATGTCTGTGGTTAGGGAACAGGACAAGATGCCTTTTCTTATGGAAAAAGAGGCCGTTGTCCCCACCCTGCCAGAACAGTACGAGGAGAGGTTTTGGGGAAAGAAAATAAATAAATAAACTAAGACTTTGGCTTGTGTTAGTAAATTAAGCATTCCTAAGTAATTCAAGAAGTTTGTCTAATAAGATAATCTTCTGTTAACATGGTTTTGTAGTATGTTTACAGTCTCAAGTATTCCAAACAAATCCTGCTAAATCTTACGCACTAAGCAAACCAAGCCATTTCTGCCATTTTTAAAGATGGGCACCAGGCATGAGCCTCCTCACCCTTTTTCTTCTACTCTGTTTGCTTACAAGAAAGCCTATTACCTATGGAAATTACTGCTAAACGTGCAGTTACCTAATTGTGCAAGTATGTATTTAGCTAGGTACTCTTCTCCTGCAGTGATGAAAGTGCAATCTTGAAACTGGTTATTTAAAGTAAAACTGCTTACACTCCCACTTCTGACCTCTGAAAGTGTGACTACGTACCAGGGAATGGAGAGTATGTAACAAAATATTTGTGCAACACTTAGGCACCTGACAAAGCAAATTTTACAGAAAAATGTGTGACTACTTCCAGCTCTCAAAACTGGAAGGGCTTGGAAAAATGTTTATTTTATATGCATTTCATTATGAAGAAGCCAGATACAATCTTGCATGACAAACATATCATGGACAGCCTCTGTCTTCTCATACTCTTAGAAAAAATATTATGTATGCAACATATACTTATGTAGGAAGTTTCAAAATATGTACTAGAAAAAAAGCAGGTATCTAAGACTCAAATTACAGACTCCAGGAACCTCAAGAGCTATACCCATCCCATATGCTGTTTCAATTTTGCTTATAGGTGATGTGAATGAACTCTGAACTCATCAATAAGATGTAAGGGAATGTACTCCTCTTAGATCCTCAAGACAAAGACTCCCCCCTTCCCCCACCCTGCCCTGGGATCAGTGTTAACATATACACAGGGAGAGCAGAGTAATGGAGCTGATTTTTGCCATGCAGATCTGAGAGCACAATTATGTTCTGCTCTAAATTATTTATTTTGATGCTAAAGGGTGTAACATTTTCATCTTTTTTTGGAAAAGTATACTCAGCAGTTATAAAATGTAGCATCATAAATGTTAGAGAAGGAAAGGACCATTACATCACCCTGCCTATCTCCTGCCAAAGCAGGCTAGTCCCCCACTATGTATTTTCTAGCCTTATACAAAATGTTTCCAATAATAATCTGCCGATGTTTTAAATGCTCTGAATTATGTTAACTCTTAAAAAAAAGTCTGGGTTTGTAAAGTGAAAATATAATGCTCATAGAAGAGATGAACAGGTAACCTCAGAACTACAAGTCCCCTTTTTTCTACCACCGCCAGTAGCAGCAGTGAAGCTTCTCTACATGCTTCGGTCTACCAGCATGTCATAACCCTGACCTAAGGAGGTCAGCTTCATGGCTGAAAAGGTAGCTTAGCCTCCATGGCTCATTTCATCCTTCAGCCTCCTGCTGTGATTACTGACAATTTAGCCAATGTATTTATTTATTTTTATTTCCTTACTGTACCCAAATACAGAGATAGAGCCACATAATACAAGTGATATCCATAAAAAGGCTGCAGTGGATGGCCCTACACAAATATTACCCAGAAGTTTTCTGCTTATTTTTTCAATAAGGATGCATGGCTTCTCGTGATTGTACAAGCATCCAAAAGGATATATTCCCAGGCCCTATAGAAAAACCTGCTAATTTTAACTTTACCCTGTTACATCTTCCCTGAGAGATACTAATTTTAACTTTACCTGAGAGATAAGAATGACCAGAAGGGTAGCCAGCCTAGGGTCTGGCAGCTTAATGAAATTAAGCGAGTTCCACGGATGAGGCTGTCTCACTGTAAACTGAAATCCTATCAACTCCAGCACCTCTGCCAAGCATTTAATCCATAAAACCCTACACAACACAGCTGTGTTTTGGGGTCGGGGGGAGAAAAGGGGTGGATTTTTTGTTTATTTTAGGGGATTTTGTTTGTTTGTTTCCTTTTCAGTTTTCTGAGGCATGTACCTGCCTCATCCAGTGTCTTGAAATCTTAAAAGGGCACATCGCTGATGGTGGTGATAGTAATGTGATACCCGAGTAAGTAATATAAAAGAAGTGACATGGGACGAAATATTCCTAGGTGAGGGAAAACTGGATCTAAGCGTGGATGATGGAACTCGCTTAACTTGGCAGGATGATTGCCCAACACAAGGAGCCCAAACCAGGAGAGAAAGAGCGGAGAATGGAAGAAGAGAAAAAATGTGCCTACTGGGAATTGGACTGAGAATGCCATGCTGCCCTCAGATGTTAACAGCAGTCTGATGATGGCCTGGACTGAATTCAAACTGGTGACCTAAAGCAGAAAGACTCTGTATCTAACTAGTAATCCCCTGATCCAGCGTACTTCAGTACTTCTAATCACAAAAGAAAAATTACAATCCCTGGGGAGATTTCATTGGAGGGTAGCATGCTAGATACTAAAAAAAATTTAAAAGCTTACAAAAAAACCATGCAGTTTCTTCCACTAAATGATAATGCTACTACGTTAGCTTTATCAAGGCTAAAAACTGGGGGAAAAAAAGCCAAAAATAAAACATCTCTTGTAATTCTGGAATATTTTCCCCTACTCTTTCTGGGTAGTAATTAATTGGTGAATTTCTTTCAGTTCCATTTCATGATTCAGTTTTTCATTACATTAGTGGACTTTCAAGATTAAAATTTTACAAGACACACAGAAAGAAAAAGAAAGGACGAAAGAAAAAAAAATAGTCTGATTAGGCTCAGCACAAGGCATGGGATGTAATTATGTGCTTTTAAAACCTAACAAGAGTGTACACCGCCAACCCTCATTTTAATGGAGGCTTCACAACACAGCCTCAGCAGCTGAAGTTACTCGGAGTGAAAGTGTAACATAAAAGGTAAAATTCGCTACTTCTCTGAAATGAGAGGTTGCATTATTATGGATAACAGTGAAATAACATGGAATGCACTTTTCTTGAAAAAGTGTTAAGCTGTTGATGAGTAAATGATGAAAGAGAGCATGCTACGTTTTTACTGTAGATACTATTTGCAAAATTTGACTACATAATTTGATTGGGTAGTATACTGTGAGCATCTCAAAAGTCTTAACGAATGATATGCCTAAGGTTAAATATCTTCCAGAGCAGAAAAAAACCATGTTTTTAAAAGGTCTTATTTTTACTCTAAATTCAGCATCTTTCCTGTATCATTCCTCCTCTCTAGTGAGTTTATCTATGGATCGTAACAACAATCACCTATCAACAGTAGTGTTTCTTAATACAAGGTAAGTTTTTTAAAATTTTTTTTTACATGAGTAACAAACATTACTTTTCAATGCCAGAAACACCCAGACTATGCTACCGACTGATAATATGCCAACATTGTCGGTTTTAATATGAGTTCATTTTGAGTTTCATCAGCAGGGAAGAAGAAAGCTCTGAAATGGTAACACTCATTTTCCCTCTATTCATTGACTTAAAATAAGAAAAGATAAAAGGATATGGCAAAAGACTGAGCCAAAAAATAGTTGCTTCAAGGCAGATATTTCTTTATGTCATGTTTCAGCCTGGAACAAAGTTTTACACACAACTTATAACCCTGAAAAAAAGAAGCATTTATAGTTCAAGTGTTACTGATACAACCTTAAGTATACAACCTTAAGTACAGTGTGCTACTGACACCTTAACTACAGCATTGAAAATGGTGCTGCTGAAATAAACCATCTCATTCTTTCTTTTTATCAAGAGAATACTGCAATCATTAAAGTATTCTTGCCCTCTGTATGCTTGGGAGTGGTCTGTCCATAAGTTATTAATAAACCATGGAAAGGTGCAGCAGCAGACCAACTATTCATATTAATGAATGCCTCATGAATATTCAGCTGCATGTTGACTCTTACCTCAGAGGACCAAGGGAATCAAAATCCAGCCCCCTGTTCTACCAGTTAAACCTCCTCATGCTGTAATATTTTGTTTTGAGTAACAGCAACTAAATCTGTAACACTGTCTCTTTTGCAAAGTTAAATGTTGTTTCTGTAAGAGTGTGTGTGTGGGGTGGAAACACACTGCTATCAGCTTCATTAAAAAAAAAAACCACAAGAAGTACACAGAGTAGTCGTAGAGTCTTTAACTAGAACTACATTACCTGTAATTTAAAATCTGCACAGATTTAGTGCTAAAATTACAGTTCATGGCTGCATCATGTTCTGAAAATAAAACTACCTATTTGGTAGTAATATTCGCCTTCGAGTCAAACATGATGCAGTACGGATGGGCAAATGCACGTGTTAGAAGCACACACACAATTCAAAACATTCTGACTCCTGTTTTCCTTCCTACTCAATACCTTTTACAGACTTCGATTGACTTTTGTTTCTGACTTTTCTACATTGTAACTTGCAATCTCTTGACCCTAATCTGTTCCAGCAATATCAGACACAAAACGTCATTGATGTAAAAGACTTCTAAGTGGGATTTACCAGGGTCTTGCCTGAATTATTTGTCATTTCATTATTCTTACTCAAAAACATTTTTCTTTAAAGAACAGCTCTTCTATGGCTGAGATGTGAATGCACACTAGATACCCTTTCAGAGCCAGCACACACTTCCTTAATCAAATCTACCACTTCCTTTCCAAACTGTACAGAACTCCTTCAGTTCTGTACATGCTCTAAAAGTTAGCAGGGAGCACCTTTACATGTAATAACAGGCATCTGGGAAGCCAACTGGAGCAGTTGGAGCACATATTTTAATAAGCAGCTCTTAAACATTCAATAAAGTGAGTGGTAATTGGGCACAGAAACGTGAATTGTCAGAGCAAAACAAGAAAAAGACTGCTTTTCAGTGTGTTATATGCACAATTATTTGTAAGTTTATACTAGACATACATTTGAACAAGCACAGATTCTTCTCCATTTGGTCAAATTATCTCAGAATATACAGAGAATTAGCTGTGCTTTTCTTTTGGATAAAATTAATGTCAGCTTTTTGTCCTTAAACCAGAGCCAATGGGAAATAAAATATGTTTAGCTCTGAAATAGTTGTGGTAATTCAATCCCTGCACTCTTCTTATTTTCTTGATGACAAAGAGAAATTCCCAACTGGCAAGGCCACCTGCACTGATTACTCCTCCATCCACACCCACGGAATATGAAAATGAGCCAATGATCATTAACCTTAATTTCTTCTAACATAAACCTCAACTTCCCCCCCCTCCCGGTTTGCTTCTATCGAAA
>Ga0181612_116995_pt1 | contig 16606 bp, 7 predicted proteins | sample HoacroProtozoa21_FD_119630 | JGI IMG/M metagenome (GOLD analysis project Ga0181612, IMG submission 119630) | Hoatzin crop microbial communities from Cojedes, Venezuel. Combined Assembly of Gp0051906, Gp0051904, Gp0051908
ACTGGAAAAAGTACTTGATTTCATAGCAACAACTGAAAATATCAGTGTTACCAACATTCTTCTTGTACTAAATCCAAAACACAGCAACCACTGAGAAGAAAATTAACTCTATCCCAGGTGAAACCAGTGAAACCAGGACACATAGACATTTTATGAGTCCATCTACTACATATCTTACAGGGATATTTTTATGTAGTACATATCAAACACACATGCTGGAAAAGACCCCAGGTTCAAAGGACTGAGACAGATATTCACTAATGGCATATGCTTGGCTTGACTTGATGTTTTGTCATAATGTATCCTTAAATTTGCCTTAAATTAAAAAGATGAATCTGTTTTTAGCATACACTCTTTTAACTCTGCCAATACACACTTTTGCGATTGAAACTTGGGACTTCATACTGCTGTGTTGAAGATCCTCTTTTTAATTGACTCATGCAGATTTTTCTTCCCCTTATTTCACTAAATACCCCATAGAACCTTTCATGAAGACCTTCTGCTCTCTCCCTCACTATCATATACCCATTAGAACAGCCACACTGGGTCCATTCAGCTCAGCGCCCCACTTGCAACACTGGCCAAGAGGACTGCCATTTATTTGGCATACATAGTAATGACAAAACCAGACAGGTTCTACAGATTGAATTTCAATAATCCTGTTGCAAAATAATCATATTGTTCTGGCAGAAGAATTATTTAAGGGCATAAAGCAGCTGAAAAATGGAAGCAGTTAAAGAATCACGAGCTCTTATTAAATCCTGTCTCCAACCATAGATAGTCAGTGTCACTGTATATAACGTTACTCATTAAAAAATATTAATGACATACTGCTGTAGTTACACAGCAGAACAATTGTGTTTATTCATCTGTCCAAATGAACATCTTCCTTGAACATCAGCTGCTACTACTATATTTAGAACAGCAAGGTAGCAATGCCAGTGTTGTTTATTGAATAGGCAAAATGAAGACATTTTAGAAATGTTAGGTGCTGTTAATATGCATTACTTCTGCAGCATACTGACTACCAATTTGGCTATTTAGGATTAAATTTGTGTATTCTGTACAGGTTAATAATCAATTAATTTCTGAATCCATTTCTTAGGTATATACCTATGTTCTTTTAATGAGATATCACCTTGCATGGATTTTTTTCTTATTTTGCCAAAACCATACACGTATCATCTATTTGCACACTATTCATCAGGGCTAAATTAAAATTTACAATGTACAGATGAAAGACGATGTATCCCATTACAGGTTTCCACTGACAACTAATTTTCAAGAAAGATATTTTCCATTAGAAATTGTCAGTTTACAAAGGCTATAATTTCTGGTTAATCTTCAACTTTTACTGGCTGTATAATTAATAGCTCTATGAATAAATCAAAGTAAAAGAACTATGCTGTCCTCTCTAATTATCAAGACTTTCTGATTCCCATAGAAACACTGCAAAGAGTAGACATCTCTCCTCTGTATAAGTTGACCTCCACATTCTGTGACATTTGAAAATGTATAGTATTGATCTGGTAGTATTCATTACCTTTTCCCAACATGACAAAGCCAGGCTGTCTTAAAACTTTTCTTTAAAAACAAAACAAAACAAAAAGCCCCCAAAATATCGTCCACATGCCTCTCATACTCGACACAAATCACTCATAAGAGAAAGAGGACATGTCTCCAGTTTACTCTGAGATGAAAAAAAAAAAGTAGAGTGATATCCTTTCCTGAAGGCAAAGAAGTCTTAAGGTCTACGTTATCTAGGCAAAAAGAGGAACTTTTGCTCTAAAACAGGCTGATGAAGCATAATTATGGTATTTAGCTTGATGCTGGTCCTAGAGACCTGAGTTCTTTTTGCTCCAAGGAATTTCACAGTATTTTGTTTACGATGTTTAATATGATCTACTACTCTAAAGACTTAAGGGTTTCTCTAGGAACCAATCCTTAAATATCTTCTCCTTGTGTTTCAGTTCGAACCACTCTAAAGCCCCTGAGTAGCTCACAGTAGTCTTCTAGTTACAGCAACCTGTGAGAGTTAAGTGTGGGTAAAGGTGAGGGTACGTACGCGTACGTGCAGCTGAGCTGCATGCCAGCCTCCCTTTTGCTCTTGGTCATACACTCCTACTGCTTTTGTGTTGGCTAGGGTACTCACCTGAGTCCTTGGTGAACTGATTCAACTTGTTAGCTGAAAGAGCAAGAACAAAAGCAAGTAGTCTTTTGCTTGGCCAAGCATTCGAACTTCTGGAAGGAGATGAGTTATTCCCTAAGAATACCGATGTCTTGCCATTAAGAGTGCCTAGCAGGACATCCCCAAACATAATGTCTCCAATAGAGGTGTCTACCATTAGCCAGGTTGATCCCATCCTTCTTACCCTATTTGTAGAAATGTTGAACATTTTCATCTGTAAGTGAAGTTGATGAGAGATTTGAGCAAAAAGGTGTTATAAAAAGAAAACTCAAAATTAAAAAATCAGGACCTTAGCATTTAAACTCAGCACTCAAAATAATTAATATAGATTTCTGCCATTAATCTTTCAGTGTTTGACAACAGAAACACCACTACCATTTTATCTGTCCAGCATACTACTGTAAAGATAAATACACAGACCATTTGTCAAGGCCTCAGGTATTCTACTGCTGAACATTTCTGAAAAGTGAACAAAGGCAGTAACAACTTGTTTCCCTTGTCAGGACTCATAATGTTATCAAGACTTTGAAACTGAGGTGTTTTTTAAAAAGAAAAGAAAGGGACTCTCCACAAAGAACAGAGAAGATAAAATAAAAAATAGTCCTGTTTATCATATTGCATATATGAGTCTAAGGTCCTCCGTAAAAGCTGACAATTATACAACTCAAGACTATCAGTCCATGTACACAGGGTCAAAATTAAGTTTATAATGTAAGGATAATTTAATTCTTTCCAAACTTGGAATGTCAAAGTCTGCCACACAGATTTTTTCTTAATGCATTTTTTTTGGTACGGAGTTTTAAGTATGTTGCAGCAGATGAGCAAACTGAAAAACGGTGAAAATATTCAGTTACAAAAATAGTACAGAAATTATAGTCGTATGCAAAAAACAAAATCCCTTCTTTCCACTTAGATCCACAGAGATCTTTCAAGTACTGCACTTTAACATTTCTACTGTGACAGCTGTAACACTTTTCTTTGTGCTGCACCAGCCGTATTGCGTCAAACTAAAACAGAGTATTGGATTCTTTTCCTTGCTATCATCATCCCAGTTTCTGATCTCTGCTGGAAATGAACTTCAATCATTGCAGAGAAAATTATGTGCTGATTTGCAACTGAAATTAGTAGAGAATCTGCTTTTACGCACAGGGGCACAGCTTCTGCATTACTGCTTTTGGCACTGTGACAGGTATGCTATTACGGTTTTCTTTTGAAAGACAAGAATGGGTTTATGTCTCTTGCAGGAAGCGTTGGGTAGGGTTTCCTTTCCCTTTTCAAACTATTAAAAATAATTAGTAGTTCGTCATCCTCTCTCCCTATGTAATGGATATACCTGTTTCAGTTCTATGCCTGTTATGGCTAGATTTTTATTTCTATCACGATAAACCACCACACATCACCATCTCATAGGAAACCATTCTCTACAAAATTCTTTTGTTGTATATAATGAGTCAATGCTTCCCAGGGTAAGCTGCAGAACAAGAGTTCAGGAGAACAATACACTCACTATTTGCAAAAATTACTTCACACCCCTCTCAAATTTGATTAGCTTGTGTTGAAGATAACTATAAGAGCAAGGAGAAAAATAAAAATCAAGCCAATATCTCGTTTTTGTATCGTAAACAATCATTCACACATAATCATTTGCAGTAATGTGTAAGTAAACATCATCACAAAGGTTTAGAAGCTTTGTGGCAAAGGTTGGTTTTCCCTTCACCACCCGAAACTTGAAGTCCATTCAAACTTGTTAAACATGCGGCTCTGCTAAAGACTACCAGTAAAGGCTGTGTACTCCTGCGTTACCAGAGCCTTAAACTAGGGAAGAAAATGAATTCTGCTCTGTAGTGTTGACACTAATCAGGATCTTAAAAGCAAAAATGCTAGAAATCACCCTTGTCAACGTTTAAATGTTTTCTGTGGATTGAGGTTAAAACTGTGAACAGTCATCAGATGACACAGGATGCAGTCTTAGGTATAACTGAAGCAAGTAAAAAGCCAGTGGGAAATTTCAGGAGAATTGCACTGCAAGCACCACTGAGAGAGAGGTACGCAAGCTATTTCCAGAGCCTAATTTGGATTAATTATAAAGGTCATCATCCCTTTTGTTTTCTGTAAGTATCAGCGTAGATCCCATTGTGGAAAACTGACAGATTTTACCCCCTCGGGATGGTGGAAATGAGAAGTGCTAGCATAATCAGTCACAAAAGACTGTAACGGCACTCTTGGATTTGTCACATGATCCTGTCAACTTTGTATGTTTGACACAGCTGAACATCATGTTGCTTGTCTGAAGATTTTGAGAACTTCTCTGTCTCCAAGTTGGCAGAGTTTTGCTTGAAGGTGGATGGAGCAAGCCCTCATGTTTGATGGGAGAGATACCCAAAGATACGCTCTTATCATAGCAGGACAGAACTCAGAAAGATCGTGTGGAACTTACAGTCCTTTTATCTATTCAGATAGACTTTGTACACTTTGAAAAATTCAACTCTTTTTCAGAAATCGCAGAGAAGACTCTGGATAGTGTTGTTCTTCTGATATAATAAAGCAAGACTCAAAGCAAAATTTTGAAGATGTTACCAGTGAATGAATACCTTCATTTCAGTGGAATTTTGAAACCACTTCAGTAACTGATTTAAGCTGATGTTGCTGTGAAGGGTCCTTTAGGGAGATTTGGCCATTATTGTGCTCAAAGCCTTTATACTCTTCCAGATGAGGAAGTAGCCATTAGAGAAAAAAAATCTCCAGAAAGGTGTGGTGTAAGCGGAACAGTTTGAAAAAGGCCAAAATGAGACTGTTCATGAGTCACAGGGAGGTGATTGTCAGTCCGAGGCAGGAATGCACCCTTTGATACAAAGAGAAACATCCTTTGGCACAAAGTACGTAACAGATTCAGTTCAAGTGACTTTGCATTTTGATGAAGTATCTGACCACAGTAACGTGAAATCAGAGTTTGGAGCTAGATAGGCACAGATTAAATTTCTATCCTGGAAGTTGTCACTGTACATCATAGTTCCTTTCCAGACCACATACATAAATCTACCTACAAAAACTGAGTACAGAAGATGTGGCCTTATCTAGATACAGTTTCAGAATATGAGCAGATTTTCTGTGGAGAACCGTAGCAACTAAAAAGCATCAGAGTCACCATGGCTTATGCCTGGCAAGTCAGTTCCATTTCAGTGCCAAAGTCTTGAAGCAAAGAAGGTTATGATGGAAAAGTAGCAAAAAAATTTTGTAGGATAGTATCATGATATAGTATATTCATGTACACCTACATAAGCAAGATCTCAAAATACAATTTTTCACTTTTTAAAAGACAATATTTGGAGACAAAGGACAATTTTTTTGTTTTCTAGAAGCCTCCACTGAAAAATCAAGTACTGGCTTGAACATCTTATTTAAGCTTAAACATACACAAACTATTCACAAATCTCTATAGCAGAAATGAAAAAAAAGATCCAATCAATATCGGTGTTGTCACTCTAGCATTTCGTGGCGCATTAACAAAAACTTCATAAGATTATCCATCCAAACATATTAACCACAGTAAAGTCCAATAAAATGTCTGGCTATTCAACAATAATAAACAGATTTTGCAAACTAGCTTTCTATTTCTTTCCCTTTAAAAAAAAATAAAATTATGCTGTACTAAGAATCGTATTCTTACCTTCTGCTAGTCTTGTGGTTCGTAAGGTTGGGGAGGACAGACAGGACATTTGCCCAAAGTATGTCTGGAACAGGGGTGAAGATGGGGAATAGAGTCATGCTGAGGAAGCACGGCAGGAAGGGATGAGAGACAGGACAGAGACAGGACACAGAGCAAGAACAAGCAAGTCCATGTTTACCCAGCAATGCTGAAAGTTTCCTGCGGACCTCTAGTGACTGGTGCAGACTGCCATGCTGGACTGCGCATGTTAAAGTAAAAGGGTAAAGTCATCCAACTTGGGGAAGAGGCAGGAAACAGACTACTGTTCTGGAATCAACAGGAACGTATTAAAATATTTTTGTGAATACAAACCAATGGTATATAGAAAAGGTTGTCCAACAGCCACGGACATTTGTTACAAAGAGCGTAAAAGATACAAACTGCCACAATCTCATTTGTGTTGTATGAAAAGAAAACCCTGTCTTTTTATTACTTACTTAGTGGAGTGATTTAGAAAAATCTGTGAAAGGATTACTACCTTCAGACCAAAACCCAAAATTAAATATAAAAAGACAGCTCCCGTAATTCCCCTCTAGATCCCTTCTATTTTCTAACTGCAAGAGAGTCACTGTACCAAAGTCAGCTAGCCCTGTAGTACAGACTTACTTGTATCAGGGTTTTTCAGCAGTCTCTTTGAACAAACTACATGGTATTAGGCATTTTACATACACTCCAAATACGGAAAGTATGCAGTATGTTACCTTATAATGATCTCATGTTGTCTTAAACATATGAGAATATTTGTCTCAAACTGAGATATGAACAAATATTTTGAGCTAATCTCAGCTGCAACAAGAGAAACCAGATACTTCGCCATTTCTGCTGTCATCAGCTGTAGCACACCCTACCCGTGACTGCTCTTTCATTGGCACATTTGTTCCAATATTATGATCTACTAGACTCCTGTCCCTATGTGTACACAGCTTTAATTCGTGTAGCAGCCTGGTAGAAAATAGGTTATTTGCTCTTTTGAAGAACACATTTTCAGTGCTTAATTCTGTGTCTGCACCATAATGCAGCAAGTATGGAAATGACAAGGAAAATGCATTCAAAACCCAGTAAAAGCCCACGGTATGCTAGACAACAAAAGTTTCATTAAAAAAATTCTAATACTCAAGCTTTTAAATCAGTGAGACTCTGTCACTAAATACATGATTTACACCCAGTCTTCCTCTAACACAAAGAACAACTGCATATTAAATTGGTTTGACAAAACACATTAGAAAAACATTAGTCGAATTGCCTAGAACTATTCCAGGTAAACTGTCAATATTTAAAACCGAAAAAGATTAGATTAAAAATAAACCCCAACTTTAAAGCAAGGCTGCACTCTAGTTCAGCTCAGTCTGTGTTTGTGAGCATACAATTATGTTTGTGCCATTTCTCAGCACTGTCACTGGTGCATGCATGAGATACTGTAAGATACTGTTCACATATACAAGATATTACCTAAATAATACAGTTTGCACAGTTGAATGGTCCTTGCACAAATACATAGAAGGGCCTACCTAAAATACGCCTCCTTCTTTACTTTGCATGGTACAAAAGAAACTCATTCTACCTTCCAAGCCCCAATTCCTTTCCTCTTACCGACCCCTTTCTGAACAGTTCTATTATTTGTGCTCTGAGGATGGTAATACATGGATCGCAGCAGCCAGCTCTCAACAGGCTCCTTGTCAAAGGACTGACAAAAGTCACATTCAACCTTATTTTCTGTCAGAAAGCATTCAGCACTACAAAATGTGCTTGGACAAAAAGTGCAAGGTTTGCCAGGCCCATGTATCACAGTTGATTTTTACCATATCATGGGACTCACTCCTCTCTCTCAAAGGGTGTTTTAAATGAGAAGAAGTTTAAAGTTGTAGGGAATGGACTCATATTCACAGGAGGTTTTAAGCATATATATGTATTTTAACACACATTAATCCTCTCCTTTTACACGCAATGCATTATTTTGCAGAAAAATATTGTGGGACGGTATATTTCTTCATTTATCAAAAGCTTTACAGGACTGTATTGGTTATTAAGATGTTTCTTCTTCTTTTTAGAATTACAGAGCAAAAAGGGGTTTTTTTTAAATCATTGAGCAAGACAGTTTCCATTCCATGACAACTCAGAACAAGATATATCATTTTATTATTATAAGCACCAAACTGCAGTAACAGTAGGTATTCTGTATGAACTTTTAAACTATCTATAATGAGGTCTTAATGAGCTTTCTTATTACCCTATTACAGCCACATAAATTTTGCGATGCCAGAAACGCCATATTGCCCTCTACAGGTTGATTTAGTAACGTACTCCATACCAAATCGTTCATTCTATTTGCCTGCAGCATGTTACCCCCTACATATCTGAACTATGATATCTATTACGAAAAGCTTTAATATTATGTCTTTATTATAATAGTAGCCCGTATTACTCTCCCTAGTATTTTCAGAACAAATGCAGAAATTTTAAAGATCTCAATACAGAGTAGCTATGTAGCTTTGGAAACAAAGAGCCTTTAAATTAACAACATGATCCTGGACCAGGGAGTGGAGGGAGTGCTGCCTGCAGTTCACTTGGGCAGCCTGCAAGTGCAGTGAGCATTTCATGCACAGCTGCTGTAATTAGCTTCTCGCCTTTCACCAGTTCTACACAAACTGATCTTCTGTAATGGTTGCATTCCTCCAGAAACAAAGTAGATGAGCACGTAAGCCAAAGCAAATTCTTACCAAATGTCCCTTCATTTTTGTTGTCTTGTTTTTTACCTCTTTTGTTGCACTTCGAGAAGGCAGAGAATAACATTGGGTTGTCTGTCAATTTAATGAAGAAGAATACAGAGAGTACTTACCTAGAAAACAGAACATTAAGAAAGGGATTATTAGAACATGGAAGCTTACATTTTTTTACTTACACCATTAGCACATACAAGCATTTACAGAAGCACTAGGAAAATGGATTGTTTCTATTTAGGTATCAATGCTATTTTTTTATGCCACTACACCATGAATGTGAACTCAGCACATAAATACATACACAAGGACACTTTATTTCTTTGATGTTCAAAATTATATCCAAATTTTGTTACATATCTTCTTTCTTACAGGCACTGTTCCTTAACAAGTCTGTTAGAATACTTAATGTATAATACAGCACTTATATGTGACAGCTTCTGTACAACATATTTATTTTTTTCTGTAGACAATATTGCATAAATTTTTATTGAAATTATCAACTATAAAAATAGCTGCCAATATACATTTTTGTGCAGTTGCGTTTAAAATTAGCTTTTAGTTCAGTATTATTGAATATCATTATATTTACTAATATCAAAACATGTAAGTAAAATGTGAATTCTCAGATCTTCAAAGAGAATGAATTTTTGCAGCCATTATACATATACATAGGTCAGATTTTAGACAGATTAAAAATGAAGTATTGCAGGCATTTTATGATCTCTAAAGTTCTTTTGCTATTTAGTTTCACTAAAATCTCTGTGACATAAATTGGGACAACAGAAAAAGATTATAAAAATCACTTGAATTTTAGAAAGTACTATGTAAGAGGCAAAAAGAATCCTCCTCATTTAAAAGGTGGCTAGACCAACAGGAATTTTACCAGTGCTCACAACAGTGTTTCTCTCCAGTAACTTATCCAAAACATACTAATAAACAGTAAAGAATTAGTGTTTTAAAAAATATCATCTTCATTAGTCTAAAACACATATTCTGTCTCCTTCCTTTCACACACAGGGAGGTTCCTGGACAAAAAACCCCTCACAACCTGACAAAAAAAGCCAAAAGAATAAAGCCCTATTTTTCAGCGCTACTGAATTTCCATTCTATCATACTTTCAGCAGAAATACCATGAAAATATGATTAACGAATGGCTGAATACTCAGTCCAGAAGTGACAGTGAGGAGCCTCATGAGGAATACCAGGCTACACAAATGGATCTGACACATATTTGAAGTCATTGCTACTGTAAAACACTTCTCCCCATGCTTTTCTATCAACCATTTTTCTGGCCTGCTTTTGATAATCTCTTCCTCAGCAAAACCCAAAATCCCTCCCTGGTGTTGTTGACTAGCCTAACGTCTGGACTTCCCAGGCTTCGCTATCTGCTTCCTCTTGGTACCATCAACTAGACACAATGAGACTCCAAGCACACTTCAATCCAGATGTTGATCAATGACAGGTGCAAAACTGGAGCATACCAGACTGGAAAAATTATTTGCCTGCCTTCAAACGATCGGAATGCTGTAAATAGGATCTAAACCTTGTTTCCTAAATCCAGTTCTACTCAAGGGAATAATAATCCCAAACATGTAACAAACTGTTTAGAATCCTGGCCATGAGATGACTTTCATAACTGTGGCATTTGCTACTCTAAATAAATAAAACAACATCCTAAATATGAGTTCTAATAAAAGGTGAGAGGACAATAAAACAATTCATTATGTACATCAAGTGTTTTTTTATCATAGCCTCACTGTAGATTAATCTCTATTTTGCGTTACTGTTCGATCACCATATTTGTTTCTTAGAGGTCCTGTAAATCTGCATGACAACAATTGTGTGCGTATGATATATTCCTACCAATGCCGTAACTATCTTGTATTAAAAAAAACATGTTTTTTCTATTCTTAATAGTTTTGCCTAATGATCTAGAAATGCAAATTAGTAATATAACTCTAGCAGAAAAGTATGATAAAAATCCTCTTATCAGGCTTGATTTCGAGCTGTTACAAAATTGCCTTCTATATTGGACATAAGGGAAAAAAAAGAGTGACAATGTTTTCTGGAGGTAGGTACAGCATTCAGCAGAAACAGGCTGAAGAAGATCTTAACTGGCTGAAGAAATTACTATTATTAATTAAAGACATCAGTACATGAAGGCTAATAATATTTATAATCAGGAGAAGCTGACTACTGACACTTTCATGTTTTGCATCTGTAGGTTGAGTTACATTTTCACTCTTTATCAAAACTGGTTTCTAAGACACCTCTTTTGCTTTCATGATAGCTATTCTGTGGCCTTTAGGGGACAGCAGAAAGAAGAAGACTACAAGAAAATATCTGTGACAAATGCCATGAGGAATATTTTCATATTAAGGCAAAAGAAAATTCAGCACCTAGTAAAAAAAATCTTCATTTTAAAGTTTTTTCTGTTTTATCACATTAAGACAGCACAGAAATGTACTTTTTACTGGTGTAGAGTACAGCTAATGTAGTGCAAATAGCTTTAGATGCTTCTTCAGACCCAGTGGATCAAAACACGACACACATCCCTGAATGCTATCCCAAAATAGCATCATCTGTTTCTTCCTCCCCTCATACTTGCTTCAGTGATGAAAGAGCTGCAAAACAGTTTTTCGAACAGAAAGATTATTCCATATGTCATACAAGAAGAAAGGGGGTTAGGGTAACTGGTTTAGTTTTAATTATGTCCTCTTTCCCTCTTTAAAGAGGTTATAGCTATGGTGTATAAAACATAGAATCACAGAATCATTAAGGTTGTGAAAGACCCCTAAGATCATCCAGCCATCAACCTAACACTGCAAAGCCCACCACTAAACAGTATCCCTATGTGCCACATCAACACATTTTCTGAACACCTCCAGGGATGGTGACTCCCCCCCCTCCCTGGGCAGCCTGTTCCAATGCTTCACAACTCTTTCAGTAAAGAAATTTTTCCTAATATCCAGTCTAAACCTCCCCTGATGCAACTTGAGGCCACTGCCTCTTGTCCTATCGCCAGTTACTTGGGAGAAGAAACCAACACCTGCCACACTACAACCTCCTTTCAGGTAGTTGTAGAGAGTGACAAGGCTATAACATTTGTGATTTTCAAATAGCCAGACCTTCAAAGGCTACCAGCTTCTGACAAAGAGTTGCAAGTTTGCTTGTTGAACTCCCTACAGCTCACAGATCTCCAGTTCCTACAGCTCATAGATCTCCACTCCCTACAGCTCATAGATCTCCACTTCTCCTACCACATCAGCAATAACTCACACAATCCTGGATGTAGTGCCATCTTACAGCTTCTGCTAGCTGCCCTAGGACCACGAAGAAGCTGCAAAGCTGTGGTCTGTAATTGTCTTGGACAGACTCAAGCCCAGGTTAATGCATTCTTTTTCTTGGTGGGGCTTACTGGCTTGTCTGCCAGACTGGCTTGTATCTCAGGCACTTCAGAACACTCATGGAGTGGGCACAGAACTTTTCCATTGACATTAGGAAACTGATGAGAGCTGAAGGGAGAATTGTCTTATCAAGACACATGGTGAGGAGCATTGAGGGAACTGGGTCTGTGAGGTAGAGACAGACTCTTCTCAGTGATTCATTTGCACAAAGTAATGTTTTCAGTGGACATAAGGAAGAAAATAATCTTCACAATAATGATGGTTAAGAACAGAAACCAGCTGCCCAAGACAGTTGTGGAATCTCCACTCTTGGAGATGCTCAGAGCTTCACTGGTGAAGGCCCTGGGAAACTTGATCAGATCAACTTTGATCTGCTTTCAGTAGAGGATTGGATGACATAGCTTCCAGAGTACGCTTCGGAGCTAAATTGTTTTATGATCCAGTGATTCCAACTCTGTAGTTACAACTAATAATAATATAGTTGTATAGAAAGAGAACAGAAATGAGAAGGCCAGAGCATTCTTTACACCTTTCCCTTCCCTTGACATGCCACCATGCATTCACTAGACGTATGCATCACTCTGTTCCCTCCCCACAACAGGACTGAATTTTGTTTTCTGTGCTTAAAACTAACTGCTTCCTTTTTGCCATCACTTTCTGTGCAGCTCAGATGCTTTGTGACAAATTGTTTCCAAACTAAGAAATTAATCCACAAATGCATGCTCTAAACACATAAGTACTGTCAAACATTTCCTGTTTCATTATGTAACATGTTATAAAACAGTTTTGCAACTCAGGAAAGGGAATAAACATTTCCTAAGGAGGAGACAGTGTTATCAGTGTATTAGCTGCACGCCTTATATGTGTAAATTGGTACTTGCTTTTGATCATTTCTAATCCATTTGAGATTTACTTTTTTAACTCCTATGACAACATTGAAATATCTGTGAACTCTTCTTATCGTGGCTTGTATATCTGGATTCTAGGCTGGACAATGTTCTTTCCTAATAAGGTTTGGTAAAAGGAATGTTATGGAAATGACACATAGGAACAAAACCAGGGTATGATAGTAAATATATTAACAATAATAATACTTCTTGCTATATTGAATTAGTATTGTAAGAGATTAAATAGGTTACTTTGTAATGTCTGTCTACCATTACCTATTTTGTCAGCCAGCTGTGTTTCCTAATGCCATATAAGAGGGACAGATATCCTGGAAGCATTAAGGAGGGCTGTATTTGCATGCTCTCCAGTCCACAGAGGGAGGATGGGAAGGATGAGCTTCTATCCTGGCTTAAATGAGCTTATTTGATAGTTTAAACATTCCAATGGACACCTTAACGAAGTCCAAAATTGTTGGGGGAACCACGGCCATGTGGTGAGCCCTCCAGATACACTGGGCCTGACTCTTGATAGCCGGTAATGGAGCAGGCAGGCATCAAGGTCACAACGAGGAACAAATGAGGCCTGCATTAACCGCAATTAGCAAGAAGAACAAGATCCTGAGGAGCAGTTTGATGCGCGTGACTGATAGCGTTGCACGAATCAGAGACCGAGAAGTACGCGTGAACAGCGCGTGGACAGTGCATGCATCCAATCACGTTTGAGCTATCGCGTGGCAAGGAACTATATAAACACCGGTCTGTAGCGGAATAAACTGTCTTTGATCATATTGATCGTATGACGAGTCCTTAAGCCCGCCCGCGACACAAAATTACACACAACTTTAAAAACAAGTTCTGTCTTTATAAACCCATTTTCTTTACATGCAAGACCAGTGTACGTTTATAATGTTCGAATCTTAGCATGGATTGATAGAGTCTTGGTGGTGCTGCTGCAGAACTCCTAATTAAAACCACGGCTGGAGAAAAATTTATAAGGACAAGAGAAAATCTGGAGCAATTTTATTTTCCTCCCCCCAAAACACACTCAAATCCTCTCAGCCTTTTTGTAGAAAAGCTCAATACCAGATGAAGAAACATAATTTGCTTCTCAGTAGACTGCAGGATAAAAATACTTGCATGATGAATATTTGAAAACTGATTGCTATATGGCACTGTCACCACACACAGAGCATTAGCTCTCCTTCTACTCTTTCTTTTGTTAGTCCTTATTAGGGAAAGAGATCAAAGATGCCCACTCTGAAAATAATGACTCAAAAAGGCTGATGGTACGCATCAGGCAGAGAAAGTCATCTCTGCATGCTTCCGCTCCCAGTTTGGGACAGTGTAACACTGACAGTTTGAGGAACTGACAACATGAGAGACATTGATGGTCTAATGTCAAATGTGTTTTCACCATGAGAAAAAAAATGTTAACTGCGGTATACCACAATACTTCTACCACCCAAAACTGTTTTCTTCCTTCTTTTCTCCCCCTCCACAATTTCTGTCTTCCATATACTTTTCTTTCCTTACATTTGCATAAATGCACTGCCTTCATACTTGTCCATTTGGGTACACTACTTAAACACGTAGGAGTCAGACAGGCACATGCTCAGCAAATAGCTGCGACTTCTGCTTTTGTTCAGCAGCCCACTTCCTCTACCCGCCCAGCTCGCCCAGCAAGGTATCGCTGTCCTCCCAGGAGAGGCTGCTGTTTCCAGGGAGATGCTGGTTGAAATGGAATACATGAGTGCTGCTGAGCTGCTTCAGCACAAAGACTCACTTCAGCGGCTGCTGGAAATGAGCTGCACAAAGTTACTGGATTTTGGACTGAAGTGGCCAAGGAGTGCTCTCAGGCTTCCTCTTCTGGCCAAGGAATGCAGGGAATGCAGAAACTGTGACGGGATGGTAATAAAGGCATGGGGAGAGACAAATATCTGTAACCATCTGCAAAATTATCTCCACCCCATCACAAAAAAGAAAGCAATGAAGACCCTGCAGCTGCACTGCCAAGAAAGCTGAGGGCCCAGGAGAGATTTCCCACCAACAGCAGCAAGAGCAGCAGGGCAGTCCCTAGCCCTCTTGTCAGAACAGCACCCTCGGTAACAAACCCATGGAGAGCTAGGGCAGCAGGCTTCTGCCTTTCAGTGTCTCAGCAGGTGAATTTGTCGGTACTGCAGTGCGGCAGGTCCTGCAGGGATCTTGCGTTACCATGTGGAGTGACTGAGAGATTTGGTCCTGGCTGCATCTGCTTATCCTGCTTGCTGCAACAGCTCTGATGTTGGGAGATCAGGCCCTTTCAGAAAACCTGTGTCCAATGGCTACCAGGTAAGATAACGCAGCGACAAGTTTTCAACTCCTGAACACATCATGCCCACACCTATGTCTCCGAGCCTTAACCATGGGCACACTTTCATGTGCTCCCACTTGAAAATTGTGAAGGCTTCTAAATCACATAATCTGGAACCAAGATGACCAGAGGAGAAAACACGTTTTAAAGAGATTACATAAAGGATCTCAGAGAAGCTGTAGTATTTAATTGTCTTCTACCTACTGCTGCAATTCCTCTCCTCATAACCTCCCTAATGCTGAAAGGGAGTTTAGTAGTTCTAATTCCAATAGTCTTTAAATATTTCAATGAAAAACATACCTCTGGAAAACAAATACAAGTAGCTGATACCCTGATGTGATAGCTCCTTTTTTAAGACTATGTAATACTTTGTGCATAACTATCTGACTATTCTAGCAACAAGATGTGACCAACTGACATTTCTCATATACTTTGCAGTGGAATAGGGTTGCATTTCAAAGCAAACAACATGTGATAAATTGTATTTTAAGGATTTCAAAAGTTGCTATAACAATCAAAATACTGTGTTATTCACAGAAGTTATGAAAAATGGTTAATGACATCAGTGAAAGATGATCAAGACAATACAAATTGCCTTACATTTGCTAATGGCAAAGAACACACATAGAAAGGTATGGCTGACCAGGTAACGCTAGCTATCATCCCCTTCCACAGACCTCATCTTTTCTTCTTATTGTTTATTTATTTATAAGGTCTGTATCCTCTTACCTAGTAATACTTACACATGCAGGATCAGGAACTTTTATATGAGAAACTGCTGCTATGTTGCTTATATAGGGTGAGACAGCACTTCTCAGCAACATGCCTAAGAAGGTGGGAGCAGCTGCATGTAACTCTGGAAGCACTTCACAAGAAATGACAGACACACACAGAAGAACTGCTTCCCATAATTTCTGGTTGAACCAACAAGTCTATGATCCTTGCTGCGTAGCACAACAGAGCAACCCTAACAACTGATAACCTAAAATTTCATTACAGCATAAGACAAACCAGCTCACTGTTTACCAAGAGTTACACAGACAGATACTTTGAAAGTTTAGGTCATGATACCTGGCTAACACACTAGTTCTGCAATCAATATACTCATTTGTGGCCAGACAATTCTTTTTTATGCCCACCATACAATTCAAGCTGTTAGCAACTCTGGAAACATCTGCAATTTGAACGTTAGTGTATTATGGAGCCTCATTCACATAAGAACTGATAGGCATTATATAACATTAATAAAATGAATATAAAAGAAGCCAAACAAATTATTCTTAATATCTTTACAGCACCACTTGCTATAATAATTTTGTGGGCAACTATGCAAAAATATAAGCAGAAA
>Ga0181612_141680_pt1 | contig 16606 bp, 12 predicted proteins | sample HoacroProtozoa21_FD_119630 | JGI IMG/M metagenome (GOLD analysis project Ga0181612, IMG submission 119630) | Hoatzin crop microbial communities from Cojedes, Venezuel. Combined Assembly of Gp0051906, Gp0051904, Gp0051908
TCTGTCGCAAGAAGCACAAGAATGGAGTTACCTGCTCTGGGTGAATTTTCTCCCAAGCACCTGCCAGACAGCCAGGATGCAGCTGAATCTTCCTGAGCAGTCTCATAAATACGATGGTCTCAATCATCCTGGTCCGAGTGATTTCCCCAGTTTTCTTCCTCTGGGAAAGTTATTCACTTCTCTTAATTTCTTTATTTAAATCTGGTTCTCCCAACAGCTTCAGAGATGACATTGACTTTCGCCCGTGCACAGTGAGCGGTGTACACAGATGAACTTGGCTTCCCATGAAATGACCCCTTGCTGCCCAGGGACTCTGGCTCCATGGATAACCTTTCTTTCCCTGCTTCCCTGGGACTGCCATGACCTTTCCTTTCCTACAGGGAGGAGACAAAAAGGCAGCCGCCTCCCCTTGGATGGAGTAGCTGGATCGTTCAGCAGATGTCTGGGTGTGTGCCACTCGGAAAATGTCACTGCCTGCCGGCAGCTCCAAGCAGGTGATTAATGCCAGATTGAGGATTTTTCTGAGCTACATTCAAATCCTTCTGTTCACTGCCGCTTAGTGAAGTGACAACCTGGCCCTCATGCCACCAGAGGCAAGCAGAAAGCCTGGCACACAATGGAAGCATGGGATCTTCCAGGTCTTGCGCGGGGAGGATGAAGGTCTTACCAGAAGACTGGTGAATTATTGGTGAATGGGCAATTCAGCTAGGGGCAAATCCTGCAGTCATGGCTCTGGCGAGGGCTCATGGGCACCATCCCTACTCTGTTTGCTTTGCCTCATCAGCTACAAATTGGTCATTAGAAAAATGGTGCTAATTATTTGGCTGCTTCCCCCAGAAGCGGCTGGGTTTGAGCAAGTGCCATAGTTTCAAAAACATTCGGGATATAGACGTTGAAGAATGCAAGTGATGGCTGGAGTATCAATGCATGTGCAAGAACACCTTCAAGGGTGGAATGAAATGGGCTGTCTGAGAGATTAGATTTTTATCCTGTTAGAAGCAAGAAATGAAGAGGGAAAGGTGAGAGATGAGGAAGGAGTGAGCATGAGAAAGTGATGCCTTCTTGAACCAAAAGATATCATAGGAAGCCTCTGTGTGTGATCATAGGGGAGTCTTAGACTTGTGCAGACCTCCACAATAGAAAGATTGCCCAAACAGACTCAAATAGGGGTTTGTCCCTTCAGGGAGTTTCTTTTCAGTCTAAAAGGGTCAAACACGATAAAGTGATGTCTCTTGATCAGAGTAAAGAGGATTCTATCCTCAGTCCCTTTAGAGGCTTTTAAAAACAGTATTTGTTCTAAAATACAGTTTTTAAGCAAGCAAACAAAACAATGCAGTACTCTGACCATCATCCCAAGCATGAGCTCAGCCTTTTTTTAAGTGTTGGTGTTGAAAAAGGAAAAAAAATCAGCACCTGGCTTTCTTTCCTCCCTCTTCCCAGTGCCTCAATATATTTTTCTTTTCTCGACTTCCTCCACATCCTCGGATTGGTTGCCTGCACTGCCATGTGAGGGGCTGTTCCTCGAAGCTGACAGTTCCCTTCTGCAAACTGAAGATTTCCTGAGTTGCTGGTGCTGCTGGTTTCTGTTTTAAATCTTTGGTCTCATGACTGAAATGAGAGAAAAGAAAATCAAGGCTTTGGCGAAGTTCCCAGCCCTGTCACTTTCTGACCTTGAGCCAATCACATGAACTTCTAATGTCAATATTCCCATCTGTTAAGCCTCACAAAGATGCTGTAAAGCAAAATTAATAAATTGTATTGGGATATCTACACTTACAGTCAGTAGCATTTCTTTCATGAGTAATCCCATCGACTTGAGTACAATCACAGTGAATAAAGTATTACTCATAGTTAGTAAGGGGCTAAGAATCCAACCTTTAATATTTGTAAAAAGCTTGGGGATTTTTGTGGAAGAAGTTGGAGAGAGAGGAATTCTCTCTGATCCAGGCTGCAAATGTGCAGAAATTCATCCACCATTAGTGTCTAAAAGGCAGATAACAGTGCCCTATTGACTCTCTTGCACACTTCCCCTGCTGAAAGGGTGATGGTGCACAGGGAGTGATCACAGGTTGTAATGGAGATGGAGATGGAGAAGAACGACAGCAAATTTGAGAGGGAGGAGTGAATGAAACTTTGTCCTGGCAGGGTTGAAGCTTGCATCACACCAGCAGGGAAAGAATATCCAATATTGAATCCTAATGAAAAAATGCACTGGGATCTCATTTAACACTTCAAGTTTAGTTGCTGTATCCTGAGGTATTTCATGCTTCTCCCCTTGCTGTGGAAGGATGTCCTTCAGAGCATCTCCTTCAGAGAACTCCCGAGTCCCTGTGCACAGCACAGTGTGTACCCTTGAGGAAGATGCTGCCTTTGGGAAGAGCCAGCTTGGCTGCTTGCAGAAAGGACGGTGTCAAACTTTGACAGCAATAAACTCACGGGAGAGGGTGCTGTGGGAAAAAGACAAAGACGTTAACTTTGAGAATGAGAGGGTTTTTACCCCCCAGACCACCTGCTTATCGTGGTGAGATAACAGCTAACATAAGCAAAGGTACAAGCAGCTGCTGACCTTTCGGTGCTGATTCTTCCCTCTCCTCCTACACACAAGAAAATACAAGAAATGCCTGACTTTGATAGCAGCTGTCAGGCATGGGTCATCCTGCCAAACGGAGCTCTGTTCCGAAGGCAGACTGAAACTCTGGAGAGGGAGGAGGGACAGGGAGGTGGTGGAACTGGGAAACCTGTGGAGAAGGGCTGTGCAACATGACCAAGCCCCCTGGAAGCAATGTGCTCTGAGGCATTTGGTATCACCTCTTTCCCATGGAATTCCCTGTCAAGATTTTTTTCAGACGGAGCCACTCCACCTGTGCCAAATCAGATGCCAATAGTGCCTTAATCTGTGCCTATGGGGTGTGTTAATGTTCTGGCAAGCTACATCAGAATGTTGTTGCCCACTGATGCATTTTTGTACACATCCCAAGCCTTGTTTGTGTTCAGGGTTCTCCTAGGACTGAGATAGCTTCATGGAAGTAGGGCTGTTTTGGGATTAATACCTAACTTCACTGTAACTCCTGTGCAGTAATCCCAAACTTTGGCTAAGGTTTTTAGTATCTCTGGCATCTGATGCTGGAGAGAGCAGGCTGTCACCTGGAATTCAACTGACAGTGCATAAGGTTGCACAGACACATCCCTGCCACAGCAGAAATCAAGTAACAGTCCCCAAGGCCATGTTTTGACGTGAGTCATAAAGCAGCACCCATTTATATAAGCAGAGGGCTATATCCTATCAGACCTGTTCACATGAGAATTCAAATGGATTTGCATCCCTCCCACAAAAAGAAAAAAATGAATAGGTCCTCTTATGGGTTTAGAATTTTAGCAAGCATGTTGCACTAGTATCTACAATCAATATACTATGCCCTGACAGAGCATGTGATAAACAGGAGGGACTCTGCCATGGCAACTGATGCACATTTCATATATTTGGCCTGATTCTGATAGCTTTTTTGCTTGTGTAATCCTCCTCTCATAACTGTTTGAGTCCGTGTGAGATCAGAATTGAGATAATTGATTTGTGCTTTCTCCAGCATAAGCTTGGAAGCTTTCAGCAAACAAAGATTTAAAATAATCTCCGAGATCTGATTTCTAACTGCATTTGGCACCTGGCATACCAGTGTCTCCCATAGGCTTTGGAAGAAGACCTTAAATCACTTGGCTGATAAGTTAATTCTAATAGCTCACTTAACAAGTACTCCTTCATGGATATATATCCCTCATGACAATATCTAATGTTAAAGTGGTGTTCTGAAGCATATAGGGGAAGTTAAGATCAGAGTCAGAAACTGGAGAGGTTATACGGGTCTCAGTCCACTGCACTAGCTACAGGACAATTTTGGCTGTGTGCAGAAGTGCTGCTCAAGGCAATTTGTCTCTTTGAATCACCTGGGCAATCTCTTTCCCAATTTCCTCACTATTGTAGGTCTTCAGATTTAGATGTGTCCTCTTTAAGGTAGATGTTGTCCTATTTGCATGCTGTGGGTACAGCACGAACACAATGAGAAATTACTTTATTTAACTATCTTCTGGGGTTTAAGGTTGTCATTACTGCCCATGCTTTCTTCCTCGGAGAAATTCAGGAGCTGCTTGTTGTTATTTGCCTCAAAGCAAACAAGAAGCTGGAAATGGCACAGATTAGTTATGTTTAAAGAGAGAAATTGTTTCCTTTTATTTACTCTGTTTTCTTCTTAATTTGCTGAAGTGACCTTTTCTCCATTTAATGCTGAAAGGAGCAAACAGTACAGCGGATTGACCTGGATATCTTTTATTTTTGGCTGTTAAACACCAGGTAATCACACACAGTTCAACTGACTTCTCTGGGAATTCAGCGTATTTGCTTCAGCATAAACAAAATTTTAAAATTTGCTTCTTTACCTTTTCTTCCTCATGTGCTTCTACCACCTAGATACCCCTGCAAGATGGTGACACTCTGGTATTGATATTTTTCCTATATATGGCAAGAAAGCTTCCCTTATCTGCAAAAATCCTCAATCTTTTCCTCACCTCCTTTGGCCCCTATCTATTTCTGCAATGCTTTCCTTAAGTTGCTGCTCCCAAATGATCATGTTTTCCAGGGCAAAATGATGCAGCTGATGTTAGAAAACAAGGGAGGAAATACAGTGTCTCTCAAAACAGCCCTACATTTCCTGCAGGTCTTTGATGACCACTGTGCATTGAACCTGTATCTTACGCTGAGCTCTGTACAGTAGCTTACGTCTTTTGTCCCTTAGAAGATATGATTCATTTGTATATGAATAGTGTCAATTGTTCTTCCCAAAGCATGTTCTGCGAGCAGTGGCCTCAGCAGGATTTTATTTGCCGTTGTATGGCCCACTTACATCCTTCTCTGAGGTCTGTCTTAAATTAATTTCTTGTCATCTTCTCTAGACCTCAGTGACCTAAGAAGAAGGTGGGGGAGGGAGGAAATTTTGTTCTTTGAACAAATGTTGCCCTTTTTCACTATACCAGCCCATCTTCAGGCTCTTAATACGTATCTGTAACAATGCATGTCCTAGGAGTAGTCCCTGGAGCACCTCCCACTATTAACCTCTTTCCATGCTGAGAATTGGACTTTTTATTATAGCTCTTTGATTTTTGTGTCATAGCTTGTTTTCAATCCATGAAAGAACTTTTACCTCTCACCTCAAGGTAACCCACTAAGCTTTCCTTAATAGCTCCTTGTGAGGGCTTTTCTCAAAAAATCTTTTGAAAAACCTAAATAAATCACCTCTGCTTGTTCAGGGGTATCCATTATTTTTGTTAACATTTTGAAATGAACTAAAATAGATTGAGAAGCATGATGATTTACCTTGACAGCCTCCATGCTGGTTTGTCCCAAGCATCTGGGGGCATTGTAACTCTGTCTTCAATGGTTTTTCTCTTATCTTTTCTTCAATTGAAGAAAGGCTTGCCAGCCTGCAATTCCTTAATCTCCTTTCACACCTTTATTTAAAGATGGATACAGCACTGGCCACTTTTCAGCCCTCTGGCATGAGTTCTGATTTTAATGAAAAAAGTGACAGGCTTTGTGCTAATAGCTCTACTTCTTTGCTCTCCCATTCCTTCTGAATTTGTGTCTGGTCCCAGTGACCTATAGAAAATTGATGGTCTCTTCCAGTAGTCTTTACATGTGCGAGTAGGTCCATTAACTTTAGCAGCCCCTCTTTAACTTCTAAGAGCACATCTGCAGAAATGAGTGCTCTTCCATCAGGTCTTGTTCCTCAGTCATATTAAGAATGAACGTTTGCATGCCATCTTATGCTTTGTGAACTGTTTGATTTTGAGTGGGGTTTTTTTCACTTCTTCCCCTTTTCTTGCCATTGTATGTTGAGGCATGGGCATGGACGGTTTTTTCCTGTATGTATGTGTGGTCTGTAGTGCAGCAGGTGTCTAAGCCCTTGTATGAACTATAGACTTCCCCACACATGCCTGTCCCTCCCTGGCAGTATATCACCTTCATTATCTTGAAAGGACAACTATGAAATGGAGACTTTTCAGTCTTCCCCATGGAGACATGTATGTTTTTTAAAAAAATAAAAAATTACTTTTTCAGTTATGTCTGCTATGTTTCCTCCTAAGGATTGAGGATTGAGGGAATTCAGTGAATCAGAAAGCAAATGCGATTGCATTCTCAGAGTAAAATGGGAAAGGTATAAAAATACAGGACAGTGAAAAGCTATTTAGTTTAAGCAAGGCTAGTAGCACGGTAGGTCTTGGATATAAAATGTCACAAGTGGACCAAACACTAAAAGAAGTATTATAAGAATAAGTGGAGTAACTGTTCAAATAATGAAAAGGTGACAGAAATCAAGCTGCCTGTAAATTGGTGTTTGATATATTTCAGATCAGGCTTATATATGTGATTGCCTGAGATGGCGGAGAACTGGATTTGATGACACAAGAGATTTCTTTCACCTTTGTGTCCCAGTGTTTCTGAGAGTTAAGTAAAGATGCTGCCCTCAGTGGCAGCTGATTTAGACCATGGTTGAAGAAGCATAGCTGGAAGACAGACGGTGTCATTAAGTCCTCTGCTATTATTGCTGCCTTATGTGCTACAACCTTGTTTAGTTGGACTGAACAATTAACCAAGCATGTGAATCCTCTTTACAATTTAGTATGGATGAAGACAACCCAAAGTCTTGAGCATCTTTGTGTCAAGCCAAGTGCAAGGTCTGCAAAATGGTGGCATGTATCCCCTGGAAACAGGGCAAACAGTGTGTTCCAGAGAAAGTGAGCAGCTGAAGGATGTCACCAGAAGGGAAGCATGAATCACGTTTCCTCTCTTGCTGGTCTTTATCCTTTTGTCTTGACAGACCGTCAGGAACTGCTTTTCTCCTTTCCACTTTCTCACATGGCATCTTCACAGCCAGCCTTTGGCAAAAGCTTTTTGGTGGCCACTCATTAATTCTGCTGTGGCCTTTAGTAATGTCATCTTGGCTCAAATGCTTTCTTGAAATACAGTGCTGCAGATTCCCCCAAATATCCTTGGCATGTTATATGGCACTGGGGTAATTCTAACTCTCTTAAAACACAGATGAAGCAAACAGCGCTAATTTATGCCTTGCATTTTATTCCCAACATAATTTTGATTTTAATGTCCCATCTTCACCACATCAATATCTTTTCACTACTGGCATGTTAAAACAAAAAGTAAATGTTTCATTTTCCTTTCTTTTACTAAGATGCTCACCCAGAGCATCTGGGAGTATGCAAATGAGACATGACTGAGGGATGCTGCTTGGGTGCTTTATGGGACATCAGGGCATGAGGATATTGCCCACAAGTGTCAATGTGAATGGAAAATTAGCTACACTGGGTAGTGATGTATGATTTAATATAGCGAAGGATATTTACAGTAAAACAACAGCTCACAAGAATACACTGCAAAATTCTGTACTCTGCCTGAAGGATCAGAAAGGTTTATTTATTTAAGATATAAAAATCAAGCTGCCCTTCCGCTTTGTTCTGCTGGGTATACTGAGCAGGGCTGTGGCCTATTGCTTTAACTGAGACGTATTCCCTTTCCCCACAAAACCCCTACACACTTTAAACAGTAGCCTATCAAAATTCTGGATTTCTCATAATTTGAACTGCAGGTGGTGTCCAGAAATCCCACATAAGTGGCCACTGAACATGAGTAAGGCACATTGCCTTGAAGGGGGATTGAATCCGGCCTGGCTGCAGATGCACAGCTCCTATGTGCATCAGTGTCTTCATCGCCCTTTTGGCAGGCTGCAGATCTGACCTAGCCCCAGAAACTGTGACCAAATTAGTGGTGATTCTGATATCCAATAGAGATTTTTTCCATTACACTGTGCCTTTAAGGAGTCTCGAAGCAAAGCTTAGAAGCAGACCCAGGACTGGGCTTAGTCACCTGGAAATGGCTTCTTAAAAAAACTTACATCTGACAGCTAAGATTATTTAAAGCAAAACCCCATGCTTCAGCTGGAACCTTGCACCTGCTGGAGTCTACAGCACTCGCAGTCGAGTGGGACAGGGGCTTAGGAAAAAACTCTGGACACCGTTTCTGAGGCACAGTTTTTCTCCCGAGGAGCTGGATTTGGCGTTACTTTCTGGAATTACTTTGTATTTTCCACTTATTTATTATCTTAGTATTTGGAAAAATGGGGCTGGGCAAGCTCTAGCTAGTGCTGCCAAAGTAAAAGCTGATAGTTTCACATGTAAGCACACGTACATTTACATGTAAACACTTTCTGCTGTGATATAACTTGAAGAATAAGACTGCTAAACAAATATAACCTTAAGATTTGAATTATTTTTTGAAAGAAGTGACTTTAAACAGCAAGATCTTTTCTATCCCTTGCCCCAAACCTACTGAACACAGTGGTTTATCAGGTGTGCAGCCACCAGGTGGGGTGATGGAGGGCTGTGGGGGGAGCCAGGGCTGGGGCTCCTGGAGGAGCTCGTGGGAACTGGGGTGCAGTTCCATCAGCCTGCAGGCTGGGTCCTGGCTCCCTCTCCCCTCGCACTTTTTTACAGCTTTCAATGCTTACCAGTGATGGGCACAGTGAAATAAAACACGAAACAGCTCAGTGCAAGTCATAGACTGTTTGTTGGGGATCCCGTACTCAATTTGTCTCTGTACTTGCCTTGTACAATGGATAATTTAGTAGTAGTACTTAGATACTGAGGTACAGCAGATAGGTTAAGTTATTACCGTAAATGTGAACAAAATTCACAGACAGGGAAGGCACTGAAGCTTTGCCCCTCATACTGTCCGTGGAGCATGTCAATGAATGCTCAGCAAGCCTTTAAAACTGGTGCCCAGACCTGTAACTGAGTCCAAGAAACCTTTACATAAATTACACAATGTAAAGGAGGGATGCTAGCCTGTATTTTCTACCTGTTGCCACTCCTGGACTGGTTGTGTCTTATCACGCCTGACGTGAGCCAGAGCAACCCGCCCGCAGCATTGCCATCATCCCCTGGCAGCTCCCAGCGCAGGGCACAGAGCCTGCAGACAAGAGGCTGCCTGGGGGGGGATCTCCACAGCCTCATGTCCTAGGGTGAAGACGTCGATAAAGCGACCGTAGTCTTAGGAGTGAGAGAGGAGGAGATGTAGAATAAACCTGACCCTAATTTGAAGCTGTTGGGAGGAACTGCCTCTGTGCAGTAGCTTTCCTCTATAAAAGCGTGCAGCTGCAGCCTTTGCTGGGCCCCCTGCGGTGCTTTTCAGCTCTGTCTGTGCAGCACCAGCCAGGCTGAGCACAGCGAGAATGCGAGTCCTGCCACCCACCGCAGGGGTGGACCCCAGCTTGGCAGAGGGGTGGGATTCCGTGATCTCACCGACAGAAAGAGTCAACTTCACTTCATAGTAAAAAGGAAGATGTCAGGGTCTGCCAACAAAGAAAATCTTACTGCTGTATCAGAGCATCTATCGGTTCTGGAGCATCCATTGTGGGATTTCTGCTGGGGCTAACTCCTTGTTTCAAGCTCTCAGAGCTGACGAGGAAGAGGCATGAGGAGCATGTGTGGTAAAGCAGAGCCTTGCTCGTGTCAGGGCACAGCAGTGTCCTTCCTCCAGACCCCACACGAAGACCAGGGTCTCTTGCAGTCCCAGGGAAGGGGCTCATCAGCAGGAGCCAGTTAGCAAACTCTCAAAGATGATTATGGAATAAGCCACCATCAGGGAGGAATTCTCACAGTTCCATTTTAGTGAGAAGCTGGTTTGTACCCGTGAATGAATCTCTTTGAAGATTGTAGGGAGGGTTGGCTGCTGAAGAGCTGCTTCCATTCTCACAAATCTCCATTTGTTATCTGAATCTTGTTCACTCACAACTTTGGCACTTAGTTCCACGTGCTTTTGTATAAATACAAATCATAACAGATTTAAATTTACCACCCTTCTGTTTCATTGATGATTTTCTTGTTGTTCACTACTAATTTGGAGACAATTCTGGTTGGATTTGAAGCCTAGGAAAGCTTTGATTCCCTTGAAAAATAATAAATATTTCCAAGATATGTTTATGTTGCCATTTTTGTTGCACAAAAGAAAGGAGGAGACTGCAGATATGTCAGACAACAGTCTCTCTTCAGTATGAAGACTGAACGGGAAGCTGCTTTTCCTGTTTGCATACAATATATGCTCTTCTTTCATGCAACTCCTTTAATCAGGTTTTGTGATCAAATTCTGGCCTATTTTGTGTGATTCACGGAGCTGGTTTTACATATGCTTTGCAACTAGAAAATGTCAATGACACATGGAAATGCTTGTACTTGCAAAGTAGCAGTTAGACATCTGCTGTTTGTAAGCAGAGACAAGCAGGGCAGCAGTTGATCTGGGGGAAGGAGGGGATGGGGGTCTCTGTTGTGTCCACAACAGCATCACATGGCCTGGGGAAGAGGATATATTGAGTGAAACGCAGGGAGCAAAAAGTCACCTTCAAAGCTGCGTGTGCGAGAAACTTGGACTCATCAGCAACACCTTGTGGAGTTTCCTGGCAGCTTTTTACTCCTCCTTTCCACTGGTGTGATGACTTTGGCTTTCTCGGGACTCGGCAGGGTCAGGCCCTGGGTATCTATTAATAAGAATATCTGCCTGAATGTCCTCACACTCCTGACATGTAGCTGAGTGTAAGGATTGTGCTAAATGTGAACAAACACAACAAAAATAGCCTGGGGTAGGACTATGAACTGTGAAGTTATAGGGTGTGAAGTTACAGCTGGGACAGAGAATGAATTTGAATGGGGGAAAAAAATTAGGTGTGCACACATACAACTTCATTTAACGCTTTGTAATCAACAGAAGTGCTCCAAAATTTGGGTGAACATCAGCACAACCAAAATCACATTGAGGCAGTGCCATTACATTCATGGTTACTCGTGGATGGTGGGGTGCTTCTGTCAGAAAGTGCAAATGGTTTAGAGTGACCCTACATCAGCCCTCTAGCAAGGCTGAATTTTCCAGGCTCTTACAGATTCTGCCCAGGACTTAAAAGCAAATAAAGAAGACTGGAGCTTGTGAGAAACCAATGATACCTCAGGGAGAGAAAGTGCAGAGGAAAAACACAGACACTCTACAAAATGACTGTGAGAGCTTTCCAGGCAAATACCTGTAGATGAACAAAGATTCCTTGGCACAAGATAAAGATGACTCTGATGACTATTTATGACATTACTGTGTATGGCAGAAATTTCGAGGAATATACACCTATATATTCCTTATAGATATTATACACACATTAAAAGTAAGTGCTTGCACCATTCATGAACAAGAAGATCAGAAAAAAAGAAAAAAAAAGGTGGAACTCAGTTGTGCAGAGTAAAGAGGGAGGAATGTTGTTGTATCAGACTCAGAACTTCATAAAACACAGGGCAACTGTGGCAGCTCTTCCCATCCCAGGCATCCTGGGTCTGATTATGCTCATTTGTGCATCATTTATACATGTGTATCCAATCAGAAGCTGAAATAAGATGAGATGACAGTTAGACCCATTGATGGGGAAAAGAAAGTACATTAATTGGTAGCAGCACAAGCTTAATACTCTAGTTAGTAACTTAAGTCAAGTAGGTACGGATTTGAGATGGGGTTACTTACGCAAGCTATTTTGCCCATCCTGCCAAATAAGTCCTGTATGCTGCTTCTCCTGACCCATGCCCTGGAGATGTGCTTGGTGGACTCCAAGAAATCATAACTACAGCACATGTTGTATGGGCAGTCCTGCTCACATGTCCAAGGGACATATCCAGTCAAATAAACAATTCAAAATCACTTAGAAGCAAGCACGGAAATCAGTAACATCCATCATGGATTTGTCATGCACAAATCATTTGAAAGTCAGTCTGATTTTCCTCTATGGTGGGACAACAGAGCTCATGGATAAAGAACGCACAGCAGATGTGGTACAACCTGGTTTTTGATAATGTTTTTCACACAATGTTCTTCAAAGCAAACTAGGAAGCATGAAAACAATTTTGATGTAGTGCCAATGGGTATCTAACCTACCTTCTAAGCGGTTCTCTGTCCTGAAGCAGGAAGATTCAAGGAAATGGATTCTGTAGAAATTGGTCCTGGATGCAGTTCTGCTCTATGATTTCATCACTGATCTGGGTGAGGGAATAAAGTTCAGTAGTTTAATACACAAGTGAGACTGACAGGGCTGGCAATGCATAAAAGCACAGAATATGAATTTTAAAATAATTTCACACAAGGGACATGTGGCCTGAGAAAGATGTACAGCAGGTTAGTAGGGTACAGCACTGTAATACTCAAATGCACAAGTGCATGGGGAACATTAGCAAAGCAGAAGTGCCCCAGGCAGGACCCCGGTGGCTACTCTCTATCAGAAGCTGAATATGACTCTCCAAGTACTATGCTAGACTACGTAAGTAAGTGCACGGCTGATGAGACACAAAGCAATCCTCTGCTGCAGCTGGCTATGGTGAGACCTCAGCTGGAGGACTCTCTGCCTCTGAGAAAGGTGTCCGGTTTGCAGATAATCCAGAAAAGAGCAATGAGACTGGCTAGATGTCTGCTAAAGCCTGTCTTTTAAGGAAAGACTGAACGTGCTGTGCCTGCTTGTCTTCCGGCAGTGAAAAGAAGAGCAGCATGATAGTAATTCCTGCATGTAGATAAGGTTGCTACAAAAAGGAAGGGTTCTTATGGCATTTCTAGAACCCCAAAATTCCCATGAGGGAATTTTTTTCTTTCTCATAGGAAGGATTGAGAGGCTGGAATGGGCTGTCTGAGGGGGTGGGTTGTGGGACATCCCTTGAAGGAGAGCCATGAATAGGTTTGTCAAACATCAGAACTGACACAAGTGTGACTGCTTCTGCCTTGTCACAGGGACAGGGACAAGACAAACTCCAGCAGTCTGTTCCTACCCTGTGATTCGGGGATTATAGAAGGAAGGTTGTTGGATTTTGTTGTTGCTGGGGTTGTTTTTCTTGGGTGATTATTTACTGGAAGACATGAACTCAGAGTAAAACACCAATAATCACCCTACAGTATTAGAAGTTTACCAAATTGAGGAATTTCCTTTCAAAAAACATCTTTAAGTAGGACAGTCAAAGTAGTTTATGAGGATAAGAAATGCCATCAAGGGAGCCAGTACAGGGAAGCTCCTCTTGTGGCTTGGATGTTAGCTAGGATATAATAGTACTGGATTTTATTGGTGGTGTTCTGCTACACACGTCTTACTTGCTTTTGAACAAGCCAGTTTTCTCAATCAGTAAAATGTAACTAGTGTTACATTCTGGTTTGGATATCATGCCTAAAGCCTCTCTGAAGCATGCCAGGGACTGACATGTTATAAAATGAGGGTTCATATAAAACACTTAAGATAGAGAAATTCATATATAAGACTCTGTCAGCATTTTTACATGGAGAAAACATACCTAGCCTGATTGTCTGCCTTCAAACAGATGCTAAGTAAAATGGTTTATTTAGGATGATTGATTACAGGAACCCCACTCATACATCCCAAACATATTCTACAATCACATCTTCTTTTCATTTGCAAGGGCTGAAAAGAATTTTCATATCTCTTCTCCCCCTTGTGATTTATCATTTCTGAGGCTAAGCCTGTTATCAACATGGGTTCACTCTAGAGCTCCCAGAAGTCATAACACATTAGCATGTCTTATTAAACCAAGGCTGCGGTTAGAGCTGCAGAAATAGCAATGCTCTTTCTAAAGTAAAAGAAATAATAAAGGATCGAATTCTGCATTTATTAGTTCTTCTCCTGTCAAAGCTCTCTTTGGACGTTGAAGGGCTTTCTGCTGCACTGTCAAGTGCCACATAGAACAATTTAGGTGGTATTGATCTAATTGGATTTAGTCCATCTAAATGTTAGGTGCTTAGTCTAAGACAGCGAGACTCTTTCTGTAGCCAGTGGAGAGGGCTAGGTATTTCATCTCACTTGAAGATATGTGTTCAAGATAGGTCAGAAGAATTGTCCCAGAAGTGCCCATCTTCACAGTTGCTTTTATAGGAGTCCAGTTGGTCAGCCTGGATTTAAGCTGACCAGGTTTTAGACACCTAATGTCAAGTATGATTAAATTCATCCTTAGAGCTTGAATCAGAGCCCATTGGAATAAACAGGAATCTTTCTGTTGAAATGAATGAGCACCAGACCAGGTTTTGATGCCATGAAAATATGTAAATCCAGTACTTTTCTTCTTTCCAGATCACGATGTCAAGATGTTGTTCTTCTCTCATACCTGTTATTCCATTGCCTTTGGAAATGATGACAAAAAGGCCCAATAACCTGAATGTGAGACATCTCTCAGGAAAACCAGTGGGATTGGGCCCAAAGAGCAGCAGGATTGGGCCCAAAGAGCACCATTTCTGAATTAATACAATGATAAATGACAGCTTGCTCTGAACCCCATCAAAAGCAACAGAAAGATTCCCAATGGGAGTTAGTTCAGATTTTATGTTAGGCAACAGAGATGTTCATTTTGCTTTTGCAGATGAATCATGGTTCCTGTGGGTTTGATTCTACAAACATCCCACAGAGATCAAAACTAACATATCTGAAATGTGATCCTCCACATGGTACTAACTGTGTCAGTTTGCCCCAGTGGGATATAGCTTCCTGTTCATTATAAGGGTCCTTCTTCTAATCCATCTCTACAGAGGTGTCTTAAAGAGTTCAAATGAGTGATTAGAGGTATTCCTGCTGTCACTTTAACACATTTCTACAATCAAAACTAAGTCCCAGGTTCCAATCATCTAACACAGACTCTTGGTGCCATGGGAGTGGGCAGGCTTCAAAGCCCTCTGGGATGTGATATGTTCTTACAGCAGCATTAACACTGCTGCTCTCCTTGGTCTCTCTTCGATTTTATTTTCACTTTTCTTTCTAAAAGTGACACAAGTAAATTGCAAGTTACTATGGTCTTCTAGCTGCAGCTAGGAAGATTCTGCATGTGCAGGGGAGCAATTGGTGCCAGGAGATGCTAAAGGTCTGAACATTTGTGGTGACCCTCTTTGAAATGCAGCCAGAGATGTTCTGTTCTCCAACAGTAAAGAGTTATCTCTTGGGATCATTATGTGTTCGTTGCCTAGAAGACAACCCACTTTAGAAAAAACCAAGGATTTCTAAATAGTGGAAAAGAAGCCAGTGAGAAATCTCAGAAGCAGCCTGATATTGTCGGACTGGCTTCTCACATACCAGAAATCCATGGCCTCCAAAGTGACCTAGCTCTTGCTAATAACAATTACCAAGAGGAGGCTGGTTGTGGCAGGAAATCAAAGAAGAGGTGGAAGGGATATTTTCAGTTAGCCGCCACAGTGAGGGGAAGGAAAGAGCAAACAAGTGAACACAAGGCTGGTCTCCCGTGGAGGGAGGTAGCGTTTCTCCATCAATTGTGAAGCTTAAGATGGCTGGCGTGTAGAATACTTATCACCATAATGATAAAGAAGAAGATGAAGGTCTGAGGTAGATCCTAGCTTATTCATGTCTCATTTCTCAGAACAGAAAATATATCTGAAGAACCAGTTGTACAGTAGATGTAAACAGACAGGACCTGATCATTCCCTGGAACTGCAGTGATTGACCCTACCTCAGACCTGGGTGTCCTGGCGCTTTGTTAGTGTCAGGGCTTTGCCAGAAGAATGGCGCTAGCTTGTTTTCATGAGTGAAGCGGGAACATGAATGCCAGGGTGCCTCTGTCCTCAAGAGTACCTGAACTCCAGAACCAGGTGTGTAAGACCCATTGCACACACTCACCTGGGCTCCAGATGCTGCAATTCCCTGCTCGCTTAAATCCCTGCAGAGCAGCACGCATGCTGCCTGCATGATCCTCATGTTTTATGCTCAGCCAAAGAACATAGGAGCACCTCTTGTACAGCATCTCCTTCCCCCTGTGTAAATGGGAGTGATAGAAGCTGCCAGAGATCCTATGGCTGTTCAGAGCCTGGAAGCTGCTGACGTACTTTGTTATTGTAATTTCTTGTTCCTTGTTTCCTGCAGAGCACAACCACGCTGTCCAATTGCCTGTGGCAGCAAGCACGTGAAATGAGGCATCAAGGTGAGAGAGAGCAGAACATCTACAAAAAAATCCCACTAGCTGAAAACGCATTAGTACTTCTGTTTTCCTCTTTTCCCATACTCTCTATTCACGTCCATCTTTCCCCTACTGCTGCCTGGGCTGTTTGCAAATGTGATGTGCATAACAAACAGCCCCAAAGGCAGCTGTGCTCTTTTGGACACAACCAGTAAGAGGCACCTGAATACCCTCCGCAACCGAGAGAAACCACCTACATGTCAGAAAATCAGGTCTTGCTTTAGCAACCAGGAAAAACTTGGGACGCTGAATAAAAAGTGTTTAAAATGTCTTCCTATGGACTTGCATCCTGGGTACGGGAGCCAGCATGGAGTCTTTGATGTCTACTGATACCTGTGAGTGTAACAAATGTAACGTGTAGGGGATGTTATGGTTTTTTGTGAATAATTGGGAAGGCTGTGAGATAAGAGACTCTGGAATAATTCCTTTAGGCCTTGGGAGAACAGGTATGCAAACTACAGAGATAAGGAGGCTGCAGGATAATCTGAAGACCCCCGTCATCAGTGAGAGACGCCAACAA
>Ga0181612_155416_pt1 | contig 16606 bp, 7 predicted proteins | sample HoacroProtozoa21_FD_119630 | JGI IMG/M metagenome (GOLD analysis project Ga0181612, IMG submission 119630) | Hoatzin crop microbial communities from Cojedes, Venezuel. Combined Assembly of Gp0051906, Gp0051904, Gp0051908
GCAGGAGGGTTGGACTAGATGACCCACAGAGGTCCCTTCCAACCCCTACTATTCTGTGATTCTGTGATTCTGTGATTTCTCCTGAAGTTATTTCTTACATACTGTCTTTGAATCAGCAAAAATATTAATTCTTTCTTTTCTTTCTTAAAATAATTTTTTTTACTGTTTAGGAAAATAATAGCTGAATGTCAGAAGGTAGGAACTAATTATCTTTCTCTAAGCCAACAACCTTCTTGAAAAAAACAGCAACAAAAACCTTGTCTCTGAGAAGATTTTAAAAGAAATATCATCAGTGACCTTTGCAAAAGCATGTCTAGATTAGAGTAAGATTCCACAGGGACAATGTAATAGCTGATGATTAAGGTAGTTACCACTAAATATTTTTGCAAAAGGGAAATATATTCCAGGTGCCCTCTCATACAGCAGAACATTTCTGCAAATCAAGTATGAAAGCAAAGCTGTCAAAAGAAGTGAAGCATTGTGTTCCAGGTGCACGTCTCTGAATTTACAGCTCAAGGAGTGCATCCACAACCCAAACAAGATGCTGGAGTTTTCAGGTCTCTGAAGAACGACATCACTGTGCCCTTGACATGAAAGCTGCCTAATTGCCCTGGGGAAATACTCTCCCTGCAAAAGATACTCAATTGCTTCAAATTTTGTGCAAATGAAGCAGGAGGCAATTAAAAGACACCAGCAAGAGACCTGGGAAGGCTCAGGGGACCCAGGTATCGTGGTCATCCCAATGTTGTGTGTTTGGGCAAGGTAACGCTTCCCCAGTTTTGTATTATAATTTTTTTAACCTCTTTTTGTTTGTTTGTTTTAATCCCTCTCCCACGAGACTCGAGCACACAGGGCTATGGAGAAACTGAGAACTACATTAATCAGCTGGTTCCTATGGATCTGGTGCAAATTTATGTGAATCAACAGGTTCCCAGGCAGACCACAGCCTACCCCTTCAGAGGGAATGACTTCTGAAAGAGAAAAGGAACAGGTGGTCTGCAGCCTCTCTGCTATTCTTACTTCCCTCCATCTGCTGGATAGATATTTTTATGGGACAGAATAACCTAGTCCAGTTTATTAAGTCATCTCTGTCATTTACAATGTTTAAGTTTCACATCCACTTACAAAGTAGAGCTGATTGTGTTGTTACAGTAGTGTCTTTGAAGAATTATGCTATTAAATTTGGTAGGCTCACAGCTCAAAGACACTGCAGTAGACAAGAGAATCAGCTCTTCCATGATCAGTATTCTGATTTAAATTATTCAGTTTGACAACAATTTAGGCTGCTGCTGTGCAGAGTCCTCTGATCAATACCATCTTGCTGCTCTCTTTTTTTACTCCCATCTGCTATTTTCATCTTTTGCTCTTAGTTTTCCACTTGGATTGTAATGCCCTTGAACCACAATCATTGCTTTGTTCTTCATTTGTAAAGTGCCTAGAGCAATTGAGTCTGGGTCTGTAACTAGTGTGCCCAAATGGTGTAATAAAACAAATGTGTTGCAGTTACTACTGATGCTGCAGTTGTTATTGTATCCATGACCATACAGGTGATAAATGAATGGTAGTAAAATTGTAAGTTCTCCTTTTTATCACACAATGCATCCCACACATCTGCAGACAGTGTTCTCACTGCCACAGTCATAACTGTTGGAGAGACCCTGCCACTGGGCAGAAGGGTAGTTCAAGCTTAACTGAGCCCATGGAGTTCCTATTGAGGCTATCAGAAAGCTTTCTGGTAATCAGATATTTGCAAAGAAAATCCATTATAAGCTTGGATTTTCATTAAAGGTATACCACCAAAAGTAGCCGCCCTTCACTCATTGCAGTTTTGCTCTATCCTAAAGCAAAGTGAATACAGCTCAGGATGCCAGAGGCAAAAAGGGCAGTTATAAATCTCAGCACTATACCACCAGCCCTTTTGCTTCCACCAAAGGAAGATTTCACCGAAATCTTTTTATCTGTGCAAGTATTCTCTCAGCTTCATGAGATCTATTTATTAGGCAACTGTATAATATTTTTTTTCTGATTCATTATTGGTAAGAGTCTTCTAAGATGAGTATACTTGCCTACATATTGTGAACCAAAATTCTATCACATTGAATTAGTGAAACAATAGTACATACCATTACACACACATCTGCACACACACTCTGTAGCAAAGTCTTTAGAAATGTTCCTAAGCTCCTACAGTATCAAAATGACAAAGCACTATATCATCTGGGTCTTCCTATCTGATCCAAACCCAGCCAAGCTCCCATCCTACCCAGCATCCACTCCCTTCCTTCCCAGGCTGGCTTAGTGCTACATGTTTATTTTCTCTGCTTCAAGAAAGTGGCAACAGGAGGTCCTTGAGGGACCAGTTATGGACTCTAACAGGAGTTGCAGCCACTAGTGCTGGGGTGAAGATGGTAATGGACTTTCCTGGAAAAGTAACGAGGATGAGCAACACCCTTTGCACCATCTCAAACTGAGCCTTTGGTGTTTGGTGTGGTCCTGCAGGGATCTACCCTGGCCTTTCCTCACTGCCAAGACAATGTCTGGGGTGGACAGAGGGTAAGTAGCAATACTATTCAAGCTGAATGTGAGTTCTCAGTCCTTCTTTTGAGGTTGTCAAGAGTTTATTTGCAATTTTGCACTGACAAAGACAACACCTTGATGAGCCAAAGTAGCCAAGTAGCCTTCCTGGCTCACTTCAAAAATAACATCAAACAGCCACTCTGCCAGTCATCAAGTAATGAGGTCAGGTAAACTGGAGAGGGTGGAAAAGGGTGATTTAGCCACCTGAGACAGAAAGACCTCACCAATTATCCACACCTTCCAAAATCTTCTTGTCCCTTGTTCAAGAAATTAATAGCCTGGAGACATTTGATGATGTTCTAGTATTATTATGGGGTTTTGGTAACTTACTGTAAGGATCACTTCTGCCAAGACATATTCTGGAAGAATAATTGCCTCACTGTACTAGCATTTTTCACCGCTTTTACATATAGCTGAAAGCCAAGGTGGATGTTGATCAACACGCCTACCCTTTGAGACAGTACACTTTCAAGAACTGTGCTTCTATTAGCAGTAGTGGATATGCTTATATGTGCCTATGTTTTAAGCCCTGTAAGGAGAAGCATAGTGTGTCCTCTCTTCCCTAAGAAAATTTAGACAAGGTCCTTTATATAGGAAGTTCTTTTTTTTTGTAAAATGTACAAAGGCTATTAAACGTATCAAAATTAGTTCCTTTCTCTCTAACGCAAAAGCAGTTACTTCATCATGAAGCAAAAGTCCATAGTATTCTTGCAGATGGTTTTGTCACTGGAGTCATGTCAATCTCATACTGCCAAATGGTAAAGCCCACTTGTGAGTTAATGATGCATTTGGGGGTTTAATACTCCAGTGACAGAAGGAACTGTAATGAATCTCACCAAACTTCATTTCAGGGCATGAACCTGATACTCAGTCGGTTGGAATAAGTCACCTTCAGGGTTGCCAAACTACTACACTACATATTTTGTCCCTTCTGATGCCATACACTGTCTTTTTTCTTACCTTAGGTCCTCAAGATGCAGCTTCATTTCAGACTGTATAACTGAAGTGTAGCAGTCTATCAAAAGCTTAACAACATGCGTAGCATTAATTGTTTCCAGATTCTAGCTCAGAATATTAGTCTAAAAATATCCCTGTAGCAGAGAGGTCTTTAATGAACTTAACATGGCTATGCAATAGACTACAAAATGTCATTTTTAATAGCTATATTGTAACTGCAGAAAGGTTTAGGGGGAGCCAAGGAATATACCCAGTTTTTTGATGCAGGCTGGTCGGTCTTATTTGTGGCTTCATAGAAAAGGTTTAGAAGCAATGAAAGAAACCATTGTTTTTCCATACCTCTCCCCCTGCCTCTGAGCTACAGAATGCAATTTCAGTATGTATTGGCACAAATGTGTTTTTACTGGTTCCTGCAAGCTATAATGTATCCAAGATATGACAGCAGCAACCTGAAAAACAATTAGCATCTGCGAAGTAGTCTGTGACCATGAGATTACTTCACAAAATGAAGATTTAACATGCAGCTTCCCCAGAAATTAGTTGTGTTTGGGTCTGTTTTTTCTGTTCTTTTCTTCCTTTATTGATCCCTTCAGGCAGAAAGAAACAGTGAGTTACAGGATTAAAATACGTGCAAAACTGTAGGGAAATCCTACACAGCTGCTAATGCCACCTGATTTGATGATGGAAGTATGTTCAGCTGGGTGTCAGTCAGAGCTTCTGAGTGATTTAAATAGCTGATTAAATTATTTAAGAAAGGTCTGAGCTAATGCAAAAGCAACAACAGATTTACAGGGTCATTTTCAAACAGATGGCAGTTTAAAAGATAAAACAAGTAAATATTAGTCTAGTTTATAGAGGTATCATAGCGCAAATACTGCAGGCAATATGCATTTTTTTTTCCAAAGATGAAGTTATTATTAGTGAAATGCTTACTGAGGTTTAATAGTTTCTGTTGAAATATTTCACTAACAGCCAGTTAAACTGAGCTGGTGATGTGCTTACAAAGGTTCTGAAAGCACAAGCAAGCACCTCAACACTAACTGTTGAGCTTAAAACAAATCTGAAAGCTGTTTAATTTTCCTAGTGTGTTTTGATCCAGAGAAGGTGACATGGTCTGCAAATGGCTTGTGTAGGCTTGTTTGCATATTTGCCAGTGCATTTGTCAAATGTGTTTTTCTAACTCTATTATTTTGAATTTGCAGGCTCGTGACAGGAAAGATATTGAAAGAGAAACACAACTGAAAATACCCAGCATGTCTTGGTGGGATGAAAGTTCAACTCAAAATAATTTCAAAACAGATTTATAATTCATTACATATTTCTCTGGATATGGAGCAAGTTCATAATCTTTTTCACATTCATTTTACAGTGAAACCAATATGGGGTGGGAGGTTGTTGTTATGACGTGCACATGGCAGATTGCATTCATAATCGATCCCATTGCACATGATGCAAATTTCTCCTAGTTTCATGTAAGCACAGTAAGAGCAGTCCTGAGATGCATTTTGCCTTCTAGTGGTACTACTTAGTATAGAGCACTTCTCTTTAGGGGTCACACGTGCGAACAACTCAGCCATTTCTCTATTCTGTGCAGCAAAAGAAACATTTTTGCTCTTTTGGAATGAGAGATAGGACATGGCGGAATATTAACAGCACAAGTCAGATTCTTCCCCTGTCAGTATCAAATGGAAGACATGCATGAAAAGAACACCACACTTTCAGACATTTCAGGGTACTCAGAATCACCTGTCCCTGCCTCTATGCATACACGATTATTTTGTTGAATGAGTACAAAGAGATTTATGGCTCATATACTGCTTAATGGCCTCTATAGGATACTGTATTTCAAGGACATGTAATGCTTTACGAAAAGTTAGAATTCTTCACATACCTCTTCTGTACTGGGTCTATTTTGCACTGTTTGTCAACAGTTGCTTTCCTAAGTTCTCCCACTGTTGATTTAAATGGTCCCAGAGTGTCCGTAAAGCCACAGGCAGGCATTCATTTTCCAAATCGTTTGCCAGCTGAAAACATTACTGCTCCTCTGCTGTTTGTCTCTGACCTCTGTCGGAGGTTATCCTCTCAGCATTGCCAGCAAAGAAGGGATCATAAGAGGGATCACTAATCTATTCCAGGCAAAACCAGTCAGGGTTGACTTAATTAAACTGTGTATGAGCTAGAGCAGATGACATTGTTCGAGACCAGTTCAGAAGAGCTCATACCACACTGCCCAGCAGCAGATCTGTGAGGGTTGTACCTCCATCTGGAGGGCAGCGATGAACCGTGGGTGTGAGGTCTCAGTCCAGCATCACTAGACACAGATGGTCCATCAGGGCCCCCAGGAAGGCACAGAGGAGTACTGGCTAGGGGCAGGAATAGTCATGAAATGCTCTGGTATGCCCATACCAAAGGATATTTCATTCTTCCAACATAGCGCTCTTAGTCTTATCCTCGTACTTAAATAATATCTTAAAAATATAACTTCACTCTCCCTTTCCAGCTGTCCCATGCTGTGATAGAAAAGACAGGCAGTGAATGGTTCTGGGTTTTGTTTTTTGTTGTATTCTTAAACACAGAGTTGGTTAAGAGTTCATAAATGATTACCAGATTAAGGTTGTTTGTCAGACGTTTACGAGCAATATGGAAAAATAAATGCACTTATTCCCATGTGTGTTTGTGAATAATTTACACAAAGAGGAAAAGAGGAAAGTGAATGTATAAAGTGCTGGTGGAGAGTTATCATTGGTGTTACTGATAGATGTTATTAAAATGGAGGGGGGAATAGGTTATAACAAAGCTGGACTTGTAAAAGCGAGTTTCATAGTAAACAGGAGTCAATGTGATGAATGTTATGAGCACATGACACAGATAATTGCTAGAACTTTTGTTTGAAGAAGAAGATCACAAGAGGGAAGGCCATTATGGAAAATATTTTGTTCTTGTGCCCTCTAGACATTGGCTTGGTGGTGATGTTTACATTTGCTATTTCAGATTAAGATCATACCATAGACGTTCTCAGATAACAAATAAAGAATGAACACAGTGATAGAATGAGTAACATATGTGTATATAAATACATCTTTTCTATGGTGAGTTTTTAAAAAGCACTCCCAACATCTGCTATTCACCAATTATATTTTGCAAACACAAATCTAAAGGTGAAAATATTTTATGAATTCTAGTGAAAGCCAAATTTGTGACTGTACTGACTTTAAAAAAGTTGCTGCTCTCTTTTTTCCAAAGATCGAAAATCTATTTGAAAGAAATTGTTAAAATAAAATAACATGGCTATTATATTTCTTTAAAATGCTGAAAGTGCCAGAAAGACAGGAAAAGTTGCTGTCTTTTCAGAAAGATTCAAACACATTCATTTTTAGTTTCTTTTTTATTTTTTTTCTTCCCTGCTATATTCTATGTATAGTAAAAATTTGTTCTGTTACAAAGCTTATCTTTTTCATGTCAGCTTATGCTGTCTGCTATATTGCAAAATGCAGTCAGGTTTCAGATTGAAATGGAAGTGGTTTTAGGAAAAACACAGCCAATTTACCTGCCCTTTGAGGTTCTTAATAACATTAGAAAGGTACATGCATCACAGCAAGATCTCAGAAGAGTAATTTTGTTAAAAGACAATCATCAAATAAAGTATAGATTTTCAACAATCAAAAGATGAAAGTGCACTTACCCTTTTTTGGCAGGGTTTGCATGTAATGACAAATTTGATCTCAAAAGGCTTGATCTGGCTACCACTGAAATCAATGGCAAAACTTCCCTGTACTTTGGTGAAAAAAGGAACAGGTCAAAAAAGTTAGATACTGATTTAGGACACTTTTTTCTGCAGATTTAATAAGGTCTGTTTTTTGTGTATTTTTAACATCTAGTAGTTGAGTTGGGACTGGAACAGAAAGCCCATTGCGTTCCAGATCTTGACTCCTCTGTGTTCTGTAAACTTGAACAGCTAAATTTTAATGTATTTACACTCATGTGCCATGATACCTGCCACTTCCTTGTTTAGATACCAAGTTGTAAGTACACTATCCTGTAACTTTGGAGAAAAATTACAACAGAAGCCACTGGAATAAATAATAGTTGTATTATCGGGTAACAGTGGTATTAATGTTGAAGAGTTTGACCCACGGCATATCTGGGGTCAGAAAATCAGACACTGGTCTTCTGTACTAGACTCCAGCTTGATTGGTGAAATGTAGTAGGGACAGAAAGGTAAGATTGGCAGTTCAGAGATGAGAAAATACCTGTTTGGGTAGCATGCCTTTCTCTAAAACAGTTCTCTATTTCATGGGGCTGTTGGCTGAGAAAATATTTCTGACCCAAGTATCACTGTTTTCGGAGTTATAAGCTCTCTTTTTCAAAGAGGTAGGATAGCAATGGCCAGAAATTTTCCACTTCCAGGTTTTACCCAATGCTAGCGAGCCCTGCAGCAGACTATGGGTTACAGGCATTCTGTGACATACATATGTTCTTTGTAATTAAACAGATCACTCAGCATGCATCGACTAACTTTTTAGGCAATATTTTATACTGGACTCCAATTTGAAAAAAATATTTTTTTTTCTTATTTTCTTTTTTTCCTATCAGCTAAAGGACTAAACAGTTAATAACAGAAATGGAAATCAGAGTTCTGAAAACAGACATCTGAGCTGAGTCCCCTGATGTCAGCTTGGGATTTTCTCCTAGAATGTCTTCCAGGCAATTGGATGGAGGCAGACTCAAGTGCACATTCCACTGGCAGAATGAGCACTTGCTTTAGATGTTTTTTATTCTCCTAGCCTGTCAGAATAGCAATTGACAGCAAGTGAAGCACATGCTAAATCTCCTCCTTTTATTCTGTTCCCTCCCTATTGTGGTCAGTGGAAATAGAAATGTTGCTTTGTTAGGCTTCTCTGGGACACTAAATTCTTTGTAATGTAGATTCACCATATCTGATCTGGTTTTCCTGCCCAAAAAGATTTTATTTAATTTTGCATCTGGATGTTTACATGACTCTATCCTTAAGTTCTACATCTCCAAACTTATTCATGAAAATTTGAATGGGTTTAGCATATGCTGGGAATGAATTATGGCTTGCTGCAGTATTTAGAACATTTTAAAAAAAATCTGTAACATATTTGCCTATGATTGTTCTCAGTCCATCCTTGTCATGACACAGTAACTACAAGTGATACAAAAATGTCACTTTAGAGAATGGGATTTCTGAACTGTAGAGCCCCACCATGCACGTCTTCAACTTCATGAGGCCCCGTGAGGGCCTTCAGTAGTCATTTCATACATGCATGTGTCTAGCACTACTTTACATAATAGTTATGCGTTACTAAATGGGTACTGGTGGACAAACTCAGAAACAAAATCCCTTTGCAGTTTTGCGAATCATTTTCAAGCTAATCCACCTTTTAAACTGCAGTTTTAGGAGTGTCATTAATGTGATTGCTTTTGCACTACATCTGGTGAGTGTGCAGAGATGCCTCAAACCGTTCATTAACGTCTCACATGGGTTTTGGAAGCAGCACAAACTTCAGACTGGTTACATTTATCCTGCTTCTGAATAAGTAAACTAGCCCACTCTGAGCCCCTGGCTGTTCAGGTACAGATTCATATATCCAGCCTAATCCGTATAATGCTAGCTCAGATATCTGAGTCTTACTTTGCAAGTTTCAATGTAAACGTAGATGGTATGACAGGGTGGATACCTAGGCCTACAAATGGCCACTGATATTTTCATGTGTCTTTCCCTGCAATAAATAAATCCTGACAGGACTGTCCTCAAATTACATGTGCTCAACCTCAGCAAACAAAAATGTCAAGCCAGCTTCATACAATAACATCAGTCAGAGTTTGTAATAACTGAAAGTCGTATTGACTAAGGGTGGTTCATTAACGTTACTGAAGAAGCCTTTACCTAGCATTTGTATTTACCCGATAGTAGTTTTCAAATTTATTTCATTTTGGATCTTCAGGGAGAATTATGTAAAAAAGCATTTAGAGATCTAAAATGATTGTAGACCTTTCTAGTAACCAGCCTGTTAACTTTTTTTAAAGCAAAGTAAAGCTTGCTCAAAGATGAAACATTTAGAGTTGGGAACAGGAGTCTGCTTCTTTAAAGCAGTGGTCTCCAAAAACCGACTCACAGCTTACCAGGGTTTTTGTAGATTCATCAATAACGTGATTCCACCCCTCTATGTCCACTACCACACAGATATATATGCCTCGGTGCATACCTCATTTTTATCCTAACTGTTCAGATAAATTTAAAATGACTAGATATGTTACTGTGATTTAATTTTTGTAGGCTAAAGTGCCTGTAAGTATTCTGTGTCTGTCTTGTGCAACAATTTTTTTTACTTGAGGTAAAAAATGGATGATGTGCAGAATGTATCCTATCTAGCCCTGAAAGAGATACTTAATGTTTCATCCTGTCTTATGATTAGTGGCTAGGAAAAAGCCATTATTGATCTAATACTCAAAGCCTTTCTATTTCTTAGCTGTGTTCTGACATACATTAAGCAGACCTGCCATGCTAAGTTTATTTAGTAAGAACTAAAGATAAGTGGTTTTATTTTTGAAGAGTCTTGTAGCTGGGTAAAAATAAAAACATACCTGTTTCAGATCCAGATCCAATTTCAACTGAATTCCCCACAGGCAGGAAACAAGGGAAGGTGATAAGTTTTTCAGATTATACCTTAACTCTCCTTGTTGAAAATGACACAGCAGCCTTCTCCAGTATTTCAAACAATTAGAACAGAGGTGAGGATCCAGGGGAAATAGGAAGCTGAGTGAGTCCAAGACAATAGACTGAGGTTAAATTGGACAGGACAGGTTATCAGACTGGACTTGTAGTCCCCGCTGTCCTCCTGAAGGTAAAAGTCCGTCCATAAATATGACTATCAGAGCATGATTCTGTAAAGATATATGATAATCAAGGTCGGCTGAGGGACAAAATATCAGGAGTAAGGTGAACGAAGTAATGTTTTTTCAACAAATGACATACACAAAATAGTACATATTTTACAAGTACTGTGTTCAGAAGTTCAATCCAGAATGGAATTTCAATTATTTCAGGGGAAGGCACATGCTAAAACATAAAAAACCACCATAAAAGCGCATACTTTTACTCTATCTTATAAATATACTAATTATATTCAAGCATTAATATTTTTGTGGTAACACATGTCTTTTTACACTTACTGCTGGTGCAGTGTTGTATTTCATTCACTATGAGAAACAGAAACATGATGTTTATAAATCAGCAGAAAAGACTGTGTTCATAAATAGGGATGTGAAATCACTCAGCACTTACAGCACTTCATATTTTCAAAGGACTGCATAGACATGAATAGCCAGATTGTAACTGACCCCAGCTTGACTGCAGAGTGAGTGATGAAGATTTACCGCTTTAACAGATAAAAAAATTGATGGGAGGCTGGGACTGTGGGTATGAAATGAATTGCATCTTCTTCCCCAGTATAGGGACAACCAGAAGAGATCAGATGTGGACAAGCAGCTATGTTCTTTCCACAGCTGCTGTATCTCTGTATTTTTTCTTCTTTGTGAAAAGCAAAGAATACAAAAGATCGTGCTAGCCTGAGTCACATTTCCAGCCTTGGTGCCCTCACAGGACAAAAAATCCATATCTGAATCCAACAAATTATGGAATAAACTGAAATGAATCAAATGAATTAGCAGCCTTCCTGCATTATATATACAGGTGAACATAAGCAGGAAACCTCACTTCCTCCTGCTTTCTGAGAAAAGAGGGGTCACTGACAGGTTGTGCTACTTCAGAACATCTGTTCACTAAAATCCTCACTTCCCCAAACCAGGAAATGTGGAGGCAAGACACAGAATACTCCAACATCTCAAAGGCAGGTAACATACTACAAAGGTACCTCTCAGTGGCATCGCACCTCTGTCCTGCCATGATAAGCACTGGGGAGTGTTTGCATGCAATTTGGCTCTATTCACTTAGGAATTGGGATTGCGACCTGACCAGTGGTCTGGTTTGCCAGAGAAACGTGGAGACCCACTGTTGTTGTACAAGTGTTTTTGCGTGTTTCACTCTCCTCTAGGAAGAACTGGATGGAAAGAAAGCACACTCCACCATGTAGTGTACGCATCTAAGCTCAGAGAAGTCAAGTGCTTATTACTTTAAAACCTCTAGAGTGCCTTTTAAAATGGGAAAACTGTGTTTCTTCTGTTAGAAGTAGGATACACAACTCTTCTTCCCATGATCTCTGACTTAGTAAGGATATGGACAGGAGTATCTGGTAAAGTTATAATGTTAGATGACACCATATTCATACAATATATTAATTTATAATTTCTGACAATATTCATTCAGTAGAAAGTTTGCCTATAGGTAGCTTTTGTGCAGAGGCTGATCATGCATGAGTCAGGAGAAAATTGGCATAACTCTCACAAAAGTTACAGCGCTCTGTGCATGTTTTTCTTGATGGCATGTTATCGATGTGCATTGGAACCTAGGTGACATTAAAGGATGTTAAATGCACCTCCCAGCTCTCACACACCTTGCTAAAGTACAATGGGATCAAGTCACTTATTGAAATATTTGCAGTTTGACAGTACCAGCAGGAGAAAAGAAATTATATCTCATCTAATGTCTCCAGATCATGACAGTATTGCAGTGATTATTGCGGCTTACATCATGTTAAAGAAAAGACTGGTTTGCCTTGCTCCTTTCCGGCTGGGCTCCACCATCCCTGAATATGTAGCCTCTCTCTTTTTCATGTAGTTCTCCTGTGCTTGAAATTCAAGCTTGTTGCTAATCCACAGCGTTTGTTTGTTGTTTTTTTAAAGGGCTGTAAGTGGCACATGCCATCTGGGTAAGCATTACACAAAAGAGTACTTTGAAGAGCTTCCAGTCTAGGCATCTTCCAAAGTCTCTGCATACCAAGAAATGAAGTTTTCTTGCTTTGAACTACATTTAGTGTCTTGAGTTTCTTGGGGAATAAGAGGGAAAAGTAAAATGATGTGAAATATGGCTATTGAAAATTCTTCAGGGTTGAATCATTTTGCTCTATATCATCAAGTCACAATCGATTTCAAGACATTCAAGTGATTACACAAGTTTTAAAGCGACCCTTCATGCAGCCCTTGAGAACAAGATTTTCAGGTGTTCTTAGCTTAGATTTTCATACTTCTTGTCATATCTGATGAGCAGACACTCATCCCAAAAGCTTGTCCTTTTTTTCTTCCAGAGATACCTGTTGCTTTAGTACACGATATTACTTCTCACAACAGCTCTTGCCTCCAGCTGAATGAGAATACACACCGTGCCCTGACGAGCTGCATGGCTTGCCAAGGTAAAAACTATTCTTTCACCTGCAGGGAACATTCTCATCTCTTCCTTTCTGGGCCATCATGTGACGGCCTCTGGCTGGCATCAGACATATTCGTTCTCATGTCCGCACCGCAGAATCCTCAGGCTCAGGCTTCCAACATGGGACTTCATGTTCACCACTTAGTGCAGCCAGACTTCTCTATATGGAAGGCAGAATGCCTCAAATACACTACACAGAGAGTCCTTGAACATATTGTATGAATGTATGTATGAAATATACGCCCTTGAATTCTAGGGAAACAAAACTTCTGGCACAATATACCAAAAACAAGGAGCGAGGCTGCCTCTTTGGTACACTATTTGACTGTACAAAGATTATATTGTACCATGCTATAACTATCCATAACCAAAACATTTTGACAGACGAAGACTCTAGTGAGTCTGACACTTACCTGGAGTCTCTAATCTAAATTATCTTTCCCATACAGTTCCTGGACTGTTGAAAGGTATTGTGGTAACCAGATTTGAAATCTATTGAAATTGATTGAAACATGAACAAAAAAAAAGACAACATTAGAAAAATAGTCTTTTCTTCTTTTTCTTTCTTTATTTTTGATTGAGTTTGAGGTTACAGATAGATCTTGGATATGAATCAGACAGGTAATTTATGTGAACAAAGCTTGTGGTGTTCTGGTCACAAGGAGTTGTTCACATGTAATCAAATACTGCATGTATTGCCCTGTGCATATGTAAAACAGTGTCATCTCCTATAACGTTCCATTGTAACAGGCTTACTTTCTCCAAAACATCAGATTGTTTAACATACAGTATGTTTCTAGTATGTGTCACAGTATACCAGAAGACATGAGAATGTTATTCTGAAACATAGCACAAAAGCCCAATAGTTTAGAAAGTTTTATCACACATGCAGACCTCAGAAACCCTCTATCTGGGCACAGAAAAAAATCTCTATTGTCTTTTTTTTCTGTGCTGGTATCAGAAGCTATTGATAAAACAGCTATTGATGATCTATTGTTAGAACTTGTTATTCAATTAGATATTGATAGAAATGTCTATTAAAAACAATCACCAACAAAATTTCACCCTCCACCTTTGAAGTTTCCACTCCTGTACACCCCCACTGCCGGTGCCTGGTAAGCCATCTTTCCTCCTCGCCATGCTCACTTGGACACATAAATTACTTATCCTCGTTCTTGTGCACTACCTATTCTGACCCTGCCACCCAGACTAGCAGTGCTGTTTTGATGAACATCCTCAGCGTTATGTGATCAGTAGGGGTCGTTAGCCCTCCGCAGAGCAACACTGGGAAATGAGAATGGCCAAGAAGATCAGTTCATCCGTCATAACCCTCCAGACTTCTGATTCCTAACACCAACAGTTCAGTTTTATCTGATGTTTCCATCACTGTAGAAATACTAAGGCAAAAATGTAGGATTCTTTTTAAGACTATTTCTTCTACTAGCTCCATAATGGTAATCCACAGGTAGATTTTTGTTTGTTCTGATATCAGATCCGATTTACCACATCCTAGAAAGGCCTTCAGGTCACAAAAGCCTCACTAGACAACTTGAGAGTTTTCCTTTAAGAGGGAGAATTTTTTCTGTCACTACAGGTGCAAACACCTGCTGAACACTGGATAAGACAGAAGTCCACAGATTTCCAGCAAAACACCTATTTGTTTTCAGAAAAGGCATGCGAAGAAGACTGATCTGAAAAACTTAGTTCTTGGCCCCAGAGTGCAGCCTCTACCTTGGAGAGTTTTGCATGTTGGCAGGAGTGAAGCAGGGGAAGAAAAATAGAATCTGCAAGTCATCTGTGTGAGCTGACAGGAACACCTCCCAGCTGTGGATGCAGATCTTGCTTGCAGAGCAAATACCGAAGTAATTACACAGATATTTCCAAAGTCCAGCTGATTTCCAGAAAGTCCCACCACATGTTTACTGCTTCAAACAGGGTGAAGTCTGAATTAGATGCCAGAAAGTCATCTGAGCCCGCCCAGAAGTGGCTTGGAATCTGACATGACCCTTTTATCTCCTTTGGCAATAGTACTGCAATAGTTATAAGGATTTTTCCTTCTGTAGCTGGCAGATAGGCTTCAATACACACTCTGTGATTTATCCAGATAAGCACATAGTGGTCTTCCCTCAACATGTCTCATCAAATGCGAGTATTTCAGTCAACAAGTCTGCCCCTTGAATAGAGGAGGTTGTCTGAGGGGGATCACTTGGAATATTGTGTCTGCAACCATGAGAAAATAAAGAACAAATGAAACAATTAGCATACTTCTCAAATGATGCTGCTTAGTCATGATGCTGCTTAGTCATGAAGACTCAACATCCAACCTGCCGAAAAATGTGATGCTGACAGTGATTTCCAGGTTCCAAGCATTTATTTAGTTTGATCGAGGAAGGCTGAGCTCAATAGCCATCACTTTTGCAGGGCCAAAAAAACAGTCCAGCCGACGTCGCCACCGGAGTTGACGCACAAACAAATCATTAAAAAAGGGCTAGAAAATGAAATCTCCTAACTTCATATTAGTAAGCTACCCTCTGCTTACCTGAACTGTCTCCTTTGAGCAGTAACATGCTCGGTCTCCACCAGACAGTCCTTGGGAGAGCAGCATCAGAGCTGCTCCTGGAGGTGGGGCTTGTAGTCAGCCATGGGATTTCAGGATTTTGTGTGCTGACACTCAGAAAGGCATCCCAGACACCACTGCCCCTGCTCTTGGTGCAATGAGGCAGAAGCACGACCCTGCTTTTGGACAGTCCTACCCAGCTCCTCTGTCACAACTGCTTTGAGGCCAGGTAGAGCCAAAACTGTAGATCTGGAGCAGCTCGGAGCCTCCGGCTGAGAGGCTTTTCATCAAACCCAGAAACATCCAGTTGGTCTAGGGTACTGTGGCAGAGAATGCTGCCAGGCTATTTTGTTCAACTGCTTCACTGACCAGAAATGCAAGGCAGTGGCAGAATCAAAACTAGCATTTTCACTGTCTCCTTCCTCTCCTCTCAAAGACACTGGGCACACCTGCTCTTTTGAACACACCACACACACTTTTCAGCACTCTCTGTCTCTTCAAAGACCTAATCTTCTACTTAGGACAGTCATAGACCATTTCTTCCTCTTTGATCATCCTTCTATTCATTCAAGATCTCCAAATACCTGCATACTGTGTCAATAGTGCGTCAGGGGGGCACAGTCAGAAAACAAGTTCCCCATGGATCAAAGCATTTCTCCTGGCAAATACAATAAGACCATTCAATACAAGGGACATTGACACTTTTGGGGCATTTCTATAACCCAATGCAACAGAAGGTTATGTTCCTAAAACATAGCATTTAGTTTCACAGCAATAACGTTTAATTTTTATACCCCTTTTTTGTTAAAGAATTTTTACTTTTCAGGAAGAAGATGCTAAAAAAAGTCACTTGGAGTACATGAGATCTATAAGAACTGGGAAACAAAAGCTAGGAGCCAATATTACATGCTTTGCACAGGAATTAGCTTACATTCAGGGTCATCTTGAAAAAATGCTGAGACTTTGCTTATTTTTAATTCAATAAACTTTATTGAATAGCAATATTGTTGTGCCTCAATGTTCTGTTTCGGCTGCAGCCGGCAACAAAAACGCCATGCGGCCACCCCTCCCCCCACCGGGGTGTGGAGGAGAATGGAAAGAAACAGGCAGAAACTGGTGGGTCGGGATAAGGGCAGTTTAACAGAACAGCAAACAGAGGGAACAGC
>Ga0181612_137626_pt1 | contig 16601 bp, 12 predicted proteins | sample HoacroProtozoa21_FD_119630 | JGI IMG/M metagenome (GOLD analysis project Ga0181612, IMG submission 119630) | Hoatzin crop microbial communities from Cojedes, Venezuel. Combined Assembly of Gp0051906, Gp0051904, Gp0051908
ATCCGGAGGAGTCTGAAAGTCTGAGCTGGGGACAAAGAACTCATCTGCAGCATTGTATAAAAGGCCCTGGCACTGAAAGCTGTCAGGATCCTGGCTGTGAACACTTGGGGTACGTTGAAAGCCTAAGGACAACAGACCTGACCCAGCACTGTGGAGCCAGAGGGCACTTTGGCAAACCCGCAGCGTGCGCAGTGTCGAATCCCAGCAGACACCAGCGGAAGCGATCAAAGGCTGCGTGAGCTTTCCCCACCTGCTGCCCTGCCCGCACATCGCTGGCCCGGGAGGGGCTCTTTGATCACAGCTATCACCATGTTGCGTGACAGCAGTGACAAAGCACGGACATACTGACTGCGGGGAGGGATGGGGTTTGCAGATGGAGGACTTTGTACTTTGAGACTCATCCAGTGGCCACTGCGAGAGGGTCTGAGTAAGGGCTGTCAATCCCAAGGGAGAGTAGGCTCAGAAATGACCAGGGCTAGAGTCAGCTGCCATTCTTCACGGGTTCAGTTCGAAGGCCCTCCCTGTGCCCTCTCTATGATGCCACATACTGCCACTCGCTATGCTGACCGCGAGCTAGGAGAAAAAAGCTCCAGGCAAACATTTTTGTTCCTAAGAAATCTTGCAATTACAAAGAATCATCCTAAATGTAGTGCTTCTGGTGATGTGCTTGATGTTGCTTCTTTCATCTGCCGGACTCCAGCAATAAAGTCAGTAATTGTGGCCACTCACACAGTAAGTGTGGCAGGTTCACAATGCCAACTGAGATGTATCGTTTGCAATGAGCAGCAAGGTTTGTGGCTGGATTTAGGCTAAGTCCCTGGCAAATTCCACTGCTGACTCCGCTGGCAGGTCTTCAGAGACAGCCTCTGGGGCTCTTTCGGATTCAGGCAGTTGCTGGTTTGGCCTCTCTCTCATGCCTTCTTGGACACGGCTCCCCTTTGTCTTTCTCTCTGTGACATGTATTCCCTCTGAAACAATTAGGACCTTCACAAGCTTTTTGTTTCTAACTCTGGGCAGTTTAGCACAAAGTATATTTTTGCTAATTACATACTGAAAGTGCACTCAGCTCAGCTTGGCTTTCCCTCATCAGGACTTTTAAGAAGATGCTTGTCATTGCTGGGAGCAACATTGACGGTGGCAGAGCTGCAAACCTAAAGGATCTGCCCTCCTTTGCTTTACCCTCTGTCCTGGAATTGGGTGGCATTGGATATTGATGTCTTGAGAGTTTTCCAGCTCTTGTTCCTCTTTAAAATGTCAGCTCTACTTTAAAACTTCATGGTTCACATTCCAGCAAGCATATCTGCTCTGAGCCTGTGTGATGCCAATCTCCCCTTCAACAGAACAGATCTCCATTTCAGTGGAGCAGAGCTGAGAGACAACAAAAAAATTGTGTTTCACCTTTGGAGACGCCAAGGCTGAGGCTGTGGCTACAGTGCACGGAATGAGCCCTAGAACTGAAAACTAACTCAGGTACCACTGCATAGCACGGAGCACATTCAGGTTTCGCACAGAAGTGACCTCCAGCGGATAGAGCACTATCCTGGGCTGTTGGAAACTCTGCTCCAAATGTCTGCTGCCCCATAGGCTCCTGAATAACCCATTAGGGTGCTGTTAATGCAGTAGCTATACTGCTAACTCTCCTTGTCTGTGTACGCTTACCCTGGAGCCTGAGGGCACACATGGGGAGTTACAGTAGTGTAGCCATGCCACACAGTTGCCCATGAAGACAAGCATCTAGCCCCTGCTGTGCCTCAGTCTCCCACTGGGAAACTTCAAAGAATACCTTTGTCCCCTTCAGGAAGGTTGTGGGAACAAATCCTCTGAAGATCTCAGGTACAATGGGGGGATGGGCCCAGGGTGTGCAGGTTCCTCTGGCCGAAAGAGGTCACACTGCATTTTTACAAAATTCAAACAATAAAAAGAGATACAAATATATTTTTAAGAACCTTCCAGATTGCTGCAAAGAATTTTCTATTAAGTAATACTTAAATGTCTACAAAAAATATTTGGCTTCCTACTTTCCTTCTTTCTCCCGCTTTTCTCTTTCCTGCATTCTTTGGTCCTTTCTGAGCAGCAAGCAGTCTCCAGTATTTCTGCTTCACATTTCTCCTTTCTATGGCTCTCCTCAACAGCAGAAACTAAGGTTGTGATGCCAGCAGTTACTATGTATTTGTAATTAAAATGTAAGAAAACTATGTGAGACAACAGCATACGTCCTTGTACACTCTCCTACACAGTTCCTCTAGATGTGCTACCAGGAGGTTCATAAATAATCCAAGAAAATTATAATGGTTTGCACAACCAGGTGTACTACGCTTTCCTTCAAAATGCCCTTGAAACACCTGCTAACTGGAAAGGAAACCCTGGTGACTTTCTGATTTGTGTAGAAAGTAAAGGCTTGGGGTTTTATTACCTTCATCCACCAGGAAGCAGGGAGATGACTGATGATGGTTTTTTCATGTATTGAGGAGAGAAGGAGACAGGAGATTTTGTTTGGGTTTTTTGGTGTATCATCTGTGGTTCTTTCGTCAAAATTCTGTTAAGTTGCAGGTATGAATGTTTTAAAACAACATCCTCCATGTCAGATGATGAAAGGACAAGGGAACAATGTCAGAGGCTGCTGGGGAAAGATGCATCCAACTAGGCATGTTTGTAGGGTGCTTGCAGACCTCGCTCACACACACAGGTCAGACAGGTACAGCCCAGCTTCAAAGTAGAGGCTGGTGGCCACACAGCACACTGCTGAGGAGCAAGGCAATGTTAGCTCATCTTGTAAAGATGCTGATGTGTCTCCACCAGTTCCTGGTTATCTTCAAGACTGTGTGTAGGCCCATGGTGGTGTAGCAGGTGGAGCTGGTTCTCCTTTTTTTCTGACTAGCTTCACAAAACCTGGCCTTCTGAGCTCTCTCTTGGGTGGGTAAGTCTTGCACGTGGCATTAATGTGCTTGCTAGGCATGTGGGTGACTGTGACTTAAAAGTCAAACAACCTTCCCATTATGATCCACTCATAGCCTGTTCACTAGTCCTTCAGCAAGGTGCACTTGTGGATCCAGCTGGGAAACTTCCATCCAGGCAAGCGTCCATCTCTTCCAGTGCTTGGGAGCATGTAAGAAGATCTCATGAATAAAACTGCCTCCAAACCCAGGTGGTGCATTTCACAGCTCATTTTAAGCTTGCTATGTGGTAACAGCAGCAGAAAGCTATGCATGGTCTAAAGAAGCCAGCCCAGAAACAGGGTAAATGCCTGAGTTTCTGGTTTCTGTGAACTCCCAGCTGCTGCTATAGTGCTGGGGAGAACTAGTGTACCTGAGCCTTCAAGCTCTGACGTCCACAGCACAACCGTGTCCTAAACGGAGCTGCAGGACGCAAGCTAGAAAGGCTTCATAGTCAGCTCCCATCTTCAGCTCGTTTCGAGGTGGAAGCAAAACCATCTGTACTTTCAGTATCTGCTGCCTGAGGGACCTAATGGCCTGGGGTGGGATGGGCTGAAGGGGACACTCTGGCTGTAAGCTTAATTTAAACCAGTAACCGCAGGCCCTGACCCCGCTGGCTGACGTGCTTCCTGCACAGCCGTCTGTGCCAGAAGAGAGCAGAAAATGGCTGGCACCAAGATGGCCCTTTACACCCCAGGATTTCCCGTCTGCCAGCAAGTTTGTGGTTAAAATGTGTTGCTGCTTGCTTTACCCACCAAAATAGATAGTCAACATCCGGCCCATATATTCCAAGGATATTACTTCAATTTATCTCTCAGCTTAAATTATTTCAATTTCCCAAGCTGCGTTCAGCCCCATGAAACAAAAAGGTGGTTTATAGACCGAAAGGACTCATTTGTTTAAAAAAAATAAATGGCAGTGCGTGTGTGCTGCTGGATTTATGGCCAAGATGGTAATGCACAAGCAGCGCCCTGCGCTTTGATAGCTTAGCACTTCTGTGATGTGTGAATGAAGTCCAGCAGGCCCAGGACTATGTTAATCTCAGGGTTTTGATCTCTGTCCGTAATGAGATGCCGGCAGCCTGTACTTCAAAGCCTGCACTGATACAGATAATCTTGTGAAAGGCTCTCCGCATTTCCAGCTAGCTTGTATTGGGGATTACAGCGACAACAGGAGGAGATGACGGAAGAGGAGGTGCTTGTTTGATGCTCGCTCCTCCAGTTTCTTTCTAATATCCCTTGTTTTTTTAATTTCTGAAGGGTGGTGGGGTACCCCCCCACACCCAGCTCAGCAGGACTCACTCTGTCGATGGACCCTGTGTGTGCTAGGGGGAGACAGGGTGGCCGGGATGTTCTTCTGCCCGGGACGTCCATGAAAACATAGCCATTCGGCACTGAAGCAGTGCATGCTACAGCGTCTTGGCTGAAACATGGGCAGGGACTGAGTTAGAAACTGCACAGGCAGTTAAATGTTACACTTCCAGACTTCTGAGGTTATTTCTTTCTTGAAACAGTTGTAAGAGAGTAGGGGAGAGGGTAAAGATGACAGGAGACCACAGGCAACGAGAAGCATGTTATAAAGCAAAATGAGCACTAGTTTCACATACACAATTATGCTTTATGTTGAAAGTATATAATTTTCAAGGCGTGCCTGACCAGGAAACAGAACTGAAATATTTTTATGTTGACGGATCCTACTGAGCTAAGAGAAAAACAGTGGCAAGGACGTATTACAAATGTGTATCTTGACTGGTCTTCCGGCAAGAACATTTACAGAAAATAAGACCAAAAACTAGACTATAAATTTAATTGGAATAAATAGAGGTTAATACCTGGGACCCCAGTACCAGCTACATTGTTCTCAGAAATCTTGTTGAAGACTACTCAAGCATATATTTAAACACAGTTAAACCTAAATTTTCCAGGCCTAAAAAGGAACAATGTGGCATTGGGTCTGAATTACTGTCTGTCTTACAGGGACGGCAGCACTGACTGCAGTATGCTGTGAGAAATCAGAGAGGTAGCAAGAGCAGAAAAGTGATTGTACTGGACAAATTCAGTCACTTCCAGGTGCACTGGCTGTTTGCCACATGGGGGCAGGAAGCATAGGTTAGTATCTGGGATGTTACCACTGTCAGCATCCTGGCATTAGCACATTAGTGACTCCACAGAGGAAATCCAGCCCCGTCCTCAGGACAGAGGGAAGTGCAGTGTCCGTTCAAGATGTCATAGTGGAAAATTTCTTCTGTGTTTTCACCGTCACATGCTTAGATCCAGCATCCCTACTAGAGCAACAAAGCCCCAAAACTCTTCCACAGACATGATAAAATGCAAAGAGACAAGCTGTATAAATGAGGAGACTAAATACAGAAGCTAAGGCAGCTATATCTTTCCTGAAATATGGAGAGTGCTGGATGGCAGATACCACACTGGGAGTGGAGTGACATCCACAGCACCCAGCAGAAGGGGCTTGAGAAAGGGTAGGGGTTTACTTGTCTAAATCACCAGGTGAAAGAGGTTATTTGGTTTCCAGAAGCACCATTCAAGGATCTTTATCTAAAAGGTGATGGTATACTCCAGTGGGTTAAACGTAAAAATATAATTAGGCCATAGAATAGTTTAAGGAGAAACCACATAAAAGGAATCAAAGCCATGGGAAGCAGGAAGTCCTGGCATGGAGAAATGGCTGAAAGGTAGTAAAGAGAGCACAGAAGAAATTGTCATTTCACTCAGTAGAGGGAAGTTACCAGTGGAAATTTCAGGGATCTGCACTGAGGTCTGTTCTGTTCAAAATACCCATAAATAACATGGGAAAGGGCACGAGCAGTGAGAGGCAAAGGTCACGGATGATGCAAAGTTGTTTAAAGTAATAAGGGCAGGCTGTTACAAATTGCGGAATCATCTTATGAGACTGTATGAAATATCGGATGAAGTATAGCGTAGCTAAAGGTATAGCAGTAAAGCACCGTGAAAATGCTCCAAGGTTCACACATCATACAATCATAGAATCATAGGTTGGAAAAGACCTCTGAGACCATCGAGTCCAACCACTCACCCAACACCACCATTCCTACTAAAGCATATCCTGAAGTGCCATATCTACACTTTTTTAAACAACTCCAGGGATGGGGACTCAACCACCTCCCAGGGCAGCCTATTCCAATGCCTGACCGCTCTTTCAGTAAAGAAATTTTTCCTAAAATCTAACCAGATTTTGGTTCTTGAGTTGACTATTTCCTGTTGAGGAGTAAGGCTTTGGGATTAGTGCTGCAGAGCTGTGGAACTCCTTGCAGAAGAACGCGAAGGACAAAAGCAGTTTTCATCAGTTCAAGGGGAGACTGGGCAAGGACTTGGAAGGAAATCCGTTGCAAGTCACTAGATAAGTTGCAATGGGTTCAGGAAAGCCTAGTGCCTCTGCCCCGCTCCTCCTCTGCCGCACAGACCGCCTTACCTCTGTGGTCCTCGGGGGCTTGCGGGGAGGGCGAAACCACAAATGGGATGAACACTTGAGAGCCTATGGGAGTTCTGAGCAGGCCAAGATGAGACTGGGACAAGGTTGCAATGAGGCGATGGTGACTGCATGGAGAAATGAGTATACATAGCTGATACAGAGCAGCTGGGATACTGCCTTTGTCTTACACTACATACTTGTGGCGAAGCTGAAGTTTAAGACACGACATGTCTGGAGCTGTACCTCACAAACTGACTAGGGATTTTAAAACAATGGTATGAGATAATTGCTGCTCATGAAGCCATATGTGAGGGCAGTGGAACAAAGACTAGATGTATCCAGTAATTACGAGAAACAGAAAGGCATACACGTTCCCAGTGAAACTACAGGTCTGGACAAAGAACCAGCAAAAAGGATTCGTTTGACTGGTTTAGCTGGGAAGCGGGCAGATGATGACTGGTTGGGAAGAAAGTTGACTAGAACAAGTGATCAGTGTGCATTTCTCATCTCAGCAGGGTTACAAGGGACAATAGTCAGCTCTGCACTGCAGGGAGCAGGAAAACTCGCAGATGGCCTGTCTCATGGGGTTGGTCAAGCACAATGAAAGGGGCAAGGATGTCCCTATCTATGAGGGAAGAGATTTTAAAGTGGCTAATTTTATATTTACTTTAAAAAATATCTTGATGGGAGTAGCCAGATGAGATAAAGTGGAGGGAGGAGGGAGAGAGAGAGAGAGGGAGGAAAGATGGAAGGAGAATGAAAGAGTGTTTAGGACTGAAAGGCTCACAAAAATTACAAGAACAGAAAGAAAGTCCATAGAGAAGACAGAGCCAGCCTAAAAAAATAAGAAAGAAAAGAAAGTAACAGGCACTAAGAAACTAAAAGTTGAGTTACAGTCCATGGAGTAAAACATGGTCATGGAGGCAAAAGCAACAGATACACAGATGAGGTCTGTGTTTGAGTTCAGTGACAGGTTATGGACACGTCTGCTATATCTCATACCCAGCTATGTATTGGGTCACTCCTCTGTCTGCACATCAGTCTTATCTTGTGAGAAAACTGCTGGTAAATAGCAGAACTGGGACTTCCATTATTTTCACAAGCTTTGTAGCATTAGTCCCCCATGCAGAAGATGTTGCATATGTCCCTGCCCCAGACGATTCCCTTTGGTTACACGGGCACAACCCAGCAAGCTCCAGGGCATCTCATTTCTCAAGGAGGGTTGCAGATCCCAGTTCAGAAATCCTGGTGGGCTCAGCTGCTGTGTTCACCCTCAGGCCTGACATGGCCCCAGTGCTCCAGGAGCCTCCCAGAGAGCCTCTCTAAAGGCACAGTTGGTGGAAAGGCAAGGAATATGGAGAAATGTGTTTTTCCAAGTTGGGCTGTCTCAGAAGCAGCACACCACAGCTGTACTATCAATTGTAAATTGAAAAAAGTACCAGAGGAACGCTGAGGTTCACAGTCTGTGATTAGGCAGAGACCTTAATTTATGCTTGTCCATATCCAGAGGATGTCTACTACTCAGGGCTAAGCCTACCAGCTTTTGCACGGGGAGCAAAAAAGAAGCAGCTGCCATCAAAGAAATGTACTGACTTGCTTCATTAGAACCAGCAGCTGCCACAAAGAAAGTTTCCTGCAGGACCTCTAGTCAAGCAGCATCTTCTTTCAGGCAGGCTTGATGCAAAGAGGAGATAAATCCCTGGGTTTAGTGCCTGGCTCTGACTCAGCTTCCGTTGGACAAACCACGCTGCGGTGAGTGCGTGAGCCCATGCACAGAGAGGGGATGGGGCATGAGGAGAAGGAGGGACGCAGCTTGAGGAAGCTGGAGGGGAAACTCTCCCCTTTTTTCACACTCCTCAAGCCACCAGCACTTCACCATGCTAAGCATCTGCAATCTGATTCCCGAGGTGAGGACTGGGGGTATCCGCTCTCCCTCACCGAATCAGCGCTTCCCTTCTTCATCACTGCAGGAGTGCTGGATGGAAAGAAGGGTGTATAAATAAACAAAATGTAAAAATCTCCCTCACTTCAGATATGCATGAGCTGGAGATGTTCTGCACTCACAGTAGCTAACAGTCCTCCTCCAAAAGACAAAACCCAGACTAAAACAGCAGTAAGAGAAGCCTAACTATTTTAAAACCAAATTACTTAGTATGTAAGTAAAGAAAATAGATCATCAATAATACTGGCCTCCTCCTGGTCTGGAAATGATCACGAATTCTGTTTCGTTAATGGCAGGAGCAATGACTTCTCCTCTGTGAGGCAGTTAGACATCTTTCTGTTTAGCAGGACAAGAAAGGCAGTGAGTTAAATGAATGTCTCTTGCTTCAGAAGGCATCAAAGAACAATTTTTATAGCACATGGTAAAAAGGGGATATATTTGTGTAGTGTAGTATATGATTATATTCTATTAAATATACTTTCCAAATATATATCCCCATCCTGTTCCTGTGCTTCTACAAGATGTCTATTTATGCTCATTTATACACCTCCAGAATCATAAAATGCTGCTATTCTTACTTCAAAGGCTTTCTTCAGCATGAGCTGGAGATTTTCATTAGGTATTTTACATCACCTAGATGTTATTGCTTTTAACTATCTTCAGAACACTAAAGAAATCTGTCTCCAAGCTTTTATTCTGTTGAAGCAAGCACCTGCAAGATATACGCAGAATTATTTTCCTAGGAGACCGGCTTATCATGACTTCAGCTAGAGGGAATCTGTGTTTTATCTCACCTGATACAATATCTCATGTTAGCCTTAATTCACACTTCACTTCTGGTAACCTTTAGGGCGTCTTTAATGACTGCTGGAAATCTTCTCTAGCAGGTTGTATATTTTAGGGAGAAATACTTTGACTGAAATCAATGGTTTCTGGCTTCTGGAAAGGTTTTACTCCTTGTTTCCAGATACTACATACTTGGAAACACTCCCAAGTGCTTCTAACTATATAGTGGCTGTAGAAATGGAATTCCACTGCCAGGGGTGCAGCCATAAAACCAGTCCAAAATCACAGCAGTTCTCAATCTTTTCTGGCTTATTTGCCTTACCTGCCACCCCATACTTCTAGTATTAGAAGACATGTGCACAGTGAGCAAAAAGTCATAGCTGATGTAGACACCAGAGAATCAGTCTCGGCAGCTGGCAAATGGGATTCCTGCCCAGATCACGGTCTTGTGAGAGGTCCCACACTGCTGGCGTTTCACAGAGAGTTGTTAACACCTTCCCAGGAGGCACCAGCCAAAGGAATCTTCCAAAGTCTTCCAAAGTTTCCATCAGGGGCAAGGATCGCTCCTCTATTTGCAGCACTACAAAAGCACATCTGAAGAGTCTTTAATTTAATCTGTCTGTGGAAGAAGAGGAGGTATTTCTAAACAAGAAGAGCACCTTTGTAGCATGATAACATAAACATTTTAAAGCCCTTATGCCTCTGTGGTGCTGCCTCCATTTTACAGGTGAAGGAATAGTGAAGCAAAAGTCCATCCTCTGTTCTGGATCAGAGAAGATCAATGCCAGAAATGAAGTCAGTTGTTCTGACTCCCTGAGCTAAGACCATGCTTTGTTAGTCTTTTAGACCAAAAGGCTGTTGTTAAGTGAGAAAGAAAGAGAGCCAGAGCTGTGTTACTATCGATCGTCTCTTGTGGTCTTCCCGGAGCAGTGCACAGGCCCCTCCATGGCAGCAGGGTCGAGAAAGTGGCAGTGCCCGCAGCCCAGCCAGCAGGCAGCCCTCCGAAACAGCAGGGTGCAATTTATATACCTTTTACTACTATGCAAAATGCTTTCTCGGTGTGCTTCTCACCTTTACAACTAATGCTTTGTGGAATGAGTTTTGAAATTGAATCCTAGAATTAAAAATAACAAAAAAAGACCAGACCTTGTGGGAAGGGCAAATGGAGATAAAAAATGGTATTTTCGTTCACGGAGAATCCACATGGAATTTTTCTCTCATGATTAATTTGTGAAGCTGTGCTGGTAAATCAGAGAAGATATTAGAAAGTAATAGAGGAAATAATTTGGCACATTTGGGGAAAGTGACCGAATTTTTCCTTTGGAGACTTCTCTTTTTTAAAGAAATAGGGGATATCTGTCAGCTCAGAAGATTTCTACATCTCTGTTCTGCATCATTAAAAATCAGCCCTCTTGTGACTGGGAAAGAGAAGTCAGAGTTGTCTAATTTTAAAGTTTGCTGCAGAAGTTTGAAGAAAATAGAGGATACTTTTCTTCTTTGGTGAGCTGTTGCCCAGTGCTGGTATAATTCTGAAAGTAAGAGGTTTCCATCAGAAACTCAGTTATTGCACCTTTTCATCTGCTCTGAAATGTCTGCATTTTAAAAATAAACTACTTCACCCCTTTGACATGATGAAATCTAGTCACCACATCACTGCTGTTACTGTGCTGCATGCCTCCTTCACATCGAGGAGCGCAGCAGAGCTCTTCACACCTCTGTCCTGCGAGAGAAGAGGCTTGTTCTTGGCTAGCTTGTGAGTAGCGTAAGCCCACATCTTCTAATCTGAGATCTCCTTGTAGCATGAGAAAGAATGGGATAGATCACAAATTTTTAAAGTGGAAGGATAAAGAAATAGCTTTATAACTCGGATATAGAATTGGGAGAAAAAATGTGGCAGAAGTGACTGAATTAAGGCTGTCCTGAAAGCCTGTATTTTCATCCCAGATTTCAATTTGAATTTATCTAATTTTCTTTCCGAAAAAAACATACAGTTATTTAGCCAGAAGAATGTTGCAGACAGAGACAATTTATTTGGTTTTCTCAAATTGCCACCTAAGGAGAAAGAGATACTTCTGGTAAGAAAACAGAGACTGACACTTAGAGACTCTGAAGTGGCCTATTGCATGCCAACATACACAGTTTGCACAGGCAAGTGCCTATTGGTACTTCTATGATTTCGGCAGGTGTGACACAGATGCAAGTCTTTGAATACTCACTGCAGACCGAATCTGTTACACATTTAGGGGAGTTTTGCCTCAGGTGTAAGAACTAGGGAAGTTGTAGCACAGCTTTCAGTCTGGCAAGAGTTTTGAATTTTACCTTGTGACTTCTCCATTACAGCCAATGCAAAAATAGTCTTACGATTTCTTTATAATCACAAAAGCCCACAGCAGCCATCAATTACTTTATATTTCAAAAATCTCAAGTTTATCTGTATAGTATTAGTGATCTAGAAAGAGGCACATTGAGAAGCAGAGGTAGAAGGAATTTGGTCCAAGCCCGTAAATATTTCTGATAGCATCCCTCACACCTAAACGCAGCTATCTAAAATAGAGGGTCTGGTTCACCAGGACCCTGCTACAGCAAGGGTAGGTCTCACTAAGGGGCGAATTATCCCATCCTAAAATTGATGTCTGTGTAGGGATTCCGGTTGAATGAGCTTAGCCAAACACTGTATTATGACAGTGCCTAAGCAGTTTATCCTACCACCTCTTTTCCGGAAGATGTGATTTTTAGGAATCCCATTTTTCAGAGGACAGTTTGGCTTTCATTGAGCCCCTTCAATGCGTGTTGCAAACTCAGTATTTGAATTATCCCTCTGGAGATAACCTGAACTTGTCATAGCACATGAACACAAGACACTATACAACTACTTCCTCTCTCTGGTAATGTTTTGATTTATTTATGCGTTTTGTTTGCTGGATTTTTAAGTTCATTTTTTTGTTGCTGTTGTTTAATTGAAACCTTATGCTTTTTTCCTATAGAATGATGAAGGAAAGTAAGAGTAATTGGATCAGACTCGTAGACTAAGCCTGTGCTATTCTAGCACAGACAGAAATAGAAGAAATGTTTTCCATATAAGGCCCACATTGTAAGCCTGGAAGCAAGAAAATAAACTGCATAGGAAGAAAGATTTCTGAAGTTACAGTACCGAACAGAACAAAATTATACTGACAGGAATTTTTTAGAGCAGCTAGCTCAGGATGCTGGGATTTCCATGTTGTTCTAGATTTTGTCTCTTACTTTTGGAACCATCTATTTGCTACACAGTATTCAGTATTGTTAAACAAGCATTTATCCCGCCCTCTAGAGCTGAATCACTGGTGGTTTCTTTTTGCTTCAAATTGTGCTTAGTACAGAAGTAACTGAGCAGCTGGTGGTCTGACTGCAGTCTGAAGTATTGCTGCAGATCTGCCTTTGCAACTCAGAGGTACACTCTATACCTTCAAGGTGATATTAATAGCAGTGCTACTAGAAACCGCAAGAAATTAGAGGGGTTTGTAGTTTCATTCCAAGGTCTCAACTCAATCCAGATGTATGTTTCAGGTTTGCACATTTTTTTCAGGAAACCTGGACAAAATTCTTCAAAAATTGAGTTCCTTCATGGTTTGTGACAAAAAAAAAAAAAAAAAAAAAAAACAAACCAAACCCCAAAATATGGAATTTACAAAAAGAGGAAAAACCTGGTGGCTTTAATCGAATTTCTGTATGCAACTTCTGTATGTGATACACATCCTCACACAATATACATTTTAAAGAGCTAGAAACAAGTAAGCTGATGTTTGTAAGGAGAAATAATATGTTTTATTAGAGCAGCTGATCTAGTTAGAAAAAGCTTGGAGCATGCAAGCTCTTCACCTGGTCTGAAATGGAGACTGCAGACTTCAAAGCTTCAAAGTTCCTGTCAGATGTGTTAAATGGCTTGACTCTGCCTGAGCAACAAGCACGAAACCTACCCACACAAAAGGTCCTCTAAGGCCACACCATCAGCATCCTGCATCCTACAGCCATTCCTCCCTGGAAGAGGGAGGCTTCACCCCATGCCTGACCTGGTGGAAACCACCCAGGGGAAAGACAACAACCACCGTGCGCTGGGGTGAGCTCACGTGGACGATGGACAGAACTCTTTCGAGGAGGAGAACTTTTCTATTGCACAGCTGTTCTAGCCCTTCAATCCTGGGTCTCAAGAAAAAGCTATAAAATATTTTAAACTGGTGGAACTCTACTGGATGTTACAAATCATGGATTTAACTGGTTATTTAGTTCAATGTGATTCCCCTTTCTAACCTCGCTCCTGCTCCTGCTCCCTCCTTTTCCCTCAAGATACCCACGTTATCACCTCTCTGTCTGCAGTACCCTGCCCTTCGCTTCAGGGGAACAAACGAAGTTTGCACACAGGTGGGCCATCCAATTCTGCATGTCGTGAAGCAGGAACAGGTTGTTCCCAGTTTGCACTCGGCATTACCATTCACTGTGTCTACCTCAAATCTCATGTTCAGAAGACATCAAGACACAGGAATACTCCATCTGCCTTGGAGGTTTGTTTTACAATAGGATCATCCTCACAGATAAAAATTTGTGTGTCTCTCTCTCTGCTTCTAATGCCTTTCTTTGCTTTGGAGGAGCCCTGGATTATCCTATGCATGTAATTCAAGAAAATGATCATGCCAACTCTGTCTTTCTTCTGAATAGCCATCCAGAATGAGCAGTTTAAAGTACCTCACTATAAAACATTATCTCAATCTCCAAAATCTTTTTCTGCCTCTTTTCTGCATCCTTTTAAGTCACTAGACCTGGAAAGGGCTTTGCAGGAGTGGCACAACCAGTGCTATACTTAGATTTGTAACCCTTTTTCTGAACTTTTTACTGCTCTTCCTTATATTCGTGTCATGTTAGGTCATGTTAGGTCTGCTTGCTCTACAACCCTGCTATAATGAGTTGTTTTCAACCACAGAAACACTAAATAATTTTCATAGGTATTGCTTTTTAGGACATGGTCTCTCCTTTTGTTGTATAGCTTTGCTCCTAACTGGAAAATTCAAATTTTATCATACTAAAACAACACTGCTAACAGCTCTAGATAATTTTTGTAATTGAATCTAGCATCAGGTTTTCCATGATATGAAATTCAGATGAATAGGTGTCCATCTCATCCAGATATCTTTTACGATATGATCAAATTAACATTCTTCAGCACTTTCAAAATTAACATGGATATTACAATATTTGTAACAAATAAGCATCAGTAAAATGAAAGATTTAATCTGCCAGCTATTCAAAATCTTTATTGCTAATAGCAGATGTCCAACAGCCTACTTGGTCTTTAACAGACTGCAGTCATTTATCATCCTCAGGTGATAGTAGCCCATTAGCTTGCTCCTTCCTGATGGAAAACAGTCGTATTTATTGAATATTTTATTCTATATCATTACTATCTCTCGTTCAAATAATGGTCCTATACGATTGCTTCCATTCTCTTGTTCCTGATACAAGTAAAAAAATTTTTCTTTTTGGTGCCCTTTGCTTCGCTAGTCACATTGGTGCCAGCTTGCCATGCAGCGATGTTTTCATCTTCCCTCTTCAGTGTTTCCTACTACAGAACCTGCAATTTCTGCTCAATGGCATGGAAGGAGGAAAGATACTTGCTATTTATTTTATTTATAACTTGTTCTCAGTTCACCACCACACCAGAATGAGTTTTAACCCAAAGTTATATTCTTTCCTGACTGACTTCCCCAGCTATGTTTATTTCGTCCATCTATGCAGCTCCTTTTAAAGAATTCTCAGGATCCACTCACATTTTTTCTGCCCACACTCTTCCTGGAAGGATTTTCACTCATAATGCTCCTCAGCTGGACAACACCAGGTGGCTGAAGCATGGGATAACTCCCAGGTGGATACACCTGGCAAACTGCTGGCCCCAGCTGCCAGCACCTGCATCTCAGGGAGGTGGGAAGCTTCAGCCCTGATGGATGAACCTTTCCTGTGACCTCGCTAGCACCATTTGATGCACTTCAGTATATGAAGTTTGTCTTTCAGACACTGCACTGGATGCTGGTATAGCGGAGACAAAGTAATTCACAATCCTCTTTCACGTTGTGTGATTCTTAAAGAGGCTAATGTTAAACCGGAGGAATTCTCCCCTGTGCCCTAAGTGGCGTGGGACAGGGGAAGGAGATGACTTAAATTTGATGACAAACAATCCTCTGTAGTTGAAAACCGAGGCACAAAGCATACCCATTACAGCTCCCTTGTAGGGATCTGTAGGATTTAAGAATTTAGGAATTCCATTGAAGAATAAATTATTTTCAGTCTCAGAGGGTGCCTTTTTAAAATTTTTCTGTAAATTCTCCTTTCTGCAGAGATCAGACACAAAAATTATTTCCTTGAAAAATCGGTTTTCCAGTAATTCACTGAAAGATGGTGGAGGATGCTCAGTCTACCCCATGGGCACAGCGTTTTTCAGTTAAATGTTTATTAACAAAAGGAATTAGGGATGCAGTGCAATTCTGTGCGAAGTCCTACCAAGCGGCTGTGATCCCCTCTCCCTGCCATGGCACAAAGGAGCTAAACGAGCATGATCTCCTTTCAAGCAACATGCAGTAGTGCCTGTAGCGAGTTAGGAGCTGTACTTGCATGTCTATAGGCAAGACAAAGACCAGGCAATTTAGCTCCTGTCTGGAGTGGACTAAGGAGCCTGCTACAGTGATGTTTGGGATTATCCTGCAGAGAGATTCCAGCACAGTTTTATACAGAGTTATCACAAGTGTGGAACTCCTAGGCAGGAGCAAACACACAGGCTCATTAGCACAATGTTACAAACCGGCAGGTCTGGGTAGGTCAAATGACTGGGTAGGAACAATTCTGTCTAGCATTTTTATGTGATCTCAGAGCACACACTCAAACTGTGCAAAATTTATTTTGTGATATAGTAAAGTCTAAACACTTCAAAGATTTTTAAAGTTTCCTGAGGCTTGTCAGAACCCTGTCCCATTTTACTGGGTAGCATGTTTAACTTTATAAATCTATCATATGAATTCTAAAGTAAATAATATTTGTACAAGATGAAGAACACAAAGTTGAAAAATGAAAAGCTTTTTTAAAAGCACCCTATTACTCTGTTCAAATACCCCAGCATTAGAGTGCTTGGAAACCTCTTAGAGCTAAGTGTGCATTTTTAAATAACATAAATTGTTCGGGTTGCAGTTACCAAATTCCAGCTTGACACTGAGCACTTAAAGAGTTTAGAGAATCCAGACTCTCTTATCAGCTTGCAGACAAGGGCACTAAATGTCATGCGAGCTTCCTTTTGGCTTTTAGCCACAAGCTGCACGTAGTATTTAATGTAGTCTCTGGTTCTTAAAGTATTAGGAAAACCTGAAAACAAAGTGCCTGCCATTAGTGAAATTGGTGCTGTTTTATGACATTCTACAGTATGCACTTCTGGTTTGGTATGCCTCAAAACTTCCCTAAAAACAGAGACGGGGGGG
>Ga0181612_114101_pt1 | contig 16600 bp, 8 predicted proteins | sample HoacroProtozoa21_FD_119630 | JGI IMG/M metagenome (GOLD analysis project Ga0181612, IMG submission 119630) | Hoatzin crop microbial communities from Cojedes, Venezuel. Combined Assembly of Gp0051906, Gp0051904, Gp0051908
TGCTAAGCAGTGTGCTAGCTTTGTGGAGTTATCACCTAGCACTCATATACACAGATATGCAAAAAAGACAATACCTCTGCTCTGTGTGTATATTGGCATGTTGCACACTGGATAAATAATCCCACTTTTGGGACAACAGTAAAGTGTTTGCACTTTGTTTAGGAGTGCAGAATGCTTGTACATTATCTGAGGTTCTACCACAGAGAACAGAACCGAGAGCCATATGCTCCTTCAGACACATCTCAGATTTTAAAAGCTTATAGCTTAGCAGACTCATCTCAGTCAGTATGGCAACATAAATCTGCAGTAGCATTATTCCAATATTTGGCTAGCCTGTAGCAAACTCGTTGTCTATGATCTAGTAGCAGTTTGAGCGTGTGACTCGCCACTCTGTGATGGCTACCAGTTCCCCTATTGTTGATGTCCCCTGACATTGACATTGGAAGATCTGTGCAAGCTTTTTGGTTAGATGGGTCTGCTTCTTCACAAAGAAATTCTGTGTGATCATCACATGCTTGCAGAAATAGCATATTCTGCTACCTTATGCCAGCTTTACTAGCTGAGAAATGCCACTTTGCAGTTGCTGCTGGAAATGGAGAGCAATGGGGATTCCAATCACTGGTAACTTACTGTGCATTTTTTTTCTTCCACAGCAGGAAGCCTGGCAGTTTGTGGCTGTGACCTTGCTGGATGTGTTAACATTCCCCTTGAATTCCATCCCATGGGCCCTGCAGCAACCGAAACTTCTCATGCTGCATTCCCAATTTCTTCATGCTCTTATGACCACTCCAAACTCAGCAGTATAGCTTTGAAGGGACTCATGACTTGTGACTGAGATTTCAGAGGACAGGAAAATATCAAGTACAAACTCATTCCTAGAAAGCTTCCACCTTGATAGTGTGCATAGCTGCTACTGGGAAACTGTACTCTGAACAGGACAAATTTGACAAGGGCTACAGGATGCAATAGAAATAGGGAGAGAGAAGCATCTGGGTTTGAGATTCTTTCAAGTGAGTTTGTGTCCATGCTAAACTGTTGGGATAGACAAGCTCTTTTTTTTTTTTTTTAAGACCACTCTTAATCCCCATTTTGCAATGAGTTGTGCTTGAAGTAGAGTTGTTCGAATTAAGATGTATTCATTCCTGGCAGTTCTTCCACATCTCTGACCCTTAAAGAGGCTGAGTCCAGGATAGAATTTTGTGAAAGTTTCTTTACTTCCTAGACCATCCTAAATTCAAATTGGAGAGGAGGCACTATTATGTTATCACAACTTTATGAAAGCAAAGTTATTTTTGAATTATAGCAACTAGTTATACGTCTGTCTTTTCTGCAATGCCAGTGTTAGTTGGAGGAACGAAACACATGAGATGTGCAGAATTTTCTGCAAGAAAAACAAGCACACACATAATAAAAGCAAAAACGAAGAAGATTTATGTAACTAATTAGTTTTTTAAATAATCATTACCGAGCATAACTATACACACACTGGTTTTAAATCTCAACCTTTCACAATTAATTTTGAAGTAGGTGTACGCAGAAGAAAATCAAGTTGTATTTGTCTGTATGTGTCTACCAGCAGCAGGAAATTATTTAGTTTAACTGACCTGCTAATTATCTGCAAAAGTTCAACTCCTTCATTTGATATATAAATTCCCCAAAGTAATCTTCTGTGGTTTAGACCAATTACAGACTCATTAGCATTTGTCTTCAGTCTCATAAAATCAAGGTGACAGGTAAAAAGAAGAAAAAAGTAAAAGACAAAAAAAGAAATAAAAATAGACAAGTTTCTCAGCCATGTGTTGGACTTTCTGTCAAGTTATTAATAATTCTCTCTGTTCTCCTTCCCTACTTCCCTGTCTCTCTCTTTAGTAAATCTGATAACTGGTGATTATTTCTGTGGGAAGTCTAGCAATGACAGAAATTAGTTACAAAATCACCCAGACCTCATGCACTAGCAGCAAAATGAATACTATGTAATTGACATTATTTCCAACAGAATTGCTGAAAATTTTTGTAGTTTCTGATAAAAAATTAAGAACTTTCCAGTATATATACAAGTGCAAGGACGAAGTGATAAAGGAAGCATTTGATAAAACCCAGCTGCCATAAAAACGACAACAAAATCAAAAGTTTATCTTAACAGTAGTATTTCAGATCACTTTTTAATTTACTTTAGTTGTTTTGTCAATTTACAGCAACCCTGTTCCTGTTCAGAAGTACCTGTCTTATTTGCTTAAGCCAACTAAATAACTGTCTGTAGGCAGTGTCTGGCAGGAATGATGTTTCAATTCTTCTGGCACAGCAGTAAGTGAGATACCTTAGAAAAGAAATTAAATTTCTATATAATTTATTTACTAAAGTAGCTTGGTCTACCAAGTCAATTTATATGTGCTTTTGTTTTTTTTTACCTACTCACCTCTGTTTTTTCCTGGCTTTATCCGTGAATAAATACACACTGATGTAATACTGGATTCAATCGCTACACTAACATTTAAACCTGTATCTGTGAAAGTGATTTGTGAAAGACTGTGAATAAGTGGCTGCAAACTTGGGAGAGGGGGAGTGTTAGTAAAGTGTTACTACTAGATTTTGTTAGCCTGTTCCAAATTTCCTATATTCTTTCAGCTTTAGCCAGCATTAAGCGGCTTTTACAACTTTCTGTCTGAGCTAGTAGTACAACTACAAGCAACTACATCAATGCAAGCAGACCTGCACTAGCTTTTATCCGGCATTCGTAGAAAACTATCCACAAAGCCTGGCACAGATTAATGATTGAATATCTACCCAGTATCTGTAGTAAGTTTTAACTTTTGTGTTGATCTCTATGCTCCTACAGCCTGATATGCTGTAATCATTATTGTGAATGTAGCACAGACATATAGAATTCAAACACACGGATTGCTTCAGGACATCACCTGTCAATCAGATAGTTTGATTTCAGTCTCTCAATCCAATGTAAGGTGTTATTTTCCTTTGAAAGTAAAATACATTTGTAATTTAAGCCTGCTCAAAGAACAGTTAACTTTAAGGGAAGCTCCAAAAATTCTTAGTTGCATGGCAGTTCTCTCTATACAACCATGGCAAAAAAATCTCATGTTTCTAAGGAGACAATCCTCAACAGATTTGCAAAACCAAATCCTGTAGTAGAACCTTATCTTTGCCTCAGCCTGCTATATGATAAAACTTAGAACAGAACCACAGTTACAAAAAATGAAAATAAAATTCGGCATATGTCACAGAATACTTCAGGTGGCAGCTCAGTAGGTGACAGCGCACTGTGCAAATAAATGATTAAATTTACAAAGTTCTACAAGAAGAGATATACCTCAGTTGAAGTCTGGAAACTCCCTATGTTTTTATCTTTAAAAACACAATAAGCTTCATATTTTGCTTATGTGCTGGAATTAAATACCATTAAACCCATGATTTTATACATTTCTCCATTTGGAATTAAAGGTAGAAGGTTTTGTAACCTAAACTTGTCACTAACCCTTAAAAAGAAGCAAAAGTTGGTGGTTAATGAGCTTCCAGGTGCAGAGTGACTGTAACACTTCCTGAGCCAGGATCTTTGGAGAGTGATATCAGTATATGACTTTCAGTTGTGTTTCCTCAGGTGTTGTGTTGATTGAATGATCCACTTTTAAATTGCTCTGCCTGAAAAGTGAGAATGATTCAGCTCTTGTTGGTCTTTTTACGCCTACTGAAGTCGTGACTGACAGAGCCCATAGGGGTGGGTCTGTACTTATGAACACACAGATTAGAACAGGATAATGCAGGGGCAAATTGCTGTAGATGGAAAAATATGTCCCCTAATCTGAGGCCATTTTTAACTGAAGTTAAATTCAGTTATTTAAAGGAAACAACTGCTCACATGTGTTTCTTCTTTTTTGTTTTCCAGGCCCAAAAGAACTGAAACACTGTAAAGGAACAGCTCCTGCTTGTGGTGTTTCTGTAAGCAAGCACTTCTCTTCCCTGAACATTCAGGACAGTCAATCAGAACGGCAAACCTGGTTAATTTAATGGCACTAACCCCTTATTTGGAAGCTTAGAGAGTTAATAAAGATAAATTAAAACCACTTTAATCTTAAATCAATGTCTGCTCAAAGATTTAGGGCAGATAACTAATGAATTTTAGAATAACACCCCACTTAATTTGGACTGATTTTACTGAGTGTCCCTGAAGGTAGTAGAGGTGTTATAAATTCTGATGGAGAACCTGATCTTCTGCTATTTTCAGCTTATAGTGATACAAGAGGTTCAGGCAAAAATCTTGACGCATGTTATTTGGACTGAGATCCGAGTGTAAAGCTTTTAGAGTGTCAAATATTCCCATAGTGTTTGAAAACAAAACAAGACAAAGCAAAGCTTTCTGACGCTGTAAGAGATAAATTGAAACCATCTGACAGTGGCCTTTTTAAGAGAGGTCCTGAATGCTTACCACTCACTTAAGCTCTATGGATTACACACCAGAAATAAGATTTCAAGTATTAGGAAGGTTGACACTTAACAGGTTAATATTTGCAGAAATATTTCTTTGCATATGGCATTTATTTGAATTAGATGTAACTGTTCTCATTATGATTTCTTATGTGCAATTGCCCTCCTTTTGAAAGATGGACATTTCAGTCAGATATTTTCATATAACAACAATAAATATTAAATACTGTATTCGCATGGGGCACTATCTTTTACTTACTAGCTTGGGAGCTTGGAGATGTGTAAAGGCAAGCTGCCAACTAACTTGAAGATGTAATTAAAGTGGAGATTTCTTTCCTAGTTTTTTAAGTATGCTGTAATTCAGTTATTTAAATATATGAATGGGAAATTGAGATATATATATATCTAGCTCAGGGTGTGATACAGAACACATAATAATAAATTCAGCCAGTGTACTTGCCCTTACAAATTATGCCTCAGAAATATGAGTTTTAACTATAAGTGCATAAATATACACATGATATTTTCACTGAATTTGGGCAGCTTCAGCAATGTGGCAGGGTTAGGAAAGTGCAAAAGACAGGACAGAAAGAAGACTAATCAAATGTAGCATTGCAGCATACCTGTTTTCATATATAGCTCTAAACTTGCACCAAGTTAACAACAGAAAATATAAACAAAGATATTTTGTCTACATTATTATTGAAAATTAATACATGTGGTCATTTGATCTTCTTTGGTCAAAAAGACAGAACAACGAAATCTTTTAAGAAAACTCAATCCAATGTTTACAAATTGTGTTAAAGAAAAAGGAAGAGTAACTAATTTAGCAAAATATTGTCTCTTAAGTAGTATATTGTTATTTTAGTACAAACCAATATCATAATTTACAATTATTAAACAGAAATACTAATTTACCCAAGTTCAAATATATATCATTACCGCTGAAGACATTTGTGAAAGATCAGAGAAAACTTAATAATAAAACACTCTGAGTCTAGTGAAAAATGCCTAGTTGAATAGTTCTTAAAAATAGAAATGCTTCACCTGAATCTACGATGGATTTGAGTCATCATTGTTCCAACAGTAGGAGGATGTAAGAATTAGGAATTATTAACGCTTGAATAAATGATGTTGCTGCTGGCATTAATTTCTGGTCCTCCTATTTATAAACATTTCAACAGAAAACAGTTCAGTTTAAAGAGAAGGGTTTGTATTACTTTAGTTTTACTTTACTTGAAAGGTGAAGGTCTCCAAACATTAAAGTAGTAGATAATAAAAAAGTGCTTTCTGCAACCACAGTAGTGTTCAGAAGTAGTAGTAATCATTATGAATTTATATTCCCTGTGTTCCAAGTGTCCGAAATACGAATTTTATGTAGCAGAACCATATTCATCTGAGTGGTATATAATCAGCTTTACTATCTGCCATAAATTTTGTATCAAATCACAATGCTTTTAAAAAAAGTAGAAGAATATATAGGCACTATGCAAGTTTTCCAAAACTACTACTGCATAGATCAGAAAGCTTACAAGACTCTCCTAGCCTTGACCACAGAAAGTGTATCAAATATAAGGTGCATCTGGAGACTAAAAGGAAAAAGACACAAAGGATTTTGCTTGCTCTTTCCTCTTCCTCTAGATTCACTAAGGTCTTCTGCATCGGTACATAACCAGACAGAAGAAGTCTGAACCTGTCAATAGCATGTAAACATATTTATGCAGTATTTGTTGAATTTTTTCCATCACCTGAGGCATTGATTATGTAGAGTGGTCCCATAAATGGCTCAGCATGTAGTCTAGGTTGCAGTGTTGCATCTTCTCCACTGGTTCTCTCGCATTGCCTTGAAGAAAGCCATTCCTTTTGCCATGTGATACATCCATGGGGAGATCATTCAGGTGATCAGCCTTTGGCTTCTGAGGCTAAATCTTTGTGCTGGAAAGCAGACCCACTGTTTTGCTCCCCAGTACCATACTACCACCACTACAACAACAAATGAAAGTACGTGTTGCAAAGGCACATTGATTCACCACAGGTTGTTCACATTGACTTTTCCCAGAAGAACATGGTAATAATGCTGAAATTTCTCCACAATGGAAATGGAATTTCATATCCTTGTGGTCTGCATATCAGAAGATACACTGAGAATATTTGAGCTAGGGGTAGGGAATGGTAAAACCTCAGAGCTTTTAGGGGATGATGTTGCATGAGTGGAAGATGTAGTGAATGATCTGGATGTGTGACAGAGTAATGACTGATGGGAAAATGCTCATACTTTGTGCAAAAAGCAGCAATAGAGAGAGGACTAATCTCAGCCCTGGATTATAACTGGCGGCCCACTGCTAACAAGTACATGCTATCTGGGTTCTGCATGATGTCCTTGGTTTCTAGAATGGTTTGCTCCACTTCCTGTGATGATAAGGATTTACCACTTGATGCTTATCCTTTGGGAGATGAAGAGAATGATTATACTAGCACTCAGGGATGCACCAGCACTAAGCCTTGATACTTGCATTCCTAAAGCTGTTCATGAGCCATCTCACATTGCAAGGTCATTCCGGTTTATGAAAAACTGCCATATATAATGCAGCTGTAATGCACAAAATTGTTATAGTGAAAGGAATATATTTTTGTCATACTTTTGAGATCTGGCCTTTGCCTTCTGCAGCAATGTCTCAACATGGGCACTGCCCTGCCTAGGGCCTACTAACATGTCTTCCTTTTATTGCCTGAGCAAACACACTTCAGTAGTCTCCTTTTTGTCAATAGAGCCTCTGTCATCAACTTACTGTCCACCATGTACCATCATTCCAGAAACACTAACAAAAGAACATTTTTTTAACTGAAAGGAGCATGCAACATGCATGCTAGGAGATCATGAAAAGTGCAGAGTAAAACAGTTCTAGGCAGAACTATTCACAAGGTGCTACAACTTACTTGCCCTCTCTTGTGCTATCCTGTTGAAGGTGAGAGAAGCTGCCTTTCTAAGTAGAAGAAATCAGCATGCATCATGGGCTTGAATTATTGAAGAAGTATAACAACCCACCTCTTCTCATTTCCTCTGAAAATTATCATTTCTGATCCTTTATGAAAAAGTTGTGTACAAATTTCTTTTGCCTCCAAAAGTCCGTGTTCTCTAGGAGCAGTAGTGTGGACGGTAAGTTTCCCAGTGACACGAAAAAATAGACTGGAGTGGCCATGGTGGAATATATGTAATATGAAGTAACAATAAATGGGGATCAGATGGTTACAGAATGTGTAGAAGTTGACAGTTTTCCATTTGACTTTTTTTTTTTTCCTTTTTTTTTTGTAAGTAGGGGAATGTGAGGGAATCCATACAAAAATTTGCTCATCAGAGAAGTCCAAGGACTTGATATTAGGAGCATTAAAGGCTATAATAACAAAATGGAGAGGAAGGGCCTGGAAAATTGGATTATGGAAGGACTATTGAGACTAGATGACAGGAAGCAGGAATAACAAATCCAAAATGCATCTAAGCCATTCTGGATTAAACTCAGTTGCACAATTATTCACAAATAAATGTCACTCAAAAAAATTGTCTTATGATGGCTTTTGCATAGAGGTTTGCAAACCAGTCACTTTGTTCAGCTAGTCTTAGCTTGCAGTAAGTTGTTTTTTCAACTAATGTCTAAACTTCTAGAAGATTATTACTACTAATAATAGTATTTTAGGATGCATCTGGATTTGTTCAAGGTTATGCTTAAAAATGATACATAGATTTGAAATTAGGCTTTGTGTTTCACCACCTTCTTTATTATCCTCCATATATTTTTTGGTCTATCACAGATGTAAATTGCTAACACTAATCTTTTCCTTAATTCTACTCAAACAGTATTTCAGTTGCCTATGAAAGTAGAGACTCAACTGCTGTCCTGGAAAAGAACTAAAAAGATTATTATTCCCATTGAATTCAGACAACTGGGTCACATGGAAAGGGTAAAGGGGAAGTTTTTCTGCCTTCTTCCTGCTTTTTCCTTTAATAACATTGAAACACCGCACCTTTAAGGATTAGGATAGTACACAGAATCAGATCTGGGTCCCTCTTTTGTAGATGACACCAACTGTGTAAATCAGGTACTGTGAATCTCTCCCTAGACAGGTTTATTTCACTGAATATGAAAAAGAGTATAAAATTCTAAGCACGCTACTGTTGAGCATTCTTATATCTATCCTGCTTTATTAAATGCAGTACAAAACTGAGGAACACCTAAAGAAAATTGTTATAGACATGAAAATATGGTAGCAAACAAAACTAAGATCTTGCTATGAATAGCAACATTTCACTCCGTGGCAGCTTTGACACTTTAGAATTGGAATCTTCATCTGCTGCAAAGTCATTTTCTGAGTAACAAAACCAATATTAGGTCTTTTCCCATCTGGAAGGGCATGGCAACTGGTTTGTCTGCTTTAGTTTATTTCATTGGATTATTGCCCTGCATGCTTCATTGGAAACAGCTAAATCTTTCAATCAAAGCTGAGTTAACATACTGGCCAGGGATTCAAAGATTTTGAGTTTTCTGTAACTTTCTTACTCTTTTCTTCTTCATGCTGTGCTAAATGAGCACATTTCTCAAATTCTTCTTAAATATTTGTTTGATTCAGAGGTGAATATAGTCATGACAGCAGTTGGAAGTCTGCTGGGATTTGGTGCTACTGCCATCTGCCTCATGTGAAGTAAGAACAATTTCTGAGATTGTTCACTTACTCATGGCATAGCAGCAAGCCAATTCTGAATAAATATTCAGAGAAGGCAGCTAAAATTATATGACTATATTTCACTCAGTGATTTTGAAATGAAGCAACAGGTATAGTTAAATAGCAGAATGATATTCACATTATCTGTACTGTTTTTATGGTTTTAAGAGAGATTCCAAAACAATAAAAGTCATCTTCTAGACTGGAATGCTAGGATAAACAATCTCTTTGTAACGGTTTGGTTCCAAACTTAACTGAAATACTTGGAAGCCGTTCTGAGTAACTGAAGAGTGGAAAGTTAATCAACAAGCAAATTCAGCCACCATGTGAATGAAAATGTCAATGTGTATATATCTGAGGGTTAATTAGATTATAAGAGTGTCCTGGATTCAGCCAGGACAGACTTAATTTTCACCAGAAGCCAGGAGGGAACACAGCTGGGCTGGCTGACCCAAACTGGCCAAACCAACAGGATATTTGACACTGCTGAGGGTACACTCTGTCCCTTCATCCAGGTCATTGATGAAGAAGTTGAACAAGACTGGGCAAAGTACTAACCCCTGGGGATTCCCACTAGTAACAGGCCTCCAACTAGACTCTGCTCTGCTGGTGATGATTGATAGCTTTCAAACTGCCTGTCACGACACAAAGCTGATGGCATTATGTTACTACAATATCAATGCTGGGCATGGGGCAGTGAGAGAGCTGCTCTGTGCATAAACTTGTTCTTATTAGAATTCTTGTTGTTACGGTTCGCTTCCTTCGCTGTTCTGTTAAACAGTCCTTGTGCCGACTCATGAGTTTTGCCTTTTTCTTCCTATTCTTCTACCCACCCCACTAGGGGGAGGGGCGATAGAGCATCCACGTGGTCCTTTGTTGCCAGTCGGGGCTAACCACGACACCAAGCACAGTATATAGTATGCTCAAGCCCAGGCAATGTTTCTTAGTTCCTAGGACAAGACCATATTAAACACAGCTGGCTTTTTTGTTGGTCTAGAGCATAAGGAGGACAAGATCTTATCTGCCTTTCATTTTCATTTAGTTATAATACTGATGGAATTAGCTGTATGCATTCATTAGTTATGAAAGAAACCAAACTACATCAAATTACATAGGAAGCTTTTGAAAATACTTGTTGGGTTCTTTCTTATCTGTCCTCAAAAGTTAATTCCTTTCGAATCCAGCTTTTCCAGTTTTTCTAGGACCAAGAAAGCTAGATATGCTTCTTTTTTTTAGAATGTGAGCTACTATCACAGAAAGAAAAGCAACAAATATTTTTTTGGTATTGAAAACTCTGAGATACCTGCTGCCACACTAATAGAAAACAGCTGGAGAAGGGCAACCTGCTGACCATGTTGGAGTCCTCTCTAATCAAGGCAAAAGTTCTGTCTTGCAAGAGGCTTGCTCTAAAGGTGTCTAGGCACTGCTTCCGCATTGTCAGTGGCTGAGAATATGGTGCATCCCAGGACATTCACCACTGGGGCATCTCACTGATATCTTACATACTGTTGATCCCAGGCATGAGTTGGGAATCAAAAAATCAAAATATCAGACTCATAAATGTAAAGTATTTCATTCAGAAATAATCTTATATCATTACAGAACATAGCAAATGAATAAAAGAGATAGAAGCATTTCACATAAGAAATACAAACCCAGTATCTGCTTATTTGGTTAGACAGATATAAAAGTAACAATTCTTAAATTCTTAATGAACTTTAAACTTAGACATGGCCAGGCTAGTAGGAATCAGTCTTGCTGAAGTTTCAAGTGTTAAGTTGCAAGGAAATGAAAATTTTTTCACATGTCCAGGTGGGAATCAGAAAATTAGTCGAAGTTTCTTATTAGATGAACTCACCTCAGGACAGAGACCTTCATTTATTTCCTAATCATTACAATTACTAACATGATCAAATCTCAGTACAGGACTTGAGCTCATAGGCATTGCTAAACGATCTACAGTGAAGTTTTAAAAATGTTTCCAGGACACTCATAAATAATCTGTCTCATTGTATGTGGCAGCATCATGACTGCCTGGCAGTGATTGACCTGGTGGGTACGCTCGGACAGCTGGTATTCCCTTTGTAACAGAGAGCACCTCAGTTGCACTTGGACTGCACTCCCCAGTATGTTGCTTGCATGGAGGACAAATCTACTACTCTGCTCTTAGGCGGACTCTAAAGACACAGTATAGGCAAGTCTTACAAGTTCTCCTTACCAGAGCAAAGGCTTTTACACATCTAAATGTAAAGGTTGTACTTCTAACGCCAAGTAATAGAGGAATAGCACTAGAAACCAAATAAGAAATATGGAAATGCGATATTCAAGATATCCAGAAAAAACAGATTAAAAAAACCCACATCAACATGGCAAGAAATGGAGCACAAAGCAGAATATCCACGACTAACAAACGTCTTTCAATGGCACAGGCAACAGAATACCAACCAATTTTTTCTTCTGTTGATGCCAATTTATTCTTTTCAATGGATCCATTTTGTATTGTTTTGTATTGCTTATGGTCCTGCATCAAAACTTTCAATGTGTAGCAAAATTTAACAGCTGCTAGCCTCTTTCAGGCTGCTGTTAAAAACCTGTCCTTGCTCTAGGTGTCAACTATCACAATGTGATAAATGTGCCTCTATTTTTAGCACTTATGAAAACATATTTCTAAGCATATTACTCTCATCAAGATTATGTCTGGGAGCTATTTGTGCAAAAGATATGCAGACTGGCTCTCCTCATCTTCCTTCATGAGATAAGAACATTGTTCAATGCTGGCAAAGTGAACAATTGAGCAAAAGTGCAACTGCTGTAAAATGTTTTCTTACATCCACCTGAACCAACAGCAGAGCCTGCAGTGATGAAAGCATATGTCTACCACCGCTGATATCAACAAGAATGCTCTGTGACTTGATTGCACTTGTGAAATATAATTTAAAGGCTTCAGATAATAACTGGATTCTATTGTTATTATAGGATAAAATCCCAGTTACAAATTATTTATAGGTGCTCTGGCATCTGAGCTCTACAAGGCATAATTTTGCTCAGACTCTCTTTAGTGCTCATATGCAGTCCGTAAGAATTACAGAAGTGTAGATTGTAACACCCACAGCACACAAACTTAAAGCTCTGTCCACTTCTTACTTCTTAGAGCACATGTGCTCTTTCTCAGTTGAAGGATATGGTGCCAGTGGTTCCAAAACAGATGGCTGAAATAACTGAAATCTGAATGCAGAGGGGTGAAGTTGGAGGGTAATGAGAAAATTGTTTTTTTGAAACAATAACATGTAACAAAGTTCTTTCCTACATTCTTACCTGTGAGGACATGCCACTCTGGTGAAACGTTGAACTTACAGTCTTTAGGTCTTTAGGCATCAGTTGACATGTTACTTACGGAAAACAAGAAATTTCTCCTATCCTTTCAGTACTTTTTTATCAGATCACCCAAAATATTTCTTTATAAGCACTAAAATGCCTGCTGTTAGTTTATTCTACTGAGGCCAAATGTCATGAATAATGTCACAAATGTGCTGGACCAGTATATCAGATACCGTCCTTCTCTGGTAAGAAAAGGATGTTGGAGTTCAGTCTTCCAAAACACACCATTAAGCTGTAACATGCATGGTGAGATAGGAAAGTCCCTTTTCTCATACTTATTAAAGACAGCCATTTGACTGAAAAACTAATGTGTTTAAAGATGTAATTACCCTTTCCTATGTTTTTAGTGAGCTATACACAGATTATACCTGCCTTAGTCTAAAAATATTTGTAAAAGAGGTTTATATTTACAGGACAGTCTGATAGCAATACTTTAAGATTAGAACTTAAAGAAATGTGTGTTAATTATGTTTCCACTAGATTTAGCATAAATAGTCAGAATGAGAGTATTTTGACTCAGATGCATATTTCACCATTCTTTTCTGGTTATACCAGCAAAGCAAAAAAATGACTGTTCAGAAACAGGGAAATTTCTCAGAAGAAATTTTTGTGGAAAAAAACCAAGACCATGTGATCTTTTGTTTTCTATAAAAACTTCTTTTTTTAAAAAAAAAAAAAAAACTTTACACAGAAGATGGGGAAAATGGACAAACTTTGCCACTAATTTCCTTTTGATTTTTCACATCCTCAAGCAGGAAAAAAGGAACAATCAGGAAAATAATTTAAAAAAACACATAAAATGTTACTGATTTCTATACCTTTCCTCATGTATTTTTAGAGGGAGAACAGAGTAGACAGAAATTTGTTATTAATTTTTTCTAATGGAACAGTAAAGTGAAATAAAGGTGGCTGAGCTGCATGAGGCATTGAGAAGGCTGCATAACTTCAGGGAGGTTGACAAGGAGTTAGATAGCTGGTTACCAGTGCAGTTTGCAGTGGATCCACAGCCAAACAGTCAGAAACCCCCCCACTGGCACACACAGAAGGGAGGGGGGGCAATAATGCAGAAGAACAGAGGCTTGCAATGGTAAGGACCAGCAGGAGGAAGACACTTCCCTTGAAGCCTAAGGTGCATTTGCAGAACTGCTTTACTGCTCTGCAGACTGAAGAAGAAAGACCTATCATGTCAAGAGAGGCGCTGGAGCTGAATAAGGCCTCCTGACCTGCTTCCTGTATAAGAACCAGCGGAAACAAGACAAGGCGATGGGTGATAGTAGTAGAGAACTCTCTTCTGAGAGATATGGAGCCACCCATTTGCCAACCTGACGCACTGTCTAGAGAGGCATGCTGCTTACAAGGGTCTCTTGTCAGGGTTGTCACCGAGAGACTACCAAGCCTTGTACAGTCCACTGACTCCACTACTATCTGCTACTACAGTTTCACATGGACACCAGTGATACAAACCAGGAGTAGTCTGAGGAGTACAAAGAAGGATTACAGAGCCCTGGGGATGGTGTTAAAGGACTTTTCAGCACAGACAGATTTTTCAGCAGTCCTTCCGGGCAAAGGGAAGGTGTGATAAAGGGTCAGCTGAATCTGAAAAATCAGCAAATGGTTACAGCAGCAGAAAGGAATTCCAGCCACTCCAGCCAGTAAGTCATATCCATCAGGGGCCCAACTTATATGTCTCTATACAAACGCACATACCATGGAGAATTAACATGAGTACTTAGAGATGTATGTACATTTATAGACAGTGCCATGGTTACTCAGCAAGAATATGGAACTGACAGCCCTGCTTGGAGTCCTGTGGTGGGACCCCTGCGCTATAAGGTGTCATTTATATTTTAAGATAAAGAAAGGCAATATTCCTTTCTCCCTGTGGACACATATACTCACCTAAGGTGCAGAGCTTAAGTTTTTGACACCAAACATAAGTTTTGAGAATCCACAGCTGCAAGAGGATGGGCTTGTGGGAATGCAGGACAGTGCAATAAGTGCAGCTGAGGCACAGTGGCAATCACAGATACACACTTCGCCCATTTCTTGTTCCTGGGCAAAGGAATGATCTTGTTTGCATCAAGGAGATGTGATGGGATGGCTCCTAAAAGTGTTGGAATGGAAGGATACAGGCTCCTGAGGAAGAACAGGCAGGCAAGACGAGAAGAGGCTGTCGCCCAGTATGTAGGCTACCAGCTGGAGTTCATGCAGCTCCATGTAGGGATGGAGGAGGAACCAAATGAGAACTTCTGGGTCAGGATCAAAGGCAGGGCAGGGACTGGTGACATTATAGTGGGGATCTGCTATAGGCCACCCAACCACGAAAACCGAGAGGACAAGGCCCTTTATAGGCGGACAGGAGCAGCCTCACGTTCACAAGTCCTGATCCTCCAGGAGGACTTCAACTACCCCGATATCTGTTGGAGGGGCAACACAGCAGGGCATAAACAATCCATCAGGTTCCTGGAATGCATTAATGATAGCTTCTTACTCCAAATGCTAGAGGAACCCAAGAGGAAAGGTGTTATTCTGGACCTTGTTCTCACCAACAAGGAGGGGCTGGTGGGGAATGTGAAGCTGAGGGGCAACCTTGGCTGCAGTGATCATGAAATGATGGAGTTCAAGATCCTTAGGGCAGCGAGGAAGGTGCACAGCAAGCTCACTGTCCTTCACTTCAGGAGAGCAGGCTTTGGCCTCTTCAGAGACTTGTCCGGTAGAGTACCATGGGATAAAGCCCTGAGGGGAAGAGAGGCCAAGAAAGCTGGTTGATATTCAAGGATCACCTCCTCCAAGCTCAGAAGCAATGTAACCCAAAAAAGTGAAAGTCAGGCAAAAAGCAAGGAGGGCTGGGTGAAGGCACAAGGAGCTGCTGGAGAAACTCAGGCAAAAAAAGGAAGCCTACCAAAGCTGGAAGCAAGGACAAGTAGCCTGGGAGGAATACAGAGAAATTGTCTGAGCAGCCAGGGGTCAGGTTAGGAAAGCCAAAGCCCCAACAGAGTTACATCTGGTCACGGACAGATTAAGGGTAACAAGAACAGCTTGTCTAGGTATGACGGTTGCAAAAGGAAGGCTAGGGAAAATGTGGGCCCTCTCTGGAAGGAAACACGAGAGTTGTTTACCTGAGATATGAAGAAGGCTGAGATACTCAACGACTTGATTACCTCAGTCTTTACCAGCAACTGCCCAAGCCAGACCGCCCAAGTCGCAGAAGGCAAAGGCAGGGACTTGGAGAATAAAGATGGCCACTGAAGGTGAAGATAAGGTTCGAGACCATCTAAGTAACCTGAAGGTGCAGATCATACCTGACAACTTTGGTGGCCATCTACGATGGGGTTACGGTGTTGGTGGAGAAGGGAACAGCGACTGCTGTAATCTGCCTGGCTTTCAGAGAACTGTTTGACACTGTACTACACAACATCTTTGTCTGTAAATTGGAGAGATGTAGATTTGATGGATGGACCGCTTGGTGGATAAGGAATTGGCTGGATGGACACACTTGAAGAGCTGCGGTCAATGGCTCGATGTCCAACTGGAAACCAGCGATGAGTGGTGTTCTTCAGGAGTCGGTATGGGGACCGGCACTATCTGACATCTTTGTCCTGTCTGGACTACTGTGTCGAGCTCTGGAAGTTTGCAGATGACACCAAGCTGTGTGGTGCCGTTGACACGCTGGAAGGACGGGATGCCATCCAGAGGGACCTGGACAGGCTTGAGAGGTGGGCCTTCGTGAACCTCAGGAGGTTCAACAAGGCCAAGTGCAAGGTCCTACACCTGGATCGGGGTAATCCCCAGTATCAGTACAGGCTGGGGGATGAAAGGATCGAGAGCAGCCCTGCTGAGAGGGACTTGGGGTACTGATAGACAAAAGGCTGGACATGAGCCGGCAATGTGCGCTGGCAGCCCAGAGGGCCAAACGTGTCCTGGGCTGCATCAAGAGAAGCGTGGCCAGCAGGTCGAGAGAGCTGATTCTGCCCCTCTACTCTGCTCTGGTGAGACCTCACCTGGAGTACTGCATTCAGCTCTGGAGCCCTCAGCACAAGAAGGACATGGAACTGTTGGAGCGGGTCCA
>Ga0181612_148943_pt1 | contig 16600 bp, 18 predicted proteins | sample HoacroProtozoa21_FD_119630 | JGI IMG/M metagenome (GOLD analysis project Ga0181612, IMG submission 119630) | Hoatzin crop microbial communities from Cojedes, Venezuel. Combined Assembly of Gp0051906, Gp0051904, Gp0051908
TATCTGCAGGGTGGGTGTCAGGAGGATGCGGCCAAGCTCTTTTCAGTGGTGCCCAGCGACAGGACAAGGGGCAATGGGCACGAACTGAGTCACGGGAAGTTCCAGCTGAACCCGAGGAAGAACTTCTTCCCTCTGAGGCTGACGGACACTGGAACAGGCTGCCCAGGGAGGTTGTGAAGTCTCCTTCTCTGGAGATATTCAAGACCCACCTGGACAAGGTCCTCTGCAGCCTGCTGTAGGTAACCCGGCTTCAGCAGTAGGGTTGGACTAGATGACCCACAGAGGTCCCTTCCCACCCCTACTATTCTGTGATTCTGTGATTCTGTGACTTCGTGGGCTTTGGAGGAAGTCTCCTACAAGATGTAGGTTGCTGCAGACCACGGGGTGGGTTGCACGCGAGCTGTTGCTGGATGCTCGCAGCCCCATCGTTGGCGCGGTTTCACGGTTTCCCCTGCATCCCCATGTTTTTGCAGGTTTGATGTGGTTGACGGGGGGTGTCCAAGAGCCATCTCTGCTGAGCTGTCGAGCTGCCCTTTGCCTGTCGGGTCCATATCATGGCTTCAGGTCCCGCTCTGGGTGAAGAAAGAAACCCAGCTCCCCTTGTTCTCGAGACGCCCGGCCATGCTCCACAGAGGTGCAAGGCCACTCAGGCCACTGCTCCCTGCTGTTCCAGGGCTGTTTGCACCCTCCTCCACAAGCCCTGGCTCAGAACATCCCCATTCCCTTGGGACTGCCTTTTCCAGAAGTAAAGGAGGCTTGGAAATGCCAGCTGACCACCCTCCCCTTGGAGGACTCTGGGCTTTCAACCAACGCTCTTCACGCTCACACACCTCTGTTTTGACGCAGATGCAGCAGAGACCGCAGGGCTGGCTGAGCGTTGTGTGCTGCAAAGCAGTGAGTGCGTGGACGGAGGGCTCAGCGCCGAGGACCGTGATTGCTTGCATTTCCATCCTTGATTCATCCTGAGCCCAGCACCGTCAGGGCAGGACCTCGGCACGCGTCTGCTTCGTTTTCCGTCGCCATCCTTGTCTCATGGCAGTGCCAGGAGCTCTGGGAGCCGGGGGTGGAGAGGGGACATCGAGCACCAGCTCATCCTCTGCCGTGACCCATCGCTACGGCATCCGTGCCAAGGCCCTTGTTTCACCGAGGGACAGTGCTCCGCGGCTATCAATGAGTCACTTCTGCTTAGGACAGCAGTATAAATTAACTTGGATGTCTGTGTGATCCTATCAGTGTTATCACGGGCTCTGTATTTTAAGGCTTCAGAGTAAATAAGTGTTTTCTCCAGATGACATATGAACCTACAGGAGCAGGGTGAGTTGTCTTGGCCGGCTCTGGCACAGCAGTAGAACCCCTATAGGGTTTTTACCACCAGTTGTCTAACTGGACTAATGTTTTATTACAGGCAGAAGGGCGATGGAAGAAGCACCCCGAACCAGCACCCTGTGGAGGGGATCCCGCTTTCCCTTTCCTAAGCACACTGCTGGCCCGGGCAGCGTTCCCTCTGGCTGAGCTGCCCGTGACCTTGGGCAAGCATGCAGCTCCAGCAAGATGATGTGCTCAGCTAACAGCCACCTCTCCTCCTCGGTGTTTTCTCCTCCTTTTCAGAAGAAAAATGATTGTGTTGACCATTTTTTCACATGTATTTTGTTTCTATGAAGATGTAGAAAGACCCGTACGAAATTCAGAAGTCTACATAGAAAATACAGCTGAGGAAGGAAGCTCCATCCTGGGGAAGGGTAAAGGAAAGATCGATCAAAGAGTATCTCTAGCATTCACTTAATTTTATTACTTTAAGTGACTTTATTACCTTCATTTTGCTTTCTGTTGCATTCCAGCACTTATTTAATAAACCCCGCTCCGGTTTTAAATAGCAGCTTAGTTTTTATGGCAATGCTAAACTTAATCAGATGCTCAAATTAGCTTGAAATTAATTATATTGACAGCAATAACCCTTAATTCCCTCTTCAGGTTCTGTCTACAGATCTCCTTCATGACTATATTAAATGCCATTTAGACACAGAGATTAGTTGCAGCCCGGCTGCGACGAGGGCCCATCCTGCAGGCAGTGCCCATGGTGCCCTGGGTGGAGAGGAGACAGAACAGAAATTTGCCACAAGAACAACATCCATTTGGGGGTTGGTGCTTCTTTTACTCAAACTGAGGAAACCTGAGTTTCCCCCAGCATCGCTCTTGGGGTTGTGGGGCAGCCCGAAGGGGCATCACCTCACGGGGGAAAGCAAAGCGTGGAGGAACAGCTGGAGGTCCTCGGGCTGCTCTCGTGTGCGAGGTGAATGCCCTGAAGCACCAGGACCTGCAGCTTCTCCTGGGGTAGGACTGATCCGTGAGGTCTGGCAGGGCAGGGGATCGGGGATGAGCACACTGTGACCATCCAGCATCACCTGGTTCCCTCCCGGCCAACCCCACCGAGCCTTGTGGTGCTCCTCTGCCCGTCACCCGGCCGGTGGCTTTGCACCATTCCTGTTTGAAAGCGTGTCGATGCTTTGTAGGGTAAAAAATCCTCTAAAAAGTTTTTCCTGCTTGTCTGATGGGGCCCGCTCCCAGCCCAGAGCTGGTGTGCTCCAGTTGCATGGTGTTTAAGGCAGCGTTAGAAGCAGGGTGAGCTGGAGATCTCTCCATCGACTCAGCTTGGGCATGTGGACCTCCTTCCTGGCCCCAGCTTGGCCGGGCTCCATCGCAGAGGAGCCCCAAGGAAGCAGAGCCACAGCTCGCCATGCCCTGGGCGGGCAGGCGGGGGGCTGGGGACCATTCCTGGTGGCCATGGATGCTTGGGTGTGGGAAGATGCCTTGCCTTTGCTCTCCGGGGTTTCTCTGGGAGCTGCCAGGAAATGTCACCACGTGCTCTCCTGTCTGAGTGAGAGCCTGGCCAGGGCCAGCCCCTCCAGCGGCGGCTGCTATCGATAATTGCTGTGTGTTGGGGGAGAGCCATTTGTTATCGATGCCAGTTTAGAGGTCTGATTAGCTCAGCACGCCTCGTTGCTCTAAAAATAGAGAACTCCCCTGCTTTAACCCGTGCCGGGCTGGCAGCCTGGCACGCCGTCCCGGCTCTCCCACGGGAGCATCGCCCGCTGCTCCGCCGCGGTGTGACCTTTCGCTCAGCCGCCCCGTGTGTCCCGGAGCACACAAGGTGTTAAACTGCATTAATGAGACTGATGTGACAAACCCTGCTCGACGCCCGCTTGCCTGCCCTGAAGTCTGATGCGATTTTGCATTTAAATAGCCAGAAGAGTTTGTAATATTAACGCACGGTTCATTGCCAGTGAAATTCGGGACTGGAGAGTGCAGACAGGCTGATTCATGGAGGATTCCTGCTAAATCTGCTGTAGGTTCCCAGGGACCTGGAAAAAGCATTACGGTGAAAATCAACATGACCTTCTGAAAGCGCCGCGTGGAGCCTGGGTCCGCAGGGCTAACGCCGGAGCGCTGCTCGGCGCGGCAGAAGCCTCCCCCATTGTTTGCATTCTGGCTGGACGACAGAAAAGTAATCAAATTAGAATTAAAAAAACCACAACCCGAGCGATGTCCGCAGACGATGTTTAACTTACGTGATGCATGTTGTCGTGTGCAGGCACACACATGCCCCTGCGCCGTTGTCATGTTAAAGCTTGTTTCGCTTTTGATTGGCTCCGAGGCGGAATAGCATGGGGGCTGTAATGTAACTTGTTTTTCCTTTTGGAATGAATAACTCTTGCGGTAAAGCTGACACGAAGCATAAATTTGTTAAATTACATAAACATTATTGCGACCCATAAAATTCAATGAATCCTCGTCGCCTGTTTACTCATGGCTGGCTTTACTGTTTGCACAATGTAATTTAACGTGTCAATTTGCTTTTAAATAAAAAACATCTGGCCTTTTGACATGCCAAAAAAGCTGCAGAGATGATCTGAGGAAGGAGCTAAAAGCCCGGGCTTTGCACAGCAGTTAGCAAGGGGCTCTTAAAAGGAAGCCAATATCATCCAGATCAATTGACGGCCTCTTGGCAAACCTAATTCTGCAAACCCTGTAAGATTAGTAAATTTTATCCTAATTAAAATTAAGAATAGCTACGGAAGGCTGGCACGCGCTTTGCAATTACATCTCCTGCCAATATTGACATCCATTCTATTGGATTTTTAAACAATCTTATTATTTTGTAATCATGAATAACTAGAAGAAAATTATACTTTTATAAGAGATTTTTATTCTGGATGAACTACGGAGTCCCAGTAAATTAATTCACTGCCCTAAACCCCTCAGCTCAAGATTCTCCTGGAAAATCGCAGACTTTGGTAATCGGGCTCGGACGGGCGTCCGCGTACACGCGGCTCCGCACTAAGCAGGGCCGGTAAATCTTGGCTTAATCCCTAATAAGCGGTAATACCTATCGCTCCCCCAGACAGCCCACGGAGGATGCTGACCTAAATAACGGGAGTTGAGAAGCCACATGTGGCAGAAATCCTCCCGCGAGCCCGCAGCCGTGCCGTCGACGGCTGCTCCCGCTGATTGATGGAGACGTTTATGATTTGCATAGGAGACAGTTCGTGTAATTACGGATTACCGAATAAAGCCAATTGGTTGCAAAGATTAGAGAGGCCACGTCCCGTAGGAGCCGTCAGAGAACCGCACGGCGTTCCTCGGTCCTGGATGCATCGTCAGGGCAGAAAGCCTGGTCCGGGGAGCGGAAGGCTCGAGCCCTCCCCGCTCATCGCCTGCCCCGGCCGGCGGTTCGAGGCGCTGATGGAAAACAAGCAGCCCAGCGCCGGGCCAGACGTCAGCTTGTGGGGTAATTAGAAACCCTCTGGAAAAATCAGAGCAGAGCCCCGCTATGAAATCAGGAGGTTACAGCGAGTTCAGGCCTTGTTTTAATTAAGGGAGAGACATCTCTTCCTTGAGGGAACGCTGAAATCACGTTACGGCCGACAGGAAAGCTCTCCCGTATTGTCAGCGAGGGTTAGACGCATTCGTGCGTAAATAAATTGTGATTTCTCTTCACCCGCTAGGATAACACACAATATTTTCTTTTAAAATGTATGGGATTGGCGGTGGTTTCACTCTAATCAAGTTCTTGGCATTTCGTACAGGCTTATAATGGGACTCAAGTAGTTGCACATTTTCTGTAATTGGACTCGAGTAATTGCACGTATCTCTAAATGATTAATGAACGGAATTAAAAAGTTTGAAAAAAGTCGCCTGCTACACTGCAGAAAATGTAACGTCAGCGAGGCCGGGGGAGAGAGGCTCTTACGCAAATATTTATGGGCTGGTGGCTAAAAGGCTGGGTGACAGAGGAGAGGTCCCGCAGCCCGCGTGCTGCGGGGGCAGGCGCAGGGGCCGGCGAGGAGCCGGTGTAAAGCACAAAGCTTAGGCGGGGATTAGCGGATCGAGATATTAGAGAGATAACACGTGTCAGAGGTGACTTCTGCCAAGCTCCATTTGATCGTACCTCACAGCGGACAAAAGAAATAAATAAATTCCAGCCCATGGGTTTCAGGGGGGGGTTCACAGAGTGGCGACTGCGAGACGATTTCTGCTTTGTTTCCCTTCCTGCGAGCTAGCGAGCGGATGCCTCCGCTCCCTCTGCACTTATTAAGGGACGGGATTCGATCGGAGTGTTGGAAACATATGGTGCAAATCACTTGCTTTGGAAGTCGTCTTAGCAGGAAGGGAAAAAAAAAGAGCCGTGGATACCCATATGTAAAACCTGACTGCAAACACGACAAGGGGAAGGCGGATTCTGCCTGCTGCAGCTCCCAGTCTGGAAACACTTACGCCTCCGATGACATTTGCTGTGCTGCCTGGAGAGATCCTCCGCTTCCCGGGGTCTGCAGCCTGCGGCCAGATGTGCACCGAGCGGGGCGGGCTTGGGCACGGGTCGGTTTGCAAGGGGACAAGTGCACCCATCTGCACCCATTCCTCGGCTCCTGCACCCATGCTTGGCTCCTGCACCCCTCTGCACCCAGCACTCGGCTCCTGCATTCATCTGCACCCATTCCTTGGCTCCTGCACCCATGCTTGGCTCCTGCACCTCTCTGCACCCAGCACTCGGCTCCTGCACCCATCTGCACCCATCACTCGGCTCCTGCATCCATCTGCACCCACGCTTGGCTACTGCATCCATCTGCACCCATGCTTGGCTCCTGCACCCATCTGCACCCAACGCTTGGCTCCTGCACCCAGCGTGGTTGCTAATGAGGATGAAAAACCGCTTCCCAACAGAAAATCCATGCTTTTCCCTGTGGTGCAAACCCTACAGGTGTGTGATGCGCGCCCTGTGCTATGCCCGGAGCAGGGACCCGTGTTACCAGCCACCCGCATGGTCCCAGTCCTCGTTCTCGCAGAGCTGGAGCAGTCAAGCATCGCTCTGCCCACGTTCCATTGGGGTTTCTGGGCTGATCTTCAGACTTTTGAAATAAATAACATTTATGCAAGGAGGCCACTGCCAGGACAGCACAGCACACGCTGCCTGCTCTGCAGTCTCCCTCCTCTTCATCGCGTTGTGCTCACACCACCGCTGCCGCTTTCTCACCACCTCCGGTGACACCGTGCGCCGAGCAGCCTGGCCGGGAGCAGAGGGGACGTGGGCACCCTGACAGCCACCGCTTCCCAGCTTGAGCTGCACTAAAACTCATCCCGTGCTCGGGGCGGGTGTTCGAAGTCCAAGCCAGCTCCGAAGCAGCCACCCCAAGGGATGTGGGAGGGATGGTCGCTGCTGGGATGGGGGCTTGGGGCAAGCGCCTGCTCCCTGGGGACTGAAGCACAGGACACAGCCCCCCCCAGGGAGAAAAGGGGCATCCCTGCTGCTAGGAAAACAGGAGAAATCCGTGGCTTTGGGCTGCAGACTGGAAGCGTTCGGTGTAGGAGGTGGGCACCCGGGCAGCAGAGCCAGCAAAGGCAGCTCCGTGGGGTGCCTGGTCCCAGCCCAGTGTCGGCCAGGACCGCAGGAGGGGACTCTGGGTGCCGGCTCTGACCCTCTCCCTTGCGCTGCCAAGTCTGTGGCCTCCTCTGCAATGGCTGGAAATGAGCATTGCTGCCTTGTTTTGCTGTATTTTTTGGCTGCCGGTGGGTCCTGCTGGTTTCTGAGCCACGCTCAGAGGTGGTGGCATTTTTTTCAGAGCTGCATTTGCAGCACAGGACAGGGGGATCTTGCCCTTTTCCCAGAAGTGCCAAGAATTACCCTCAATCAAGAGACCTTCCTGCTCACAGGATTCAGGCATTGTTGGAAAAAAAACCTTCCGAGACAAACGATGATTGTTTAAATTATGGAATAAGTGTTTTTGAGAAAAAACAATATGTGCTAAAGGCTTTACTAGGAGCCTGCCATGCCGGAGGGGCTCCGGGCCAGGGCTGCGCAGCCGAGCTGGGAACAGTTTCAACGTGCCCGGGGGCAAAGCACCAGGCAGGTGTGAGCTTCTGCACCTCGGACACGGGGACGTGAGTTTGAGGTCTGCAGCCCCGTCCCTGGCTCGCCCACCCCGGGGCAGCCGGAGCCGGGACGGATCCTGCGGGAAGAGGCGTGGGATCTGTGGGAGGTGCAGGGTGGGCTGGGGGAGTGATGGCTGGATGTCCTGGCTTGAAATGAATCTGAGCTGGTTTAGGAGGAGGTTGACTACTTCCCTGCAGCATAACCGGGCAATAAACCTACAGCAGAGGGAATTTTTGAAATGCCAGCGCACGCGAAGCTGATAAGACCAGACTACTGCTCCTCTGTGCGTGCGAAGAGCGGGAGCTGCCCGCTGCCAGCCCAGCTTCAGGCTCCTAATTAAACCCGGGGCCCCGCAGGTCCCCTCTCACTCTAAACACTGGCTCTTGATGGATGGCCTGGTGCTCCATCCCAGGATGTCAAATAAACGGAGATTAGAGGAGGTGCGTGGGGAGCGGCGTGCCGAGCCGCCAGGGACGGGGCTGAGCTGATAACAAGCCCCGAGCCCAGACTAAACACGGCGAGGGGCTGCGAGCCCCTACCCTGGTGGAGATCACGCTGGGTGTGCTGGCTGCCCTACCCCGGGGATCGCTGCCGGCTCTGCCCAGGCGCCTCGGCACGTCGGCACGCGCCGGTGCTCGGGGGTGACGGGCACGGCTGGGCAGTGCTTGGCCAGGGCTCTGCTTGGCCAGCACGGGCGGTCCGGAGCAGCGTCCCGGTGCAGCCCGGGCTCCTCTCGCCGGGTGACGGTCACCCCTTGGCTCTGCCCGGCGCCGCCATCCCATCGGGAATGATGTCATTCCCACGATGGCTTTGGCACCATCCTCTTGGCCACGGCTGCTGGCCCGGGCACAAAGAGAGGACGGTCTGGGCAGGCGGGGATGGCCAGATGGGATCACAGGGTGGGAGGAAAGGTGCAGCTTTCAAGCCTCTTTTATTCCCCTTTTTGGCTACAAATCAGCATCTCGCTAGATCCTGGAGCTGCACGGGGACGGCAACGACCCCTTGAAGCCTTCACCGAGCTTTGCAGCCAGCCCCAGGAGGGCTCGGCGTGCTACAAGCCCCTCTTCATCAGTCTGTGGGGAAGGTGGGTGAAGTCCCTCAGCCCCACGCCTGCCCAGCGGTCCCCCTGCACCCAGAAGTTGGGGGTTTTCCAGCACTCCAGGCCAGGAGAAGGCATTCAAAGGCCAGAAAGAGCAGTGCTCTCCGTGTCCCATGGCTGGGGCTGCTGCCCACCCTCGGCAGTGGGAAGCACTGGGGTGGCGGGGACGGAAAACTGGGCTGAAATCTCTGTCCTGGTGTGAGCTGGCAAAACCAAATGACAGTGAAGCAACAGCAAAATAGGATTTATAATACCCTCAGCTTCACTCTCCAATTTCAGCGTTGAAGATGAATGTTTGCTGCACTGTTATTCATTTATACATTTTTTTTCCTATCTCCTGAGAGACACCGTGCTTCCCAACACACACACACAAAATGCATTTACTGCTATTGCTAAAAATCATATCAGTTCTGCCTTATAAGTACATGCTCACGAGTGTTCCTCTGCATCCTCGTGTCCAGACCCACCCGCGAAGATGCAACCCTTGGGGTGTGGGTTCACTCCGGGTGAGCAATCGCTCTGGAGGCCACGAAGCCACACGGTTCCCGTGAAGTTCTGCAAGATGGGTGTGCTCAGGTGGTCGTGGCTGCCTGGGCTGCCAGCCCCCCGGGCACGGGGACGGGGATGCGCTCGGCCGGGGACGCCAGCACGAGGACTGTGGCCGTGCTGCCGTGCGAACTTGGCCTGCAACGCACCGCGTGAGACGGCTGCGATAGATCCCGGGCTGATAAAACGCGCGTGGTGTTGTGTTGCAAAAGGAACAATGAATGTAAATGAGTTGGAGCGGGCTTTATTATTAAAGGGAAGATTGATGGTTCAGCTATCTGGTGTGGGAAAAGCTGCTGTCCTTATTAAATGTAATTACCTGCAGCGCTAACAAAAGCTTGCTGCTTTCCCCGGGTCGGGCTGCCCTCTGCTTTGGCAAACGTTAATAAGCAGCAGCCGGAAGAGCCGGCGGAGGAGTTCAGAGGAGATGCCCATCGCACCCGGCGCTTGCTAATTGCCAATCAAGGGCGAACGTGGAGTCGGTCAGGGCGGCTGTGAGAGCGGCCATGAGGGACGAGGCGCTCGGCCGGGCTCGGCGCTGCCGAGGGGACCTGCAGCAGCACGGCTCTGCGTGAGCACCTCGAGGCGGGGAAGAGCCTTGGTCCAGATGGCTCCTGGGAAAAATCCACCTGCCCGGAGGAAGGAGATGCTTCTCCCAGAGCGTGTGTGGGAACGGGTCACCCTCGTGCCCTTGTGTTGGGCTCCTTCAGCTGGAGAACGATACTCGGACGCTCCTCGCGCCGTCTTGCCCGGGGATGGTGCTGGTGCAATAACGACGCTGGTGACCTCACAGGAACGAGAACAAAAGCCGGGATGTGGAGAGGAGGAGGCAACATCCAAAATGAGATGCTTCGGAGCGCTTTGATCTGCTATTGTTTTAATTAACGCTTCTAATGTGAGATTCTGGATAAAGGATACGTGGATCATCAATTTAATGAGCTCTCCCTTTGGAGGAGGTGTGAGCAAGTCTCCAGGCCGGGCTTGGAAGCTTCCCAGCAGAGTCAGCGCGGGCTTGGCTGTCCTGGAAAAGCTCCGGGAGCAGGGAGCAAGCAGAGACAAAGGTTTCTGCTCGCTGGTGGGAAAACAAATGCCCGTTTCCAACTTTCCCTAACGAAGCACAAACCAATGCAGTCTCCATCGCTTTTAAGAGATGCTTCCAACCTGACCTCTCAGCTCCCACCGGCTGGAGAAAACCTCTGGGAAGCACGGAACGACCCTTTCTGGAGCGCAGGTGGTCCAAGGCGCTGTCAGGCCGTGGGTGTGCAGCATGGGGGTCGTTAAAGGCTTTCCTGGAAGACTGGATGTGATTTTTCCAAGCAAGGGGAGGTTGGAGGAGAGAGGCTGAGCAGGATCCCCTGCCCACGGCCAGAGCCTGGGGCTTTGCTGAGAGCTGCTGACACCCAGGCAGTGGGAGCAGTGAGGGAGGACCACGGCTTGGTGCATCTCCAGGGACGCACGAGGGTTTTTCCTCAAGGATTAGCCAAGCCAGAGGATCTGCACCGCGCCTCGGAGGGTCTGAGCCAGCGAGCCGAGTGGAGCTGAGCAGCGGATCTGCACAGCCAGGGCAGCACACGGAGGATAAACGGCACATCCGTGCCTGCCCGTGACGGTTGTCCTCGCCAGTAAATCACCAGTGCGGGCAGCAAGCAGCGGGGAGGACACCCAGTGAGGCACAGCCACGCTGCCGGGGCGGCGAAGCCTTCCCCGTGGGCTGCCGGAGGGGTGATTGATGGCTCCGGGTCTCCGGTGTGTTTAAATGGGCAGGTGAAATAAAGAGGCACGAGCTGGGCATCATGCCGGAGCACAGCGGTCCGGGGAGCCGTTTGTACCCCGAATCCCAGAGCTGCCTCAGACTGAGGGAATTTCCTTGCATCAGATCCAGAGAAATTGCCCCTTGAAGCCAAACTCTTCATTTTGAAGGATGCAGCGGGGACAATGCCTCTGGGCCTGAGGAGCAGCCATGAACCTGCAAATTCAGGCAGAACCTGCAAATTCAGGCAAAGCCCACAAACCGCGTCCCTCAGCCTCCCCCGGCAGCAAAGCAAGGGCTGGAGCAGCGGCCAGAGGTCTGTGGAATCCACTCACCCTCCGGTGCCGCGGCCAGTTTGTGCTTCCCCGGGGCTTCTCCCTGCCAAAAAGAGGGATGCCCGGAGGGACACCCGGGAGAGGGATGCAGGGTGTGCCCGGCCGCTTCAGAGGCACCAGAGTCGCACACCTCGCTCCAGAGGACTCGAATTAATTGCTCCAATGGAATAATTGCTGTTAAAAGTCTTCTCCTAGTTGTACAATTGGGCTGGTTGCCCGGACAGACGGACAGCAGCACCCACACCGTCTCGTTCCCCCTCCCCACGCTCAGCCCCGACGCTTCAGAGAATGCCAGGATTGAGCTGTGGCTGCCGGCCGGCGAGGCGGCACAAATACCCAGGTTTAAGCCGACCTGCAAGACCTCCAGATTTGCAGGCAGCGTTTTCTGATCTGAGCCCAGCTATTTTCTTCGGTGGCAAATAACAGAGCCCCGAAGCGGCTGCCGCGCCGTGGGCTGGGGGCAGCGGGTCCCGCCGGCGGGCTGGGGATCGCAGCTGGAGAAGGGTTTTTTGCAGTTTTGCCTGACAGAGGAATAAAGAGAGGGAATTTTCTCCCCGAAGCGTCTGCAAGTAATTTCAAGTTGGGAAGCTATCATTTTTCTAATGGCAGCACTTGCTGTAAATTCATGGGGATGTCATCAGAGCCGTAGGACTCCGTCCAGCTCCCATCAAAGCCGGTGGAAGCGGCTTGCTGCTTCCCTCAGACCTCACCGGGGTCTGGACTTGGCCGTTGCGTTGCTGTTCCAACACATGGGGTGAATTCAGGGTGCTCTATAAATAATTATCACGAACAGCAAGGACTGGCACATGCTTCCTTAGGTCCTCCCTGGCTGCCAGAGTCATTAACCTGCCTTGGCTTCCCAGCCTTGCTCTGCAGTCAGGATGGCACCCGAGGTGGCTGGTGAGTCACCCGAGAGACGATCGCAGGTCCCGCAGCGCCGGCGTGCGAAGCTTCGTGCTGGCAAGGCAGGGACAGACCCCACGGAGGCAGAAGCCTTTCCCCCCAAACAAGAAACAGAGATTTTCAAAGGTGACGTTGAGCCCATGGTGCCTGGTGGCTTTCCAAAACTGCTGTTCCCAGAAACACCCCAATCCATAAGCACCTCGCCCGGCTCACCTGGCATCACTCATGGAGAAACCCTTCGGCCATCAAACCTTGTGGTTGCGTAAACCTTCTTTCTGACAGTGACAAGGGCCTCCATTTTACACAGAGCTGGGTTTTTTTGGACAGGTAGGGTTGGCAGGAGCCACAGAGACGAAACCCGGCGAGCTGTGAACCATCCTCTCCTGGGGTGCTTTGGTGCTTGGAAAGGCTGCAGATGACGGGAAGAGAGGATGCTGAGCTCCCTTCATCCTCGCGCAGCAGCCGCTGGCCCCATGGCAGCCGTGGCAGCTCACGCCGTTGGCAGGGAGCGCTGGGTTGAGCTAATGGTTATAAAAAAAGCCCCTTTTCCTTCTGGCATCTTCACCCCCTGCAGATCAGGAAAGAAAGCTGATTTTTTTTCAATTTCATTTACTACAGGCTGAAAGATTACTGTACAGGGCTGGCTCCCCTGTCCTCCAGCTAGTTAGAGCACAATGCTGCTTAAATTGTCTTTTTGATAACTGTTCTGGCTGCAAGAACAGAGGTTTCTGTGGGGAATTCACACTGGGCTGCCTTCGACTTCCCCCATCCTTCATATTGCAATATTACTCTTTACCTAGCAGAAGATATTCCTAATCGGCTTCACAAAAAGCAATAAAGCCTTTTCAACGCTTCATTGGCTTTGACATTTAAGGCACGCAGCAGGCAGGAGCGCAGGTGGAGGAAGGTGCTGCCTGGTCAGATCAGGGCAGAGGGAGGTGGGTGCTGCCATCTCATGGGGCATCGCTCCATCTCATGGGGCATTGCTCCGTTGTCTTACAGGGCATCACTCCGTTGTCTCATTGGGCATCGCTCCTCTCATGGGGCATCACTCCATCTCATGGGGCATCGCTCTGTCTCATGGGGCTTTGCTCCGTTGTGTCATGGGGCATTGCTCCATCTCATGGGGCATTGCTCCATTGTCTTACAGGGCATCACTCCGTTGTCTCATGGGGCATTGCTCCATGTCATGGGGCATCGCTCCATCTCATGGGGCTTTGCTCCACTGTCTTACGGGAATCACTCTGTTGTCTCATGGGGCATTGCTCCATCTCATGGAGCATCGCTCCCGTTGTCGTATGAGGCATCGCTCCATTGTCTTACGGGGCATTGCTTCATTGTCTGACGGGGCATCACTCCATCATCTTACAGGGCATCACTCTGTCATATTAGGAGCGTTGCTCATGGGTCTCTGCAGTTTCCTGCAGCATCCTGGGACCCCAGGCAGCCCCAGCCCGTGCTGGTCTGGTTTCCCATGTGTCTGCAGGTCCTTCGATTCCTCCCTCTGCTCTGCAACCCATGAGCTGCTCTTCCCACCTCGGGATCTCTCTGCTTTGTGGGCTGCAGCTCTCCTGCCCCAGCTGTAATGGCTTAGTTTTATTAGCCTGTGACTGCAGACGCTAACCGTTGCCTACAAGCCCTGGGAGGATTTCAGCGGGAGTAGGAGTAGCGTGCTGAGCATCCTGGCACGATGCCTTTTCTCCTATAAAGCGTCATGTTTCCAAATGGGTAATTACTGCACTGGGATTTATGCAGTACTTCCTCTAAGTGGTTGTGTGGGCTGCCATTCCTCGATGAATTAAAAAAGAAAAAAATAGAAAAGAAAAAAGAAATAAAAAGGAGCCGAATCCAGCGGTGCTAGCGAGGCAAGGGCAGAAATGAGATCAGCTTGCTCTGCCCTTACCTGGCAATAATGGGAAAGTGCTCTTTCAATTGAGCTGTTCCATTCTTTTGCCCTGAGCTATGAGAAGTAGATTGGATGAAAATTATCAGGCTCCCTGTCTAGAATAAATATTCTTGAAATGGAGCAAGTCATAAATAAGCGAGCAGCAATATCCTGGGTTATGAAGATATAATTTCTATCTTTAATAGCTGAGTAGGCCCCGGGGACTGTCTGGAAGTGGCCTGCCTGGCCCCAGTATTGATGAGGAGAAAAATACAAACAAGCAAAAAAAAAGCCCTTTTGTTTCTTTAACCCTGAAGTTATTGATACTTTGAGAGAAATAACAACGCGCCGCGGCTGAAACCCGTGTCTCCCTTCGCCGCAGAGAGCGGCCACCCCCTTCGGGGTCAGCTGGGGCTCAGCCCCTGGGTCACCGGCTCGGCAGAGCTGCCCCCGGCTCCCACTGCAGCCCCGTCCCCGGCTGGTGGGGTGGCACTGCCGGCAGCAGCCCCGCCGCAGGGACGTGCGTGCCAGGAGGGGACGGTGACCTTGCGCGGCGGCCAGGATGGGGGGCAGGGGGGGAACATGCCCCTGCCAGAAGGGATTTCGTGGAATAGCTGTGTCCATGTACAGCTCCACCGACAGCCCAGTCTTTGGGAACCGCGAGGTGGGACGATAATGAAGAAGAGTTGCCCGGATGAAGCTCCAATTTTGATGGGATTAGTCTTAGTGGTTTTATTTTTAAAAGCCATTTAATTACTAATCAGCTCTCCCTTACATGCTAATACGTGCTAGCGCTGTTTAAAGCAGTCTGTTAGGGGGCTTTACTGGTGGGCAGCTGGGCTGGCTCTTCAGAGCTGCTTGGAGATGCCCTGCTGTTCCCAGTCCCCGCGCTGAGCTGTCTGCGCCGAGGAGCATCGCCGCGGCTCCGCACGCAGGGGCTGGCTCTGCACCACCTGCAGCAGCCGGCTGCGGGCCGGGAGCCCAGCGCTGCACGGGCTCGGCGTGCGACCCCGGCACAGTCCTACGCTTCTACAAGAAGAAAAAGAAAAAAAGCGAGGTGCACCTTGTTTGTGCGTTACTCGGCGTAACTGCGTGCCGTCGTCTTTGGGGAACGTCCTGAGCGGGGTCCGGGGATGCTGAAGGCTGTAATTCGCGATGGAGGGGGGTGTTCACCCCTCCAGCACCTGTGGGGACCGGTGCTCCCAGCCCCAGTGCTCCCTGCCCCAGCCAGCCCCATCCCCTTAATTTATCGCACAACAGAAGCCATTCGTTAATCTTTTAATTATATGGAGTGACATGGGCGAAGTAACTCCTCTCATTTCTGGGCCACTGACATGATTAAGAACTGAAGTCTACTGTTTTGGAAAGAAAACGCTGTAAATTGCCCAGCATGTGAGATCTGCATCACCTTCCCCCGGAACCCCGAGCGAGAGACCGCCGCAAATCCATCACCCAAGCCCTGCTCGGGGAAGATTGCGCCATTATTAAATTATGTGTTTTTTAAAAAAACGACACACTGATCTGTTTCGTACCAGTAAATATGTGATTTACATTTAATTCTGAGTAACCTTTCCCTGATCAGTGAGGTGTGAAGGAATTTAATGACACAAAGCTACATTTATGAAGAGACCATTCATATTCATTAGGCTCACACATTAACAGTCCTGCCGGTGACATCTCTCTAGCAAGTGCTTTATTGCTACAGTTTATGGGGGCCTGGAGCCAAGTGAGCCGCGGCATCCACCGCCCTGCGCAGACAGACCTGTTGGTGATACCACCCGAAAAAGAAATAAATGAAAACAGAGCTTGACATCGGATGTCCCCAGGTTTGGCAGGCGAAGGGCCGGGACAGTCCTTCTGGTTTGGAGGAGCGATTTGAGATGAGAAAGGGAGGCCTAGAGAGGAATATCCTCATTATCTTTGCAATGTTTAGAAAGGAGGAAGTACAGAGGAGAGAAAAATGTCGCTGATCCCGCTCCTTAAAGCATCCAAAAAACGAGGGGTCAAAGGAAAACCCACCCCAGGGTGACTCTGCTGCTGTGGAGAGCACAGCTCCTGCTCCTGGGGTGGGCAACCATCATGAGTCAGACTGGGCATCCCAAATGACGGAACCTAGAGCTGAAAAAACCCCAAAATTGAGACTCAGGTTTTGCCATTCTGGTTCTCACTCATATTCTTCATTTCTGGGTTTCTGCTGGCTTCATGGATATAGGACAAGGAGGGGCTGGAGAGGTTTGTGAGAGGTTCCCAGGGAGCTCCCCTCACCAGGCAGGGTTCCAGCTGCCCACGGCGTTACGGCAGGATCCCTGCTCTTAAAACCCATCAGTGCCGACAGCCCCTCACGTGTGGGGCTTACTCTGTGGAAGGGTTTCTCACAACACCAAACCTGCCCCAGTTCAAGCCCACAGCTCCCTGCTGCGACGCTTCTGGGGATGGAAATCATAGAATCATAGAATCATAGAATCATGGAATGGTTTGGGTTGGAAGAGACCTTAAAGATCATCTGGTTCCAACCCCCTTGCCGTGAGCAGGGACAACCCGGGACCTCACGGCATTGAACAACCAAGGATTCTCCTTGGAAAAAAAAACAAACCAGCCCACATCAACAGGTTGCAGCTCCATATTCGGGAGCATGTTGAACCTGAGGTCTGCCATA
>Ga0181612_152934_pt1 | contig 16600 bp, 17 predicted proteins | sample HoacroProtozoa21_FD_119630 | JGI IMG/M metagenome (GOLD analysis project Ga0181612, IMG submission 119630) | Hoatzin crop microbial communities from Cojedes, Venezuel. Combined Assembly of Gp0051906, Gp0051904, Gp0051908
CCGGGGGGGGTGGACTGGATGACCTTTAAAGATTCCTTCAAACCCAAACCATTCTATGATTCTATGAAAAGCAGGAACTGAAGCCAAAGAGGCAAATACTCCTAAGAACACTCATTGACTTTGGGGGCTGCTATCACCTTCACTGTAATTTGATTAACCAAATCATAATCCAACAGCCTTAAAAAAAAAATCATCTAGTTCTGGTACAAGTCTGTTCTCTTCAAGAAAACCTTGTCTGGTGAAACCCAATGGATCTGTCTCCCTTTGGATCAACTGACAGGCTTATCTGAAACCACTTTCTTCCCCTCCCTGTCCCCCACCCCCAAAAGAGCTGGAGAAGGGAACTGAGAACAGAGAAGATGTTTAGTCTAGGAGATATGTGACTATTACTCAACCTGTCCCTGGGATTCAGGAGGAAAGTCTGATGATGCCAAGCAGAACTCTACTCCTTGCTGTAGAGACCGCCTGAGACTGCCACTAGTATTTACTAGCACCTTACCGAGATCTGAGATACCACAACTGTCACTAAGCTGGGAGCAGGAGACAGCCACCATACCACTGACACAATGCCGTGAAAAGACTCTTGCATGACAATTGTCCTAGAGAGTGTGCTCTATCTTTAAGACGAGAAGTAACAGAAGACCAAGTTCAGGAAGGTACAATTTCAATATGTCCTTAACCTCAAATCCCACAGAAAGTCCTGAGATTCAAATGCTTGCGTAAATTTACGCTCGCGCTAAAGTGCTATCTGTATAGGAATGATTGTTAGCATGTACTTACATACTGCTCTCCCTCCAATTTTGAATGTTAGACTGTTTTTGCAGGTGAGACTTGGAATCTTCAGCCCACAGAAAGAAGACTTGGCGTTATCTTTAGTTTTAACATGGCTCTTGTCTCTCCCTGGTGTTTCAGAATCAAAGCCCCTGTACTTAATCTACTGTTTAATATTTCTCTCATATCTTTCTTTCCACAGTATGTGGCATTTGCCTCCCTCTTCTTCATTCTGGTCTCCATCACCACCTTCTGCCTCGAGACCCATGAGAGATTTAACCCCATTGTGAACAAGACAGAAACTGAATTCATCGGGAATGACACCCAGGTGCGGCACTACAGGGAAGCAGAGACCGAAGCCTTTCTCACCTACATCGAAGGTGTCTGTGTGGTCTGGTTTACATTTGAGTTCTTGATGAGAGTCACTTTCTGCCCAAACAAGGTGGAGTTTATCAAAAACTCTTTGAACATCATTGACTTTGTGGCCATACTGCCTTTCTATCTAGAGGTTGGACTCAGTGGCCTGTCTTCCAAAGCTGCTAAGGATGTCCTGGGCTTCCTCCGCGTAGTCCGTTTCGTGCGAATCCTGCGAATTTTCAAGCTGACCCGCCACTTCGTTGGGTTGCGGGTCTTAGGACACACCCTCCGCGCCAGCACAAACGAATTCTTGCTGCTCATCATATTTTTGGCATTGGGCGTCTTAATCTTTGCCACGATGATCTATTATGCTGAGAGAATAGGTGCTAAACCAAATGACCCTAGTGCCAGTGAACACACACACTTTAAAAATATCCCCATCGGCTTTTGGTGGGCTGTTGTCACCATGACGACCCTGGGCTACGGAGACATGTATCCTCAGACTTGGTCAGGCATGCTGGTGGGGGCCCTCTGTGCTCTCGCTGGTGTGCTGACCATTGCCATGCCTGTCCCTGTCATTGTGAACAATTTCGGAATGTATTACTCCTTAGCTATGGCTAAGCAGAAGCTACCAAAGAAAAAAAAGAAGCATATCCCGAGGCCACCCCAGCTGGGATCCCCCAATTATTGTAAATCTGTCGTAAACTCTCCACACCACAGTACCCAGAGCGACACTTGCCCACTGGCCCAAGAAGAAATTTTAGAAATTAACAGAGCAGGTAGGAAACCTCTTAGAGGAATGTCCATCTGACCGTTAACCTCCATCCCGCGTAGTGATTTAAGATTCAGCCAGACTGCTTTCTTAGAGCAATGGGTAGCACATTTATCCATTCTAGTCCCACCATCACACTGAATAATATGTGTGAAGTCTAGGTTGCAGGGACAAATGGTACAGTGGAGGCTGATCAGCAAAACTAAGGATGAGAGCACGCTCTAGGAGCCCAAACTTTGGTCCTGGTTAAGGGCATACAAGTCTCAAGATATTCTGAAGAGCTGTTACATCTAGTGGAAGAATTTTGAGAGTTCTACAGCTATGTTGCTGGACTGTATAATGCATCTCAGAGGCTCCTGAGAGCTGAATGCTTCATAGAGCAGAGTAGGAGCCAAGTACTCAGCAATTACAGAGTTTTCTGACAAAACAGGGCTGGAATTCGAAACAGCCAGATGCTTTCTCATTTGTTCCCATTTGGGACCTTTCAGCTGTTTTAAATGGCAGATATTGTACATCTCATTACAGAAACTAGGTGCCTAGTAAGTTGAAGGGACAACTATACCATCATGCATATTCATGAGACAGTCCCATCTCTTTCTGATGATTAACTGCAAAGTAGAACAACAGCTCAAATTCTTGACACTAATGCAAAATGACTCGCTCTGAGACAAGACTAGATGTAAGGATGTTCATTCTATGGCATGCAAATCAATTTATTCTATAATATTCCACTAGAATTTAGTGTTTAGAACTATGAAGAGTTTTGAACCACATTTTCTAAAACATGCTCCTTTTGCAAGTATGGGTTGGTGAGTTACAGCTCTTTCAACCTTCTAGCAGCAAAGACCAACTGGAAAAGGTCTGACTGGTCATTATTGCTGGTTTGGCCTAAACAGTGATCACCTCATAACATGGTGTTCTTATTTTTAATTATACTGATTCATGTTAGCAATAGGCGAAACCAGAGCAAAATTAATCATACTAATTCTACTGGGGGGGGAGGGGGGAATGGAAAAAATACTAGTCACCATGGAATATATTATAATATCCCATGGCTAGTGGTTAATTATGGGAATATCTCAGTTTTATGAGAAACCTCCTATAGCACATAAAGTTATGGGGCTCCAATTTGATTATTTAAACCCCATAATCTACCTCTACCCATGGAATATCACTACTAATTCTATGGAGTAATTTCAAAGTAGATAACTGTGTTGAAAACAAAGCCAAATTAATTTTTGGCAGATGTTCCAGACAAGTTGCATAGTAGACATTCTTCAGCCTATTCAGAATATCCCCATGTTGTATTAGATAGAACAGATTGCAAATCACATGATTTTAACTGACAACTAGTCAAAAAGAGATGTTTTGAAAGAGCTAGCATATACCTATGATGGTCTTGTGTTATCATTTTTTTACGTTGAAGAGAATTCTAATTTGTTACTCATTGTGAGTGAGGTATACTCTCGTCATCTCATAGCCATGCATGTTGATGTCATTGTAAGAAGCACAAAGAAAGTGAGACTTTCCTTTGTGTGTGACTTCACTTATGCCAATGCTAATTTTGGAGGGGAAGAGCTGGTGGTAACCCTTCTCTTCTTTTCTATTTTCTTCTCTCTTCTCTTCTTATTTCTTTTCCCTTTTGTGCAACTATGTAAAATCCATTCAGAAGGTAAATAGCTTTCATTTTTTTTGTTAAAGGCTATTCCATTGCAACAGGCCAAGCACAATTCACGTGACTGATAGACTGTCTGTTTCCTATTGTTTCTTTGGCGCACAAGCGTATGGTTTTATCATCCATTCCCCTCAGGTTGCAAATGCTTATCACAACTCATGAGTAGATGTCCTTGTGGCATCACATATCAAGAGGGAAAGAGGGCACAAACAATACCACGTGTCTCCTACTGTGAGCAATATGCCAACTACCCAATTGTAATGTGCAAGAGATGCCAGACTCTTGAGTACTTTAGCAGCCAGGCTGCAGAGCTACAGAGTGACTTTCTTCTCAGAAATCCCTTGGTTTATAAAGTTCCTCCCATTACCTACCTACCCTGGTCCTCTCTGGGAACTAGAGGACTAAGAACTGTACAAGTTCAGTGTAATTCCACACTGGTATCCTGAGAATACGTGTAATTTTGGTTCAATGTGGAACTGTTTTTCCACCATCAGTGCTCTAAAATCAGCTGTTACCACAATATCCACGAAGTATTGATAGTAACAGCAACTTATCTATTTCTGCAATAATTAAGAGAGACTATTTTTATATACATATACAAACATATATATTTTAAGAAGTAACAAAGCACACTTACATCTAACAAAATGAAGTCAGTAACACTGTTGCTGGAGTTCTGTTTCTGATAATTATTATGCACCACTAACAGCAAAAAATATTGCCTGCATCTCTTAGCTTCCTAATAGGGAAAGATCTATATGTGCGCAAGAGAAAAAAAAAAAGTAAGATCAGAACAAAGCTGTTAAAACAAGATCTGCATTGCCTTGCATGTTGAGGTTCACTTATGTAATATGAAGCACTCATAGGCGCTGACTTGTTCCTGAAACTATAACCTGCACATCATATGAAAACAGAGACATGCAAGCAGTGAATGTTTCCCATACTGTAAAATATTTGGATTTATTATCAGCACCTAACTGTAAACAATCTGTTAACATTGTACTAGAAGCACAGAATGGGTGCTTAACATTTCTAAAATAATGCCTGCCTTGTCCAAGATATTTCTTGTAATTCTTAATTGTAAAGCTTCAGTGTGACAGTATCTAGATGATATAAGGTCATATGATGTATCTCTAATACATTCTTCCAAAAAAAGACTGTTTACCTGCTCAGGTGTAAAGGACATCACATGAAGTTATTAATTCCATATATAATGTGCGGTGGAATTATTAAGCATTTCACAAAACAGTGATGAGTATGAAATAGTTCCACATATGACTATCTCTCTGTAGCCCTCTCACACAGCGAGTCAGCAGTTCACAGCTGTTCTCAGTCCACACACACAGGGCCAAGGGGGCTCTATGGAGACTCTGCACAGCCAGGTCTCAGTGCCTCCTCTCAGGCTAAGGAGCACTTTGCTGGCACGGACATGCAAACAGCAGAACTTTGCCCACAGGCTGCACAGCTGCAGCCAATGATGCTATGGTCATTTGCAGGCAAAGCAAAGAAGGTTTGAATTTAAATTCCGGTAGGTTTGAATGAAATTTTTAAATTGTCCTCAACACTCTCAGCAGCTGAGTCCTGGGCTAATCTACACCTGGCAGGAGGTTATCTTTAAATAACAGCACTTGATTTTAATTTGATATAAAGAGTTTGATTCTACCAAGCCTCCCCTTTCTGCAGCAACCTTTCCTGCTCTCCATCCCATCCAATCCCATCAATGGGTGGCTGCAAAAGCAGCAGAAGGGGAGGAAAGGCACTTCAGAGTAGAGGATGGCAGAGCTAATGCTGCAGGCAGGCCTTCAGCAGCAGCAATAAGAAAGTAGATTTTCCCTCTATATAAAAACGAACTTCTTCACTCTGAGGGTGAAGGAGCACTGGAGCAGGTTGCCCAGAGAGGTTGTGGAGTCTCCTTCTCTGGAGATATTCAAAACCTGCCCGGACAAGGTCCTGTGTAACCTGCTCTAGATGACCCTGCTTTGGCAGGGGGATTGGACTAGATGATCCACAGAGTTCCCTTCCAACACCAAACATTCTGTGGTTCTTCAAGGTAGTTTCTGATGACCATAAATTCTCAAGATACTGCTTGTACAGTGCCTGGAGGAACTGGGCCTGATACAAAGGAGCAGATCTCTCCTGACCAATTTGACTAAAACTCGTTGACCCAGGGATATCTCGGACTATAGAGGACCAGATGTCCCTCACTTAAAATATACACACCAAGTTCTAGCATCACCATTTCAAACTATTAACTTTGCTACTTTGCAGTGTTGTTTACAGGCTCCATTCAAGATTGGGGCTTCATTTTGCCAGTCGTCTACATGACAACCACTCTATTACAATCAAATGCCCAACAGCCTAAGTAGACAGCAAAGAGAAAACAGAAGTAGTCTCCACTATTTTCATTTGACACAGGGCTTAATTTAATTGAGCAAGATCACTTGAACGGTCTGTGGCAAAGCCAGTAGTTCAATGTAACTAAATAAGCATCAGTCATAACCATAGTCTGCTGTGCTGCAGTGTCATTTATCTAAAGGTTTCTGAGTATTCCACACAGTCAGTGTCATAACAGAAGTGAAACAAAGTAAAGCAAACTTTGCTTCAAACAGAAGCAAAACAGAAAAAGCCATTTTCAACCACTTAAACATGGCTGATTTCTGTCCCAAACCACACATTGTTCTACAGGTATGAATAATTTATCTCAGTACACACAATGAAATACTTTAAGGTACAATTTTGTAAGAAAATCTCAAAACATGCAAAACAAATCTTGAAAGCTCTCAGTTTTGTTTTGAAAGTGTTACTCAGCTCTTCAGGCCCTCTTTTCTGTGAGCTGTGTGCTTACCTGAAGGATAGGTTGACTGCATGGTAACATCTTAAAGTTGCCATAGGATGAAGCAGTGAATGTCATTTTCCAACACTGTAAAAGAAATTTAGAAGATGAATGGAATTCATAACTTCATTTGATGTCTACAGCACCTTCTGGTGCCACAGAGCAATGGTCTTAAGAATGCATCCATAATACATAAGCACAGGTGATGGGCTATATGGGTTTTGTTCAGAGATCTATGCCAACCTTTTATTGTTCTCATATATATATTTACAACACCAGCACACACAGTGTTTATATTGACTTTAACATGGCCAAAATAAGAATTTCTCACCTCTCTGATCCCCTCTGCATGCAGTTTCACTTAAGCTATACCCCAAGGATATCGTATATTCATACAAATGTGTTGTGCAGCCTTTTTCAGTGTACTGATGGCAAAATTCTCTACTCCTTGCATAGCTGTAAAATATGGAAGAAATATTATTAGAATTCAAGTGCCTAAGAGGAGAGGGAAAATGTCTGTCATTACCAATACAGTCTTCAGCTTCAGAGAAACTTCTGTGGTTGTTTTACTCACCTGCCCAAAACTAGTTTTCCATAACCCGCTCCTCAACTATCCCTATGTGTGAATAGTTAAAGCAATCAAAGTCTAACTACATAGTTCCCTTCTGTCAGTGGTGTAGTGACTCCTGTCTGCTCCACAGTCAGATGAACTGGAGCAAGCTGTGACAGTATGAACCTGTTATTTCAATGCAATTTCCTGAGAGACCGCTGATCTCCTTTTAAAGAAATAATGTGGAAGTACCCATTTCAGCTTTATCAGTCGTGCTTTCTGAAGGAGCTGCTCTTTTCTCAGGGCTTCATTTTTCATCCCTTCTGTCACCACAACCTAAATAACCTGTATTCCTTGTGCAACACACCAGTTCTAAGGTCAGAAGTGTGCTGAGCACTGTAATTCCAGTGCCAATGCTCAGTGGGAGCTGGGGACTCTTGGCAGTTCTTGTAACAGGCCCATTATGCTGCCTAACATTTCGCCGTAGTTTGTGAACTTCAGTGGCTTTTATGCACAGCAAAGCATTGTTAAAGCCTTAGGTATGTAGTCACAACGGTGGTCCTTCAATCCACAAGGAAGCAAATTCTCTGATGAAATACCTCTGAACAATTAAAAAAAAAAAAACTCATCTAATTTTAAAAAATAAAACCTTTGACCGTCTCTGTAAGATGGATGGTTTGCAATGTAACTGCAAAGAGTTTAGATGTGTTTCAGCTCAAAAGACTCTGATGTTTAAATGTGCTAGACATAAAAAATACTAAACAGGCATTGGAAAATGTAACAGGGGAGATGGTTTTTCTTTTCTCTCAATATTTAGCCTTCCTCGCCTTTAAAAATCCAAAATTCATCACTCCAAAATAGCAAATGAGGTAATGATTGCATCTTAATGTCACTGAAGATGGAGTCCTTTGGATTAATGTAGGAATTGTAACAGTTCAAAATGGAAGAAATAATGCTCAGTTCTCATCTAACTTCAGATGCATTTGCCTGAGGTCCCCCTTATATTGGAAGAAGAGTCAGGCAGTCTTGGAGAGCAATTCACTCATTTATGATCTGAATTGCCCTCTGGAGGTGGCTTCCTCCACAACTGATCTCAGGTGACTGCAGCTCTAACTTAAGATTCTCAGTTAAGTGCCTACAGTTAGGTGGAAGCAATTTGGATCTTTTCCTTGCCCCCTGAGGCATTTCAGCAATCTCATAGCTGTGGATCACACGCAAAGCAGAATTTATAACTAATATAATGTGACACTTTGTTATACAATTATTAATCTGTCAGTTCCTGTAGAGATACAATTGGTGGGTGTCACTTGTGCTATGGTACTTGTTTACTTTAGAATCTGAGTAAAAAATAACATCCTCTACACCAAGTCATTTGAAAAAAAAAAAAGGAGGAGCTATGAATTTAAGCACAGCGGTCTGGGTTTCCCGCTTTTCTCTGGCACTATATGAGACATTAAAAAAAAAAACCAATCTCCCCACACAGCCCCCTGTGGTCTGGCCAGAGCCAGGGATGAGTGTGTGTAGGGGCAGGATGGCACTAAGCTGAAAAACAATTGCAGAACTAAATAAAAGGTCTTGGAACTTTTCATGCCTTAATAACTTAATGAGCACGAGGCACTTTTAGTGATGGGAAAACATAGGTCCAAACACTCCAGCCAAATAAGGCCAACCTGTGCCAATCCTCCAGCACAAGGCAGATACAAATATACTAAATCCTCTTTCTCAAGCATGCGCCTGCCACCGCAGCTCCCGTGCCAGCCAGTGCAGGATGCATTCCTGGGATACGAAAGAGGTACTCTTGCCATGTCTGCCTTCTGCTGGACTGAGTACAACTGGTGTTCGCAAAACAGATACAACAAAAGGCACCTCAGGGCCAGAAGTCCATCTCTGCTGCAGTAGAACTAGACAGACGGGATGACTTACCCATTACTACAAAAGGCCAGGGACAAAAGGGTCTAGGGTGTGAGGTCCCAGTTCTGAGCCCAGTCCCCTTGCGTATATCCCTCCTACTCTGTACTTGCTGGAAATTTTCTCCAAGCCTTTTGACTACTTGCTTGTCTGTTTATAAGCACAAAGCCGAAATAACAAGCAATGTATCATTCCTGCGGTCATTGTTCTTTGTATTCATCCATGCTCCATGTCTCAGACACTTTCCATACTGTACAGATCATCATACTGTATTCCTCAGTCAGAGCGGTAATATAAGTCTGTAGCACGACTCAGCTGACTGCATTTTCCTGCAACCTCTACCTGACCCACTGCGCTCTACAGAATATGGTGTTAGTGAGACTCTCAGAAGTCCAGGATGGGTATAAGTGTGAAACCCCAGAGGTGTCAGGATAAAACCAGGCAGGATATTCCAGAGCTCTTTGAAATGCAGCCCTTCCAAGAGCAACAGTTCTCAGCACTGCATTAAGCACATATCCAATACCCGTAATAGCAAGATGCACTGGATCTACTTAACCAGAGCTCCTGTATTTCCTCTAGCAGTACCAATAGGTAGGCAGCCAACATACTGTCACCTCACTTCAAGAAGTAGTACCTCTCAAAGGTGATATTCTCTGGGAGTGACGTTACTATGTTGGCCAGTTAGTACTGGGAGAGGCGGTCACCACCGTCACTGGAGTGCCTTTACTGGGGGACACGGCTTCCTGGAGGGACCCAGGTCAACATGGTGGTGAGTAAATGTTGAAGAGGTAGGTTGGGTCGGAAGGATTCTGTGTATTCATGTAGCATACTAAATTCTACTCTCATGCCAGTGTAAAGTCCATCAGTGTGATATCTACTCAGAAGAGCTTCAAAATATGTAGTTATATAAAAATTAGGAAACTTTATATTAAAGATACCTAGAAATAACAAAGATTTTTATTTTAATGACCTTAGAATATTGGAGTAACTAAAACTGAGTTGTTATATAGGAATCTTAATTCTTTTACATGTTCTTCACATTTTCTCTCTTTTTCTCTTTCTCTCTTTCGCTCTGTTTGTTAACATTTACTTGTTATTACTGTACGTTGCTTGCAACTTGTGTATGTTACAGACTGTCACATTTTATTCTGTGAAGTTTTTCTCCAATTATCATCAACCTGAGCTCCATGTTGGGCAGCCGAGGAGATTACAATACAGTTCTTTAATGCAAAAGAACAAGGAATGTCACAGGCTATAGGTAACTTCACTGAGGTTGTGACACAAAACCTGATGCAAGGTATTAATGCAAAGAGTAAGTACTTGGTATGACAATAGAACTACTTAGTTAAATTACCTTCTTTTTTTCAGATATTCTGCATGGGAAAAATTAATTTTCATTACTCTCCAGCAGAAAAATTTCCCAAACCTACCAATTTAGGATTTTTTTTTGCTGCCATTTTGAAAACCAGTGATGCCCATGCTGACGCACCATTACTCTTTTCCAAAGGTTTAAGCCCATATTTTCTATGCTGTTCTTCTCTATGCTATACTTCCTTCCATACTCTCCAAGCCATAATTTCATCATTTCATCATCCTTTGTCTGTGGTTTTATACATCTTCTCCATAATTCTTTTTCTAATTTAATATAGTTATATCTCTTTCACTCTGAGGACCTGATTTAACAACAACAAAAATGAGCCTCTACCCATGAGATCCACGTTTCTTAATCCTGCATGAGGCTCTGGAGCCCATAAAAATTGATTTCTGTAGCCAGCTTTGCTTTGTACTGTCTTTAACAATAAGTATTAAATGTGGAATCATTTTTTCCAGCCACTGTTTCTTTGTTGATGGAGAATGTAATTATTAAATTATTCTGGAAATCAACTGGAAGGCTTTGCAACACTGGAAACCTGGACAAAGTACCGAGCTAGTACGTCTAGCTCAGCAACTAATTCAGAAAATATGTTTGGCTGAGACAGTTCCCATGGAAGTGGAAGGGGGCTTGACATTTGGTTTTGCATTCCTTCCCAGGACTTCGTACTCTGAGGTATTAAAGTGTGTAGTTCTGGAATGATACAGGCCTTCCTTGGTATTATCCAATGTACTTTGAATGTTTTGAAATTGCCTTAAATCTACAGCTGCTGTAACAAAACAGAGATCAGGTCTTCTGGATGTAGGACACTTCTTTGCCTGTAAGTGACTAGAATAGAGCAAAGCAATTGGTGCCTGCCATCCCTCTTCAGAGCAGGTTTGTGCAACTGGTAGCACAAATAGTCATTTGTGTGGGCATGTAAAGGGTACTGCTTTACTGCAGTGTTAGTGAAGCTCAGTTATCCCAGAAAGTCCATCCTGGCTTTCTTGGTTATGAAGAAGAAATTGTTTTCAGATTTCCAAGGTTGAATTTAAATACTTTGAGAATCTTAAGAAGTTTTTTTTCAGAAAGTAGAGAAAGACAAGTGATTTTGTTTACTTACCAAAACCAAGCCATTATCAGTGGCAAAACAACAGTTAAGGAAAGAGATTATTTGTTCTGAGCATGATTTGCTGAATATCATGTCTCCTGACCTTTGATCAGATGAGCATTATTGGAGATTAATTGGATTGGTGGTGGCATATGACATACTCCAGGTATCTGTACAGAAAGATTTATACTTATATCTGATTATAGCAGATTAGTACCTGTAGATATAAAATGTCAAATCTACCGTGCATATTTAGGCCTTCCCAAACATCTGTTCAGTGAGATCCGAGGTGGTTGTTTTGTGTACTCTGAGGGTTTTTTGAGGTGAGTCTACATTGAAAAAGCAAAATTAAAAAGGCCATTAAGGAAATTAGTAGTTTAATGTAGATAGGACATTTGAGACTTCACTTGTAAGATTGAACAAACGCTTGGTTTGTAATTTGTCCTTAAATTTGTAAGTAGGTATATGTCCATTCTGCTCTAGAAGCTGAGCTAAAACTATTTCATCTTAGGTTAAAGGCTGAGAAGAGTGATCTAAGAATATGGCAAATGAAGCACATTAGGTTGAAAAAAGAGCTGATCTATATACTCGTGTGATTCAAGAACTGCAATTATTTTTGTGACTTCTAGTATTTAGGATGCAGTTGGGCTGCTGTTTTGCTTTCTGAATGAGACTTGCATGGAGACTTTTTTCTAAGTAGGCATTAGCAGGTGTAATATTTTGTTGCCATACAGGACCTGAAAAGTTAATTTCTTCAGAGAGTTCCAATATGTAACATGCTACAATATGCTTCTGCTTTACTTCCTTTTCCCCACCCTTCACTGGCTGATGTTTTATCTGGTCTTGAGAGAGGAAAGTCATGATGTCTTTTAATTTACTGCCCTCTTTTTCTCTGTGTCATAACTTATATGGCACTTCTTTCATCCTTTCTCTGACTTTCCTTACTTCCCCTTCATCTTACGTCTTTAAACACAGAACAGTTGTCGCTTTCCAAAGATGCTGCTGCTTTAGGCCTATCATCAGGCACAGTGAATAATAAAGCCTGAGAACGGACCGGGCCCAGTAAATGCATCTTAACGTTAGAAGTTATTTTATTTCTGCTTGTCATGACATCGTAACCTAGGTAGTTCAAAAATCTGACAACTTTTGTGCAACCTAGCTGTGAACATGAGCTCAACATCACCTTTGTGAGTCTAAGTCCCAACTTTGAGCCAAAGTTTACATTACCTAAATAATATTTGTTGGAAACTACTTACGAATAGTAAAGCCTTGGAATTCAAATATCATCAAGGCATGGGCTACTAATTGCATTAAACTTCTACATCCATAAAACATTGGGAAGTATAAGTATCCGGTGAGCTATACCTAATGAAGTCTTAATATCCAAGATGCCACTTTTCCAAAAGTCACATGGAATAAGGTACTGTATCTGTCATGTTTTTATTGTTGCATGTGGTCATAAAGTGCATATCTTGAGGCAGTGTTTCAGTGTTTGTAGTGTCACTGTGGAAATATTTTTTCTTTGTTTACGTTCTAGCAAGTATATGAGTCAATCCTTTATTAAAAAGGAATTGCATGATATATCCAGGAGGTTTTTAAATTTGAGGAAATATTCAAACTGGTAGTCATATCCATTGCAAGCCACATATTTTCTATTTCAATAACAGAGTACTGTTTTCTGATGCAGTTTTCATCATTTTCATTGCTTTCTAAACTCTGAGTGGAAAAATTAGTTGTCTCATTTTTTTCTTGCATGTGTGCGTGTCGTTAGTAATAAACATATAATTATGTACTTTTATAACTTTATTTTTTTACATCCTAGAGTATCATTTTCTGTGTTTTCAGAGGTATTCTGTGCATTTTTGCCTGTAATCATAACATAAATTAAATAGTTTCCATTGTTTTGTTTCTAGGGAGACAAGTTTAGTTGCATACATGCATGCTTTCAGAGAACTGAACTATTTCTAAGATTGTCTTTCAGAATATCAGCAAACTGTGTCTTCAGTTGTTTTTGTTCTAACTCAGAGTGTGACTCAGAATTATTATGATCAAAGCCACTGTTAATTCACATATCTTGAATTTAAAACTAGTATTCATTCTTGTTTTAAAACTCTTAGTTAAAAGCAATTACAAAATGTGGTAGTGACGTAAGGCATGAGATCTTAAAATTAAAGGGCTGAACAGCTTGCAGGAAACTGGCAGGTAGGAATAATTAGTGGTTTCCTCAGAAATCCAGCACTGAGCCTTACGTTTTTTTTCCACACGCTCCCCCTAAGTTACCTTCCAATGCTTCTTTGACTATCCCTGACACAATTCACCTAAAAAATCAAATCTCTGTAGGGCGTAACTGTATGTTCATAAGTTATTTTCATATGCTATATAACATAATAGTTCATAATTAGAAGTAAAATGTAACAGAAACCAAGAGGATAAGTTTAGCTATAGTAAGAAGTAGATACCCCACAGTATGACTGATCATACATAACCAAGACTTCAGATTTGACTCGTCCTTGGAAAAGGTGCTGTATCACTGAGACTATTAGTAGTTTCAGCTTCATAATTATTTGGAGAAAAGAGAGCTGAAGAATTAGCATCATATCAGACAACACACCATCCAATTTCTCTCTCCGTATTGGTGGTCCACCACACAATTTGTGCTTTGGCTTTAACCTGGTTAATGCTCTTCTTAACTATTTTGTAAATTATTATCAACAACTCAGTTTTAGGCGTGTTTCCGTAGTCTCTTTGAAATAGCTCCACCATTTATTTCATGTGCTTGTATTTCTTCTTGTGGTCAGGGAACAGATAAAGGCACTAATTACAAAGACATCATTATTTCCCCTCCTAACTTTACATCCCTCTAGTCTTCTGTTTGCTAGCTTCCTTTTTTTTTTTTTTTGTCTCTGGTAACCTTGGAACAAATTCCTTTATTGTACAAAGAGACTTCTCTCCTTTCAAAACCTAAAAATATTAAAACAGTTTATAGAACTGATGACTTTTTGTTGGATTAATGGTTGTCAAACTAACGAGTAACATCTGTGTTCAATATTGTATTATGTTGAATTCTAATATGGCTCTGGGTTTAGAGTTCTGGGATTTGGAATACATCCATTCATATTCAAAATCTGTATCTCTCTGTATTGAAGTTTCTTTAAATTATGTACCAATTCTCTTTATTTTGATTTCTCTCAATTTTCATTGTTAATTTTTGTAACTTAGTTACCATTCTTCTAAATGCATTTGACCCCTTAGCTCTGTGTTTTCTAGCTTTATCACCTATTCTGCAGCTTTGGTTCAGCTCAGCCTTCAGCTAAAAAGCAGCTCCGCTACATCACTAATACCTCTCCTATTCCTGTACCTCAGCTTTCTGTGGCTTCCAGTTCCTCCAGTGTTCTCTGCTCTCCTTCCCCTTCCATTTTTTTTCTTTGCTGATTTCTTCATTCTTGGCTATCTCCTCATCAAAATACCTGTTCTGACAGTCTTCTGTGCTGATTAATCCCAAATATTTTTTTTTTATTTTCACATTCAGAAGTAAATCCATGATCTCCGCAAAATGAGTTCTCCATTCTTCAGTTCTGTCACCCTTCTGTTTAAACAGTTCTGCACTTAATGGTAGAGTGGGAGAATTCCATTACCTACAGGCCTCTTACCTGATGGTAATACTCTGTTTACCCATTTTCAAGAAAAAATTAGATTAAGTTGAACAGATGTGGAGAAGAATAAGTACAATGATTGGAGCAAGGAGTCACTGATATGAGGTAGCTATGAAGATTTAAAATAATGGATTTTGACTATAAAAGCATAAGGAAGGTAAATGCCAAGGAAGAACGCTTTCAGCCGAAGGCCAATGTCAACAAACAAAAAAATAGATGTAAACTAGTAGCGAATTACTTGAAGCTGGATTCTAAGAAAGCTGTCTTACAAACTGGGGCAGTATGGCTCTGAAATAGCCTCCCCAGAGGACTATCGAGTGGCCAAAAAGGTGGTTTAGTGTCTGGCAACACACCAGACTCCTACCTAAGTCTTGGAGAAAGTGCTTTATTTTGTTACATGCTCCCAGTCTCACCTGTATGGAAGTCTTGCATTACTAGACCATTCCATGGATCCTAGCTGTTATCTGGCCACTCTCACCAGTCCATACTGGGTATCTTTCAGCAGGATACTGATACAGATATGATGGTCCTACTCTTCCTCAGCTCATATCTTCTCTAAACTTCGTAGTTTTCACATATGCACAAGATCCTCATTCTTTTGTATCCCCCCTCTCTGTCCCAGGTATCCATCCTATCTTGTCGCTTCTTTTTGACCCTTAAACTCTGAATCTCATCCAGCAATATCTCTTCCCAGTGTTAGCATCTCATCTTCTTCTTGTAAAGCCCATAGTTGATCATATTGCTGTTACCTAGACTTCTTTGACTTTGTTGTTATGGAGTTCTTCAGTACTATGCTGGACCCTCTTTAAAGCAGTTTCTTTTGCACCCAGTTCAAGCCATTGGCTCTGTCTATGCTGATAGATTAAACATTGCCAGGGAATGTACTTGGGCACTGAAACTTTATCATTTATTTCATTAAATTGTTAGCAGGTTCCTGATATGATTTTGATCTGGGAAAGGTATTGGGCTGTCCTTAGTTTGAAAGTTAGCATGTGCCAGAGACTATCCCCAGTAGTCAATATGAATGAAGCTACTGTGATCTGGAGAAACAGAATTTAGTAGTATGGATAGGGCGGACTGGCAGTTGGCCTTGGTACTGCTCCATTTACTGATGTAAATGTAACTGTTACTTCCAAGTCTCTGGTGATCTCTTTATAACCACGTATTAGAAATTGTGTTCCATCCTACCTTAACCTGATAGATAGATTAATTGTCATCATCGGTTTTCTTTGGTGATACTTGTACTCCCTGAATTCCATTGCTGGGCTATGTCTGTAATTGCCTTTACATCTGTATTTCCAGTGCTTCACTGAGAAGGTGTCCTTATCAGCCCTGTATTTTTATGTTAAGATTTCCCAGCTAGATGTCCTTTGTCCCTTTTCATTTGCTAGATAACATTTTCTACAGACAACTCATAACTACCTTTCTTCCAGATCCATCTCTTCCTGCCTTACTCTGGTACTACTTTGTTAGCTAGTTACAAATTCAAGCTAAAAATGATCAAGTAGAATCTGAAACTGCCTGTTGGTGACCACTGCAGAGCACACGTTTTCTTTGAGTTGAATTTCTTTAGAAGTTCTCGCTTTCTGAGCAATGAGTCCTGTAGATTGTTCTCCAAA
>Ga0181612_104514_pt1 | contig 16596 bp, 9 predicted proteins | sample HoacroProtozoa21_FD_119630 | JGI IMG/M metagenome (GOLD analysis project Ga0181612, IMG submission 119630) | Hoatzin crop microbial communities from Cojedes, Venezuel. Combined Assembly of Gp0051906, Gp0051904, Gp0051908
ACTCCAGCCATGGTGACTCGAGTGACAGATGCTCTGTGTCCTGGCATAGACCAGAGGAGTAGAAAACAGAATATTGCAGTATGAAATTGCCTTGGAGTATGAGGGGAATATGTTAAACGTTTCTGCTTGCACAGGACAAGACAAATGCAGTTCTTTAGTTGCCCTGCTTGGAGAACTTCTTCTGTTTGAAAATATAAAATCACCCTCTTGTTCTATCCAGGAGATGATTGCAATATTTGGATAGATAATTCCTGTATTTGTACAGAATTGTAAATTCTTTTATGGTCTTTCAAACCAAAAGTCCAGGATAAGTGGTTACTATTAAGATATACAGAGAAAATAACATATTTAAATTTAACTAAGTCAGTCAATATTAATTTACACTGCAGTTCCGTCATCATGGATTTTCCATATATATTAGTATGCCGAACAGCATTTTCTTAATACTGAAGCACCTACCAGTCCAAAAAATAGTTCACATACCTCTATGCTATCTTCCAAATCAGAATTTGGAAGAAAATTGTAAAGTAAAATGATAAATAATCTGAAGAGGAAAAAGTAAAAAGATCTAGAAAATAAAGAAGTGTTGGAACAGATATTAGAATTTTCCATTTCAAATTATCACCACTAACCGGCTGTCTGGGAAATACTCCAACCTGATGTTGGGTTCTCTTTGATAACGTGGTGTTTCTAAGCAACATTTCTAGTCAGCCCATGTGTATGAGTGGTCAGCCACCACTCTGCAACTTCAAAACATGAATTTCTTTTGTTAGATGCAGATCCAATTTGCTGTTTGGTTTTCATATGAAAAATACAGCAGGCTTTTTAAGATACAGTTTAAAAAAAAAAGAAGCAGTGCTAAATATTGTAACACATTTAACACATATAGCAGCGTGTCTAATTTATTCAATACTACATTAATGAACCCCTTTTTTGTTCTTAAGCTAAGCAGATGGGTATTCAGGTAGCATGTGTTAAAGTTGTCAAGAATTTATGTTCTAATTCCTTTCACATAAGCAGCCAAAGGCACTTCTTACATAAGAATGACAGCGATAACAATTAGCTGGTCTCTTCTCTCAATATGTTTCCACTATAATCCCAGATGAAATGTCTTTTCAGGATTTGGACCTGCTGAACTAGAATTTCTGAAGTTCATTCCTTCCAGACCTTATATGTGAAAAAGACGTGAATTCCAATCCCTCGGAGTCCATGGATTTCCCATCCAGCTTGCATCTATGCTTTTCATGTGTTCAAGTGCAAGGCATATATAATGATTAGGTAATTCATAATTTAATTTGGAAGCTGTTCCTATCTCATGCAAAAATAATTTTAGTTTGATATGTAGGGATTCATATCACTGATAAATAAAGAACAGGCATGTTCCTGTGAAGCAAGAGATAATCAGTTCTGCAACAGACGGGATCTCTCACACTGATGGTAGAAGGGAACCGGACCTGTTTTTTGTTGATGGACCTTGAGCTAGACAGAGTCCTGCAGACTGCTGGCAGGGATGGAGATATGCTGGAGCCATGGGAGATCACTGTGTTCAGTGAAGTTAGGCACCATTTTCTGAGGCTGTGCTTGCATCTCAAAGAGACTGACTTCAGATTGCTGGCAAGGACAGTTGCATTCCACACTCAGGCAGAAAATATTTTAGATTTCTATAAAATCATCCTATCAAAATGAATATATTTTATCAACTCAGATCTGGAATATGTGCATCCTATCAGTGCTAAGTATAACAAGACATATGGTTAAACAGCATTTCAGATTGAGATTGTTTGGGGAATTTCTCTACCTATGATTTCTTCTTGACACTGGAATCTTTCTTATGGACATCTGTCAGGATGCAAGTTCCAGCAGGAATGTGGCACAGTCAACTCCTTCTTCCGATCCTTTGCTTCCATATTGACATAAAACCCACAGTAGGTGACAGATAAGTTGCTTGCACCTGGCTCATGCCTAAAAATAGTAAGCTATTAAACTTTGATGATCCTCCATTTAAATGGAGCACACGATGGCAACTATCCAGAGCAAACGGTTATTTCAAGTCTGATTCCTGGGAAAGACAGCAATTGAACTACAGATTAGTTACCGAGAAACAGATAATCTGATATGCCTTACCTAAAGATCACCTGAGGTATAGGAAAGGGACTTATAGAAGTTGTTTCCTCTGAGATCACTTCAGAGGAAAGAAAGAGGGAGCAGACAGGACTGAAAAAAACTCAGTCATTCAGATCTGAAATTGGAGAAATGTCATGGACAACGCAGAAAACTCTGATCCCGGAACGGAAACCATCCCAAGGTAAAGAGGAAACAGAAGCAGGAGGCTGAATGCGGAAATGTTTTGCCCGCAGATGTGTACTTCTAACTCTAGCTGAAGTAAGACGTGATGGTTTTTGCTACCTATCTATTCACCTCAGATATCCCATGTCTTTGAGAGGGGAGACTGCAAGTCCATGTTCACCACAATGTGGAGTTCTGGGAAAAGATGTGCATAGAGATGTAGGGGAGGAAGCAATGGGCTGTAGGAGTCTTGCTTCCCTGAAACAATAGTAGATAAAAACCATATCAAAGAAGTCTGCCAAAAAGAGAGGCTAAATCTTACTGAAACAGAAGAAAGCTCAAAACATTTAGATATCTTGTAATATTACCCAAACACAGCAGCTTGCAGTGTACAAAGAGAACTGAGCTTTATTAAGGCTGTGACACACACAGTCCTAGAAAATTTAATTCATCTAGCCTGCAGCTATGCGTTCATTTCTTAGCAGACTGGCTCCCCTTGTTATAGTCATGAGAGTAAATCTGTCACACGCTCTCCCTTCTATAACAGGCAGTCTTCACACAAGGCCTAAATTTTAGCTGCTTATGTGGATCACGCCAAGGTGCAATACATGCAGGGGTCTTTTTGACCTTCTCTAGAGCATCCACCAGGGGCCCAAGCAACTTGTGGACTCCCTGAGTGTGGTGGGGAAACCATCGAGTGCACCTTGTGATGTTTCATGGCTGCATGGAAGCATGACCAGACAGCTCAGGGGTGCAGACACCGTCCCTCCATCAGTCTGCCTGCGTGCACTGTGGACACCTCTCACCATAGCACCAGTGGAACAGCATTTTTTGGCTTTCTCCACCAGTGCTGGCTGAGGCATTTTTCCTCATTGTCCCTGGCATTCCCTGGATTTTCATGGAGACAGATAGTCTCCTGTGGAAACTTACTGAAACCACTGAAGATCTACATCATACAGTCAACATGTCTATCTTTAAGCATGCAGCATGAGCAGAACTTCAGTAACATACCTCGAAACACAGAAACCTCATTCAAATTCCTGAAATAAAAAAATGGGTGTTGGTTTAATTATATACAATGGGAGAGACTACAAACACAGCCACTGGAAAATAGAGGTGGAGCTTAAGCAACAAAACTCATGAAAGAAATTAATCTGTAGAAAATTCAACACAAAGACACAGAATTAATTCACAGTTAAACGTAGAGCTGAAGGAAGTATTCAAACAATTAATCTATGCAAATTAATCTTTAACATTTTTTTTCAGTGAATGATGAGTTTCATGGGTTGGGGGGATTGCCCACAAATATGTTTGTCACCAAATGCCGTGAAGAGATCTGTGTGACAGGGAGTTCCCGTGACTGACCTTGAGAACAACAGCGCAAGGGTCAAACCAAAGGTCTATCTAGCACAGTGTCTCGAAATAGTGGCAAAAAGTAAATAGTTAAAGACAGTGCTAGGAAAACAATATGATATTTTGTCTACTATATGATTCCAGCTTCTAGTGCTGTGTAGATAAACGACTTCGTAAGTCAGATGTTGTAACTTTGTGGTTAGTGCTGCTTGAGTGATTTTCTGCTCATGATTTTAACTGATCACTACGTCTGTGTTTCCGACCATGGGTTCATTTCATTTCCTTCTCTCGTGAGAGTTTCCATGCTTTCTACCATGCAGGCCACTACATTTGAAATAACTTTTACCTATTACTTCATCTGATTGTCCCCATCTTAAAACTCAGCATTGCTCCAGAAAACTTCTGGGAAAGTAGTAATGAAAAGATTAATATAAGTATCTTTCAAATTATACATGTGCTCTAAAGCTTCATCCAAAATCCCATTGCTGACAAAGCAAAAACCAACATTGTTTTGAGTCAGATACACACTACTTCCAATGTGATTTTGTTTAGAGAGAAGCCAGAAAGTCTCACGGCACTTGAAAACTCAGAAGTCATATGAATTGGGATTGAACATCAGATCCTATATTACTGGGGTTTGTTCCCTGATTTAATTAAAGTAATAGTGTTTTCATTGCAAATACAAACAGTTGTGAATTTGACAATGACATTTGGAATGATTATTGCACAATGTGCATAAAAATATTTTTACCAGTTAACACGCTTGGTGAATATTCACAAAAATCCAGCATATTGTCAGAATAAAGTTTAGTATTATAGTACCCATAAACGTTACAGTCCCTTTTGACAACCTTCATCATTCTCACCAGTCCATGATTAGGCTACTGAATACTGTGTAAAGAGTAGCAGAATCATCGAAGCTCAAAGTTATTCAAACCTCTATGAATGTTTGATAAACTTCTCTCTTGTCACGGAGTCTGCAAACATGAAATCAAGAGATCAGCTTTCTGTACCATGAATGACACTCAAACTTGAAATTCACCCGATGGATCAGAGTCTTAAAAGGCTCTCTTTCCTGTCTTTGAGAATGGGGTGGAAAGAACAAATAATCCATGTCACAACTGATCAGTCTGGCAGGACTGCCATTTGTCATTCCTCTCTTTTATTTTCTCCAAAATTTCTTTATCAGATACCATAGGATGAAGCCATCCATACTAAAAGCCTTCTCATTTTCTCTACCAGACAGCTATTGAAGTCTCAACACAAAGCCATTTTCTATGTCTATGTCCTTTGCAGATGTATGCCCCAGCATGTACTTCAACACAGTAGCCCAAATACCAGCTCTTTCTGTTGGTTCCCATAGTTGCTTTCAAGCTTTCTTATTTTAACCTGGACTGCACACCTTGATTATCTTTCCCTGCTCACCTCAGTCTCCACCATGATGTTTTCCCTCCTCTCTGCAGGAACAGTTCATAGGTAAGCACTTCAGTGGCTCTTCATAGCCTGCTATGGGGAGCTTCTTAAGGAAGCCAACATGCCACCCAGTCTACCTTCTGCTTTTCCACTCTTCCAGGGAGAAGCCTGCAGGCAAACCCTCCTCATACTTTCCTGCCCCAAGCCTTTTCCTGCACTTCACTTTCCTGTTCTGCTGTTCTCCCTGGTTCAGCTTTAAAAGGTCCATTCTCCCTTCCCTCTTTCCTGTCCTGCTCTCCCAGCTCTCAGCTTTTGCCAAAATATCTTCTGATGTCCCCGTAGGGTCCCCTCACCAGTTAACTGACTTCTCCAAAGAACCTCTGCAAGGCTGTGAACCCTCCTGCCCCTCTTTTTCCAGTTATTAGATTCAAACCTTCCTAATCAGTTCCAGTTGAGGTGCAAATGCTTAACCACAGGAAATTACACTTCGATTTATTTGGCATCCCTCTGACAAACACTCTCCTACTTCACAAGACTGTACAGGGTGAGTCCTTCCAGGATCAGAACACTTTCCGAGGTCTTGGTTTGATTACTCAAAATATTTCAGGGTGCAGAATCAAATCTGATTCCTAAAATCTTCCTATTTTTTTAGAAGTCAGGACATACTTTGAACCTTCCGCCTCAGCAATCAAGAGATGTGTCCTCAACACCTTGTGAGAGATACTTGGAGCTCCTTACTTGCATGGAGACAATTAGAGCATGAGCAAGAAGGGCTCAGCACCTTCAGGCTCTCTTTGCAGTGATGAGGGGGTACGTGTCCTGACAGTACCTTTGCAAAATGCATTGCTTTTCCTGCATGGCATTTTTTAAAAAAATAATTCCATTGCAGGCTTGGCTCTTCAATGTGCTTAGTGTTAAGCACATAAATAGTTTAACTGATGTGAAAGAAATCGCCTACATGCCTGCACATGTGATTAAATCCTTTGGTGGATCAGGCCAGAATGCCGAACACATTGTTGAATCAAGCAATGAGTGGGTATATAAACAAGATCTTTACAAACTGACACAAACATAACACTTGTGTTTCTTCAAGAATCTTGTAACAGAGTTCAGCCCTGGCCTAAATGCATTGGCTTTAGTAGGAAAAGCTTAGCAATTAGTCTAGCCTTACTTCTTTTTTGATCTAAAGACAAACTACTTGGGTAAAAGTCCATGGTTCTAATTTTATTAGCTACAGACATGTTTTCACCAGTTGCTATACAATCTTATGTGATGATTTACAGTCTTAACAATATGCAAAAACTTTAAAAATATTTGGATTCCTATTTTTACCAAACCCTGATTGCTGTTATGAAGGATGGTATTTGTGTTATTGGCCACTGGAGCCCAGCTAAGAACATCGGAGCATTATCCTGCCCTGCCCCTGCAAGTAATGAACTTTTTTCCAGTCTGTAAAAAGTTGGTGTTTTGTGGTTTCCTGGAAGGGAGACAGAAAACTAGCTGTGCCTGCTCCCACTGAACATGGTGTCAGGGTTTGCAGTGCCAGCCCCCCTGCAGGCATTAGTCCAGAATTAGGGGAGCAACTATTACTTGCTTTATTTTATTTTACCATCATGACTACACAACTGTAAGTAATCTCCAATCTCCAACCGGTATAGCTCCACTAATAGCCGGACTATTAGCCACAACTCCATGCACCGGCACAAGTAGCAGCAATGCTTTTATAGCATCAAAAGTAAACAGGGATTTACACATACTATTTCAATCTTGATCCTGTTCCAGGTTTTTCAGAAGTTCAATTACTTTTAATAGTTGCTATGAATTTTCTTAAAACTTAGAGCACTTCTTTCTTTACTCTTAGTGCTATGTTGAAACATATCACAAACCATCGCAAATGGGGTTAAAATAATCCTCCCAAAAGCCTCCCCATAGAACTGCTAAAGGTTTAATTTCCTCCTTTAATCAGCCATTTATTCTGCACTTTGAGAAATTTCTGTGAAGACAGGGCTTCCATTGATTGCAACAAATACGCATAGCTGGGATTATTTGTGTAGGCTAAGAAAACTGATAAGAAAGTAGAAGTGACTATTTATTTGTGTAGATGGCTTCAGAAATATTCCAGCTTTTGTAGTGCTCATATCCTATCAACAAATGGAGGATCTGTGCGCCTCAAACCTGCTAGTGTTAATGAGAATGAACTCTGCAAACGTGCTGCACATAGCTCGGTAAGGAAGAGACTCTGATGCTCTTGCTTGTTAGCATTCTCCTTTGTTTCTGCCCTCTCCAACTCAAATGCTTTCTAGCTGTTTTGCTGGCAGCTTTAGCAGCATTAATGCATTCCAAACTAGAAAAGTTTCTACTTCAATATCTTACAACTAGCTCAATATGTACTGACCTCAAACCCAGGATAGTAGTAATTTGATATTGCAGCTCATTATTGTTACTCCCAGCAAGTTTCCCCTTGAAAGTGCCTGATGCTTCCCCCTCCCTCTCACACGCACCCTCCCACCCTCCATTCAGAATTTGTTTTTAATTGTGCAGGAGAGAAAATTCAGACTGCGAGCCAACAATATATTTCCAGGGGGTACAAGATATTAATAGAGCTACATCGTGGCCCCATATATTGTAATAAACTGTGCTGTAATTTGTTTACCCACCATAGACAGTAACTAACATTCAGATAAATGGAGTTGGCGCCTGCAAGATTTATGATATACTTCTGTGCTTAGCAATGTTTAATCAGGGAGTTAAAATATTACAGTGTAAAGTCCTTTACAAGCATGCACAAACAGAGAACTACCATTAGAGGCTTGGCAGACATACTCGGTGTCAAATAGTACCTCCAGAAACTCTCAAAACACAAAGAGGAATATTCAAAGCAGCTACTAACTGACTAGCATTATTTGAGAACCATGTCAGAGCTCATTTTTTTAGGGGGACTTGCTTTTGAAGTGACAGAATGATAGGCAGGGACAAGTGGGCTTGTCTGCAGAGCCCATCAAGCTGAAAGAAGTTGGGGTGGCTGGAAAGCATGGAGGTGGGGGGGAAGGGAGGTGAATTTTGGTCAAAAAGGTGGTAGACGCCTGTCACAGAGCTTAGTGTGTTTGGATAAGACAGGCTAGCATGTGGGGGGATCAGCATGAAGCATCACACCTGGAGGAAAAGACAACTAGCTCCAGCCTCAGTGCCATAAGCCTGGCTCCACAAAGTCTAGCCAACATCTGGAATGGATATCAAGAGACACAGTGCAGCCCTGACTGGCGCTCTACTCTACCTTTGTACTTTTCACTGCAAATTGAAAAGCAAAACAGACATCAAGGATATATTTATATAACTGTCTTCAAGCTGCATTTTCTACTCCCATCTGCTGCACATGATAAGTTTCAAGTGTTTTCTAATAAAAAAAAGATTTTTATTTTTTTTTTACTCCTTGTTCGGTATACAGACTGACCTTTTTTTTATTCACAGTTTTAAAGGAACAGTAAATATTTTACAGCCGGAGGAAGTGTCAGCACTGTAAGACTTTCTGCTATTGACATTATTTAACCATGCTGGCTATTGAGCCAAATGTGACAGGGCGCGAGTTTGTGCGCATGCAGACGCCTGCATTTCCCAGAGTGTGCAAATGGGCTCACTCGTGTGCATGTGTGCATGCACATATGCTTTGGAGAGGAACATTCCTGGGAGTTTTTTGCTTTATTTTCACTTCATGTTGTTATGTCGCTCAAAAGAGGAGGGCAGCCCTGTATGTACAAACAGGAGACCCTGTGGTAAGCCACTCTCCAGGTGGGATACGCGGAAGGAATGCAGCCACCATATCAGAAAGACTCTGGTTTTTCTCTCTACTTTCCAGCTACATAGCTGATGAGACCAGATCAGACTTCTAGTCAGTTTGATTAATTATGAGCAAAAGAGCCAGAATGAGAAATGGTTACATTTGACTGTGAAACCAGTAACTTCTTCCTCAGACCTCAGGGCACCAAAATGGGCTTGGCCACACACGGGTTTCAGCAGAGACGTAGTGAAACCAGCCTGATGCACTCCTCAGCAAAAGCCAGCCAGATTCAGATATTTCAGAATATATTTTGGACCACATGGGCAATGACATGTATGAGAAAGTACAGTTATCTGAGGGAGTCAACTTCAACCCATGAGAGACAGTAGGAACCAGAGGTACTCATCCAGCTCTAAGAAATACCTCCTCTTCAATATAGAGCAGTGAGCCTGATCCCTGTCTACCTCATTTATAGATATAAATTAGGGACAGCTGCATTTATTGGAGTTACACTCACATAAAATGTTCAGAAAAATGCTCTCTGAATCCGCCACTGAAAAGTTTCACCAACAATAATAACTGGCTGGAATATCAAAACTGTTATTTGCTATTACTTGTTGCTCTCATGAGACAGAAGAATCACACTGGAAAAAGCTCCAGTTTCTTTCCTTCATATTGTAAAGTACTATTTTCAGCTGGTTTTGCACTGTGAACAGGAGATGGGGATGTAAAACCTATGGTTCTGTTGTGACTGCACCAATTCACCTTAGAAACCTAAAGAACTAGTAACATCTCTGTCTACTCCTTTGTAAAATACATATAATTCACCCATTACAGGTAGAATGTGAGGCTTAAATAGTAGTCCTAATTAAGATAATCCTGGATTTTGTGTTGGAAATTTATTGCTGTGTTATAGCCGTTCAGTGAAACAGAAATATTTTTCTTTTTCTCCATGGGAAGCAGCACCTTTTTTCCACAAGACAGCTTTCAAGGAAAAAGATGTTCTCTTTGAAAAAAAGTTTCATTTTTGCAATAATAATATTTTCAAAAGTGAAAAATATTGTTTTCACCAACATTTCTTATATGAAAAACCCTCATCCTTCCTAATTAACTTGTAATATGTTTCAGCTGTTTCAATGCAAAAGCCCAGTATAAGAGCAAATACTACATTTGCAGCATAGAAGTTATACACGCTACATTGTGAGACCTCATGAACTTCAAAAGGGCTAAGAGATGTTCTTAACTGAACTTTTCTAAAGCAATACAAAATGAATGCAATCTAAAAAGTGGATCGTTTCATAACCTCTATTGAAAGTCATTCTGTGTTAGCTAAGAAACATATTTGCCCTCTTCCTTAATATGCAGGCAAATACAAAAATCTGTTTTCATTTGCTGCTGTGTTATCAGCAGCAATTATTTTGTTATGTGGTTTGGGGTCTTTTTGTGATTTTTTTTCAGTTAAAATCCTGTAACTTCGTTAAACCTCCCAAGTTTTATTTGGAAAAAAGGGTGACATAGGATCGGTGAAGTGAAACTCATACTGTCGGTAAAGCTGGTGAGAAATCACTAAAAAGGAGAAGCCTTTTCTTTGGCTGAAACCAGTTACTCTGCATGAATTGGACAAATATCATAAGCAAAAAAAAAAAAAATTGCTTGCTCCCCTAATTCTGAAAATATGGTTTCCCTTTGAAAACTGGAAAACTTCAGGCATCTTCCCAATGTCATTTTAGAGTATATTGCTTCTAAAGTAATGGTCCCAAGTGAAGTTATCACAGCAACAGTAGCATATAACAAAAGATTTGGACATGCTTTCAATATGGAAACTCTGTGGAAAGAAACTCTAGGCCAGTTTTTCGACATAAAGAAGGAAGTTCTTTCTCCTTTCCTTATCTAGACTATTCCACAGCAGTTCTTGAGAGATGTTCTGCCATGCATATCAATTCAGAATAAAAGGTCCATGAGTTTGCTTTCCTGAGACTACGGCATTTCTGGTTGCCTTTTAAGAGAAGGGATCACAGGTCAAAAGGAAAAGCAGCCAGGTGGGTCAGCAGAAACCACTAGCATTTCCTGATCCCCCCTTACTTGTTTACAGACAAACACAAGGTATCTGTAGAAGTGACAATCATCTAATGTGTTTGCAAGAATAAGGAGGAAATATAATTGAATAAATCTGAAGAAATAGTATATTTCCAAATTTTAAAATTCTAGAGTTTATTTAATAATCAATGTTTCTGTAGTGAGTTAGAACATGTTCAATATTATCTATCTATCATGTACATGCATTTGTATTTGTATTGTCTCATTTGTTAAATTTGGATGGAAGGAATCGTTCTCCAAAGAAGGTCTAAAGAAACCAGAAAGTCACCTGTATGTAGTCCACGGTGAGAGGGACAGTCTGCGGCAGACCGTGCTCCCAGGTCATCTTGTACTACGTAGAAAGTAACCAAATTAGCACTCCTTGGAGTTAGACACTCCATGGTGAAAGACACTGTCTGCAAATTCAGTATCAAGATTACATTAAACCCCTAAAATATGCTGAGTGAGGTTCAGTTTCTGAGCTTGTTCGTCCCTCACATTTCATGTGGTATATTTCTCAAACAGGGAACATGCTCATTCTCTCTGTTTACCAGTATCTGCCTGATAAAGTAGAACTGAAAACATTGTGTTGTACTGGAACATGAAGAAGTTAGGAGTTCAAAACAATTGCTTGCTACAAAAATAAATGAAGGCCTTTCCTATGAAATCTATGAACTCGAAACAGGGATACAGAACTAGTTGTTGCCAATAACTTTAACTTCATTTATCTATATTTGGCAAAAATTGTGCTGCAGCTGGAGATGAAATGCTGAGCTAAATAACTGCAGCGACGTGAGCTCCAAAACAGCAATTACTAAGCTGTGCTGCCTTGTGTAAGATTTTACTTTTATTTATTGTATTTAAAGCAACTCTTTAGCTATGAACAGTACAACGAGCACTGTCTGATCAAATAATGCCTGATTGCAAGGCATCTCAGCTCCACTGTCAATGTAGCTAAGTGTTTAGCAAGGCAAACATGCCTTTCAGGAAGCCAGATTAAAGTAATGTGCATGGTAGTTTTACCATTCTACATACCTTTTAATTGTCTCTAATTGCAATTATTATTCATTCTAAACCTGAACTTGGCTTATCATGAATGTTGAACTTATTAAATTTATTTTTTCTTATTATTAGAAAAGAATCATAGAATAATTGGGGTTGAAGGGGACCTTTAAACGTCATCTAGTCCAGCCTCCTGCAGTGAGTTATTGATATTTTTGTTGCTACTGATATTTTACAAAGCTGAAGGAAAGGGCCACACAATCCCTATTCACTGCTGTAGTGAAAACCTCCATCTCTAAGGCATTGGTTGTTTAACCTTTCTTCATGGTTACAAGCACAAAAAAGACATATTAATAAAGCTGTTGGAGGAACTGCTTACCAACATGATTTCTGTCATCTACACTTTTAGAAAAGAGGACAAGAAAGCTGGAGTTTTTTTCTGCAGTGTCATCTCTTCCTTTCTGGTGGATATCACTGTTCTCAAGCGTGAAGCCCAGGTAGCTCTAATTGCGGGAGTTCTCCACCACTATCTAGCTCCACACATGTGTCTACTATTATAGTGGAGCCTCACTGTGACTTCTGTCTCAACCACATAGAAGAGATGCAAGAATATTGAACAAGTTTTGTTGTGCATAACCAACTTAATCTAGGGAAATTTTGACATTTCTGAGCAAGAAAAGGAGAAAACAAAGTGACATATGAGTATTCCACTAGTTGTTCTAGAAAATGGATGCTGACACCATAAATCTAGCTCATTCTCAAAAGGTAATGTGACTGAAATAATATCACAGTGCCAGAAAAGCTGACTAATTGCCTGGATTCCAAAGCTGACATAATTTTTTCAAGGTGACATAGTAGTATTTTTATCCTTCAGTCCATCAAACAGTGGATTTTGTCCTCATTTGCCATATTTCTAACTCTCTCTTTACTTCCACAACCAAAAATACTGATACAGAGCCTTCCTTTCTTACAGTTTTTTTGGTCATTCATGAGCTTTTTAACCCAAACCAGCACAAACTCTTAACTGTCTGAGTCATTTTCTAAATGCGGACAGCAGCACTTCTTTGGGACATTTTGCCTTTCAGCAGCTGTTTCCAAACATTTAGGGCCATTGGATCATTGCTGTAAATCAAATTAATCAAAATTACTCTGCACTCTTATAATCTAGTTTCTACTTGAAGATAATACTGAAAATAATTCTTGATACTGTTCCAGATTTCATATGCAGACCACCTCCCATGACTTCATTGACTGACAATTAATCATTGGTGAATACAAAACTATTGATCTATTGTACACAGAACTGGTGACACTGAAGCAGCCACCTAGATAACAGTAGGTCATATTGCTTAACTTGTCACCAACTTAATCTAAGGAGAAGCCATGTTAGATTTTTCTGTGCTTAGGGAGCACCAGGCTGGCTGCTTATGTGTCCTGGGATGCTTCTCCGTCTATTTCAAGACATTGAAACCTCCTGGGAGAGATAGGAGTGGGAGGCTTGTTTCTTGTCAGCTTCTCTCAACTTCTGAGCCTGCCTCATTTAATGCAATAAATTTTAATCCAGCACTACACATGCAGATATGTATTTTGCTCAGATTTTGTGATTCCAGTATAGATCTGGTGATTTCATCCTCTGCTAAACTGCTTGATTTCTTGACAGAAAGGAAAGCAAAGCAAGGCCAAGCAAGCCAAAGAAAGGAATACAAGTCCTGTATGAATATTCAGAATTCTTCATGGAACTTATACAGCTTTTGTTACTGGATGTAGCCAGTTAAAGCTTGGTTTCTCTGTTTATTTATTTATCCATGCTATGGGTCACTCCTGCAGTTCCGCAGGCAAATTGTAGAAATATTTCGACATGTTAACCTACAACTGCATCACCACCAAAATCATCTACAAGCTATAGTTGTTCTTATAGTATTTGTTACTGTTGGAAACATTTCGGATTGGAAGTGAGGGATTGCTAAACACACGCATCTAGCAGCCATCTACATCCCTAGACCAGCTCTGTCGTACTGACTGACAAGCTAATGCCAAAGTCCCTCCAACCTGATATTCGAGTCTGAGTAGACTGGTGATCAGCTGCTTTACAGAATCATGGAATCACAGAATGTTAGGGGTCGGAAGGGACCTCTCTGGGTCATCTAGTCCAACCCTCCTGCAAAAGCAGGGTCACCTACAGCAGGCTGCACAGGACCTTGTCCAGGCGGGTCTTGAATATCGCCAGAGAAGGAGACTCCACAACCTCCCTGGGCAGCCTGTTCCAGTGCTCCATCACCCTCAGAGTGAAGAAGTTCTTCCTCATATTCAGATGGAAGAAGTAAAGACTTCACTTCCCTTCTCATTTCAGTCTGGTTTGAGAAAATCACCCATAGCACCTCGATGCTCCCTGACAAGTTAGTGCTGGACCTATTAAATGAATCCCGATTGCACTTGCTGGACTGTAAAAGCAGGTAATTAAAAAGCACTGCCTCTCTCAGTTGTGAGCTCAAGAAGAAGCACAGGTGCTTTACAGACAAGTGCCCACACAGCCTTTGTCCTTGAAGGAGGCAGAAATTTTTGGTACATTTGTTACATATTATTCATAACGAGCCTTCTTGAAACACTGTGAACAAGACAAGATGGTTTCTTCTCCATACACTGAGTTGCAATCAAACTTACTTTGACTAGAAGAATCTCAGAAGCTGTGAATTATTTCAGCAGTGTTGTTTTGTCCCAGGTTGGCATCTGGATTGTGTGGTTTCTCTTCTTGTACCTTGTGAATTTCCCATTCCCAGCACTTTGCAGGAACACCAGCTTTCATCTGCAGATTGTCCCAGACACAGCGATGAGTTGCAGTGCAGACAGAACCAAGGGACAGGCTGTTAGCTCCTGATAAAGAGGGATGCAGACTAAAGCCTATGCTACGTAGGAGATGATGGCAACCTTTCCTGGGTACAACATGCTCTTGTTTTCTGTTCTGGAGTCACTTTGTATGCCTAAGTGCAAGATGAGGTCTTGGAGGGGACGGCTGGTACATCTAGCAGTGCGGCAACTGGGCTGCAAGGCAAATACGTTGCAGGAATGTGGCCTCTGCTGTTCTTCCCACTCCTCGCTGGCCTTTGAAGTGAAGAAGCAGTCTGGGAGCTGGAGGGAAGCCTCCAGCCTGGCAGTGTGGGCTGGTACCAAAAGGCTACCAAATTCTCCATAGCAGAAGAGCAGGGTGGAAAAGGGGTTATATTCGTTGTGAGACAATACTCCGTGGCTGCTCTGAAAGATGACAGCTACAGCAAGCCATTTATAATTTGTTGGAAAAGTCTCCTTCTGACTACCCTTGCAGAGAGGAGGAAAAGCAGCAGCTGTTGGCCTCAACCCATCTCATATATTATTATCTGTCTTCGGGACATGCTAGCAAAGCTTGGTTGTTTTTTCCAGCATGAAATGTAATGGGATTCCTTGAGGTTTTGCTAGCTCAGTCTGTCATCATAGAAGGAGGCATGGTGATGGGCAAATGAGCTAGAATTTTGTCTAGGGAATTTGTAAGTGCTCAGAGGGACAGGACAAGGAATGAAATGATAGATACAGGATGTTGCCTTATGAGGGTCAAATTATGGACACTCCAGGATGAGTAATGAGGGTTGGAAGAGAAAGAGGCAACTCTGGGAGCATCTGCTCTGCCTGGATGTGCCCACTAGCCATGTGGAAAGCCTTCAGGTCTTTCAACCACCTCAGTCTAACACCTGAGCTCTCTAATGGTGAAGACTTTGAGCAGGTTTGGTAGCCTACCTGTAAAGCAGCTCATGTTTTTGCAAGTTAAACACATCTGGCATGGGTGAAGCTAAACCTACTGGGACACTCAGGTCCCCAGTGGATGTTGCTTAGATCCAGAGAAACCACATGGGCTGATGGGCAGCAGTGTTGGGCAGGAAGCACACAGGCCATGTTAAAGCTTGATCTTCACTTCACACAGAATCATAGAATCATTTAGGTTGGGAAAGACCTTTCAGATCATGGTGGATGGAGCTGGCAAAGACAGTCTTCATGGGGCATCAGTTCAGAAGCGAGAATAAAGTTTCAAGGATCAGGAATTACAAAACCCACTGGGACCAACACGGTCTCTGGGGAGGATATAGGTGACGTTAGTACTGTTGTAGCCTGGCAATGTAAAACTGAGAGCAAATGTCACCACCCCAGGGGGACCACCTGACCTGCATAGGTATACTTGCTCAAGCCTTTCACTGTGCCCCCATGTCACAAGCCCTCAGGCAGCGAGACTTCCCTGCCACACTAATGATGCTGAGCAGAGATCTAACAGCTTTTGTGCCACCATTACTGTCCAGGAATGAGACAGAGGAAGGACACAATTGAGCTGTCCCATAAGTGGGCGTAACCCCCGCAGGAATGCATGGGAGCCCCTCACGCAGCTGAGGTCAGTCAACAGCGTGGACATCAAATATGCAGTAAGAGGGTATTGTCCAGGGCTCCCCCTCAGCAGTCTTTGACTATATAAGAAGGGCTGTAAAGAGGAAGGGAATCAGCTTTTCTCTGTATCCTCAGGAATGAGGCATGAAGTCATGGTCTTAAACGGAGCCCTGGGAGAGCTCTGTTAAACTTGAGAGGCAAGTTGCTAAGAGTAAAGCCAGTTAAGCACTGGTGTAGATTGCCTGGGGAGGCTGTGATTCTTAAACCAATTGAGGTCTTTAAAAACAGAT
>Ga0181612_109176_pt1 | contig 16596 bp, 8 predicted proteins | sample HoacroProtozoa21_FD_119630 | JGI IMG/M metagenome (GOLD analysis project Ga0181612, IMG submission 119630) | Hoatzin crop microbial communities from Cojedes, Venezuel. Combined Assembly of Gp0051906, Gp0051904, Gp0051908
AGCCTGCTTGAAACTCATACAGTTGGCCTTGGCCCATCGATCCAGCCTGTCCAGATCCCTCTGTAGAGCCTTCCTATCCTGAAGCAGATCAACACTCCCACTCAGCAAGATGTTGTCTGCAAACTTGCTGAGAATGCACTTGGTCCTCTCATCCAGATCATTGATATACATATCAAAGAGAAGTGGCCTCAATACAGAGCCCTGGGAAACACCACTTGTGACTGACTGCCAGCTGGATTTAACTCCATTCATTGCAACTCTTTGGGCCTGGCCATCCAGATAGTTTTTTCTTTAGCAAAGTGTATGCTCATGCAAGCCATGAGCAGCCAGTTTCTCCAGGAGAATGCTGTGGGAAACTGTATCAAAGGCTTTACTAACAACTAGGTAGGCAACATTCATAGCCTTTTCCTCATGCACTGAAGTCAGTGACCTTGTCACAGAAGGAGATCAGGTTACTCAAGCAGGACCCACCTTTCATAAACTCGTGCTGACTGGGCCTGATCACCTGGTTGTCCTGTATGTGCCACATGAGGGCACTCCACACGATCTGCTCCATAACCTTACTGGCACAGAGCTCAGACTGACAGGTAGTTCCTGGGATCCTCCTTTTGGCCCTTCTCGTAGATGGGCATCACATTTGCTAAGCTCCATTCAGCTGGGACTTCCCTGGTTAGCCAGGACTGCTGATAAATTATTGGAAGTGGCTTGGTGAGCACTTCACCATCTCCCTCAGTGCTATTGAGGGGATCTCGTATGGCCCCATAGACTTGTGTGGGTCTAAGTGTGTAGCAGGTCACTAATACTTTCCTCTTGGATTGTGGGGCTTCATTCTGCTCCCCATCCCTGCTTTCCAGCTCAGGGGGCTGGGTACCCTGAGAACAACTGGTATTGCTGTTAAAGACTGAGGCAAAGAAGACATTAAGTACCTCAGCCTTTTCTTCATCCTTTGTCACTGTTTCCTCCTGCATCCAACAAAGGAAGGAGGTTCTTCTTAGGCCTACTTTTCTTTTTTTTTTGCTTTTTTCTTTTTTTTGATTTTGTGCTATGAGGCTTTCTGGCTTGTGGCTACCGGAGTAATGAAGGGAAATGGCAGCTCATTAGTGCTCTGTAGACCTCTGGAGCTCCATGTTTTGTTGCTCAGAGACATACCTGGTGGCAGCAATATACCAAAAGAGACTTGCTGTTCCTGTGGAAAGGATAACGGATCCCAATGACCACATACATCCTTCCTGAGCAGCTGTTGACCAGGTAAAATACCTTATTCCAATATATTTTCACCTAGAGCAGATATTCTTCAGTGAGGTTTTGTATTAGTTGTCTGTTCATCCATAACACATTCCTGATAGGTGAAAGCAAGTAACAGGAATAGATATTCTGTGGAGAATGCAGGAGTTTCTGGTAGCTGTACAAACTCCTTGTGACTTCGTTTAAGAAGAACTACATGAGGGAACATCTGACCTCTCTGTGGATTTGTACAAGGGCATAATATGTAATTCATTGAGACTCAAAGATAGAAACACGTTGGTGTTATTAAGTATTATGTTACTTAGGCTTTCTGGTATGAATAGGTAACTTGCACTAAATGAGAGGCACTTTATAACCTTTATTTATTCTCCCTTCTCCTCTATCTCCATGAGGAAAATTAATTTTTAAAAACCAACAACCACAAAACCTATCTCAATCTCATTAAAGAAAAGCCTGACCTTATCCTTTAAATCTGCCTCTGTTTATGTTGCTACGCAACATAAACATCAGTGCTTTAGTTGTTACTTTGATTAATGGCAAGTGTCGTGGCGGTGTCTTATATTCAGCTCTTTAGTTACACTGAAAATCAATGAAGCTCGTAAGCTTACTTAGCCTGGATGGGCAGAAATCTTGCAGGAGGCAAGCACTGCTGCTGCATTGAATAGCACCAGTCTGTCCTCAGATTTTGTACAAACAAGGTCCCTGATCTCAGAAATTTACAGTCTTGTCTAGGCACAGATGAAACACTTTATACGTGCTGTGATAGTCTGGAGAGCAATTAGTTCATTGTGAAGTACAGCATACTGTGGTGCTGCTCAAGTGGACCCTTTAACTTGTAATAGTCTTGTCTGTAGTCATTTTAATGAATCGTGAACCGAACAAAACCAGCTTCTCGTTAAACTGGTGATGCAGTGTGTTTCCTACCACTGCTGATGCTTTGCCTAATGACATGAAGCCTCTCATTTCTTTTGCCCCGGAGAATTAAGATTTCTTACAGTAAAGATGCAGAGAAATCACCAAGTATGTCCATTTTCTCTGCTTCCCCAGAAGAGGGGAAGGGAACAATTTGGTATAAGCTTTTAGTATAAGTTTTATTTGTTCTGTGAAAAAGTTATTCTTCTGCTGTAACGAAAAATGTATGTCATGCTGAAAAATGAGGAACTAGTTGGAATGAAAATAATTCATGATGGCAGTCTTCATAGCACGAGAACTCACTCTGTTGAATTAAAATGTGGATTCTTAATTTCCAGAATATATGGAAGATTCTTTGGAAAATTATTGCTAGCACATTTTGTTTTTGAAGTATCTATATTGTAATATATTTAAAATGCATTTCCACTTCAAATAGGCAATATTAATTTGCCTCTGAGCAATAATAGTAGACATGAAATAGTACATATTTATAGTTAAGCATTTCCTGGAATAGTAAATTTATTGTTTTTTCCTGTGGTCTTTGTGTAGTAAATCACGTTATAGATATTTATAGATCTATTGGCGTTGCCGTGGAATGTTGTATGTTACAAGACATTTCTTTGTGAGAGTTGTGTAAACCAGTCTCCATTAGGAGATCAAATCTTCATTAGGAGATCTCCAAAACCAACCTCCATTAGGAGATGTAAACTAGTTATTTTGCATCTTCTCAAAGTTTCTTGATTTTCATAGGATCCTAGAAAAGAGATCTGGAGAAGTTCTTCAGAGATTAAGTAGTGCACCATCTTGCCCTCATGCACAATTAAGAGCTCCTGTAGCGTTCATGACTAGAGTTTCTCTAGCCACAAATGTTCTACAGTCACTTTGCACAAGGCATTCTATTGGTCAGGGATCTTTACCACTATGAAGTTTTTCCTTGTCACTGAATTAAATAATCTTTCCTGCCCTGACGTGACTGTGCTGCACTGACACCTGAGCTTATTGTCACACACACCTCTGCTACAGTTTGCTGCTCCGCGTGTGTGTACCACTCTGAACTGTCAGCTTCATGTTGGCACTTCCACACCTTTCTCCACTGATTCTGCCGTCTGGTAGATTTTGTCTCCTGATTATATCTCTTTGCCCATTTTTGCCCCCGAAAGTCACATACAGTAGTGTGAAGAATGGTGTGATTTGAATTATCATCATAGGAAATCTGGAGAGATCACTGTTCTGGGATGTAAATGGGTGATGTGTTCTCCCTGGGGTCCATTGCATTGCATGTCCCTACTACAGCATCACTTTTTCAATCATTCCCGTTGGCTCAGTGCTGCTTATGGAAGGTACTTCTTATTGAAACATGATCTACAGCACCTCTGAAGCTTTTCTGTTTCTGCACTGTGAGTGATTCTCTTGTCCTGTGCATAGTTCACCATTTAAGAGCTTTAAGCATCATGAGTATTTTAGTTTTGAACTTTTGCCCAACACATTGAGTAGGGAAGAAGACATACTCAACAGATCACCTAATATGTCTGGGGAAGGAGGGAGGAGCAGTGATATTCCATGGGGGACAGGGGGAAGGTGTAGAAGGCAAAAGACAAAGGTATGTCAGCTTTAGAGCTCCTTCTGTCTTCTGGGCTTCCTGGGATTTGGCTGTTTTGGCAGATGACTTCAAGCCTTGAACTCATGGTTGTCATTGAATGCAGCCACTTGTCTGAACTCTTTTGTTGGGACGACTGTGGTGAGCAGTTAATAAAACTTTACTAAAAAATTTACATGGTTCATGTTGGTTGAGTTTACATAACCCAAAACTTTGTACTTCAAAGACTCAAAAACTTTAAGATGGGCAGAATGGGCTGGTGGGAGCACTGAAATAACTATAAACATGAAAAAGGAATGGAATAAAGAGATTTTATATTTTTTTTTCCAGTAAAGGTATTCTAGATATCTATGGAAAGGTTTGTACAGGTCTTGGTAAGCCTCTGATTTCTTTAACATTCACTGCATGCTAGCCTAAAATTTCAGGGAAAAAGAGAAGTGTTTTCATGTATTTTAAAATAACTTTCAATAGTTTTGTCACTAGGTGGCACTTTTGCTCTAATTTGTCTTGTGTTTAGTAGCTATGAAAATGAAGTTCTAGTATGGCTTTCATAAGAGTAAGTATGATTAGTAGATCTAAAAATTATATTTTCATTCCTATAGGTGAAAAATAATAGTAAATAACTAAATCAGCATCTTCATGAGTAGAACTTAGATTGTTCAAAGACAGTGGATATGTTCAGCTCCACTTTTCTGCGTGGCACAGGGATATTAAGAGACAGTAGGATGTGATGACTGATGAAATCAAGCTAAGCAAGTGCTGTTTGCCCATAGCTCCCTGCCTGTGGAAACCCATGGTATGTCACATTTTTAATACATAGGCATCAAAACCATTGAAAGCCACTGCCATGGCCCTGAGCATATCCACTCATTCCGGGGAGCTCGGCTTGAGGCCAAGTTGGCCACAGCATGGTTCTCTGGACCTGATTCAGCAAGCTGGGGGAGATACAGCTGGGGGAAACCTCAGCTTGGGGAGCTATGTATGAGCCTGGCCCTCACACACTACTGCACATTATAATCTGAAAGCAAATTTAGACTGTACTTTAATAATGCATGACCAGTTCTTACCACCAAAAATATGCCTAGATGTTGAGAATTCCTTTGTCAGATATTCGTGTCTGGAAAAATCTATAGTGAGATTGTCCAAAATGGATAAATTGCTCAGGATTGGACAGGGATGAAAATCTGAATTGCTGGTCTCCAACATTTGCTCTGGACACAGCCAAAGGGGACCATGCAGAATGATGTCCGGGGTATGACAGGTTGAATAGCAGAAGGGTAAATACTGTCTTGCTGTTCTCCTACACTTCTATTGTTTCAAAATGGCTGTTGATCTTCGTAAAGCTTGCACCAGTCAGGCAGGAGGAGAGAGATGTTCTTTATGTGCATCAGTGAACAAACCAAAGTTTTAGAGATATTTGTGGATGAAAGAAGAACTAATTGACTTAAATTACAGCAAGAAGGTTGCTCAGAAAAACTGTCTGGGGAAGAGAAGCGGTGGCTAGGAGGCAGTCAAGGAAATTGTGGAATTTCCCTGGCTGGAAGCATTTAGGGCTAGGTTACACTGTGGTGTGACAGAACCTGCCTTGCTCAGGGAGGTGGACTGGACAATCCTTTCCTGCTGCCTGTGATCAACATCAGCAATACAAAATCATAGGTCTGGGTTTTTTTCTGTAATGCATGTGACTTTTCAACTCTAAATATTATCAGAAGAATGTATGTATGTTTCCTCTTTTTTTTTTACCTAATCTTTAGCTGGTTCAGTCCTTTCATTCTCCTGCAAGAAACAGAATCTTTTATTATAGGCTTATTTGCCTTCCCTGCAGATTTTTTTGTTTGGAAAGCTCAAGTCCATTTTAAGTTGTAATAAAGGAAAAGGAATCAAGAAAAATGAGAAGATAAAATAGGCCTGAATGTGACTGGTATAAAGACATGAACTAGTTGTGCTAGCCCAGTGAACATGTTTTTTGCCATTACCAGGACAAAGCACCAGGCTTCGCACAGACCTGGCAGTGCAGGGACTCGGCGCTTGTCTGTGCCTCGGCCGCAGCTGGCTGCAGCTTGGTGTAACAGTTGCGCAGTGGTCAGTGGCTGCTGCCTGACCTGCTTTAGCTTGAGCAGTCGGAAACCGTCTGTGGTAAAGGCCAAAGAGCCTCAGGGAAGCAACGTGCAACAAAAAAGAGGCCCCTGGAGTAACAGGGCTGGGGGGACCATCTTTCAAACTTCAGCTGGGAAGAAATGAGAAAGAAGCAGACTGTGATAAAAACCATGAAAAGATCATTTCAAGTGGACTATTGGGATCCCCATCATGAACATCATGCTCCTCCCAGTGAAGGACTGATCTTGCTGGAGTTTGCTGTGCACACAACACCCCAACCCTCCCCATCTCCCTGAGATCCTCTCAGGGATAATCACCTCAGGGATTCCCTGAGATCCTCTCAGGGAAGCCTGAAACCATTGACCTTAGGACCTAAGTGGACATGGGAAGAGTAAGAACGCACCAGAGAAAAGGGGTACGTAGTAGGAAAGGCTATTATCTTTCTACAGCAATTTTTCCTGTATTATTAATGAAGCTTTTCTGTGTTAATTAGGCAATGTGGACTAGCTTGACTAGCAATAAATTTTGAATGTGTGAGTGTGGTGCATTCCCTTTTGCCTACAGGAAGATTTTTTCGGTATGTCGTAAGTAAACGGAGATTTACCTTGGGTTATGGATGCATGCAAGGAAAAAATAGAATGCTATCCCAAGGCGGTAACAGGACTTCAGTTTGCAGTATTGTTAGCCATTGACTGAAAACAAGAAAACCACTCCTTGTTTTTGTTGCTTCTGAACTCTCTGCATAACACAATGGAAACTCATCTCAGTTAGCCTCCAGGCGCTACTGAATGACAAAACATTGGTAAAATAAAGAACTCATAGTGCGTTCATAAACACAGTTGATATCAACGTATAATGATTTGCACTCAGTTGGTATTGATTATTTTTTAATTTTATACAGAATGTCCCATGTTCTCTATTTCTTTTAAAGTTGCAGCTACTAGATTCATAGCACTGAGTGGGAAGGTCACCTTTAAACATAAAGAATACATTTCTGTCTCTTGTGGTTGCAGGGAAAAAAGCTAAAAAACATGACCTATGGCCATCCTAGAGGCTTACAAGCTACCATTAGTATTTGTAAGCAGTTTTTCTGAAAAAAAAATCCTCCTGATATGAAAGCTTTTTTTCATTGCTTTCAGAGATCTGACTCACAGCTGTCACACGTGTGGCACTGACACTACTATGTAAACCTTTCGACAAGATGAAGGGTAAATCTCCTGAACTGGAAATGTAGGCCACACGTTCCACCAGAACATAAATTGAGCAAAATATGACCTGAACTTCTTGCATTCTTTTTTCAATATAACACAGACTTCTGTAAATGATTGAAGTCAATGACATTGGTTCCCCAAAGGTCAACGCACACCGTTGAAATACTCCAAACCCGAGAACTCTCTTGGTAGACAGGCCACAGGTGATACACCGTGAGATTCCAGAACTGAACTTTCTTTATCAACACTGTCCAGACCTATAGGTATAGATAAAGTTGCCCTGGGAGAAGCACACTTGGAAAAGAGATGGGTAGGGTAATCTTACAATTAAAGAAGGGATTTGAAAGAGCTGATTGTTTGGAGTGTGTCACTAATTCTTTCTTTGCTTCAAGACCATCGCTTGTGATACCTCTCTGCATTTCTTTGCTCTGACCTGAGTGGGGGAAGTCTCCAAAGTAAATAACAATACTGTTTCATCATTAGGAAATTATAGCTATATTTTCAGCTGTTCTTTCTGTGCTTTGGTTGATGGAGAGAATCGTAATTGTGATGTTTCACGGGTGCACTTGTGACACTGTGATGACCATTTACAATGTTTCAGGGCAGACAAGATTAGAGAAAGATAACTCATGTTTCCTAAATGCATTGTGTGAACACAAGGGATACCCATGACAAAATGACTCATGCCTGCCTGGTGAGACACTTATTTTTCAATTAATTTCTTTCAGAACCTTATGACTTACAGTCGCATGTGACACGAAAGCAGCACATTTATTGGTGTAGGTTTTGATGCAGTGTAAAAGGATATTTTATAACGCATCTAACACATGCCATTTGATTTATTTGACCAAAATTCTAGATTATAACCTATGAACTTAACGGAAAGGATTTAGTATGCCCTTAAGAACATAATTTCTTGGTAGTACTAAGTGTTACAAGATAACCAGTCATGATGAATGCACTAAGCTTAACTGTTGGACTTGACCTCATATGGGGGACACTCCCCCAAGTCTGAAGAAATCTACATCTGGACGTGACTTGGGTACTCCATGAGCAGGGCTCAATTCACTAACTTTTATCACTTTGGTTCTTGTTTTATTCATCACTACAGCATTACAAAATGTTTTAAGACCAGCTGGATGGGCAGTGAAGGACTTTTGATGAGGTAAAAATGATGTTTCAAATAGAGGGGCAGTTATATTTCCTTATGATAGATTGCAGGAACAAAAGAAACAAGTAGATTTTCTAGACCATCATAAAATAGGCAATTCTATAGGAAATTGAATTATTTCTATGTAGATGAGAGTGAAATGACAGAAGAATGCAGAGGATAAATGTAGAGGTGTTTTGCGTAAGCATATATTAATTTCTTTTTCAGAAAATAAAGTGACTGCACCATGTATTTTCTTTTCTTTGGAAATAGGGTAAGAATGTACAGTAAACTATCAACATTAAAATCACCTGCTGACACCTTATGGAGGTATAATGCTGAGATGGATAGTGGACTTGTGTTTCAGATGCTATGGTCAGTTGTGTAAATAACAGGTCTGCTGTTTTGGTCAGTGTTCCTTATGCATCTCTGTAATGTACAGTCAACAGACATTTTTTACTGGTTGGGATCATTCCATTTTCCATTTCATTAACGTTTAGTGTATGAAACATTCCCCATGAATACAAAGGCTTCTCTAAGCATGGTAGAGACAGCAAAAATGGGTTATGGTGTTTGTAGAGTGAATGTATAGCCCAGACAGCTTTATAACAGCTGTGGACCAATTTCACTTTGAGAGACTACCTATTAAAGTTATAAGCACAAGAGAAGTACAAAGAAAGAAATCTCTTAGTAGAGACTAAGTATGCAGGGAGATATTAGTCAAATGAGTGTACCTGATAACTCTTCCAGATATGGCATTGTAAGAGCTTTTGCTGTTGTGATCTGTAGTTATGTTAGTAAGGCAGAAAATAAAGATAAAACACAAAGGATTTTTGGATGTTCTTTGTTTTAAGACTGCAGACATTTCTAATGAAGATTATGACATTATGCATATTAGGAAAGTATTCATCTGATATGAAGTTAGTGTTAACATTTGAGGTCGATTTTTTTTTAACAAGTTTTATTTTTTCAGGCCACTGGACAAATCAAGCCATTGAAAAAACATCATCGTATTTTTGACTAAATTAAGTATTCTGAAAATTTTGATGTCATTCAGTCATTTCTCATGATTAAATTCAGATTTACTTGTACAAAGACTCTAAGTGAAAAGAAGTTGGAATGTTTTGTAACATGAAAGCCTGAATTTTCAATCACAACATGGCGTCATAAAGGCCAGACAGTTCTGAATGTCGTATCATGAAGCAGCTGCCTGTTGATGGGGGTTAGCCTCTCCCTCGTGGATTGTCTCACAGCCTGCTTGAGAACGGCTCTCACCAGAGGCACGGGAGGCATAGACAGTGACGCTGTTCACAGCTGACTTCTGGCAGAAGGAAAAAAAACCCCACACCTGGGTGACGTGTGTGGAAAGTCAGATTCTCAGTGTGTCTGTCAGGTCCCAGCTTTGACTACATAGTCTTTATTTGGTAAATAGGATTCTTAAGCCATTGTGGTCTCTGATAAATTCCTCCTTCAGTATATATTCATGTAGTTGCAAGAATACAAGCCTACATCACTGCATTAAATAACCTTTCAATCTTCTACATTTGTATTTATCACCACTTTGTCTCCTGGCACCAGCATCCTCACCTCAAAGACCCTTTTTTTGTGTTATCAGAAATGTTGTTTGTACCATAAAGGCGAAGTCGCTTTCCCCTCACTGTATGAGTTTACAGAGAAAGTGAACAGGGTAGCAAAAAATCTTTGTGTGAGAGGATTAAATAAGTGTCTGCTGACATAATTATTTGTTAAAGATGAAATGGGAGGTCAGCAGACCTCTTTGACATCAGGGAAGGCGTGACGAGAAACTGGAAGATGTGCTGGTGCAGTGCAGGCAGAAAGACTGGGCCTTCCAGTGTAATTTTAAACCACAGAAAAGATTAAAATTTATGGCTCCAGGGAAGATTGATGAAAGAACTTACACCAAAAAAATTACCAATGAGAAAAAAGAACAGGGATAGACTGGGAGAGCTAAATATACTTTGGCAGTTGAAGTGTGCAAAGGTACAATAAGGCAAGCAAAAAGAGAAAATGAAGTACTGCTGACTTTTGGACTATTTGGACGTTTTGGCCTATTCCATAAGCACAAGAAAAAGCAATACTTTAAAAAGAGAGGAAATACAAAGGCCTGATTCCATCAATCAGCACTATAAGGTGATATACAAAAATATATAACACAGAGAGAAAATGAAAGAGTAGCGGTACAAATTATACTCTACCAATGGATGTTCAAAGTTCAAGGAAGATCAAAAAGGGAACACTGCTGCTTGTGGTTGCTCTGGCACTTTTTCGAAGTGTACAGATGCCAACTTTAACTGTCCTGGCTGTATTTCAGCCACAGCAACATTTACATTCTCCTCATCCACCTTTTACTTGCAGTTTCTTCTGAAGATTTTTCCTTTTCTTTCCTGTCTGAAAAACAGCCTTGAGATGTTGCAAGAATGAAATGGATGTCATGGCCTCTCAACCCTGAGGGTCAGAGCGTTTCAGTTGTTGCTGAGATGATCCATACACACTAAGCTAAAAAATCCAGCCGGAGAGACCTCAGAGGCAAAGTCTTCTGACTATAAAAGTGGCTGGTGCAGAGTTGAACAGGTTGGGACTCACGACAAGGAAAGGGAACTTCTGGGTGGTGCCATGGGCAGTCCTGTGTGCTGCAAAGGCCCTGCCCGGGGTCTGGGAGCAATTTGGTGCTCTCCAAGAGTAAATTAGCTCTGCTGAAAGCAAGGCTAATTAGCCTGGATTCAGCCTAGTCCTAATGCAACAGAGTTCTTGCTCGTTTTGTTTTGGTGCTTATTCAGAGCTCGGATGCTGATTCGTGGTGCTAAATTGCACCGTAGGAGCATGCCTACAAAGCAGAACCTCCCCCACTGCCTCCACAAGTAAGCAGAAGCTGTGCTTGGTAAGTGTTTCTCTTCATTCCAGAGTGGTTTTATCAGCTGTCTTTCTCCGCACATGATTTTTCATCATTACTTATTCAGCAGAGCTTCTGTCTTTTATCAGACCTTGTCTGTGTTGGCTGAGGATGTTGGATGTTCATTTAGCTGAATGAGTGTTTGCTAGCTGTTGTAGTACATTTAAGTGCAAGAAACATTTTTAAGAATTCAGAGAGGCATGAATTAAATCTGTTCCTGAGTGGTATAGCATATGTCCTCAGTTACACATGTTTTTATCTCTTCTGTTCTTGATAGCCTAACTTGCCTTTGGAAATCAGGAAATTTATATCAATAGCTGCCTGACTACAGAGGAACTAGCTCTATTTCACCAGGTTGTATTAGTAATACTCTTAAGTTTTTTGAGTCTGTGCTAGAGTAAACACTTCACTAGGTATGGTATAACATTTACCTAATGGATATTAGCTCAAAGTCTCCATATCTCTCCAAGGTATTTTTTGTACCTGACCTAGGGACAGCCATCTTCTCTGAAAACCTAATTTCAGGTATTTTCCTTTGTGGGTGGGAAGACCATGAAAAACTTTTCTGAGATTTAGTGCATCATTAAAAGTACAGATGAATGTGTTAAGACTACCTAGTCTTCAAAAGTATGAAGAAACTTTGAATATGACAAACAGAGTCCTTGGACTTGAGGCTAGGACCAGGTCTTCAGTAGGTGGGAGGGGAATGGTTGGTCCTCAGGTCTCACCCGGACACAAGCTGAACCTGGGCTGCCCTTCCTGAATGTGGGAGCTTGGAAGTGCTTGTGGGGCCCTCAGATCTGATGTAGTATTGACGTTGCTGGCTTATCCTTTATCTATACTTATGCCTAAAGAGAAAAAGTCCAAAAGATAATTATGAGACTTGTGAGAATTTAATGAGATTTAGCAGCACTGAAGTTAGTGTTAGAAAAGAAGATTGCGAAACAGATGTTTTTGAGGGCTTTTTGGTGATTTCATTTCACTAAGCATGCTTAAAGATAATAACAAAATTCAGCTATGTAACATTTCTGATAGTATTAGAAAGAAATCTTAGAGGTTTGTTACAAGACTATGTGAATTATCAGGGGATTACTTTTTAAACTTCTTTGGAACAGTGGCTTAGTCTAGAAAAACTCATCACATGGGTGTTCTCTTTCTAAACTGTATTTTGAATAGTATTTTTAGCACTGCCATAATGTCTTGTTTAAAACTATTTTCCTTTGATAGATGCCTTGGAAATAACCACCTCAGTAAAAAGATCTGCAGCATAAATTCTTGGTCTTCATTTAATCTAGACTTGTTTCCTAAATACATTATACATTAATACAAGACTGGTTTTTAAATACCTACCAATTTTGGATGGCTTATTTATGGCTGTTTACTTTCTCAGAGTTTTTCAAAGGCTCTTTTAAGCTTTTGGGGATCCTTATTTACTTTTAGCAGCAAATGATTTTAACTATATGAGTAAATGTAGCAACAGCCATGTGACATCATACAAGTTGTAACTTCAAGGTATGCTACATCTTACAGCTATCTAGTTTTCTCAGTGAAAGTACTTTTCTCCCCCTCCCCCTTCCCCACTTTTTTTTTTTTTTTATCAGAGTCACACTCTTAACATCACCTATCCCCATCTCTGTCTCATTTATTCACCACCCCCCCTGAAGCCAGCCAGTTCTGTCTGCGCATTTCAGCTTTGGAAATTACCTCATCATTTTAAGCAAAAACTGTGTTTCTTGTCAAAAAGTCCCCATCTCTTCTCAGTCCTCCAGAGAGAGTTTTATTTTTTAAGAAAGCTCCACCACTGTAGTGCTAAAACAGACCATCTTTTTGAGGATCTTCTCTCCTGGAAGAATTGCAGAGGCAATTGCGTGAACATCTGAAAAAAGACTAGCACACTTCTCTCCTGACTTTCCCCCCTTCTGTGCACAGCCCTGTGGCTTGCAGCGTATCTGACATCCTGGTGACAGCTGTACAGGCACACAGGACTCAGCAACACAAGCGCTGAGATCCCTTCCCTTCTCTAGCATCAACACAATAACAAGAGATGTGAATGATAATGCAAAAACTGTTGGGTGCCAGGGCTGGAAATCAAAGTGACTCCAAAGGATGTATTCTGTTTGCTTTGTTATCTTTACATAAATCTACATGTACCAAAAGATACATAAAACCCAAACCCAGTGTTTTTCAGCAAAAACAACAGATTATATATGTGTTGGCTGTTGTTCTTTCTGTCACATAGGACCTGTGGACAAACAGCAGCTATAAGAAGCACTGAAAAAAGGTCCTGGATGGGTGTGGGATTTTGGTTTTGTGTTTGCTCATGTGAGTGTTTGGTTTTGTAAATGAAGCAAGAGGTCTTGCATCTTCCAACCAGGAGTTAAGCAGCCTGCTTTTTTCCAAAGTCTTTCTGATCATATGAGAGAGGAACCCAGATGGTGATTCTTAGTGCGATAATTGAACTCTCACTACTTAGATATCTGTTTCCCTTACAAATCCCTTGGAATTACACATTCTGCAATTAGTCTATTTGAATCTTCCCCAGCTATGCCGTACAGAAAGCTGTCCTTCCACTAATGAATTCACATTTTATTTGCCAAATGTGGGATCGTATCTGAATTACAATTAAGTATGTTTGCTTAGAAAGGAGTAGTTGTATTCACCCAAGCTACCTATTTACATAAACATGCAGGAAGACACAGACTTTCCTTCCTTTTTACAGTCTCTCCTTGGGTTCCTAGGTTTCTTTCTTTGCTAGTGGAAGAAACAGACAGTTACAAATTTAAAATATCAGAGTTGTTTGTTCCCTTCTTAATCAAATCTTAATTGACCATGACAGGGATCAAATGTATGAAGAACTGCGTTTTTTCAGCCTTTCTCGACTTCTTTGATATTTCTGGAGTCTGTTTTAGCTTCAAAGTGCCGAATTTCCTGAAGATACTCTTGGGGATGTGGGAAGTCCTTGACTATTACAACCTGAGGTAGAAAATTTAAGCTTGAATAAGCACAATTTTCAAGGCTACCACTTAAAATGATGTTCTTTTTCATTATCCTACAGAATGGCAGACTAGGGCAGGTTGAAAATAGGGCAAAGATTGTTTCATTTCTTAGCACAAGGGAAAAAGAATACCAAAATACTAAGGCTGGTTTTAAAATCAAATACTACTGCTTTCTTCATTTTGAATTTGGTTAATTTGCAATCTGTTATATGTTCATGTTTATATGTTTACCTGGTAACTCTAAATGCGAGGCAGTACTTGTGTATTGTTTTCATGGAAGCAGTTCTCACACCAGGACTCCAGCTTTCAGAGGAACACCAAATATTGGGACATCTGTGATTCAGGCTCTGAGACCTGCCCATAGTAGATCACAGTTGCGGCAGGGTGCACCCTGTGTACTTATTAATAGACAACTTTTTGGCTATAATTAAGATTATAATTTATATAAACAATTGTGACAAATCAGGCCCTGATTCTGCAGTCTCAAATTCAGTTGAATTTACTTTCTGCATCTGGAATTGTTTCAGTTAAGTATTAGTAATCTAAATCCCTTGATGAATTCACCTTGATTGCCTTGATCAGTAAATAGTTTCTTGAAAGTATAACAGGCATAGGAAAGATGTATTCTTTTTCAGTTATTGACTGAGAAACAAAACTTTCCTGCTATTTAGCACAATAAAAAAGGTCATTGAAGTGTTTGCAAAAGAGGTTGATGGTTTGCAATGACAGTTGATAATTAATTAAAAATCTGAGTGCCAAATAAAGTCCTTTACAGGAAAACAAACATTGCGCTGAGAAGTTCAGAATGAGAGCTGTGGATGGGTGGAACTGGTTTCCCATTACTTACACCTTGATAAACAAAAATGAAGTGCTTTAGAAGCCACTCTGTCCTGACAGAAGCTGAGGGCCCCTCAGCAAGGCTTAGGTTTAACAAAAACCTTAGATGTGCTTGAGGAACCTATATCAAAGAACTGTGAAAAATTCACACTTAAAGAGCCTGCCTGTGGAGAGAAATTCCCATGAGAAATTCCCTGGTCACAAACGGGGGTTGCTGCTGCTTCTCGTAGTGGCAATGATGGGCAACAACCTTGTTATAAGAGCACCCATTTGGAAAGCAGGAGATGGGATCCATGTCCTCCTAGTCAGAAGGAGTTCAAAATTACGTGTCTGATTTCTGTGAGGCACATCCTAAACATGTCACGGGAGAAATGCTCTCGCTTGCTCGTCGTAGATGGTGACTATGAATCAAAGAGTGTGAAGGAGGAGAGATGAGAAGTTCCTCTCCCTAGGCCAGTGGGAGGCAGAAGGAAGTTATTGGTTCCTGCCCTGTCTCTTGTTTACATGTTGTACACAATGAAGGGACAATGTAAAAGAGATGAGATTTTTTAAGATGATCTGATGGACGCTCTTGGACAAACAGATAGACGTGAAAAATTGGGACAGACTTTCAGGTACACAAGCCCTTTGTCAAATCTGACACAGAGAGACCAAATACCAAGCTAAGTAGGACCGAGTGTCCTGACTATAACCAAACTGTGTTAAATATATACACAATTTAAGGTAGGAGGAGGAATTTAGGATTGGGAGAGAAGAGGGTGGGTTAGTTGAAGTGAAAGAAAATACAATGGGCATAAAACATAGTTTACCTTCTAGTTCATGTTATTTAGTCAGAATTTTTTTCTCCTAGACTTTTCTTTGAAAAGTTCTGATAAATGTCTGTGTAGGTCCAGTTCTGCAGCTCTGGTTCAAGGTCTTGCTCTGGTTGTGTAGTCCCATCTCCATGATGGAGGCTGTGTTGTGAGAGACGTCGAGGGATAGTGAAGAGATAAAAACAAGAAGACAGAGATGGGGGGAAAAAAAGGTAGCAGGGGGATCTGGGTGGGTTCGGAGTCCTGTAACCTGAGAGGTCAGAGGTGGGGTGACTATTGTCTGAAGATTGTTCTTCTGGTAAGTGGCTGTTTGGTTGCTTCACTGGGCTGAAACTCTTAGTTATTTGTAGGACTTTGTCACTGTGTAAACCAGATATATCTTATTACCCTGGGAACCACTCAGGGACTGAAGATGTGCATGTTTCTCATGAAATGTGGGGGTTATGTCAGGTCTTTGGAACTGAGGGAAAAAATACTCATTTTTTATTTTTGGAAAGTTAATCACACTTTATGGTGCCAACAGAACTGTTTTGAGTAAAGCTGTGTGAATAATTGGTTTTATCCCTTAGCAGATGAACCAAACATAAAAAAATATTCAGGTCAAACTTCAGTGCAATTTTAGCAAGTTTCATTGGTAAATCAAATAACTGGCTAAATGGCCCAGCCCAGAGAGTGGTGGTGACTGGAGTTAAATCCAGCTGGCAGCCGATCATGAGTGGTGTTCCCCAGGGCTCAGTTTTGGGTCCAGTCTTGTTTAACATCTTTATCAACGATCTGGATGAGGGGATTGAGTGCTCCCTTAATAAGTTTGCAGAAGACACCAAGTTG